>CERC01014588.1_pt1 | contig 171923 bp, 139 predicted proteins | sample 530921 | NCBI WGS metagenome assembly CERC01 (sample SAMEA2621099, study PRJEB7988) | marine metagenome | isolation source: saline water (ENVO:00002010), including
TCGCAAATATTCAATGTTCCGTCAATGCCTGCATTTGGTTGTGCTTGCTCTACAACGGTTACGATACTTTCATCATCTACTGTACATGGAGCTGTCGCTGCTACCGTGTACGTATGCGTGCCATTACCATTGTCCGTCCACGTTCCGCCGGTATCCGGGGAACCTGTCAATTGGGCGAACAGATCTGCATTCGTGAATGTACCGCCTTGGCAAATGTTCAATGTACCATCGATTCCTGCATTTGGTTGTGCTTGCTCGGTTACCGTTACGATGCTTTCGTCATCTATTGTACAGGGAGCAGTTGCTGCCACTGTGTACGTGTGGGTGCCATTGCCATTGTCCGTCCAAGTTCCGCCGGTATCCGGGGAACCGGTCAATTGTGCGAACAGATCTGCATTTGTGAATGTTGCGCCTTCGCAAATATTCAATGTTCCGTCGATTCCTGCATTTGGTTGCGCTTGCTCTACAACGGTTACGATACTTTCATCGTCAATTGTACAGGGTGATGTCGCTGCTACGGTATACGTATGAGTTCCGTCGCCATTGTCCGTCCAAGTTCCGCCGGTATCCGGGGAACCCGTTAATTGGGCGAACAGATCTGCATTCGTGAATGTTTCGCCTTCACAAATGTTCAATGTTCCGTCGCCTCCGGCATTTGGTTGTTCTTGTTCTGTTACGGTTACGATACTTTCATCATCTACTGCACATGGAGCAGTCGCTGGCACTGTATACGTCTGGGTACCATCGCCATTGTCGGTCCACGTTCCGCCGGTATCCGGGGAACCGGTCAATTGTGCGAACAGATCAGCATTCGTGAATGTTTCGCCTTGACAAATGTTTAATGTGCCATCACCTCCGGCATTTGGTGGGTCATGCTCAATTACTGTTACAATACTAGTAGCATTAACCGTACAAGGTGCAACAGCAGTTAAAGTATAGGTAAATGTATCATCAAAATTATTAGTCCAGGTTCCACCTGTATCCGGAGCACCTGTTAAAGACGCAAAAAGATCTGCATTCTCAAAAGAATCCCCTAAACATATATTCAGGATCCCGTCGATACCAGCATTTGGACAAGTATACACTGTAATATTAACTGTCGCGTATTGTGTATAACCCCTTGCATCTGTTATTCCGTAAATAAATGAGTCGGCACCTATAAAGTCCGTACTTGGTGTATAAGAGAAGTAATCATCTTGAGGGTCGGTAGCTGAACCGTTTTCGTTTAAGGAAACACTACCATTGGTGGGGGTACTGACAATAAATATAGCTCCTGAATTAGGACCATTACCTCCAAAATCATCATTATTGGTTACTAAAATATCAACTGAATTATTCTTTTCTACCGTAGCGGCATCATTTAAAGGAACAGGAAAAAAACTATCTGTAGTATCATTAAGTAAATTACCATCTGTATCATCACCATCATCTGAAATGTCATCTGTATCATCTGGACCGTATGGACTATCGGCAAAAACACTTACCTGATTGATTACTCCACCTTCATTAATTTCATTTGTAGTCAAAACATGGCCAGCAGTATAAGTCGCCACTTCATTTGGCAAAAGAGTTCCTTCTAAAGAACCCATTGTAGAAGATAAGAAATTTGGCGGGGTACTTAATGCTATACTATTTCCGCTAGCATCTTTAAAAGTATCGGTTACATCAACATTCGTAACTTTTACGTTACCGGTATTTTCAATTTTTATAGTGTAATCCACTGAATCTCCAGCTTCTACAGGAGAACTAAAGTTATTTATTACAGTTTTGGTAACTTCAATCTCAGGTTCTGCAATAATTAAGTTAGATATCACAAATTCTACATCTTCTTGAAAAAGTGAAAGTAACCCTGATACAGAAACATCCATATTTATAGATTTTACCGCTTCATCCATTCTCATGGTTCCTCCGCCTGTACCATAAAATGAATTATCACCACACTCGCCCCCATTAAAGCTCAAAAGAGCATCGGCATCTATTGTAAATTCTGTATTTGTGAATTGAAAAATATCGCCATTATTACCAATATTGGTCCATGTTCCGTTGGTAGATTCAAATACACCTGTATTTGTGCCTGTTATAAATCCCAGAGGCAGAAGACCATATGTACCCACTTTATCAACATTTAAAAACGGGTTGGTAATAAACACCTCATCACCGGTTATCGCATCAAAAAAATGAAATGCTATTGTTCCTGTAAATAATGGATTGATGGAAACACCTAAGGAAGTTTCCCCAAAAACCGCAGGATCTGGATTACCATACGTGTTGTTAGAAATACAACCCATAGTCTCATTCCCTGTAATTGAGACTCCCCCCGTAATTCTACATTCAACTCTTACAAGTCCATCTGAACTAATAGATTCCCATGTACTTGAGGAAGGTTTTTGGGTCCAATTGGTAGTTTTCTGAGCATAAGAAATACCATTTACCAACATTAATAAGAAAAAGACGAAGAGCCCTTTCGCTAAATATTTAGGAATAAAAAAAGCTGTAATAAGTTTGGTCATTGGCTAAAATAATCCATCCATATTTTTCAAGTTTGAATGGATATTAGTTCGTACGTAAACTAAAGGTAATAGTAGCTTAGTGCCCTATAAATAAATTGTTGTCAATACACCGAAAGTAAAGGTATACCAAGAGATAGCTGTGGAAAGTATTAATTATAGTACTGATAAATAATGAAAATCAATCATTTTAATCAGTCCTATTATGCTCGATATATGTGGAAAACAGACCAAAATTATAGAATAAAGTGATGAAAACAGTTCTCTAATAACGTTTAAAACAATCCTATACCTTTCTGCAAAAGTGCATTGTATTTTTCTTCATCGAACATATATAAATATGGTGCCTTATTTGAAGCTCCGGTCATTTTTTTTTCAAGGCGAATTAAAATATCAAGTTTCAAAAACTTTCTTTGAAAATTGCTTCGTACGAGTTTAATACCAAGAATAGCTTCGTATAATTTTTGCACATCTTGCATAGTAAAAGCCTCTGGTAGCAAAGATTTACTTATAGGTAAATAATTAAGTTGAATTCTTATTTGTTCTAGACATTTTTGAACAATAAAAGAGTGGTCTAATAAGAGCTCTGGAAGGTGATCAACATTCACCCAATGACATGAATCACTAGTCATATCAGGTGTTAATTCGGCTTTTTCAATATCAACAAAAGCAAAATAACCGGTGGTTATAAATCTATTTTCCAGCCATTTTGCAAACTTGGAATTAACTTCGGAAACTTGTTGAAACAAAGGTTCCCCTTTTTCATTTTTTATATCCCATAATGTAGGTCTTTCTTTTGCACCAAACGTATAAAACTGCTCCAAAAATAAATCTTTAAGACCTGTTCTATCATATAAAACACGCTGAGCAGCCGCATCTATATGCTCGTCAATTTTTATAAAACCTCCTGGCAAAGTATAGAACTCCCCAAAATTCATTTTCATAAGTAGAATCTTTAATTCTTGGTCTTGATATCCAAAAATTGCACAATCTACAGAATGACCAGGTTGATACTCATTAATGTCAAATGAATTTATTCTTAAATAATTCTGTACTATATAACTAGTAACATCATCTATTACAGGTTTCATGTATTTATTTTTTTATAAAACGTCATCAACTCTATTGGTAAAGATAAACTTCACATAAAATTTAACACCCTTATTTGTCGAAATTCATTTCTCCAATCTTTCAAAAGGCAAACATTTCTGAATCTCAAGTATAGCTAAATAATAATAGAAAATTACCTAAAAATCCTCAAACTAATTATTTCATAATAACAAAAGAACAAAAAAGAGATAACTATAATTTTTTATATCATTTTTTGGCAATATAGAAATATTTATATACTATTGTATTAAATTGATACAATAGATTTTGTATTTTAACACTACGCTATTATGAAAACCAACAATCAACCTAACTCAACAAAAAAGTCGATTCTTCAGTTTAGAATTGGCATTTTAACGATGTCCTTATTGCTATCGTTATTGTCTGTTCCCAACTCTTGGGCTTCTACAAAACATAGTTTTGATAACGTACTACAAGAATCTACAATTACTGGAACTATTACAGATGAAAGAGGCGAACCATTGCCAGGTGCAACAGTACAAGTTGTAAATACAACAGTTGGCTCCGTTTCCGATTTTGACGGTAAATACACGATAACAGTACCTAATAGTGCTACTAAATTATTATTCTCCTATTCCGGTTTTGCCCAACAAGAAGTTTCAATTGAAGGCAAAACAACCATCAACATCACCTTAGTTGAAAGTGCATTATCTCTTGAAGAAGTCGTACTAACAGGTACTACAAACCCTCGTAAAAAGATTGAATCAAGTGTGGCTATTTCTACATTAAGCGTTAAGGAAATGGAAAGTCGTGTAATTCGTAACAGTGCAGATTTATTAAAATCAGTACCAGGTTTATGGGTTGAAAGTACTGGTGGTGACGGACCAGGTAATGTTAGGGTAAGAGGATTTCCTGATGGTGGCTATGCGTTTATGGGTATCATGGAAGATGGCCTACCTGTTTTTCAAGCAGGCACAAATTCAATTCCTTCTCCCGATCAATTTTTTAAGGTAGATGCTACAATAAAACAGTCAGAAGCAATTAGAGGTGGTACAGCCCCAATAATTATGCAAGGTGCCGCAGGTGCCTTAGTAAACAATATTACTAAAACAGGTGGTAATGAATTTGAAGGATTAGCTAAATTATCTACAAGTCCTAATCAAGACATGTACCGATTAGATCTTAATTTAGGCGGACCAATATCAGAAGGGTTGCATTACAACATCGGTGGTTTTTTAAGAACCGATGACGGTGTTTATGACTATGGCTATGCTGCAAACAGAGGTGGGCAGATCAAGGCTAATGTTGTAAAATATTTAGATAAAGGTTCTATTAGAGTTTATACAAAATTCATTCATGAAAAGGTAAATTGGAACCTGACCTCACCGTACATTTTCAATAAAAATGGTGATTTAGGTGACGTACCAGGTTTTGATAATAAAAAGGACGGCGCTGGTTTAAACGGGGCAGATACTCAATACAGTTACACCCTACCTAGCGGTGAGGTGGTTAATAGAGATGTTCAAGATGGTTTTTATACCAATTTAATTTCTGGCGGATTTGAATTTAAACATGAATTGGGAAATAACTGGTTCTTTAAAAACAACTTTAGAATAGATGATATTACACATAATAACGATACCGATGTATTAACAGGCATTGCCGTATTAGACACCAACAATTCATATTTCTATACTGATGGAACCCAAATTGAAGATGTAGCCAATTTAAATGGTAACGGATTAGGAATGGGGGCTGTTATTATAGCGTCGGACAATAAGTATAAAAACTTGATCAATAGACTAGAAATATCTAAAAGAGGTGATAAGAACGGATTAACCATTGGTCTTGAATATTTTAAGTATCAATTAGAGAGTTCTAGTTCGCAAGCATTGGTTACCAAAGAACTTACACATGCCCCAAGGTTATTGATTGCAAATGACCCTAGTGCATCGGCATTTTTACCCGTAGCCCTTTTAGCTCCAGGAGGTATTACCCAAGCAGATGGTACAGAGAATACGATTTCCATTTACATTACCGATGAATTGGAATTATCGGACAAATTAAGATTGGATACCGGTTTTCGTTATGACCATAAATCGTTAAAAGGAAACAACTTTGGTAAAGATGGCTCTTCCATATTTGCTGGTGGTGCCGGCTATACCATTGGTGCCCCTGTAGCTTTTGATGAAAGCCAAGGAAACTGGGTAGCATCTATAGGTCTTAATTATAAAATTAATGATGGCTTTGCATTGTTTGCAAGAGGAAGCAGAGGTTATAATGGTCTTAAATTAGGAGATTTTACAGCCGATGGAGCAGATGCTACCGCATTGACAGAATTAGATACAAGAGTAATAAGACAAGGTGAAGTTGGCTTCAAATATAGCTCTCCAAGTTTCGGTCTATTCTCTTCATTGATTTATGCCGATGTAAATAACCTGGCGAAAGGTATTGCCATACCAGGTCCTAGCGGTTTAGTAAACCAACAAATATTTATTTCTTCAAGAACCATATCGGCAGAAATAGAAGCATCGTACAAAATAAACAAGAACTTCAATTTAAAATTGATAACCACTGTACAAGATCCTGAATATACGGATCTAACATTTACTGCCAACGAGGGTACATTCGTTGAAGGACAAACATTCGATTGGGCAGGAAACACAGCAGAGAGGGTTCCTAAACTAACCGCTGATATGACCATAAATTACTCGGGAAAAAAACTAAATGCTTTTACCGGACTAAGGTATTATTCCAAAAGATGGTCTACACCTGCCAACAACGTAGAACTTAAAGGCTTTTCTGAAGTATATCTAGGTGCCGGATATAACTTTTCAAAATCCTTAAATCTCAATTTCAACGTAGCCAATTTGTTCAACACCATACAACTAACAGAAGGTAATACTAGAGGAGATCAATCAGTTTGTTGACATTGATACAATTGACGGTACACCAAGATTGGGAAGAAGAAATTTACCAAGAACATTCTTTATAAATATGACCTATAAGTTTTAATTCATTGTGTTTAGTTTAATAATTGTATGGGCAAAAGTCATTCTTTAATTAGAATGACTTAGTTCATATAAATAGCTACTAAAACTTTAAATCCAACCACTATAAAATTCATAAACCAAGAACATGAAAAAGTTTTTAAAAATATTCTATCGCATATGGAAATCCTTGGTTTCCGTTTTAGGTTATATTCTTGCCATATCAATTATAGCAGTACTTTGCATTGTATTTATTTGGTATCCAATTAAAGTAAGTATTTATAAGCCAGAAAATCCAACTCACTTAAATCAGAAAATTTCATATTTAAAAGAGGTTTCTTCTCAACATATTCCAGATTCTTTAAAACCCAATGTTGTCATCATTATGTTTGACGATTTAGGGCATGGCGATTTAAGTTCATATGGCAATAAACTTATACAAACTCCGAATATTGATAGTGTTGCCAGTAAGGGTGTTAAATTCACCAACTTTTATTCAAGTTCACCAGTATGTACACCATCTCGTGCCGGAATGTTAACTGGCAGACTTCCAATACGAACCTTGGCAGGCAATGTCTATTTTCAGACAGGGTCAACTTTCGCAAATGTACAGAAAGTGATGGGCAATAAAAACGAATTACCACAAGATGAAATTCTTTTACCTGAGGTCTTCAAAGCTGCTGGTTATACCACAGGAATGATGGGTAAATGGCACTTAGGGGACATCAATGGTCATTTACCCAACGATTTTGGTTTTGACCATTTCTTTGGTGTTCATTATAGCAATGACATGTTGCCCCTACATGTATATAGAAACGAAAACATTGAAATTGAGGACAAAACAGAAATGTCAGATGGCAGTAAATTACATACAGACCATCAAGATGATATAAAAACCCCAGGGCTAGACCAATCTAACTTGACCCACTTATATACTGAAGATGCCACAAACTTTATTACTGAAAACAAGGACAATCCATTCTTATTATATTTTGCCCATTCTTTTCCGCATGTACCACATTATGCTTCAAAAGAACATGCAGGTGAATCAGATGGTGGTCTGTACGGTGATATTGTAGAAGACCTTGACAGAAGTGTAAAAGTTGTGATGGATGCCTTACAAAAAAACGGATTAGAAGAAAATACAATCGTCATTATTACCAGTGATAATGGTGCCGACTTAAATGGAAGCGCCGGTAATTTAAAAGGTAAAAAACAAACCACTTTTGAAGGTGGTCAACGCGTACCACTTATCGTTCAATGGAAAAACCATTTACCAGCAGGCTTAGAGACCGATCAAATGGCAATGAATACAGACTTTTTTCCTACGCTATTGAATGTTCTCGATTTACCAATGCCCAAAGACCGAATGATAGATGGCAAAAATATTTGGCCAATATTACAAGGCGAAAAATCGCCACATGATTATTTATACTACACCAAAAACGCAAACGGAGAAATAAAAGGAATTCGTAATGATCGATATAAATATCATGTAGCTGCCTACCAAGCGGTTCCATTATTCGGTTCTTTTGGTTTTGTAAAAAATCAAAAACCTCAACTCAATGATTTATTGCTAGATGGAGAAACTCATAATCTTATAGAGAAATACCCAGAGATCTCTAAAGATTTGGAACATCGGATGAATAAAAAAATTGAAGAATTAGACACAAAGAACAACAAGCGTGGATGGTTAGACTAACCAACAAACCTCTATAATTAAAATTGGTATTAAAATGACAGAAGTAAAAAAAGGAAGAACAAAAAGAAGAATCATTAGGGTTCTTGTTGGTTTGGGCATACTAGCCGCCATTATTGCAATTGTTGGGTATTTTGCACTAAAACCTGCGGAGGTTAAAGTTTTGGTATTCTCTAAAACCGAAGGTTTTAGACACGAATCCATTGAGCCGGGTATTGCAGCAATAGAAAAAATAGGAGAAGCAAATAACTTTACTGTTGTTGCAACAGAAGATGCCGAAAATTTTAACCAAGATTACCTAAAAGATTTTATGGCGGTAGTCTTTCTAAACACCACAGGCAATGTATTAGATCCCGTACAACAAAGCCAGATGGAGCGCTTTATACAAGCAGGTGGCGGTTTTGTAGGTATACATGCCGCAACGGACACTGAGTATGGTTGGCCATGGTATGGTAAATTAGTTGGCGCATATTTTGATAGTCACCCGCTTAACCCAAATGTTCAGGAAGGAGAAGTAACTATAGTACAACCCAACCATGCAGCTACAGATTCATTACCACCATCATGGACCGTTGCCGATGAGTGGTACAATTTTAAATCTATTGAACCCACCAATACGATTCTCATTACCTTGGATGAATCTACTTATGAAGGTGGTACCAACGGTGCAAACCACCCTATTTCCTGGTATAAGGAATATGATGGCGGTAGGTCTTTCTATACCGGTTTTGGGCATACCAACGAACAGTTTTCTGATGCCAAATTTTTAAGTCATTTAAAAGGAGGTATCAAATATGCCATTGGGTTAGGACAACCTGTAGATTATAGTAAGGCATATGCTGAATTAGTGCCAGAAGAAAATAGGTTCAACAAAGTGATGTTCACTCAAAACCTAAATGAACCTATGGAACTTGATTTTCTGTCGGAAAAAGAAATTGTTTATGTAGAACGTAAAGGCGGAATACATATTTATGACCTAGAAAAAGGAAAGGATTCCTTGATTGCTACCCTTGACGTATTTTCTGGCTTAGAAGATGGATTATTAGGTATTGCCGTTGACCCTAATTATAAAGAAAACAATTGGGTTTATCTGTATTACTCAGAGAACAAGAATGACAATAACCAAAATCTATCTCGCTTTAAATTAGCAGATTATTCACTTGACCTATCATCAGAGAAAATACTACTACAAGTGGAAACTCAGCGCGATGAATGTTGTCACTCCGGGGGCTCGGTAGAATTTGGACCAGATGGTAATCTGTACCTTTCTACAGGTGATAATACTAGTCCCCGTGTAGATGGTTTTGCGCCTTTGGACAATAGTGAAGGTAGATCAGCTTGGGATGCACAAAAATCTGCAGGGAATACCAATGATTTAAGAGGAAAAATTCTACGTATTAAACCAGAAGCCGATGGCACATACAGCATACCAAAAGGAAACTTATTTGCTGAAGGTACACCTAAAACACGCCCAGAAATTTATGTTATGGGCAATCGTAATCCCTATAGAATATCTATAGATTCAAAAACAGGCTTTTTATATTGGGGTGAAATTGGTCCAGATGCCAATGGAGATTCTTTAAACCTAGGTCCAAAAGGATATGATGAAATTAATCAGGCGCAAAGTGCCGGTAATTTTGGTTGGCCTTATTTAATAGCTGACAATCAACCGTACCATACTCGAGATTATGTCAATAATTCTACCGGTGTTGCATACGACTCATTAAAACCAATTAACGACTCGCCCAATAATACCGGGTTACGTGAATTACCACCTTCACAACCGGCCATGATATACTATCCATATGCAGCATCAGATAAATTTCCTGCTTTGGGAAGTGGATCAAGAAATGCTATGGCAGGCCCTATATACTATAGCGAAGATTATGGTGAAAGTGAATTGAGCTGGCCCGATTATTTTGATGGTAAATTATTGGCATACGATTGGATGCGCGGATGGATTTTTGCCGTAACCATGAAAGAAGACGGTTCTTTTGAAAAAATGACTCAGATTCTACCAAATATGAAATTCAACAACACCATAGACATGGTTTTTGGACCTGACGGAGCCTTATATATTTTAGAATATGGTTCTGGTTGGTTTTCACAAAATGCCAATGCTACCCTATCTAGAATAGAATACATAAAAGGAAATAGAGCCCCTAAAGCGGAAATTGCCGCAGACAAAACTATTGGCGCTAATCCTTTGACCGTGAATTTTGCGGGTAGAAATTCCATTGATTATGATGGTGATGAACTTACGTACAAATGGACTTTTGGTGATGGCGATGAAACTTCATCAGAAGTAAATCCTGTTCATGTTTTCAATGAATCTGGAAAGTACAAGGTAAAGTTAGAAGTTACCGATGCTGAAGGAAAAGTATCTAATTCTGAGACAGAAATAATGGTAGGCAATGAACTACCAGAACTTTCATGGAAAATAACAGGTGGCAATAGTAGTTTTTATTGGCCAGATGCCCCTGTAAATATCGATTACAAAGTAGACGTAACAGATGCAGAAGATGGTAAACTATCAGACGGTTCTTTAGATGCATCACGGGTAATTGTCTCATTCGATTATTTAGCGGAAGGAAATGACAAGGTTCTAGCCATGAAAAATCACTCTGACATGAGTGATGCGGCACAATCATCCGTAGGGCTAAACCTAATAAATGCATCAGATTGTATGGCATGTCATAAAGAGTCTGATAAATCTATAGGACCATCATATATGGATATTGCCAACAAGTATGCAACCATAGCTGGTTCCACTGAAATGCTAGGCAATAAAATCATAAATGGAGGAAGCGGTAATTGGGGTCAAGTACCAATGGCAGCTCACCCAGGTTTAAGTACTACCGAAGCCAACCAAATGGTCGAATACATTTTAAGTTTATCAGAGAGCGCAGCACCTAAAAAATCTAAATATCCGCCAACAGGAAGTTATACCAGCAAATCTCATATTGGCAGTAAAACCCAAGGTACATATGTACTTACGGCAAGCTATACAGACTTGGGTGGTGGTGAAATAGAAGGACTCAATGCACAACAAACATTTTTACTACGTTACCCAAAATTAGAAGCAGAAAATTTTGACGAAGGTTCTTCTCAAAAAATGAACGTACCGGCCGGCACCATACCTGATTTAGATGAGTCTTTAGGGATTGCAGTAGGTCAAAAAGACTCTTACTTCATGTTCAAAGACATGGACCTATCTGGTGTAAAAGGTGTTAAGGGTAGGTTTGCCGTCGCAGCAGGCATGATAAAAGGCGGTGATGTAGAATTTCGTGTTGGTGGCATCGATGGTGAGTTAATAGGTATAATAGTTATTGAAGTCGGACTCACAGATTTCGGGCTAAAAGAATTTCAAACCAATTTTACTTCATTAGTTGAAGGAAGAGAAGATTTATATGTGGTTTTTAAAACTGAAGAAAAAGATGAAGGTACAATAGTAGGTGTTGTAGATTGGTTAGAATTTTCAAACAAATAGTTAAATTAATTCTTTGTCTCTATGAGTATTAAACGTAAAATAAAAATAGCACTTTTAGCCATTGCAGGAGTGGTTTTATTGATTGTCATGGGAATGGGCATTTTCATATACAAGGCATTTTATGGCATCAATTTTTATGATAGTAACCCGCCAGAATTACCAGCTAACCTAACTGGTAATACCGTATTGGTGTTCTCCAAAACAAATGGTTTTAGACATGATGATGCTATAGAAGCCTCTTTACCTGCATTTGAAAAGATGGCGAATGTTAATGGATGGAACCTATTCACTACAGATAATGGTGCCGTATTCAACCCAGAGCAATTACAGAAATTCGATGTAGTCATTTGGAACAATACGAGCGGAAAAACTTTAGACGAAGAGCAACGTCAGCATTTTAAAAAGTATTTAGAAAATGGCGGTGGTTTTGTAGGTATTCATGCTGCGGGTGATAATTCACATCAATGGGATTGGTATACCAAAGAAGTCTTGGGCACCCTTTTCTCCCACCATCCCATTAACCCACAATTTCAAACAGCAACAATGCATTTAGAAGATAGTGATCCTAAATTGACCATTGGTCTAGATGAAACTTGGGAAAGGCACGAAGAATGGTACATGTTTTTTGACAATCCTAGAGATAAAGGTTTTGATGTTTTATATACCGTTGATGAATCTACCATTAACCCAAACGGAAATATTCCAATACTGGCAACGGATAAGGATTTGGGAATGGGAGAAGATCACCCTGTAGTATGGTACCACCCTTTAAAAAAAGGAAGGGTAATATATTCCTCATTAGGGCATAGCGGCGAATCGTTCAAAGAACCGGGGCATTTAATTTTATTAAAGAATGCGATTAATTGGGCAGGTAGATTTTAAAATATAAATAGATTATTTAAAAACATACATATGAATAAAAGGCGAAAATTTATAAAACAAATAGGTTTAGGAACTTTAGGCACAGGTTTCTTGACCACTTTACCAAATTCCCTTTACGCCAAGAACATTGCTAAGAGCTATCCCATTTCATTGGCACAATTTTCTTTGGCTTCAGAATTTTTTATGGGAAAACATAATACTTTGGAATTCCCCGCTAGAGCCCAAAAAGATTTTGGAGTAAATATAGTTGAATATGTTTCTATGTTTTTTGCTGATAAAATGAACGACTCTTCTTTCTTTAAAGAACTTAAATTGCGAACTGACGATTTAGGGGTAACAAATCATCTAATCATGGTTGATGATGAAAATATCGCCGACCTTGATAAAACAAAAAGAGAACATGCCGTAGAGAGTCATTATAAATTTGTAGACGTCGCAAAAGTGTTGGGTTGTAGCTCTATTAGAGTCAACTTAGGTAGTTTAGAGCAAACAGGCACAGCAGAAGCAGTTAGCGATGCCGCTTTAGAAGGCTACAGCAAGCTTTTAAAATATGGCGATGATCATGAAATGAACATTATAGTCGAAAATCATGTAGGCCATTCTTGTAATGGCAAGTGGTTGGCAAATATAATGAAACAGGTTAACCATAAAAGAGCTGGAGTACTACCCGATTTCGGTAATTTCTGTGTCAACCGCACTAAGCCAGAAACAATGGATATTGCCGGATACATGAACACCAAATGTTTGGAACAATATGATATGTACTTAGGTATAGAAGAGCTAATGCCCTATGCCAAAGGGGTAAGTGCCAAAACTCATAAATTCGATTCACATGGAAATGAAACCGAATTGGATTTCAAACGCATTTTTAATATTATAGAAAAATCTGGATTTGACGGTATTATCGGTATAGAATATGAAGGCGGATTAATGCATGCGCAGGGTATTGAAGGTTACGTTAGCAACGAAGAAGGAATTATGGCTACTAAAAAATTAATACAAAAGTCAATGTAACCACTTAATCAAACTTGCAAAATTAAAGGTGGCATTTACGAGGTTGTTCTTACTCTGCTCCATAGCCTGATTTAAAGTAGAAATGCCTCTTACAATCGATGCCACATAATTTAACCCGAATTTTTGTTGCTGTGCAACGCTAATACTTACCGAGCCACAAAGTGCGGCAACGGGTATATTCTTAGATTTGGCAGATTTTACTACCCCATCTATGGTCTTGCCAGAAAGCGTTTGCTCATCTAACTGACCTTCGCCGGTAATGATCCAATCTGCTCCTTCAATAGCATTATTAAAATCTGCCAATTCCTTGACCAAATTATTCCCAGAAATTAATTCTCCGTTTAGAAAAACAAGGGCGCCACCACCAACACCACCTGCTGCACCGGAGCCACTTACTTTCTGTAAATCGATTTCATAGCGATTCTTAATAATTTCTGCAAAGTTGCACAAACCCTGATTTAGAAATATAATCTCATTTTCAGAAGCACCTTTTTGTGCCCCATAAATATAAGCGGCACCTTGTAGCCCATAAAAAGGATTGGTGACATCACATGCGACTTTCACTTTTACCCCATCTAACCTATGATGCTTGTTGGAATCATCTATAGTTTTCACCTTTGAAAGATGTTTCCCTATTGGGGATAACTCCAGTCCTTTTTCATCCGAAAAGCGAAAACCCAACGCATTTGCCATGCCCATACCACCGTCATTGGTAGCACTGCCGCCAATACCTAAAATAATTTCTGTTGCTCCTTTTTCAAGCGCATCATAAATAAGTTCTCCCGTACCCAATGTTGTCGTTTCCATGCAGTCAAACTCATCTACATTCAACAATTTCAATCCTGATGCTTCAGCCATCTCTATGTAGGCAATCTTTGTTTCATCAGAATATAAATAAGAAGCATTTATAGGTCTAAAAAGAGGATCTTTTACAGTAATGGTTACCGTTTCTCCTTTTATATAATGTTTAGCGACTTCCATGGTACCATCACCACCATCTGCTAAAGGCTTTTTCAAAATTTCGGCATCATTGAACACCATTAGGAGTCCTTCCTCTACGGCATCACAAAATTCGAAACCGGTTAGTGAGCCTTTAAACTTATCTGGTGCTATTACAAATTTCATTGCTATAAGATTAATTCAAAATATTTGGTAATGCAACACTAAAAGCAACTATTGCTACAAAGTAGGCCAACAATATTACCACTTCTTTTTTACCGGAATAATATTCAACCTTTAACCCTTCATTTACCCTTCTTTTAACCGTGTAGCTAACACCAAGCGCAACCAATACAGTAACTATACACCCCAGTGCATTCCACCAGAACCAAAAGATCTGAGGCACATATAGCCATAGGTAAACATTGAACAATACCCCAACGACTATACCTATATTGGCACCAAGAGCATGAGTTTTCTTGGTAAGTATTGCCAAAATAAAAGCTGCCAAAATTGGACCATAGAAAACAGAACTTATTTTATTGATCACCTCTATGACCGTGCCTTCTATACTGCCTGCAAAAAATGCAAAAAACAAACAGACCAGACCCCAAAAAATAGACAGTAACTTTGAATAGGTCATGTATTTTTTATCTGGCATATTAGTGTTGAATCTTTTTACGAAGTCTTCCATAGTTACGGCAGATAAGGAGTTTACCGTAGAACTCAAGGTAGACATAGCTGCTGACATGATAGCTACGATCAAAATACCGATTACCCCATTTGGCAAATACTTAATTATAAAGACCGGCACCATTAAATCTGCCTTTTTTCCTTGTAATGAAGTTATATTGGCTTGGTACACGGTTTCCATCTGTTCTTGAAAACTAACATCTTGCAACAACAATGTACCCAACACAAGCCCCATAATGCAATAGGTCAATGTAAACGGAAAACGCAATAATCCGTTGGCCATCATTAATTTTTTAAGGTTAGACATGCTACTTGAAGATAACAACCGCTGCGATTGGGTTTGATCGGTACCGTAATAAGAAGCGTACAAAAAGAATCCGCCAATGACCATGGGCCAAAACCCAAATTCATCATTACCATCGGCATTGTTAAAACCCCATTTGTTAAAATTTACCGCTGTAATTCTATCAGTATCCACATGGGTAAGAAAATTATCTATTCCACCAAGCTCACTAAAACCAAAGTACAAGCATATAATAATGCCAATAAAAAGGATACTCATTTGAATGACATCGCCCCATATCACCGCTTTCATACCACCTTGAAAAGAGTAGACCATGGTAATGAGTCCGATAATTAAAATGGAAATCCAAAAATCCAATCCAATAGTGGCTTGTAAAATTAAGGCCATAGTATATACCATAACCCCTGTAGCTACAGACCTGCTTATTTGAAAAACGAAACTTATTAATAAACGCGATGAAGAATCAAATCTTTTCTCTAAATATTCATATACGCTAACAATACCTGATTTATACAGTGTTGGTAATACTGCAATAAGCAAAAATGCCATTGCCAATGGTACACCCAACTCATACGTTAGCCACTGCATACCCCCACCATCTTTTAAACCGACGAAAGCAGGTGCCGAGATAAAACTTATGGCAGACAATTGGGTTGCCATTGCCGATAAGCTTAATGGCAGCCATGATGTTTTACGACCACCCAAAAAGTAATCGCCACCAGAGTTGTTTTCCTTGAACATGAAGCCCAACCCTAAAAACCCAACTAAATAAACGACAATAATGATATAGTCAACGTAGTTCATACCTTAGTTTCTATTTTTTTTGATTAAAAAGCCAACCATAACAATACCGAATATGTAGAATACAATTAAAAAGTAATCAATATAATTCATAACACATCAGTTTTAATCGGTATTCACCATATCAATATATAAAGCGGCGCTCCAAGAGAAATTATTACCGCCGTATCCCGTCTGATTTTTATCTCCGGTATCTCGTCTACAGTCAAAATATTCGTAAAAACCGTACTGCTGGATCAGTTCTAAACTGTCTATTTTAATCCGCTCTGCTAGATCTGTGTAACCGTTACTTCTTAGCCCACGAAAGAGCATCCAGTTCATATTGATCCACACAGGACCTCTCCAATATTTTCTAGGATTAAAACAATCATCAGTAGGATCAAACGATGCGCATAGGTATTTATCTTCTCCACCGAACTTCTCCATCATTGTTTTCACTAAAACCTGAGCTCTTTCTTCAGATGGAATATGTGCGAACAAAGGTGAAAAAGACGATGAGGTAATGTGACGAATAGGTTCTTCGTTTCTTAAATCATAATGTACATATGCCCCTAATGCCGCATCGAACAACTTATCATTGAAACTTTTAATACTTTTTGATTGCCATTGAGATAGCGTTGCAATTTTATCTTTATGACCCCCGATCAATTCATATAATTCAATTAACGCCTGATTAGATTTTATAAGCATTGCATTGAACAATGGATCTTGAACCAAAAAGGGGGATAACTCGGCAATTTTAGCATCATCATAATTGTGCTCTTTAGCAATATCGATAAGGTGCAGATAATGATCATACTCCCTTTTGGTAGGGCGCTGGGAAGCATCTACATGCGTAGTATCTTTTCTAACAAATGTATATTCCGGCGGATCCATCGTTTTCCAGATATCATCCCATACGGGGGAGTTGTCCGTACCAGATTCCCAGTTGTGATAAATGTAGACCAACCCTTCATCTTTTGGGTCTCTATTTTCGTAGAAATACACGTGATTGTCAAAAACCTTATCGATCTCTTCTTTGATAAAGTGCAACATATCATCCTTATCTTCTGCAATACCATACATTTCTTGCAACACAAAACCAGAAACCGGTGGTTGTGTCATACCAGTAGACCTATATTTTTTTGATGATAAAGGATGCAATTCAGATTGATGAAAATCTGCCCCAGGGAAATAGGAATCATTCTCCGTATGAAAAACAATATGTGGTATAAATCCGTTTTCCCACTGTGCATCAAGCAAGGTTCGCATTTCGGTTTTGGCTTTTTCTACGTCATAATGAGCAAAACCGATAGCTATAAAACCTGAATCCCACTTCCATTGAAAAGGATACAGCCCTGCACTAGGTATTGTAAATCCACCTTCTTGAAAATTTGCATCCAAGATTGCTATAGCCTTCTTATATAATTCTTTCTTCATATTATCCGGTATACATTAGTATGATATTAATAGTTGAAAATTAAAAATATCTGAATTCCCTAAAAGGGCTATGCTAATAACATCAATTTCCAATGCAATCGATACCGCAAACGTTTGCATTTTTATTGTAATATTGTAAAGTATTCTTTTTCAGATATGAACAAAAAAAGAAACATTACTTTAAAAGAACTTTCTAAAGAACTGAGTCTATCTATTTCAACAGTTTCAAGGGCGCTGAACGATCACCCGGATATTAGTCTTGCGACCAAAGAGAAGGTCAAAAAATTAGCCAAACAAATGAATTATATACCTAATTTATTTGCTAGGGGCTTCCGCTCACAAGAAACTCATATACTTGGTGTCATAGTACCCAACATCTCGCATTTATTCACTTCTACTATCTTAAAAGGAATTATTAAGGAAGCTGAATTAAGGGGGTACAGAGTAATTATCTCAGAATCTAATAATGACGACGCCAAACAAGTAGAAATGTTAAACACCATGACCCAGTTTGGAGTTGACGGAGTGCTAATATCATTGGCCAGAAAGACAAAAGATGTAGAAGAATTATTAAAGGTTTTAAATAGAATACCTATTGTATTATTTGACAAGGTATCAAGTAAAATACCTTGCACCCAAGTTGTTATCAATGAAGAAGAAGCTGCTTTTAACGCTGTTGAACATTTAATTGAACTCGGTAAGAAACGAATAGCCATTATTAAAGAAACTGAAAACTCATACAACTCAGAAAAGAGATTTGGGGGCTATTTGCGTGCTTTAAACCAATATAAAATACCCGTACGGGACAAGTTGATTTTAAGCACAGAAGATATTTCATTGGGTAATGGAAGACGGTTGGCCAATATTCTCATTAGTATGAAAAAACGTCCAGATGCCATTTTTGCCATTACCGATAATGCTGCAATTGGTGCTATAAAGGCATTACATAAATTTAAGATCAAAATACCCGATGAAATTGCCGTAGTAGGTTTTAGCAACTCTATCAACTCAACCATCATCAGTCCGGCTTTGACCACTGTTGACCAACCTGGCGACAAGATCGGTAGAACAGCGGTTCGGTTTCTAATTCAAGAAATAGAAAGTAAACCCAACGAAGTACATACCAAAACTGTTGAGATAAAGACCAGTTTGATCGTTAGGGATTCTTCACTAAAAGCTTAAAGTAAGACCACTTGTTACAACGGAATATTGCCATGCTTTTTCTTTGGCAAGACCGCTACTTTATTTTCAAGCAAGGTATAGGCTTTTATGAGTTTCCTCCTGGTGTCTTTAGGAAGAATAACCTCATCTATAAATCCTCTTTGTGCAGCACTATAGGGGTTGGCAAATAATTTTGCATATTCCGCCTCCTTTTCCGCTAATTTTGCTTCTGGGTCATCAGCAGCACTTATTTCCTTCCTAAAAATGATCTCACTTGCACCTTTGGCTCCCATAACGGCAATTTCCGCTCCAGGCCACGCATAATTTAGATCGGCACCAATATGTTTGGAGTTCATAACATCATACGCACCGCCGTATGCTTTTCTAGTAATTACGGTTACTTTAGGTACCGTTGCTTCACTTAGGGCATACAGTAATTTTGCACCGTTTGTGATAATACCGTTCCATTCTTGATCAGTGCCCGGTAAAAACCCAGGAACGTCTACCAATACTAAAAGCGGAATATTGAAACAATCGCAAAAACGAGTGAAACGCGCAGCCTTTTTAGAGCTATCAACGTCTAACACCCCCGCCAAACTAATAGGTTGATTGGCAACAATACCAATACTTTTGCCTGCCAACCTAGCGAACCCTACAACAATATTATCCGCATAGGCCTTATGTATTTCAAAGAAGGTATCCTCATCAACTATACCATTGATGACATGGCGCATATCATAGGGTTGATTTGCATTTATGGGCACAATATCTTCCAACACATCACGTACCTCATTACCAAGTGTATAGTGAACATCTTCGGGTTTATCTTCACAGTTTTGAGGCATATACCCGATCATCTGCTTAATTTGTTCTATACATTGAATATCATTAGCAGCCGTTAAATGTGTAACACCAGATTTAGTGGCATGTGCCGATGCGCCACCAAGTTCTTCTGATGTCACTTCTTCATTGGTTACCGTTTTTACCACATTAGGACCAGTGACGAACATGTAGCTAGAATTTTCTACCATTAAAGTAAAATCGGTCATGGCTGGCGAATATACCGCACCACCGGCACAAGGTCCCATAATAGCCGAAATTTGGGGAATTACTCCCGATGCCATTACGTTCTTATGAAAAATATCCGCATAGCCACCTAAGGATCGTACACCTTCTTGAATACGGGCACCGCCACTATCATTAAGACCGATCATTGGAACACCTATTTTCATGGCCATATCCATAATCTTACAGATTTTTTCGGCATGTGTTTCAGACAAGGCACCACCAAAAACGGTAAAGTCTTGTGCAAAGACGCAAACTTGTCTTCCGTTGATCGTACCATAACCAGTGACTACTCCGTCACCATAAAAAACTTGTTTTTCCATTCCAAAGTCTTTGGTACGGTGGGTAACCAAGGCACCCATTTCTTCAAATGATCCTTCATCCAATAAAAAATGAATTCTTTCATGAGCAGTTAACTTTCCTTTGGCATGCTGTTTATCAATACGTGCTTGACCTCCACCCAATTTGGACAATGCCAGTTTTTCCGCTAAAATCTCTTTATTATCTTTCATGCTACTCGTTCAAATCTTATTTGCAATTCTACACTCTACTCTTCTGCCAATTAGAAGAATTTTTGGACGGAACCTTTAAAACCTTTTCATTTTCCCTATACAACTTCAATGCTACCAAGGCCGCTATTCTTCTTTCTTCGGCATATTGCATTTCTAAATGTTCTGGCGAATAGTAGTTTTTAACAAAATGGGTGTCAAAATTCCCTGAAGTAAAGGCTTCATGTTCACAGACAAACTTTCCAAAAGACAAGGTTGTGGCAACACCCTCTACTTTATAATTTTCAATAGCCTTTATCATTAATTGGATAGCTTCTTCCCTGGTTTTACCATAGGTTATCAACTTGGAAAGCATGGGATCATAATAAATAGGCACTTCCATACCTTCTTCAAAACCGTCATCAACACGAATACCCTCACCTACCGGTACTTTATAGGTTGATAATGTTCCTATACTGGGCATAAAATCTGCCAAAGGATCCTCTGCATACACCCGCACTTCAAGCGCATGACCGATTATTTTTAAATCTTCTTGGGTAAAAGTCAACGCTTCTCCACGAGCTACTTTTATTTGTTGCTCTACCAAGTCGACCCCAGATATCAACTCAGAAACAGGATGCTCTACTTGCAACCTGGTGTTCATTTCCAAGAAATAAAAATTCTTGTTTTCATCCAACAAAAACTCCACCGTGCCTGCACCTACATAATCGCAAGCTTTAGCTACTTTTATGGCGGCTTCACCCATGGCTTCTCTAATTTCTGGAGTCAATACTGCGGACGGAGCTTCTTCCACCACTTTTTGATGCCTTCTTTGAACACTACATTCCCGTTCAAATAAGTGAACCGTATTACCATGGGTATCGGCAAGAACCTGAATTTCTATATGTCTGGGCGAGCCCACATATTTTTCAATAAAAACAGATCCGTCACCAAATGCCGCTTGTGCCTCACTTATTGCCCTTTGCATCTGCTCTGGTAAATCCTTCAAGTTTTCAACTACCCGCATTCCCTTACCACCACCACCTGCAGATGCTTTTATTAGTATAGGAAATCCTATTTCTTTTGCCACCTTTTTGGCTAAGGTAACATCAGTTATAGCCTCTTCAATACCGGGAACCATAGGAATATCATAATCACGAACCGCCTCTTTTGCCGCTAGTTTATTCCCCATCACTTTAATGGCATGAGGTTTAGGTCCAATAAAAGTGATCCCGTTGTCCTCCACCATTTGTGCGAAAGTCGCATTTTCACTTAAAAATCCGTAACCAGGGTGAATACCATCTGCACCTGTACCCTTTGCTGCGTTAATTACTTTTTCCATCACAAGATACGATTCTGATGAAGGGGCAGGACCAAGTAAAACTGCCTCATCTGCAAACTTCACATGTGGAGAATGACGGTCAACTTCAGAATATACAGCTACGGTTTTAATGCCCATTTTTTGAGCGGTCTTCATTATCCGTAATGCTATTTCACCTCTGTTGGCTATTAGTATTTTTTTCATTAAAACTTAATTTTCCTTTTATACAATGGTGGCTATAAGATTGTTTCTATTCCATTTCAATAATTAACTGCCCTTTCTCAACAGCATCATCTTTTTTAACTTCAACTGATTTTATTACGCCTTCGCCCTGAGCCAGAATAACATTCTCCATCTTCATAGCAGATAGTACCAGTAAAGGAGTACCCTCTATGACCTCTTGCCCTACTTCTACCAAAACATCCACAATTAACCCGGGCATGGGTGCTTTTACCTCGTTTAATTTTTGAGTGGTTACCGCCAGCAATCCCATCTTTTTAATTTGCTGATCATACTCATCTTCAAGTTTAACATCATAAATATTTCTGTTGATGGAAAGGGTAACGGTCTTGTTCAAAAAATTGGAATGAATTATTTCTACGTCAAAAGCGCTATTCTTATCTAAAACATGAAGCGTATTCTCATTGACCAATATACTATCTAAAGAATCTACATCACTAGTGCTACATTGTAATTCTTCTTTGTTTACGGTAATTAAGTAATTTGACATATTTGGATCTTATAAATACAATAGTTAAGTAAACCAAAGATATCGAAAAAGATTGGGGATGGATTTTGCCGTATTGAAATGACCTGTTCCGTTGATTATTTGAATAACAGGGATACTTATAATTTAAAATGGTATGCCGAATAGAACACTGAATCTCATATAATCTCGCGAAGAATTGATTTTATTTAAAAAAGTAGAAGTCTCGGTCAGAACGAAGCAAAGCACCGTAAACATTGACCAAAAACAAAAAATCCAACCTAAATAAATAGATTGGATTTCGTTTTTTGCTCCCCCTCTTGGGCTCGAACCAAGGACCCTCTGATTAACAGTCAGATGCTCTAACCAACTGAGCTAAGGAGGAAAATAACCCGTTTTAGTTTCCTAAAGCGGGTGCAAATATAGTAGTTTTTTGAAAGTCGCCAAACAAATAAATTATTTTTTTTATTTAAATATCGCTTTATAAACATCATTACCGTTTGCGAACAGTAAAAGTGCTATTAAAATAAAGAATCCGGTGATCTGTGCGTACTCTAAAAACTTATCGCTTGGCTTTCTGCCTGTAATCATTTCATAAAGCAAAAACATCACATGACCGCCATCTAAAGCTGGTATTGGAAGTATGTTCATAAATGCTAGAATAATCGATATAAACGCAGTGGTACCCCAAAACGCTGGCCAGTTCCAAGTATCTGGGAACATACCACCAATAGCGGCAAAACCACCCACCTCTTTATAAGCACCGGTATCAGGATTAAAAATTTTCTTCATCCCTTTAATGTAATCCGTAAGTGTCTTAACACCTTTGTTCCATCCGGCTGGGATAGATTCTATGAATGTGTAATCTAATTGTTTTACTTGAAAATAGCCTTCTTTTTCATATTCCTCTAAACTATCAAATCCTAATGAAACACCTATCTTACCATCGTCAGATATTTTAGCTTCTAATGGCAACTCGGTACCATTTCGCTTTACAATAACATTTACCGTTTTTCCTTTATTGACCTCTAAAATAGGACTTACTTGATCTAAATATTCTACCCTAGTTCCTTCAATTTCAATTAAAGCATCTCCTTTCTCAAATCCAGTATTTGCATTTGGTGAGCCATCTGGTATTGCATTTATTATAAAAGGACTTCTTTGACTTATAAAACGTGCATTCTCTTTGTTATTAGAAATAGTTTCAATAAAATCAACTGGTATTTCCTTTTCAATTTTCTGACCATTACGTTCAATAGTAATGTTCTCTCCATACACCACTTCTGGCACTATGCTGTTTAAAGACTCTATTTTTTTTCCATCAACTGCTAAAATTTTATCACCCGTCTGAACACCAAGGGCATCACCCAAGGTAGTATCCGTAACCCAAATACCGTCTTTTAAACTATCATTGGCAACATATTGATCTCCATAAGCATATGCCAGACCAATGAATATAACAACGGCCAAAATGAAATTTACCGTTACCCCGCCCAACATAATAATTAAACGCTGCCAAGCCGGTTTACTTCTAAACTCCCACTCCTTAGGTTCTTCTGCCATGGCTTCTTTGTCCATGCTCTCATCTATCATACCAGATATTTTTACATATCCGCCAAGGGGCAACCAACCAATACCGTATTCGGTCTCACCTATCTTCTTTTTAAAAAGTGAAAACTTTACATCAAAGAACAAGTAGAATTTCTCAACTCTGGTCTTAAAATATTTTGCCGGTATAAAATGCCCTAACTCGTGTAGTACTATTAATATTGAAAGGCTTAAAAAAAATTGAATTGTCTTTATTACAATGGGGCTCATCCTTATTTCGTGAAAATTAAAATCGCACAAAAGTACATTTTTACAACCGCTAAAAAAAAGAAACCCACTGACCTTATGGTATTTTATGAATAATTTATCAGCAAGACAGCTATATTTACTTGAAATCTTGACACCCCTAGCGTACCTTTGTAAAAAAATAGTATGCGGTCTTTCTTCGCAAAATTCAAGATTTTTGGAATAGTACTTTTAATACTCTCCGTCATAATCATATATTTATTCTATAATGCCCTACAGCCTGTAAAACTGTTGCCCGTGTATTCTCCTGCCATGGTAAACTCTGAACTGGTAGCAGAAGAAATTCAACATGTTAGAAAATACCATACCATTGCAGATTTTTCATTGACCAACCAAAATGGCGAGATCATTACCCAAGAAGATTACAAAGGTAAAATCTATATAGCCGATTTCTTTTTCACCACCTGCCCAACTATTTGCCCTATCATGACCAAAAACATGGTAGACCTGCAAAAGGCACTTGGCAAAGATTCTGATGTTATGTTGTTATCACATTCCGTTACTCCAGAGATCGACTCGGTTACACAGCTTAAAAAATATGCTATTGAAAAAGGGGTGGATGACAGGAATTGGAATTTAGTTACGGGTGATAAAAAACAGATCTATGAATTGGCACGAAAATCTTATTTAGCCGTTAAAACCGATGGCGATGGCGGACCATTTGATATGATACATACCGAAAATTTTATTTTAGTGGATAAGGATAAACGCATAAGGGGCTTTTATGACGGCACTAAAAAAGAGGATATGGATAAAATTATGGCCGATATTGAAATTCTAAAAAATTCTTACGACGAACTAGATAATTAACCGGGCTATTACCTGCCCAAGGCGAAACTAGTTTTAAGATGTAATAATTCCTTAATTGAATTATTTCATTTACTTTTGCCTTACTTATAATGAATCTAAATAAAGATTGGAGACTACAGTAGCACATTTAAAGAAAGGTCAAAGAGGAATCATAAAAGAATTCACTCAAGACCTATTGCCGATCAAGCTACTTGAAATGGGTTGTTTACCTGGTAATGAAGTAGAATTGGTACAGGTAGCACCATTAAAAGACCCAATATATATTAATGTCAACGGATCTCATATTGCCATTAGACGAGAAATGGCCTTACATATAGCACTTGATATTATTGATGACAATGCGGTTATATGAGCAAACAGATCAATGTAGCCCTTATAGGCAACCCTAATACCGGTAAAACATCGGTTTTTAATCAGCTTACCGGACTAAACCAAAAAGTTGGTAATTACCCAGGTATTACCGTAGAAAAGAAAGAGGGTATTTGCAAATTGCCCCGTGGTATCAAAGCTCACATTTTAGATTTACCAGGTACCTATAGTTTAAACACTACATCATTAGATGAAAGTGTTGCCGTTGAACTTCTTTTAAATAAGAACGACAAAGACCACCCAGACGTTGCCATTGTCGTATCTGATGTAGAAAACCTAAAAAGAAACCTTCTTCTTTTTACACAGATCAAGGACCTAAAAATACCTACCATTTTAGTCATTAATATGGCCGATCGTATGGTTCGTAAAGGGATTACCATAGATATTGAGTTATTGGAGCAAAAGTTAAACTCTAAAATTGCTCTGGTAAGTACTAGAAAAGAAACAGGTATAGATAGATTAAGAAATCTCATTGCAGACTATAAACTTCTACCAAAAAGCCAAAATGTAAATATTTCCGTCATAGCCCCAGATTATTTTGAACGACTTACAGAAGCTTTTCCGAAAGAGGATATCTATAAGTTATGGTTGGTCATTACCCAAGACGTGAACTTTATGCCGTTGAAAAAAACGTTTACAAAAGACACATCTTCCTTTACCACAAAATCAAAATCTGAGCTTAAACGTTTACAGCAGAAAGAAACCATATTACGTTATCAATTCATTAACGGTATTTTAAAGGAAACGTATAAAGTAGATGCCAATGCCGCCAAAGGATTTAGAGCCACTTTAGACAAGGTCTTGACCCATAAAGTCTTTGGTTATGCAATTTTCTTTTTAATACTGCTCACTATTTTTCAAGCCATTTATGGTTGGAGCGAGTATCCCATGGATTTAATTGATGGTTTTTTTGCATCGGCTACAGAATGGGTGAAAGATACATTGCCACCGGGAGTATTTACAAATCTTATTGCAGAGGGTATTTTAGCCGGTATTGGTGGTATCGTCATATTCATACCACAAATAGCATTCTTATTCTTATTTATAGCCCTACTGGAAGAAACAGGCTATATGAGCAGAGTAGTCTTCTTGATGGACAGGATAATGAGGCCCTTTGGATTGAGCGGTAAAAGTGTGGTTCCATTAATTTCAGGTACTGCATGTGCTATTCCAGCGGTAATGGCTACTAGAACTATTGAAAACTGGAAAGAAAGGTTAATTACTATTCTAGTAACCCCGTTCACTACTTGTTCGGCAAGGTTACCGGTCTACCTAATTATCATTGCCTTGGTCATACCCGAAGGCAGTTTCCTTGGATTAAGCTATAAGGCCCTGACCTTAATGTCGTTATATTTAATGGGCTTTGGAGCTGCTATTCTGTCGGCGGTAATCCTGAATAAGATCTTAAAAATTAAAAGTAGGTCTTTCTTTGTGGTTGAAATGCCCAACTATAAACTACCATTGATAAAAAACGTTGCCTACACCGTTCTTGAAAAAACAAAAAGTTTTGTTTTTGGCGCAGGTAAAATAATATTGGCCATATCTATTGTGCTCTGGTTTTTGGGCTCTAACGGATTCTCGGATGAATTTAAAAATGCCGAAACCATAGTAGCGCAAAGAATTAAAGAAAAGGGGTATAGCGCCAATAGCGAGGTTTACTTTGAAAATCAACAAGAACCACAAGCAAACACTCTTTCCATAAAAGAGAAAGCAGTGCAACAGCAAGAATTGCAAGAAAGAGCATTAAACCAGGAAATTGCCAGCTATAAATTAGAGCATTCCTATATGGGTTATATGGGCAAAGCCATAGAACCTATAGTAAGACCTTTAGGATATGACTGGAAAATAGGAATAGCCGTTTTAACATCCTTTGCGGCAAGAGAGGTTTTTGTAGGTACGTTAGCTACTATTTACAGCGTAGGCAATGATGAAGAGGAAACCATTAAAAATAGAATGGCTGCAGAAGTAGATCCCAAAACGAAAAAACCATTGTTTAATTTAGCTTCGGGCATTTCATTACTATTGTTCTATGCATTCGCTATGCAATGTATGAGCACCTTGGCGGTAGTAAAAAGGGAGACGAATTCTTGGAAATGGCCAGCAGGACAGCTAGTATTCATGAGCCTTTTTGCTTATATTGTAGCTTTAATAGCATATCAATTATTAAAATAATATGGACATTATACAACACATATTGGTTTACATAACACTAGCTATTTCCGTAGGGTATTTGGTAAATAAATTTTTGGTTCCTAAATCTATTTGGTCTGGCAAAAAAAACAACGCTAAATCCTGTGGTCAAGATGATTGTGGCTGCCACTAATCTTTGTTGATAAGTTAAAATAGCTATAAAAGACTCATAACAGTTTCTAAAACTGTAACGTTTCCTGCTTTTGTTCGTTTAGATTGCGTAGGAATAATCTAACACTATGAACAATAAACCAACCCACTTATTACTTTTTACATTTTTTGTTTTCACCATTTTAAACACTAATGCACAGAATTTAAGCGCCAACGTTTTAGATAGCATTACCCAACAACCTATTCCTTACGCCACTGTTCAATTAAAAGAAAAAGGAGTCATTACCAATGAAGAGGGCAATTTCAATTTTATCTTGAACGAAACCATACAAGAATCCGACTCTCTCATTATTTCCTCAATGGGTTATGAAACCCTTGCCAAACCTATTTCAGAGTTTACAAGCGCTAGAATATTACTTGTACCCAAAGCAATTGAACTAAGAGAGGTTATAGTATCCAATAAAAATTATACTGCTGACGAAATAATAGATTTTGTAGTTGAAAATCTAGACAAAAACTATAAGACCGACCTCACTAAAAAACGATTGTTCCATAGGTCATCTAACTTTGATAGATGGACAAAAAGTGATTTTAAAGTCAAAAAATCATCCATAGATATACTAAACCAACAATTTCTAGATAGTGTTATAACCACTGTACCCAAGGACAACAGTTATTATTCTGAAATTGTTGGCGATCTATACGGCAACCCACATGAAGAGTTATTAAAGTTAAATCTTTTAAAAGCCTCCAAACTATTTGATAAAAGCAAGGAACTTGATGCTGAAAAATTAGAGGAAAAATTCAATGAAATACTTCGTGAAAATGTTAAAGAAGGATCTTATTTCAAGATAAAATCCGGTTTGTTCGGTACAAAAATAGATGCCGAGGAGGTTAGCGAATTTCTTGAAGAAGATATTGACTCTACAGATGTGGCCGCTGCCAACGAACAGCTAGAGAAAAAGAAGAAAGATAAAGAGCTGCAACAGAAAAACTACGCCAATTGGAAAAAAAGTCAATTGAACAATATCTTCAATAATTTACCCACGCAAGAAGACAATGATCTAAACTTTATAGTAAAATCCAGAAAGTATGATTATACATTGCAAGAATTCACATATTTAGGTAATGATGCCGTTTACGTCATCTCTTTTAAACCAAGTGGATCAGCAGATTTTGAAGGAACACTATTTATAAATGCAGATGATTTTGCCGTACTGCAAATAGACTATAGCAATGTAAAGCCTGTTAAAAAATTCAGTCTTTTAGGGATATCAACAAATACCTATTTGTCCAAAGGAAAAATTATATATCAAAAAGATGCATTTGACCATTACGGCCTACGCTATTATGAGTCTGAAGTAGGTGAACGTATTGGCGTTAGAAGACCATTAAAAATCATTGAAAAGAATAAAATCGTAAAAGGCAAAAACAAACAAAATGAGCTATCTGGCGATATGGATTTTGTCTTTATAAATGTTGTTAAGAATGAATTGATCATTTTTGAATCTGATCAAATAGACCAAGCTACCTTTGATGGTTTTACAGAAAACAATGCCGTATCACCGACATATATGCCTAAATACGATCCTAATTTTTGGGAAGGCTACGCCATTATGGAACCCAATACAGCAATAAAAGAGTTTAAGTCAACCACCATTGATTAAATATAGTTCTTAACTATATTATAGAACAAAAGCCCCCAACCCGTTACCAAAAGCAAACCTCCAATTGGAGTAATAGGACCCAGTATTTTTATTTTATTTCCTTTGGATGCAGATATACACAATCCGTAAATACTAAAGGAAAAAAGAATGATTCCAATGATTATGCAATAGATAATTGCCTTTTCTAGACCAGTTTCTAGATTAAGGTTGAAACTTAACATCAATAGTAAAAGTGCGTGGTACATTTGATATTTTACTCCTGTTTCAAAACTATTCAGTTGATCTTCAGTAAACGTTTTCTTTAACAAATGTGCACCAAATGCCCCAAATACTACTGCTAATAATCCTAATAAGGCTCCTACCAATTGCGCAACTAATACCATAAAATTTTTCTTTCAAAGATAATGGCATCCATTTAATTGTATACCTTACATAAAACTAATTATCAAAAAATGAAAAAGTTTATTACTGTCTATGGTTTTATGCTTTTGATAATGACCGGCTGCGGATCATCAAAAAACACAAGTAATGCCAATAACGGTACATCTTCTTTAGATGTGGAATTGAGAGAAAAAAATAGGGCGAACTTTTCTCTACTACAACGTATACGCCAAAAGAGTGGCGTAGTCTTGCAAAACAATGTACCTATAATCAATAAGACCAGTAATTCCTTTGCCTCTGGTGGCAGTCAAGAACCTTTGTACGTTTTAAACAATCAGATAATTGGAAATTCTTTTCATTCGATCAACGAGTTAATAGATAGCTACAATGTGAAGAAAATAGTTATACTATCGGGTGCAGATGCTGCTGGTTATGGTACTCAGGGAGCCAACGGAGTAATCAAAATTACAAGCTATTAGTATTTACTGCAAACTAATATTCATTTGCATATTTGAATCTAGAATAAAGGCACACTCGGTATATTTTGGCGGACCAAACATTTTCATTTTTCCTTTAGAGAATGCTATTTGCTCTTTTGGAATACCCAACATGTTCGTATCTAAATTATTATTTCCGTTAGCATCATGAAATATAGCAATGGCATACTCACCATCGGGCAAGTTTTCAATATCAAAAACCGTCTTACCCTTCACAGCCTTTTCAGAGCCGGATTTATATACTTTATCAAACTTTAAAAAGGAACTTTCATCAGTATAAACGGCAAAACAGATATTACCTTCTTCAGAAGTGACCCCATCAATATTTAAACTAATATTATGCTGAGCAAATAGACCTGTAGACATCAATCCTAAAACAAATAGTACCAATAGATTCCCTTTTATCATGCCATATTACTTTAAAATCTACAATCTAATTAGGCGCGCTCAATGCCCCTATTTTTCCGCCGAGTTTCTGAAACAATTGTAAAGTTTGGACCGAGTCTTTTAGATTAAAATATACGTAAGTAGAATCTTTATAGACCAACTTAACTTTATGTTGTTCAATATTATCTACAAATACATGAACTTTCTTGTCTGTCAAAGAATCTTTAAACTCCCTAAAGACACCTTTCTCTTTTTCCAGCGCAGAAAAACCGTGCAAACGCTCCATTGGCGGTATTCTTTCAACCAACACCACACTATCTAGTTCATTTAATGGAATTTCAACATTATAAAACCCGGAACGAATTCCTAGGCTATTGTCATTATTACTTACCCAATTTTTTAAATGAAGTATTAAAATGAACGCGCAACAGATTACTGTTAGAATCAACACCACTGTCCATACCCAATTTTTCTTGGTAAAATGCATAAAGGTTTAAAGTATCAAGTTAACCATACTATTGCCTTAAACGGTAAAATTCAAATTAAATTATTAACCTAAACCAACATCTAGGGTCATCATGATGATGAAGCCACCAATGAAGCCCATGGTAGCAATATCAGTGTACTTATCTTGCTGTGTTTCTGGTATAACTTCCTCTACGACCACAAAAATCATTGCGCCGGCCGCGAAAGAAAGCGCATAAGGCAGTATAGGTTGAAAAGTAAGCACGGCCCACGCCCCTAATACTGCTGCAACGGGCTCTACCAATGCGGAAGCCTGACCGAACATAAAACTTTTTGTCCTGCTCAGTCCATGTCTACGTAACGGCATGGCAACGGCAAAACCTTCTGGAAAGTTTTGTAGACCAATACCTAAGGCCAAAGCAACGGCACCACCAATAGAAGCGCCATCAAAACCTGCGGCCACTCCCCCAAAAAGTACACCAACAGCTAAACCTTCCGGTATGTTATGTAATGTGATGGCCAATGTAAGTAAGGTTGTTCTACGCCAAGGTGTTTTAACACCTTCTGCCTCATCTTCCTTAAAATTAATATGTAAATGGGGCAATACTTTATCCAACCCAAAAATGAACAAAGCACCTAGCAAAAAACCTACTCCTGCCGGTATAACTTTCACAAACCCTTCACCTGGGCTCATTTCTATACCTGGCGCCAGTAAGCTCCAAAAACTGGCCGCTACCATTACGCCTCCAGTAAACCCCAACATTCCGTCTAAAACAGCACGGTTCATTGTTTTAAAAAGAAAAACCAGTGCCGCACCCGCTGCTGTGAGTCCCCAAGTAAACAATGTAGCATAAAATGCTGCCAGTACGGGATCTATTGATTCAAAATACGCTATAATTTCATCCATAATTCATATAATTAATATGCTACTCTTCATCTACAATCTCCAAAAATAAATTTGTTGCAATCTGTTTTGATATCCTAATGGAGCCTGATCTAGTAGAGATGGTAACGGAACCATCAAACTCCTCAATTTCCAATATTTTAAAGGTATCGCCCAAGGCAATTTTATTCTTATCCAAAAATTTTAAAAATGCCGCGGAAGAATCGTTGACGCCTACACAAACCCCTTGACTACCCACAGGCAAATCACTGATCAACTTCTTTACGGATTTTGTAAACACACCATCTTTGTTAGGAATAGGATCGCCATGTGGATCTACTTTAGGGTATCCTAAATGGGCGTCTAACTTATCAATTAAAGCATCACTTTTTATGTGTTCCAATTGCTCTGCCACCACATGAACCTCATCCCAAGAAAAATTAAGTTTATCTACCAAAAAAACCTCCCATAAACGATGTTTTCTAATAATAGAAAGGGCAACCAACCTGCCTTTTTCCGATAGTGAGACGCCTTGGTATTTCTTATAGTTCACCAAAGATTTCTCAGACAACTTTTTTACCATATCGGTTACAGAAGAAGGTTTTGTCTTCATCTGTTCTGCAATGGCATTTGTTGCAACAGATTTACTGTTGAAATCACTTAGGTGATAAATGGCTTTTATGTAATCTTCTTCTGATAATGTCATTTGAAAAGCAATATTAACACAAAAATACATTTTTATACCTAAAAACAATTTTTTAGATTTGCCTAAATTTAATTTTAGATGTTTAAAATATTATTTTTCGCTTGCTCTATTTTAGCTTTTACAACTGTAAATGCTCAAAAAGCTACCATATCTGGAACCATATCTTCAAAGGGATTTCCTGAAGCCTATGTAAATATTTATTTGAAAGGCACTCAAATTGGCGCTGCGTCAGACGAAAACGGTCAATACTTACTTAAAAATATTCCTTCTGGCGATTACATTATCATTGCTTCCAATATAGGTTTTGAACAATTTCGTAAATCGATCTCCGTTTCCGAAGATGAAGACCAAATTGTAAATATTGACCTAAAACCATCAACCGAGTCTCTTGATGAAATGGTAGTTACAGGCACTCTAAAACCTGTTAGTAGGTTAGAAAGTCCAGTACCGGTAGAAGTATATACACCTACCTTTTTTAAAAAGAACCCAACACCAAGTATTTTTGAAGCATTACAGAATGTAAACGGAGTAAGACCACAAATAAACTGTAATGTTTGTAATACAGGTGATATTCATATTAATGGACTAGAAGGTCCGTACACCCTAGTCTTAATAGATGGCATGCCCATAGTTAGTGGTTTGGGAACTGTATACGGACTCTCAGGAATTCCCAATTCACTTATAGAACAAATTGAAGTGGTTAAAGGCCCAGCTTCTACATTATATGGAAGTGAAGCCGTTGGCGGACTCATTAATATTATTACAAAGAACAACTTATCTGCCCCGGATTTTTTTGCAGATAGTTTTGTAACCGGTTGGGGAGAATTTAATTTAGACATAGGCACTAAGTTTAATGTTGGCAAAAAAGCCAATGTTCTCTTAGGTGCCAATTATTTTAAGTACGATAACCCTATTGACAATAATGGAGATAATTTTACCGATCTTACATTACAAGATCGCATATCTGTTTTTCAAAAATGGAATTTTGAAAGAAAAGACTCCAGAATCCTTTCTTTGGCAGGAAGGTTTTTTTATGAAGATAGATGGGGAGGTGAACTGCAATGGACTCCAGAATTTAGAGGCGGTGATGAAATTTATGGGGAAAGTATTTACACCCGTAGATGGGAAGTTTTAGGCAAGTACCAGTTGCCGGTAGAAGAGCAAATGATGCTTTCCTTTTCCTATAATGACCACAAACAAAATTCCGTTTATGGCGATGTTCCTTATTTGGCAGATCAACGTATTGGTTTTACCCAGTTAACATGGGATAAAATCATAGGAAAACATAGCCTTTTAGCAGGTACTGCATTACGTTATAATTATTATGACGACAATACGCCTGCTACAGCAAACACAAATGGTAATGAGCCCGATGAAGTAATTATACCGAGTGTTTTTTTACAGGATGAGATAGCGTTCAATAAAAAACATTCCCTTCTCCTAGGGGGCAGATATGATTATGATAACCGCCACGGTAATATCTTTACGCCAAGAGCGGCCTATCGTTTTAAGTTTACCGAAAATGACATTATTCGCTTAAATGCGGGTACCGGTTTTAGAGTGGTAAATTTATTCACAGAAGATCATGCAGCACTTACCGGTTCTAGAGATGTCATTATTGCAGAAGAACTGGAACCGGAAGAATCATTTAATGTAAATCTTAACTTTCTGAAGAAAATTTACGGTGATAATGGCACGTTTGTAAGTTTAGATGCATCAGTATTTTACACCTATTTCCAAAATGTTATAATCCCTGATTACGACACCAACCCCAATCAAATTATATATGACAATTTAGAAGGTAAATCAATTTCAAAGGGAATAAGTGCAAACATAGATATAACCATGTACAATGGTTTACAATTTATGATCGGAGGAACATTACAGAACGTGAGCAATACTGAAAATGGGGTTACGCAACGTCAAATTTTAACAGAAAGCTATTCCGCCAATTGGAGTGTTGGGTACCAAATTAAGCCATGGAATTTAAAGATAGATTATACGGGTAATTTATATGGCCCTATGCGATTACCAACCTTAGGGGAAAGTGATCCCAGGCGAGATTTTTCACCCGCGTGGAGTATTCAAAATATACAACTATCTTATGATGGGATAAAGAATTTTGAAATTTACGGAGGAGTTAAAAATTTACTGGACTGGACACCCAACAGAGGGAACCCCTTTATCATTGCCCGTACCAACGATCCTTTTGATAAAGGAGTTACCTTTGATGCAAATGGCAATGCGGTTGCCACACCCAATAACCCGAATGCATTAACATTTGACCCATCTTACGTCTATGGACCAAATCAAGGAATCCGTTCTTTTATTGGACTACGTTATACATTGAATTAAGTATTAAAGACACATGCTATTTTGTACTTTTGAAGTGCTAGACCTTAAAGAAGCTGAGAACAATCTGAAAAATTCATGAACGAATTCGATTACATTATCATTGGCGCAGGCGCATCTGGTCTTTTGCTGGCAGATGCTATGGCCAACGATTCGTTTTTTAATCAAAAAAAGATTTTACTGCTTGACAAAGCACCAAAAAATAGCAACGACAGAACGTGGTGTTTTTGGGAAAAAGGTAACGGTAAATTTGAAGAGATTATCCATAAGAGGTGGAATTCCATTCATTTTCAAGGAGAAGATATTGCCAAAAGAACCAAGATCGACCCATATTCTTATAAAATGATAAGAGGTATCGACTTCTATGATCATTACCTAAAAAAGGTAAAGGCAACTAGCAATATAACGTTTGTACAAGACACCGTGGTGGGTATCTCCGAAACTGAAGACCTTGTTGCGGTTAAAGCAGTAAACAACACATATACAGGCAAATATATATTCAATAGCCTTTTTGATTATAAAATGGCTACCCAGCAAACAAAATATCCCGTATTACAGCAGCATTTTATAGGCTGGGTAATAAAGGTCAACAAACCTATTTTCAATACCAAGGAAGTCACATATATGGATTTTTCCATACCTCAAAAAGGCAATACAAGATTTATGTATGTACTGCCCTACTCCAATGATACCGCATTAATAGAATACACTTTGTTTTCAGAAAAGCTATTGCCAACAGCTGAGTATGAAGAAGCTATAGAAGACTATATTTTACAACGGTTTCAATGCCAGGAATATGAGATTATAGAAAGAGAATTTGGCAGTATACCTATGACAGCGTATGACTTTAGGGAACACCATACCAACAGAATACGCTATATAGGTACCGCAGGGGGTTGGGCCAAACCCAGCACAGGTTATACTTTTATGAGTACGGCAAACAAAGTACCAAAATTGATAGCGTTCATTAAAGAGGGGAAACCTTTGAAAAAATTAAAATTGAAAGGTAAATTTTGGTTTTATGACATGCTCTTTTTAGATGTACTTTACAATGACAATGCAAATGGCCATGTAATATTCGAATCTATCTTTAAAGCATTACCACCACAAAAGATTTTTAAGTTTTTAGATGAAAAAACAAGTCTCATAGAAGATTTGGAATATATCAACTCTTGTCCTAAACAACCGTTTATCAAAGCATTGATAAAACGAATTTTCTAAACCGTTCTATTCATTAAGTTTTCCCCAAACTGTCTTAGCAGTTCTTTATTTTCAGGATCAATATCCATATCATCAAGAACTTCAAAAGCTTTAGCCGTGTAATCTGCAATGGCAGTTTTAGTAGCTTGATCCGCTTTTGTCTTTTCAAATATAGAACGCACTGCGTTAATTTTAGCTTCGGCCTCTTTTGGGTGAATAGAATATAAATGCTCTAATTCTTTAGCGATTACTTCTGATCCAGAGTTTAAAGCTTTAAGATATAGGTAGGTCTTTTTGTTTTCAATAATATCACCACCAACCTGCTTACCAAAGGTGTTAGGATCACCAAAAACATCTAAATAATCATCTTGTAATTGAAAAGCTATACCAAGGTTTAGTCCAAAATTGTACATCTGTTGCTGTGCTTCATCTGGTGCACCTGCAACTATAGCGCCCATTTTTAAGGCAGCTGCAACTAAGACGGCAGTTTTGTATTCTATCATTTTAAGATACTCGGGCAACATCACATCATCCCTAGTTTCAAAATCTACATCGTATTGTTGACCTTCACAAACTTCCAGTGCCGTTTTACTGAACAGCTTAGCCAAATCTCTAAAAACATTAGGCTCATAATTTTCAAAAAGTTGATAGGCCATTATCAACATGGCATCACCAGACAGAATACCCGTATTAATATCCCATTTTTCATGTACCGTAGTTTTACCCCTACGTACCGGTGCATCGTCCATAATATCATCATGAACCAAAGAAAAATTATGAAAGACCTCAACAGCAACGGCAGCATCTAAAGCTTTTCTAAAATCGGTATTAAAAATTTCAGCAGTCATTAAAACCAATACCGGTCTTAACCTTTTGCCGCCTAAACCCAGAATATATGTGATAGGCTCATACAGGTTTCTAGGCTCTTTTGTAATCTTCATAGAGTCTAAATACGCAATAAACTCATCTCGATAATCACTAATAGTATGCATTCTTTGCAATTTTGCACAAAAATAGAACAAAAATGGCTGAATAAGCCCCCTTTTTAAGTGAGAAGAAATAAAACTTTACAGATGAATCCCTAATTTAAAAAAGCTGTCAAATATGAACTTTTACGCTACTTACTAATTATAAAGAAGACCTCTTGATCAGTCTAGAGGGCATAATTAATTTTGTAACTGTATCACCTTTTAAATGCAATGCCGCTCTTTTTGCCATTTCGTTAAAATCGGTGGAAATAGTAGTAATTCCACCAAACACAATTTCTTTTGAAACATTATCGTTTTGGGACAGAATACCGATATCCTCCCCAATTTTATATTTATTTCTAACCGAATCTCTTAGAATTTGCCAAAGTATGGTATCTCCTAACGCAAAATATAAATTGCCTTTTTTAGCAGACCCAATAGTATAATTATTCTTGACACAACCATTGACCTCAAACTCATCTATGAATTTTTGAAACGCGTTTTTTATAGATATAGGAGAAAAATCGCTCTCTTCGTTGAAATACAAAATAATCTTATTATACTTTTTTATTTCTGGCAGTAACCTAACCAAAGATGTATAAATGACCTCTTCAAATTCTTGGGAGATATAAGAATACCCTGGTCCCAAATTTAAATACCTATCTACCAACAATAATTTTTTGGGTTCAATATTCTTTAATAATGTTGCAACTTTTTCATTTTGTATTGGAGCAATAACATACATGCCATATTTACCATTGATATTAGAAATTATGGTCTTAAAAACAGTGAGATTATTATGATGGAAAAAAACATCTATTTGAAACCTTCTTCCCATTTCTTTACGAAAGGTTTTATAAAATTCCTCTTGATAACTCTGAAAAGCAAATAGTAGCAAAGCCATTCTTTTGGTAATATTGGTAGCTTGGCTAATCACAAAATAACCCTTTAATTGCCTAGACTCTATTAAGCCCCTATTCTTAAGCTCCTCATATGCCTTAAAAATAGTTTTTCTTGCATAGCCTATTTCCTCAACCATAGTGTTTATAGAGGGTAACTGATCACCAATAGTCAATTGCCCATCTTCAATAGATTCAATTACGCCTTGAACCAATTGTTCATGTTTTGTAAGGTTATTATTGTGGGTGAGGTTTAGAATTTTACTAATAACCAGCATAAATTATAAATGAAATTTGCAGGCGTCAATATACAATTTAAAAAAAGATATCAAAAAATAGCGCCTGAATTATAGTGTACCTATCACAACAAATTAGCATGTAAAAAAAAGGTTTATATGCTGAAAAAGGCTACAAACACGCAAATACAGATTTTTTAGATAAAATGACAAATAATATGTATTTGATAATATTTTAAGATCTAAATGAAAATTCTAAAAAATAACATGTTAATATTTATTAAATTAACATTTTATTTTATATTTGTTCACAGTAGCATAGTGTATCATAGTCTCTTCATCTCAAAAACGCTCCCTAAAGAGACTATAACGCCTACGTCAACATAATTAACTAACAACTGTAAGAACTAACTTTATGAATTATCAAACAGACTTTTCTAAGTTTTCCATGATTCGGAATCATGTAAGCTTAACGATGATTTTATTTTTTAGTGGATTTCTCTTTATGGGTCTCCACGCACAGACAACCGTTTCTGGAACTGTTACTTCAGCTTCAGACAACATGCCGTTGCCAGGTGTTTCGGTCATTGATGCCAACAACCCTACAACAGGAGTACAAGCGGATTTTGACGGTAACTTTACAATTACCTTAGATGATGGAAGTACCAGTTTACGATTCAGCTACATTGGATTCAAGGCTGTAGTGGTACCGGTAAACAATCAAAGTACCATCAATGTATCTTTAGAAGAGGACGTTGCCAACCTAGACGAAGTTGTTGTCGTTGGTTACGGTACTCAGAAAAAAGCGACCGTAACAGGTGCGGTAACCGCAGTACAGGGTCCGGTACTAGAAAGTTCACCGGCCATAAGTGTATCGAATTCCTTGGCAGGTAGATTGCCCGGGGTAGTAATCGTACAGACCAGTGGGGAGCCTGGTAATGACGAATCGAACATAAGTATTCGTGGAACCAATACCTTAGGAAACAACCAACCTTTGATCGTTATTGATGGTATTCCAGATAGAGATGGTGGTATAGGTCGTATTAACCCAGATGATATTGCCAATATCTCTGTACTTAAAGATGCATCAGCTGCAATTTATGGAGCTAGAGCGGCCAACGGAGCAATAATCGTTACTACCAAAACCGGTAAAGCCGGCAAAATGCAAATAAATTATAAGGCTGATTTTGGTATAACCAGACCTACAAGAGTACCAGAAATGGCAAGTGCGGTAGAGTATCAAACTATAATGAATGAATTGGCAATTTATAACAGTAATATTCCTTCATCACAATGGGGAGCTGCAAATACCGCTTTTCAAACCTCAGGTAGTTATACTATACCAGGCAGCGATCCTGCAGAAACCGTAAACGCTGCATTTAGTCCAGAAACAATCAATAATCATAGAACCAATGCTGATCCATGGTTATATCCTGATACGGATTGGTTTGGTGCCACTTTTCAAGATTGGGCGGAACAACAAAGACATAACCTATCCATAAGCGGTGGTAGTGAAGACCTAAAATATTACGCATCTGTAGGTTATGCAGATCAAGGCGCTATATATAAAAACTCGGCCAACAGATACCAACAGTATAATTTTAGAATCAATACCGATGCTAGAATTAATGAATACCTGTCTACCAAACTAAGTATGGGATATAGAAAGGAAGATAGAACCTTCCCTACTGAAGGTGCAGGTGCTATCTTTAGAATGTTGATGAGAGGTAGACCAAATGAACCTGCAATATGGCCAAATGGATTACCAGGACCTGATATTGAAAATGGTCAACAACCGGTGGTAGTTACAACGAATGCTACAGGGTATGACAAACAACCAACAGATTACCTACAATTTACAGGTTCTTTGGATATTACCAACCCATGGGTAGAAGGTCTTAAACTGACATTATTGGCAGGTGTTGACCAAAGCCAGTTACGTAGAAAACTATGGCAAACACCATGGACTCTTTATTCTCTTGACCGTGCAAACTATATTGCTACCGGTGTACCGGAACTAAGCGGATCTATACGTTCCAACTTTACAGATGCAAGATTATTACAATCATCTAATAATGTACTAAACACTAACCTAACCGGTTTATTAAGTTATGACAAAACAATTGGTGATGACCACACCATTAACTTATTGGCCGGTGTTACCCGTGAGAATTTTCAAGGGGAGTTTTTCTCTGCATTTAGAAGAAACTACCTTTCTACCGCTGTTGACCAGTTAGGAGTAGGTGGTGAAATTGCACAAGAAACGGATGGTTTCGGTTACAACAGAACACGTTTAGGTTACTATGGCCGTGCCCAGTATAACTTTAAAGAAAAATACTTAGCCGAGTTCATCTGGAGATATGATGGTTCATATATTTTCCCAGGTAATGATCGTTTTGGGTTCTTCCCAGGATTGTTAGTTGGTTGGAACATTAATAATGAAGATTGGTTCAACGTTGACTCTATTAGCTACTTAAAGTTAAGGGGTTCTTACGGTGAAATGGGTAATGATCAAGTTTCATTTGACACCAACGGTGACGGTGAAATAACCGATGATGAATTACAAGAATATGCTTACCAATCTATTTACGAATTTGGTCAATACCCAATAAATGGTCAAGTACAAACGACTTTATTTGAAAACCTCTTGGCTAATCCTAGCTTTACATGGGAACGAGCTAAGAACTATAATATTGGTTTAGACGGTATTGTATTGGACGGAAAAATGAGTTTCACCCTTGAATATTTCTTGAACAAACGTGATCAAATTCTAATTCAAAAAACAGGTTCTACCCCAGGTTCTTCTGGTATTTCAGACCTTTTACCTCCTGTAAATGCAGGTAAAGTAAATAACGAAGGTTTTGAATTTGCGTTGAACTATTTTGGTGGTAGCTTTGATGGTTTTAAATGGGATGTTGGTGTAAATGGAGGTTACGCACAAAATACAGTTGAGTTCCTAGATGAAATTCCTGGTGCTCCAAGTTACCAATTACAAGAAGGAAAGCCTATTGGCTCATATTTAGTATACGAGTCTGATGGTGTATTTATTGACCAAGCTGCCATTGATTCCAATCCACTAGATTATAGTGCTGTTAAGCCAACATTAGAGCCAGGTGATATGAAATTTAAAGATATCAACGGAGATGGTGCCATTAACGACTTAGATCAAGTAAGGTTAAAAAATAGCATCAACCCTAACTTTAACTTTGGTGTTACGTTTAACGCTTCATACAAAAACTTTGATCTTTCTGTATTATTACAAGGAGCTACAGGGGCTAAATTATTTATCCAAACAGAATCTGGTGACATAGGTAACTTTTTAAAGTACAGCTTTGACAACAGATGGAGTCCAGACAACCCAAGTAGCGTTCATCCAAGACTTGCCAGTCGTGGAGACACCTACTATACAGGTGGTGATTATGGCAATAATACCTACAACTTATTTAGTAAAGATTACCTAAGACTTAAAAATGTTCAATTGGCATACAACTTTCCTTCAGAATTGATTGAGCAATTTGGTCTATCTAAATTTAAGATATATATGAGTGGTCTAAACTTGGCTACATGGGCGGCTCAAGATATATATGATCCTGAATCGACAAGTAATGACGGTCAGTTTTATCCACAACAGACTATTATTAACACAGGTTTTAGTTTAACATTTTAAAAAAAAATCATGAAAAAAGGAAAATTAGTACTCTTAGGCCTACTGACGTTAGCGTTAGTACCTATTTCGTGTAATGAAGATTTTTTAGAAACGCAGCCATTAGATTCAATCTCGGCAGATGCCACTTGGGCAGACGGTGCGTTGGCACAAGCATTCGTATTCAACGTCTATGCATCCCTTGGCTATGGAGGTTTTGAAGAAGAAGGCTTGGCTTCATTAACGGACGAAGCAATGTTTACACACTCTGGTAGAGGAGTAAACGTTATTACAGAAGGTTCACTTTCCCCGTCGGGTACGGGTAACGTGAATATCATTCCACAATGGAACGAATTATATTTAGCAATACGAAAAGCGAATATAGCTTTACAAGAATTACCAAATTCAACTTTTGATGATCAAACATTGAAAGACAGGTTAACGGGTGAAGCACATTTTCTAAGAGCGTATTATTACCATCAATTAATGCGCTATTACGGTGGCGCACCATTAATTGATGCCCCTTATGGCTTAGATGATGACTACTCCATAGCTAGAGGTACTTATGCTGAAAATGTAGATTTTGTAACCAGTGACCTTGACAAAGCCATTTCATTACTGGAAGGCAAAGAGGTTACACCAGGTAGAGCATCCATGTTAAGTGCTATGGGGTTAAAATCTCGTGTATTGACATATGCCGCCAGTGATTTGCGCGACGGACCTACAGCGAGCGCTAAGTCGGCAACATTGGGTGGATATTCAAATTTAGAACTGGTTGCATATACTTCTGGGGACAGAGATGCAAGATGGAACGCTGCAAAGACCGCTGCCAAGGCCGTTTTAGATGCGACCACTGGTTACAAGTTAGATTTAACCGAACCTGCAAGTGCAGAAGAAGCGACTGAAACATACATCTCTATTGCTATGGGAGGTGGAAGTGCCGTTGGTGATGCTGCTGCAAGATCAGAACTATTATTTGAAAGAACACATTCGCCTCTATTTACACAAGAAAGTAATTGGCCTTTAGGTGGAATTCACCAAGGGATCAACAATGGACCAAACGGATATCATAACTGGGCAGGTAACACACCTATTCAACAATTGGTAGACGACTATCAAATGATGGACGGTTCTGATTTCGACTGGAGCAATGAAGAACACGCGGCTGCACCATATGAAAATAGAGACCCAAGAATGGCCGCAACTATTCTTTATGATGGAGCAGCATGGAAACCAAGGCCAGATGACGTTGCCTCAATAGATCCTTATGATGAAATACAGACAGGTACATATGCAGATGGTAGCGGTGGAATAATACCTGGTGTTGATATGAGAGATTCACCCATTGAAAACTGGAACGGAAGTAGAACCGGTTATTATGTACGAAAGTTCATTGATCCAGACCCATCTTTAGTGGACAATCAATCTAGTGCCCAAGTAGTACCATGGCCATTTATTAGATATACCGAAATAATATTGAACTATGTAGAAGCTTCTATTGCACTTGGTGATGAAGGCGAAGCGAGAAACTGGCTGAACAAGATTCGCTTTAGAGCAGGTATGCCGGCACTTACCTCATCTGGTACTGAGCTTTTAGAGGATTACATCAATGAAAGAAGAGTTGAATTGGCATATGAAGAACACAGATACCATGATGCACGAAGATGGATGATCGCTGATCAAACTTTGGGCAGGGGCATTAAGGTTATGAAAGTAACAGCTACCCTTAAAGCCGGTGCAACACCAAGAACTCCTTATCAATATGACACATCTGTATATGATTACACCTATACCGTTGTAGACAATAATGATAATGAAACCAGAACTTGGGACGATAAAATGTATTTCATGCCTATAAGTAGAGATGAAATCAATAGAAATAACCTTTTGATTCAGAATCCAGGTTATTAGTTTAGTTTAAATTGAGTTAAATTAAAGATCTATTCCAAAAAGGAATAGATCTTTTACTTTTAAACAAATGACAAAAAATCTAATCTTCTATATTCTTATAATTTTCTTTTTACATCAAAGTTGTACAGAGAAAGTTAAAAAAGATGAAACCTCTTCAACAATTAACAAGATTGAAGAACCCACCCTATTCACTCTTTTATCCGAACATGAAACGAAAGTAACTTTTCAAAACACCTTAAAGGAAGGGTTAAATGCCAACGTATTGGTTTACGAATACCTCTATAACGGTGGTGGTGTAGCTACAGGGGATTTTAATAACGATGGTCTTCAAGACTTATATTTCACTTCTAACATGGGTGAAAATAAATTCTATTTAAATGAAGGCAATTTCACATTTAAAGATGTTACCTCAATTTCTAAAGTCGCCGGTAGACCTGGACCTTGGAAAACAGGCATAACCTCTGCAGATGTAAACGGAGATGGTAAATTGGATCTGTATCTATGTTATTCTGGGGCCTTACCAGATGCAAAGCGTAAAAACCAACTTTTCATCAATCAAGGGAATGATGCCAACAACGTACCAATTTTCAAAGAACAAGCGGAAGAATATGGTTTGGCCAGCGCTGCTTTTAGCAATCAAGGATATTTCTTTGACTATGATAAAGACGGTGATCTAGATATGCTTTTACTAAACCACAATCCAAAATCTTTACCTGTTTTAAATGAAGTAAGCACTAAACAGTTTTTAAAAAAAGATGACCCTTATCAAGGTATTAGGTTGTTTGAGCAAAAAAATGAGAAATTTTATGATATAACCCAAAAAGCAGGTATTAGTGGTTCTGCATTAACCTATGGATTAGGTATAGGTATTAGTGACATTAACAATGACGGTTGGCAAGACTTCTATGTTTCTAATGATTATACTGTACCAGATTATCTCTATATCAATAATAAAAATGGCACATTTACAGACCAACTAGGTGATCAAATGGGACATACAAGTCATTTTTCTATGGGCAATAATGTAGCCGATATCAATAATGATGGCCTGCAGGATATTTTCACTTTAGACATGTTGCCTAAAGATAATAAGCGCCAAAAATTACTTTTATCGCCAGATAATTATGAAAAATTTGATTTAAATATTAGAAGTGGATTTCATCATCAATATATGCGCAATATGCTTCAGTTGAACAATGGCGACAATTCATTTAGTGAAGTAGGTCAACTAGCCGGTATCTCAAATACAGATTGGAGCTGGGCTCCACTTTTTGCTGATTTTGACAATGACGGATTTAAAGATCTATTCATTACCAACGGATATTTTAGGGATTACACCAATTTGGATTTCATCAATTATATGGACAGTTTCGTACAATCTAAAGGCAGACTACAACGGCAAGATGTTTTAGAACTTATAAAAGAAATGCCAGCTTCTAACCTGACCAATTTCTATTATACCAATAAAGATGGCGTCCACTTCAATGATCAATCTCAAGAAGCAGGTATAGCCCAACCTGCCAACAGCAATGGTGCCATATATACTGATTTAGATAATGATGGTGATCTAGACCTCGTTATTAATAACATTAACAAACCGGCATTTATTTATAGGAATGACACCCAAAAAGGTAATGGCAATTTCTTAAACATTCAGTTAAAAGGAAACCAAAAAAACACACATGGTATTGGATCAAAAATCAGTATCTACGCCAAAGGAAAAACCCAAGTACTTGAGCAAATGCCAACCAGGGGATATCTTTCGACCGTATCATCGATTTTACATTTCGGATTAGGCGACATAACTACCGTAGATTCTTTAAAAGTAACTTGGAACTCTGGAAAAACGGAGACTATTGAAGCACTTTCAGCGAATAGAACAATTGAGCTGAATGAATCCAATGCCCAAACCTTGGAATTGGCTCAAAAGAAAAGTAAAACGTTGTTTTCAACTGTACGCAATTCCGTTAATTTTGAGCACAAACCATCTTCTGTAAATGATTTTAAACGACAGTCGCTCTTAATAAAACAATTATCTCATAGTAGTCCTCCTATTGCTAAAGCAGATTTAAACAATGATGGGTTAGAAGATATTGTCATTGGTGGCGGCGTTAATCAACCTACCGCCATATATCTTCAAACTAACAATAAAAATTTCAATCAAAAACCAAACGCAGATTTTGACCTAGACAAGGCTCATTTTGATACTGATATTGCAGTACTTGATGTTAATAATGATGGTCATCTAGATATTTATATGGCGAGTGGCGGATATCATAACCTAACCGCTAATGATCCTCTATTACAGGACAGGCTCTATTTGGGCAATGGGAAAGGGAATTTTAAAAAGGCTCATAATTCATTACCACAAATGACCATAAGCACCGGATCGGTTTCATTTTCAGATATAAACAATGATTCGCACTTAGATATATTTATCGGTGGTTATAATGTTCCTGGTCGCTTTCCTGAAATACCAAGAAGTTATATTCTTATCAATGACGGTAAAGGAAGTTATGTAGACAAGACCAATGAAATTCAACCCAACTTACAATATCCTGGTATGGTTACCGATGCCACTTGGGCAGACATGGATGGTGACACTATAGAAGATTTAATTATAGTTGGTGAATGGATGCCCATAACTATTTTCTTGAATAAAAATGGCAAATTGATCAATGGAACAGACCAGTTTTTTGAAAGTGATTTAAATGGGTTCTGGAGCAGCGTTCTTGTTGAAGATTTAAATAAAGACGGCAAACAAGATATTATTGCAGGAAATATTGGTACCAATACACAATTCACAATAGACAAAGACACTCCGGCTGAATTGTATTATTCAGATTTTGATAATAACGGTTCTATTGATCCCATTCTAAATTTTTACATTGACGGTAATAGTTATCCATATGTTACCAGAGATGAACTGTTAGGACAACTATCGAGTAAAAGACAGAAATTTAACAGTTATGAAAAATACGCTGATGCGCAGATAACAGACATTTTTAATGATACTGAATTGAAAAAGGCGAAAAAATTAACTGCAACACACCAAGAAACATCCTTGTTTTTAAGTTCAACAGATGAAAAGTTTACAAAAGTTCACTTGCCATTACAAGCTCAATTTTCCCCGGTTTCAGAAATTATTGCGGAAGATTTTAACCAAGATGGTGATTTAGACCTGCTACTTCTTGGCAACAATGATTATTATAAGTTACGTATAGGTAAATTCGATGCCAACTATGGTACATTACTTTTAGGTGATGAAAATGCCAATTATAAGTACATTTCCCAATCTAAATCTGGTCTATCCATAAAAGGAAGTAATACCAGAGGTATTATCATTGACGATAAACTAATACTTACCAACTACGGCAAGTCAATACAAACATATCAACTAACAAAATAGCTTTATAAATAACAATGACCATTTATAATAAAAACATACTTGGCAGTACGCTCTTACTATCACTACTTTTAATGATTACAGCTTGTTCTACAGAAGAACAACCAAATATGAGTGAAAAAGATGTTGCTACGGAATGGGCCAACATGACTTTGTACATTACCCAATATACCCCATCTAACTCCCCTACATTTGCCTCAAGAGCATTTGGTTACACCGGTTTAACCATGTATGAATCTATAGTACCAGGTAATAAAGAATATAGTACAATGAACAATCAGGTTACTGGTCTAACCATGTTACCAACAATAGATACGGACAAAGAATATAATTGGATACTATCTCTTAATGCAGGTCAGTCAGAAATATTGAAGAATATTTATGTTCAAACATCAGATGAAAATATCCAAAAAATAGATTCCCTTGAACAGGTTGTTTACGATCAATTTAAAACAAGTGTTGCTCCAGAAACGGTGAAGCGCTCTATAGAATATGGTAAATCTGTTGCAAAAGTAATTTTTGAATGGAGTAAAACAGATGGAGGTCATAGAGGATACTTATACAATTTTGACAAATCTATGGTTCATCCAGACAGACCGGGAGCATGGAAACCACCATTGTTCGCACAGTCTTTTAGCCATCATCCATTACACCCACATTGGGGCGAAAATAGAACCTTTGCTCCTATCAATAAAACAATTGAGGATCCACAAATGATACCTTATGACACACTTCCAGGGTCTGCCTACTACCAACAATTTGAAAATGTTTATCTAAAAGATTTAGAATTGACCCAATTAGAAAAGGAAGCTGCCATTTGGTGGGGAGATGACCCTGATGTTAGCTTTACACCGCCTGGTCACTCGTATTATTTTGCTACGTTGGCAGTAGATGGGCATGATCTTTCACTTATAGAAAGCACCCAAGTGTATGCCCAAGTAGGCATGGCCGTGGCAGACGCTTTTGTTAATTGTTGGAAATGGAAATATCTTTTCTTTACGGAAAGACCTAATACCTTTATCCCAAAGTACATTGATGAAGAATGGGAATCTTTTTGGCCAGACCCGCCATTTCCTTCATTTCCATCTGGACATGCAATACAAGCCGCCGCTGCCGCAACCATATTAGAACATAATTTTGGCAAGGAATTCACTTTTACCGATAGGGCACACGAAGGAAGAGAACGAGATGAGTTAAAAGAAACCGATTTTGTCGTTCGTTCTTTTGACACCTTTTGGGAAGCTGCACAAGAAACTGCAGATTCTAGATTTTACGGTGGTATACATACTCAACTTGACAACGAGGTAGGATTAGAAAAAGGAGTGGAAATCGCAAAAAATGTTTACACCCTACAATGGAAGAATACAAATGAAAAATAACACCACTATAACGCACACATATTTTTTGGCAGTACTTTTTTTCTGCGGATGCCTAATTAACGCACAAGAAACTTTTGTTGATGTTACAGAGCATGCAGGTATTGAACACCAATACGAAGTATATGAAGGAACATTTGGTGGCGGTGTAACCGTTTTCGACTTTAATAACGATGGCTTTGAAGATCTTTATATCACTAGCGGTATACAAGCGGACAGATTATATCTAAATAAAGGAAATGGTACGTTTGAAGACGTTTTTAAAGGCTCTGGTCTAGAGGTTACCAATGAGTATGTTACCCAAGGTGTGGTCAGTGCAGACATCAATAAAGATGGGTTTAGAGATTTGTTCATTACAACAATCACAACTACAGATGGTAAAAATGTAATACCTAGGGCAAAAAATCTATTGTTTCTAAATAATGGAAATGCCACGTTTACCAATGTTACAAAAGCATATGGTTTAGAAGAATTCAACTCTTTTAGTACAGGTCCAAGTTTTGGAGACATAGATGCCGACGGATACCCAGATCTTTTTGTTGGCAATTACTTCCAAGAATTTACCGGAAAACTAGGTATTATAAAAGACGCAACTATAGTTAGTGCAAACCAAACCGCAAGAAGTTATTTACTAAAAAACAATGAAGGTAAAAGCTTTAAAAATGTGTATGATGACTATGGCTTAGGTCATAAAGGTTTTGGGTTTGGTGGTGTTTTCACCGACTTCGACAATGATCAAGACCAAGACTTATTGGTGAACCAAGATTTTGGTTACAAAGCAGTGCCCAACTTCCTGTACCAAAATGAATATCCTAATGATCGCTTTGAGGACGTAAGCCAGCAAACCGAAATGGATTTAAAGATCAACGCTATGGGAGCGGCTGTTGGTGATTACAATGGGGATGGATGGATGGACTATTATGTTACCAACATTAAATTCAATATGCTTATGGAAAACCAAGGCAATGGTAATCCGTTTGTAGATAAGGCTAAAGAATTGGGTACCTACAATTTAGCCATAAGCTGGGGCGCCAATTTTGCCGATTTTGATCATGATGAAGATTTAGACCTTTTTGTTTCCAATGGTGATTTAAACCCCAACTGCACCCCAATGGGCAATTTCTATTTTGAGAACAATGCCAATACGTATACCGAAAAGGGACGTGAACTGGCTATTAACGATTATGGTATTGGTAGAGGTTCGGTAATTTTTGATATGGACAATGATGGAGACATGGATTTACTGGTCGTAAATCAAAAACCTATTCTAAACTATCCTATTGCGTCAACCACCCGCTTATTTAGAAACGACATTGCAACAGGAAATTGGTTAAAAATAGCTTTAAAGGGCGTACAAGCAGAAAGCAATGGTATTGGTTCTAGGGTAACGGTAATTGCGAACGGTAAAAAATTCATTAGGGAAATAGATGGCGGTGGGTCTAGTCATATTTCTCAAAACTCGGTCATTGCACATGTTGGCCTGGGTACAACCACCAAAATAGATTCCGTCATAGTAAACTGGTCTGGTGGCAACACTCAAATTATTACCAATATTAAAGCCAATCAATTATTAGAAATTGTAGAAACAGCCCAACCCAAAAAGCCCTTATTCAATTTTTGGTACTTCATTGGTGCTCTATTTTTAATAATTACAGTCCTATATATATACCGCAACAAGAGAAGTTAAACAGCTGATTATATTATCTTTACACATTTTACAAAATTAATTTTTAAAAAAATTCCTTAAAAATGCAATAGGTTTCAAATTCTGCGTCTTTATAAGTGAAGACCAATTGAAAAAGCTCTTGGATGGCATCTGACCAAAAAGATAACACAAACCTGAATAGTTTTTTTGAAGAAGAATACAGCTCGATCAAGCGCTACATTCAATCTAAAATTAAACAAACATCAGAAAGTGATGCCGAAGATATTATACAAGATGTTGCTTTACGTATTTTCTCTAGACCTATAGATGCTTTACCAATACATAACATTGGTGGTTATGTGTATAATGCCGTCAAAAATAAGATTACAGATATATTACGCACCAAAAGAACACGGTTTGATGACCAAGAGCAACTAGAACAACTCTGGACAGATTTTACCTATTTGTTCTATGATCAATCTTCAAATGAATACCCTGCACTAATACAAGAAAAACTAAAGATTGCCATAGAGGAATTAAAGCCTGTTTATAGAGATATCATAATTGCAGTTGATTTTGAAAATTATAGCTACAAAGAAATTTCAATGGAAACCGGTATACCTCAAGGCACACTAATGTCTAGAAGACATAGGGCACTTTCAATACTTCTTAAAAAAATAGAACATTAAAAAATAGCATTATGAAATCTAATTTGGAAAAAACCATGGAAAAATCAGCTCAATATTATGTTTATAAAGCGTTCAAAATTCTCATGTATATTTTACTAGGGATCATTATAGTCTTTTTAGTAGGCTACATTGTTATGCGTTTATGGAATTGGCTTATGCCAGATATTTTTGGATTACCTCAAATAGACTACTGGAAAGCTCTTGGCATACTACTATTATCTAAAATAATCTTTGGTTTTGGTGGTGGTGATGGTCCTAACAACAAAAAAAAGAAAAAGGATAAACACAAGAGATTTTCAAAATTTGATCCATGCAAACCTATGAGAACAGATTTTTCCAAGTGGAAACACTATGATGAATTCTGGAAGAATGAAGGCGAACAAGCTTATAAAGAATACGTGGCACGTAATGAATCTATAAACAACGGATGAAGTTTCTAAACGACATTAACAAATTGTAAAACTTTGGAAACTTTTACAGTTTCTAAAGTTTCCTGGTGTATATTTGCACTCGTTATGAAAGAAAAAATACGGAATACGGCATCACAGCTATTCTTGGAACGCGGTTTTAAAAGTATAACAATGGATGATATTGCCAATGAAATAGGCATGTCCAAAAAAACGATCTACAGCGAATATGAAAATAAGACTTCGCTTATTGAAGATTGCGTTATGGCTAAGTTTTGTGTTTTAAATGAAGGTATAGATCTAATAATAGCTATGGAAAAGAATGCTATTGAAGAATTATACGAAATCAAAAGGTTTGTAATGTCCCATTTGAACAACGAAAAAAGCTCTTCTCAATTCCAATTAATGAAATACTACCCTAAAATCCATAAATCGCTAAAACTTATGCAATTTGAAAAAATGCATAAGTGTGTGCTTTCAAATGTAGAAAGAGGGCTAGCTCAAGGGCTTTTTAGAGATAATGTAAATCCTGAATTTGTAGCCCGAATATATTTTAGCGGAATGAATACCATTAAAGATCAGAACATTTTCCCTTTAGACCTTTTTCCTATATCTGAACTTATGGATTCATTTTTGGAATATCATTTACGAGGTATAGTTACTCCTAAAGGGAAAACCATATTAAATAACATCATCAATTCAAATCAAGAATAAATGCGAAATCAATTAGTAATCTTAATCACTGTTCTAAGTCTAAACTTAGGTCTATCACAAGAACAGACCTATTCTTTTACCTTAGATGAGGCAATTCAATTTGCTTTAGAAAACAACTACGCCGCTATAAACGCCAATAGGGACATCATAGATGCCCAAAAGCAAAAATGGGAAACTATTGCGGGTGGCTTACCTCAAATAAACGGATCAGTTGGGTATCAAAACCAGTTAAAACAACCCGTTACCCTTTTGCCTGCAGAGCTTGTTGGGGGTGCGGCAGGTGAGTTTATTCCGGTAGTATTTTCCCAACCCCAATCTATGACTGCCACGGCAACCTTAACCCAGCAAATTTTTGATGGGTCATACATTGTTGGTGTTCAGGCAACAAAAGCCTTTTTGAGCTATAGTGCCAATAATAAAGAAAAAACAGAGCTAGATGTTAGAAAACAAGTAGTTGAAGCCTACGGCAACGTTTTATTGGCAGAAGAATCGGTAAAGATTTTAGAAAAGAATAAGGCAAACCTTAAAAAAAACCTTTACGAAACAACCAAATTGTACGAAAACGGGTTAGGAGATGAAGAAAGTGTAGACCAACTTCAAATAACACTTTCTTCTGTAGAAAACCAATTACAAAATGCACTTAGACTAAAAGAGATTACCTTACAAATGCTCAATGTTAGTTTAGGTTTAGACTTAAATGCACCTACGCAATTACAAGAAAATCTAGAAGACCTTACCGTTTCTAAAATGGATCTTAGCATACTAAGTACAGCTTTTAATATCAGCGACAATGTAGATTATAAACTTGCCGAAAACTTAAACGAGCAACGTTATTACGAATGGAAATTGTCTAGAAGTAGAGCCCTACCCACTTTAAACGCTTTTATAAACTACGGTAGTTCTTCCTATTCAGAAAGTTTTGATTTCTTTAGTGGAGACCCAGAGTGGTTTGATTCTTCCATATTGGGCCTTGACCTCAACATACCAATATTCAGTTCTTTAAAGCGTAGTGCCAGTACACAACGTGCAAAAATTGCGTTAGAAAAGGCAAAAACACAATTAACGGAAGCAGAACAACAAATTAGATTACAGTTAGAGAACGCCAAGAACGACTATACGTTAGCCATTAACAATTATGAAACGGCAAAACAAAACCTATTACTTTCTGAACGTATAGAAAACAAAAATCAAATTAAATACAAAGAAGGATTGGCTACCAGTTTTGAGTTGCGCCAAGCACAAACCCAACTATATACCACTCAACAAGAGTTTTTACAGTCAATGGTTGAGGTTATCAATAAAAAAACGGATCTAGAAATTATACTAAATACAAAATCCTAAATAATCAATCATAAAAAAAACGATCATGAAGAAATTACCTATTTTATTAATAGCCGTCATAAGCCTTTACTCATGTGGTGGTGAAGATCAATCGGTAGCTGAAATTATTTCGGGAAAAAACCTTGAGGCCATAAGAGCCAAAAAAAATGAAATAACTACCCAGCAAAAACTGATAGATGCCCAACTAAAATCTTTGGACTCTGCAATTGCCATTTTGGGCAATGAAGAGAAGTTACCTTTAGTAAATACATTAACAGCCAAAAAGGAAATATTTAATCACTATCTGGAATTGCAAGGAGATGTAAGTACCAAACAGAATGTACTGATCTACCCAGAAATGGCAGGTACCTTACAAAGGGTATACGTTAAAGAAGGGGACCGTGTAAGCAAGGGACAAGTTCTTGCAACCATAGATGATGGCGGAATGTCAAGTCAATTAAACCAATTGAAGACACAGGCATCTTTAGCCAAAACAACTTTTGAACGTCAAGAACGTCTTTGGAATCAGAATATTGGATCGGAAATTCAGTACCTACAGGCAAAAACGAATTATGAAGCGGCCGAAAACATGGTATCACAAGCGCAAAGCCAGTTAGGCAAGTCTACGATCAGAGCTCCATTTTCAGGAATCATAGACAATGTAATTAAAGACCAAGGTACTGTGGTTGCACCAGGACAGGGATCTGAGGTATTTCGCATAGTTAACTTGTCTGATATGTATATTGAAGTAGAAGTACCAGAAGCTTATTTAGGCAATGTTACAAAAGGAAAGGAAGCTTTGGTCTATTTTCCTATACTAGGTGATAGCGTTGTTACTAAGATCAGGGAAACGGGTAATTTCATCAATCCGTCTAACCGTTCTTTTGAAGCTGAAATACCGGTACCGAACAAAGAAGGTAAAATTAAACCTAATCTTTCGGCAAAGGTGAACATTAATGATTACACCAGCGAAGATGCAATTTTGATACCAACAAGTATAATCTCTGAAAATGCAGAAGGGGAACAGTATGTATTTGTTGCAGATGAACCAAATGCAGATGGAGAATCAATCGTAAAAAGAACCATAATCACCACAGGTAAAACCCAAGGTGCAGCTATAGAGGTCTTAACAGGATTAAACGACGGAGACCATATTATCAAAGAAGGCGCAAGAAGCGTCAAGGATGGTCAAAAAGTTAAAATTAAAAAATAAAGATCGATGAGTAAAGTAAAAAAGAACGCCGATAAGGAATTCGGTCTTTCATCATGGTCCATAGATAACCCCTCGGTTATTTATGTCATGATCGCCATTTTTCTTTGGTTAGGTTTCAGTGCTTATATGGCTATGCCCAGAGAAGATTTTCCTGAAATCATAGAAACCAAAATTTATATCAGTACACCCTACCCTGGCAACACTGCCGAGGATATTGAAAAACTGATTACAGACCCTTTAGAAGATAGATTAAAGAACATAAGTAACGTAGTAGAGATTACGTCAACCTCTCAAGAAGATTACGCAATTTTAACCGTAGAATTCGATGAGGATATAACCGTAGAACAAGCCAAACAAAAGGTTAAGGACGAAGTTGATAGTGAAAAGGCTAGTGAAGACTGGCCAACGTTCAACGGAGCTAAGGTAGAACCAAATGTTTTCGATTTAAATTTCTCTGAAGAAGTTCCCATCATGAACATCAATTTTACGGGAGATTATCCTGTAGAAAAACTGAAGGAATTTGCAGAATACCTACAAGATGAAGTTGAAGACCTTCCAGAAATTAAACAGGCCGATATACGTGGTGCCCAAGATCTAGAAGTAGAAATTGGCGTGGACATATATAAGATGATGGCCGCTAAAATTAGTTTTCAAGATGTTATCAATGCCATTAGCAATGGTAATATGACAATGTCGGCTGGTAACCTGAAAACAGTTGGTCAAAGACGTACCATTCGTATTTTAGGCGAAGTAGAAGATCCAAAAGAATTGAACAATTTTGTGGTCAAGTCTGAGAATGGCGCCGTGTACCTTAAGGATATTGCATCCGTTAATTTTCATGCTAAGGATAAAACCACCTACGCCCGTGAGTTTGGTAAGAATGTAGTCATGCTCGATGTAAAGAAGAGAGCTGGTAGAAATGCGATATCTGCCGCAGACAAAATCAAAGAATTGGTCAAGAAGGAAGAAGCTGATTATTTTCCGCCAGATCTTAATATTTCTATTGCCAATGATTCTTCTACTAGAACTTTGAACCAGGTAGACGATTTAGTGAACAACATCATATTCGGGATCATTTTAGTTGTAACCGTTTTAATGTTCTTCTTAGGATTTAGAAATGCCCTATTCGTTGGTTTTGCCATACCTATGTCAATGTTCATGTCTTTCGTAATATTGTCATGGCTTGGTTATACGCTAAATACCATGATCTTATTTGGTATGATCATGGGGCTTGGTATGTTGGTAGATAACGGTATTGTAGTGGTAGAAAACGTTTACCGATTAATGGACGAAGGTCTTTCCAGAACCGAAGCTGCCAAAAAGGGAATTGGTGAAATAGCCTACCCTATTATCATTTCTACCGCAACAACAGTAGCAGCATTTGTACCGTTAGGATTATGGCCAGGTATTTTTGGGCAGTTTATGATTTATTTCCCTATCACACTTTCTGTTGTATTGGGATCCTCATTGTTCGTTGCTATTTTCATGAACTCTATGTTGGTTTCTAAATTTATGAGTACCGATGAAAAAGAACTGACCCTAAAGCAGCTTATTCGTATGAGTATTATTTTGGGGGTATTGGGAGCTTTAATCTTAATATTTGGTGGTGCTATGAGAGGCTTAGGATCTGTATTGATCTTAACCGGTATCATGTTCTGGGTATACAAATATGTAATTAAAGGTGCTGCTATACAATTTCAGCGTAAAACCATGGTTCGTTTTGAAAATTGGTATGAAAAACGTCTAAAGCACGCCCTTAGAGGTAGTAATGTATACTGGTATTTTGGTATTACCTTTTTCATGTTGATCGGTGTATTTATGTTATTTGGCATGTCGGTTGGTAGTGGACGTACTAAAATTGAGTTTTTTCCGGACAACAAACCGAATGAAATCTATGTGTATGTAGAGTATCCTGAAGGAACCTCTATTGAAAAAACCAATGAAATCACCAAAGAGGTAGAAGATCAAGTATACGCCATAATGGATGACCCTAAGTACAAAAAGAACGGGGAAAACTTTATGATGGCCTCAGCGGTATCGGTAGTTGGTGAAGGTGCCGGTAACCCATTAACAGATGGTGGTTCTTCGGCAGAAATGCCACATAAAGGTAAAGTAACCGTAAACTTTAGTGAGTACAAATACAGAGAAGGTCTGAACACAGAAGACATCAGGGCTCGTGTACAAGCTGCATTACAAGGTATTTACCCTGGTGTTGCCATTTCCGTTGAAAAAGATGCCAATGGTCCGCCAGCTGGTTTCCCTATTAACATTGAGCTTGAGGGTAGCGATTATGATGAGCTCATTAGTACTGCCGAAGACATTAAAAACTTCATCAACACCAAAAATATTGCAGGTATAGAGGAGTTAAAAATTGATGTGAACAAGGGCAAACCTGCCATGCAAGTAATAGTTGATCGTGAAAAAGCCGGTGAACTTGGTGTGGCCGTTGGTCAGGTAGGTAATCAATTAAGACGTTCCATTTTTGGCGAAAAAGCAGGCGTATATAAAGAAGATGGCGAAGATTATGACATCAACGTTAGATTCAACGAAGATCTTAGATATAATAAAAGTGCCTTATTCAATCAGAATATTATTTTTAGGGACCCATCTAACGGTCAAATCAAAGAAATACCAATTTCTGCCGTAGCCAAAGAGAAAAACACCTCGGGTTTTAGCGCCATTAAACATCGTGATGGTAAACGTGTAGTAACCATTTACTCCGGATTAAAACCTGGCTTTACAGATGCTAATGCTATTGTAGGTGAAATTAAACAAGAAATGGAAGGTGGTTTCGAAGGAAAACCAGAAACGGTTAAAATTGATTATACAGGTCAATTAGAGGAACAAAAGAAACAACAAGAATTCTTAATTGGTGCTTTTTTCTCAGGATTAGGATTGATCATGCTTATTTTAATATTCCAGTTTGGTGGTATATCCAAGCCATTGATCATTATGATCGCCATTTTCTTGAGTTTTATTGGTGTATTTGGAGGGTTAATGATCACTGGATGGTCTTTTGTTATTATGATGACCATGATGGGTATTATTTCGCTGGCAGGTATTGTTGTGAACAATGGAGTGGTACTCCTAGATTACACACAGATACTGATAGACCGTAAAAAGATAAGATTAGATATGGACGACAGCGACCTATTGACTATTGAAGATGCTACAGATTCTATGATTGTTGGTGGTAAGGCAAGATTAAGACCTGTAATTCTTACGGCAATTACAACAGTGCTTGGTCTGATCCCTTTGGCAATAGGACTAAATATAGATTTCTTTTCACTGTTCTCAGAATTTAACCCTAAGATCTATATGGGTGGAGACAACGTAATATTTTGGGGGCCATTAGCGTGGACGGTTATCTTTGGTTTATTAGTTGCCACTTTCTTAACTTTAATTATAGTACCGGTATTATTCAATATTGTGTACCGTATAAAAATAAAATTTAGAAACTGGGGAAGTAACAGTACAGATAACAATGAGCAATTGGAAAGTGCTGCTTAAGCATCTCTAAAAATTGATATAAAAAAAGCCCGTATTCAAATGAATACGGGCTTTTATATTTGAATTAGTTGATTTACTTATTGCTTACAACAGGATCTTTTTTGCTTGCTTTAGAAACACTTGCAATTCTATTGTTGTCAAAATTAACTTCACTTCTTACATCACCTTCCCAAAACAACCACTTACCGGTTCTAACACCGCTATCATAGTTACCCATGGCTATTTTCTCTCCCTTTTCATTGAACATTTTCCATTGGCCATCTAGCTTTTCATTTACAAAATAACCTTCTTGGGATTTCTCTCCATTAGCATGAAAGTATGTTGCTTTTACTTTATCTCCTTCTTTTTCAAAAACTGGATCAATTTGAGCGTATGATCCAAACGACAATGCCATTACGGCAATAATTAGTATCTTTTTCATAATTATATATTTTTTTTGATTACTGATTTCTTGTATGATAACGGTATAAAGATACAATTATTTTGCAATTAATCAATGTTTAGGTAACTTTTACATAACATTAAATTAACATTGAAGTCATAAAAGACTATTTACCAGTACATTAACCTTGTTTACAAAGGTTGTTTCGTAAAACCAGTCATCGAGTAAAACCTGCATTTAATATAGACCTACTATGAAATAGACTTCTTAAATTTGCCCTTTCATTAAAGCAAGTATTATGTATAGAAGCCATTCCTGCGGGGAATTAAGAGAATCACATATTGGTACAACAGTTACCCTTTCTGGGTGGGTTTCCAAAACAAGAGATAAAGGTTTTGTTGTTTGGGTAGATATTCGTGATCGCTATGGTATAACACAATTAGTGCTTGATGAAGATCGTACTTCTAAAGAATTATTGGAGCAAGCAAGAAACTTAGGTAGAGAGTTTGTTATTCAAATAAAAGGTGAGGTTATTGAAAGAGCATCAAAAAATGCAAACATTCCAACGGGTAATATAGAAGTTTTAGTTTCTGAATTAACCATTTTAAACATATCTAAGACGCCGCCATTCACCATTGAGAACGATACCGATGGTGGCGAAGACCTGCGAATGAAGTACAGGTATTTGGACATCCGTAGAAAACCGGTACAAAACAACCTTATTTTTAGAAGTAAGGTAACTATGGAAGTTCGTAAGTTTTTATCTGGCGAAGGCTTTATAGAAGTGGAAACTCCGTATTTAATAAAATCCACTCCAGAAGGAGCAAGAGATTTCGTAGTACCTAGCCGTATGAACGAAGGGCAGTTCTATGCATTACCACAGTCGCCACAAACCTTTAAACAATTATTGATGGTTGGTGGTTTAGATAAATACTTTCAAATTGTAAAGTGTTTTAGAGATGAAGATTTACGTGCAGACAGGCAACCAGAGTTTACACAGATAGATTGCGAAATGGCTTTTGTAGAGCAAGAAGATATTCTTAATGTATTTGAGAACTTAACCAAATACCTTTTAAAAGAAGTTAATGGTGTTGAAATAGACTCTTTCCCAAGAATGACCTATGATGAAGCCATGTCTAAATATGGGAACGACAAGCCAGATATTCGTTTTGGAATGGAGTTTGGGGAATTAAATGCTGTAACACAACATAAAGAATTTGGTGTATTCAATTCTGCTGAATTAGTTGTGGGTATTGCGGTACCTGGTGCAGCATCTTACACTAGAAAAGAATTAGATGCCTTGGTAAATTGGGTAAAACGCCCACAAGTGGGTGCTAATGGAATGGTGTACGTAAAATGTAACGAAGACGGAAGCTTTAAATCTACCGTAGATAAATTTTACGACCAAGACGATTTGGCAAAATGGGCAGCGGTAACCGGTGCTAAACCAGGCGACCTTATTTGCGTTCTTTCCGGCGACGCCAATAAAACAAGAACACAGTTAAGTGCGCTACGTATGGAAATGGCCACCAGATTAGGGTTGAGAAAGCCAAACGAGTTTGCTCCATTATGGGTAGTTGATTTCCCATTATTGGAACTTGATGAAGAAACGGGTCACTACCACGCCATGCACCACCCATTTACATCGCCAAAACCAGGTCAATTAGAATTATTGGATACCGATCCAGGTGCTGTTCGCGCCAATGCTTATGATTTAGTATTGAATGGTAATGAAATAGGCGGTGGTTCTATTCGTATTCATAATAAAGAAACACAGGCAACCATGTTCAAGCACTTAGGTTTTACTCCCGAGGAGGCAAAAGCACAATTTGGATTCTTGATGGATGCCTTTCAGTACGGAGCACCACCTCATGGCGGATTGGCATTTGGTTTAGATAGACTCGTTGCTATTTTAGGCGGACAGGAGACCATACGTGATTTCATTGCATTCCCTAAGAACAATAGTGGTAGAGATGTCATGATCGATGCCCCTGCAGCAATTGACGACGAACAATTAAAAGAATTGAACTTAAAGTTAGATATACAAGAATAACCGTACTTGATTTCCCTACATAATTAAAAATCCTGCCCAAGTGCAGGATTTTTTGTTCTTCACTGGCTTCAATTTTTACAATAAAAGAAGTAATATCCATGTAAGGTATTTTTTGTTAAATTCACTTTGTGAAAAAATGGATAAAAATTTTATTGTTTAGTATATTGGGCATTTTGCTCATATTAAGTGTTTTTGCTGGGTATTTTTACTACAAGTTCGAAAAAGCTTATGATACCACCGACAAACCTTATAAAAACTATATAGGGTATATTGATCAGGAGAAAGCATTACTAAATGATGTCTATTCTTTATGTGATGATGGCAATATTTATCATACGTATAGTGGAGCGGGTTTAAATGCTTACGCAAATACCAAAAGTCAGTTCAGAAAAAACTTGGCAAAATATTACCTAGGAGATACTTTTGATGATTCAGGGTATTTAAATTTTCGTTTTTTAGTGAATTGCGAAGGAAATCCAGGTTGGTTTGAAATCATTCAAATGAATTTAGACTTAGAGGAAAAAGAATTAAATACAAAAATGGTAGATTCTCTTTTAAATTTTACTGCAATGCCCCAAAACTGGAATGCTCTTGAATTTCAAGAAGATTCTAGTAATTATTACATGTACGTTTCATACCGAATAGAAAATGGAAAAGTGGTCGAAATTATTCCTTAGTAGTTTTACGTTCTTGTTATCTATTTCCTGTGGAAAGAGTGATAACGCAAAAAATCCAAGAACCCTAGCCGAAGAAAGGTTTAAAGATGCTACTTTCTATATGCAAGGCTCAGTTGCTTTTCAAAATGGTATTGCTGAAGCTGTTTCAATAGACCCAACCTTTGAACCTGGGGTTTATGAACTTTCTGTAGCCGATTTAAAACGAGGTCTACCCAATGAATGGCTTCCACAATATAACAAAGCGGTAGTATTAAATCCTGAACAACGAATTCCATGGCGAGGTTACCTCTACTTATGGTTTTATAGAGATTATGAAAAGGCTATCGCAGATTTTAATTCATCAGATACGATAACCCCATATTTAGATTATCCACAAGGGCATAGTGTAGATTATTGGCGTGGCATTGCATATTTAGGCGCAAAAGACTATGATAACTCTGTTGCTTATTGGGATAAACATATTACCAAAGAAACTGAAGATTCTGGTGAAGATTGGGTAGAATTAGAAGCGTTTCTTTATAGAGGTATAGCCTATTACGAATCTGATAACAAAGAAAAAGCAAATGAGAATTTTGACAAAGTCATACAATACTTCACCAACTCTGCAGATGCCAAGTATTATAAAGCAAAACTATTATTAAATGAAGGCCATAAAAAGGCAGCTCTAAACATGATCGAAGATGCCATTGTAGATTTTAACAACGGCTATTATAACAATAGAGCATATGTTGAAACACTTCGTCAAATTTACCTGTTAGATTTAGAAGAACTTAAATCAAAAATCATAGCAAGTAATTAAATACCTTTGATGGCTACTAACGATATGGTTATACAATGCCCATACAAACAAACAATTTCTTAAGGCGTATTTATAAGTGGAGATATAAGAACATCTCACAAAAGACCTTTATTTACATTTTAAGTGTTGTTGTTGGCTTATTGGCCGGTTTAGCATCGGTAACACTTAAGAATATTACTTATTTTATTGAGGCATCCTTAGAGAAAGGAATTATTTTCTCTAGCAATCAATTATATTTCATTTTACCAATCGTAGGTTTAACCCTGGTGTTTCTCTACGTAAAATATGTCCACAAAGAGAAGTTGAAACATGCGGTTTCTTCCATTCTTTTCTCCTTATCAAAAAACAAAGGTCATATAGATGTTAAACAAGTATACACTCAATTGATCATTGCTCCCTTAACCGTTGGTTTTGGTGGTTCGGTGGGGTTATTAGGTCCTGCAGTGGCAACCGGCGCTGCAATAAGTTCTAACCTTGGCCGATTGTTTCATATCAACTCTAAGACAAGGTCCTTACTAATTGCCTGTGCATCTGCAGGTGCCATTTCATCTATTTTTCAATCGCCCATTGCGGCTATTATTTTTGCGGTAGAAGTATTTAGTCTAGATCTTACGATGATATCAATGTTACCATTATTACTGGCATCCATAAGTGGCGTACTTACCTCCTACTTCTTTATGGGCAATGAAGTATTGTTCAATTTCTCGATCAATGAACCGTTCCAAGTAAAAGACACCCTATTCTACATCGTTTTAGGCGTTGGTACCGCCATTGCATCGATCTATTTTACTAAAATGTATTTTGGCATTATCAACTTGTTTAAACCATTAAAGAGTCCTAAGTACAGACTTTTGGTAGGCGGTTTGGCTATTGGAATTATGCTTTATTTTATACCTCCGTTATATGGTGAAGGTTTTTCCTTCATAAACGACTTGCTAAAAGGAGACCATATTAATGCCTTGGGAAAAACCCCTTTTGACGCTTACATTGATAATATTTGGATCGTTATTGCATTACTGTTCGGTATCACCATTTTTAAAGCAGTAGCAATGACCACCACGTTAGCGGCAGGTGGGGCCGGTGGAATTTTCATTCCCACCATGGTCATGGGCAGCGCTTTAGGAAATGTAGTAGCTAAACTGATCAACAATTCAGGCTTGGGCTTTTCGGTATCGGAAAGTAATTTCACCTTAATAGGCATGGCAGGCTTAATTGCCGGTGTACAACATGCACCCTTAACGGCTATTTTCCTTATTGCAGAAATAACTGGTGGTTATGCCTTGTTTGTTCCGTTAATGATTACTGCATCGATCTCATACATTATTACAAAAAACACGGTAGATTACACTATTTACACCAGAGAGCTGGCAGAAAGTGGTGAACTATTGACCCATAACAAAGATCAAGCCGTACTTACCCTTATGGACCTAGACACCGTGATAGAGACCAATTTTAAAACGGTACATCCAGAAATGACATTGGGAGAAATGTTACATGATTCCGTTGCAAAATCTACCCGAAATATATTCCCCGTGGTAGATGCCCATCAAAAATTTTTAGGTATTATTCTATTGGACGATATTAGGGAGTTCATGTTCGATACTAAACTGTACAACACTACAAAAGTAGAAACCTTTACACATAAAGCACCGGACCATATTTATTACGGCATTGATACCATGCAGATCGTAATGCAAAAATTTCAAGATAGTGGGGCGTGGAATTTACCCGTTGTAAAGAATGGAAAATACATGGGCTTTGTATCCAAATCTAAACTATTGACCGCCTACAGAAGAGAATTAATAAGATTTACCAAATAAAGAATAGCAGCCGCTCAAGATAAAAGTAATAAAATGAAGTACCTTATTTCCCTTATAGTTGTAATCTCCTTTGGATTGATTATTTACGGATTCACCTTAGATAACGGTCAAGAAGCTTTATCCCATAAATATATAGGCTCTGGTACCTTAGGATTGTTTTTATTGGCAATGCCACTCTTCTTAATCAAAGAGAGCAAAGGGAAAAAATTCAAAGATTATATGCTCACAGATGAAAATGTAAGAAAAATGCAAGGAAAAGAGCCTAGAAACACTGATAATCAAGACTCTCCAAAAAATTAATAGGGCAATTCGCTACCAATCAACGCAAAATTATATTAAATTAGAATCATAATATTAAAATTTCAATACAATGATTGGTACCGTCAAATTTTACAACGAATCTAAAGGTTATGGGTTTATAACCAATGAAGAAACTGGAAAAGATATTTTTGTTCATGCCACCGCATTACATGGCACTGAAATTAGAGAAGGTGATAGAGTGAGCTATGAAGAAGAAGAAGGAAGAAAAGGTACGGTTGCCGGACAAGTTCAGGTACTATAATTTATTTTCTTTTTTATCAAAAACATCAATGAACCACGCTTTTGCGTGGTTTTTCAATTTACATCTAAGTTTTACTTTCTCTTTTTAGCAAAGAACTCTTGCAACAAACTAGCCGACTCCACCTCTAAAATACCACCTATGATCTTGGTTTTGGGATGTAAGGTGGTACCCATTGCACCACAACCACGCTCTATATCTTTAGCCCCATAAACTATTCTACCTATCTGGCTCCAATATAGCGCTCCTGCACACATTTGACATGGCTCTAAGGTTACATATAATGTACAGTCTTTTAAGTATTTTCCCCCAAGAAAATTAGCGGCAGATGTTATTGCCTGCATTTCCGCATGTGCGGTAACATCATTTAATTTTTCGGTAAGATTATGTGCTCTGGCAATAATTCTATCTTGCACCACAATTACAGCACCTACGGGCACTTCACCAGCTTCAAGAGCATATTCGGCCTCTTGAAGGGCTCTTTTCATAAAATAAGTATCATCGTAAGGTAAAACCATAAGGTCAAAAATACGATAGTTTCATTTTTAAAAAAGTATTTTTGTCCCATTATACCCGCAGTTTGAAATCGATACTAGAACATATCAATTCACCGAAAGACCTAAAACCTTTAAATCAGGAAAATTTAAGGCAATTGGCTACTGAGCTACGTGAATTTATTATAGATATTGTTTCTGTAAAAGAAGGCCATTTAGGTGCCAGTTTAGGCGTTGTGGAATTGACCATTGCACTACACTATGTGTTCAACACCCCTATAGACAAGCTTATTTGGGATGTTGGTCATCAAGCATATGGACATAAAATACTGACCGGTAGAAAAGATATTTTTGACACCAACCGTCAGTTTGGTGGTATTAGTGGATTTCCAAAAATGAAAGAAAGCGAGTTTGATGCTTTTGGTACAGGACATAGCTCAACTTCTATTTCAGCATTATTGGGAATGGCATTGGCGGCACAACTACAAGGAAAACCAGAAAGGCAACATATTGCAGTAATTGGCGATGCATCTATTGCAAGTGGCATGGCATTTGAGGGGTTAAACCATGCAGGAGAAACCAAAGCCAATATGTTAATTGTTTTAAATGATAATGCCATGGGGATCGATCCAAGCGTTGGTGCATTAAAGAAATACTTGACCAACGTAAAAACAGGATCCGCTAAAGAAGAGAACATTTTTGAATGCCTTAATTTCCATTATACCGGTCCGGTAGACGGTCATGATTTGCCATCCTTAATCAAAGTATTGGAAATTTTAAAGCATGTTGATGGTCCTAAACTTTTACATGTTATTACTACAAAGGGCAAAGGGCTGCAAAAAGCAGAGGAAAATCAAGTAACCTACCATGCACCCGGTAAGTTCAACAAGCAAACGGGAGAGTTGCAAAGGAAAAATGCCGCACTTGAACCTCCAAAATTTCAAGATGTTTTTGGAAAGACCATAGTGGAACTGGCATTAAAAAATGAAAAAATTGTGGGTATTACGCCTGCTATGCCAACAGGTAGTTCTTTAAAATATATGATGGCCACAATTCCAGAAAGAGCCTACGACGTAGGTATAGCCGAACAGCATGCCGTTACCCTGGCTGCCGGTATGGCCACTGATGGCATGGTTGTTTTCTGCAATATCTATTCTACCTTTTTACAACGTGCATATGACCAGGTAATTCATGATGTGGCCTTGCAAAATTTACCTGTAATTTTCTGTTTGGATCGCGCAGGTTTAGTGGGCGAAGACGGACCAACACACCATGGTGTTTATGATATCTCTTATTTAAGATGCATCCCTAACCTTGCAATTTTTTCCCCATTGAACGAAGAAGAGCTAAGAAATATAATGTATACCGCTCAGTTAGGGTTAGACCACCCTATTGCCATTAGATATCCACGAGGTAGGGGAAAAATGTTGAACTGGCAATTATCTATGAAAAAACTTCCCATAGGTAAAGCTGTAGCATTAAAGAAAGGACATAAAATTGCTATTCTAAGCACCGGACCTATAGGCAATATGATATCTGAAATGATAGAAGAATTGAACCAACCCGATGCTATAGCGCATTACAACTTTCCTTTTATAAAGCCTCTGGATAACAAGTTATTAAAAGAAATACTTATAAAATTTGAACATATCATCACCTTAGAGGACGGCGCGGCGATTGGCGGATTTGGCAGTGCAGTGTTAGAATTTGCAAATAATATTGGAATCCATAAAATAATTAAGATATTTGGAGTTCCTGATTTCTATATCACCCATGGAGCTACAGAAAAACTCTACAAGGAAGCAGGAATAGATAAGATGTCCGTAAAACAATATGTACAACAGTTTCTATGAAAAGAATAGCTTTTAAACCTTATTACCTTTTACTACCCGCATTTCTTTTGTTGATCCAATTTTCTCATGGTCAAGATACTATACCGGCACCTATTATTGTTGACAGTGTAACCGTTGATAGTATTGCGGTAGACACCATTGTAATCAGAAGAACCGTAGATAAAATTTACTCTCCAAGAAAAGATGTAAACCTACAGATACCCAACATAGATTTTAAAAAAACCAAAACACTCCAAAAGGGATTTCAACGTTTTAGAGTACCTTCTTTTTGGGAAACTGAAAATAGTTTTGGTATCAATATCAGTGAAGTCGCCTTTGTGAATTGGAATGCCGGTGGTGATAACGCCATAAGTGGTCTAGGATTTCTAAAATTTGCCAGAAAATACAAGTTCAGTAACTTTCAATGGGAAAACAATTTAGAGTTACGCTACGGTTTGAATGCCCAAGAAGGGCAAAAACTTAGAAAAACCGAAGATGTCATAAGATTAACCTCTAATCTAGGTTTTAAAAAAGATAATACCAGCAGGTGGTTCTACTCGGTACAATTAAACTTTAATACCCAATTTTCCAACGGTTACAAGTACCCAGATAGAGATACGCCTATATCAAGATTTATGGCTCCGGGTTACTTACTATTTGGTGCGGGTACATCATATATTACCAAAGACGAAAAATTTAACCTATACCTATCTCCTTTAACCCAAAAATCAACTTTTGTTTTAGATCAAGACTTGGCAGATAATGGTGCCTTTGGTGTGGAAGAAGCAGAATTAGATGCTGATGGCAACGTTATTACTCCTGGGGAAAATCACTTATTGGAAATTGGTATTCTTATTACCAATAATTTCAATTATAATATTGCCGACAATATTGAATTGAAAAGTAGGCTGAACCTCTATACCGATTATATTAAGAGTTTTGGAAACGTTGATGTTGATTGGGAATTGACCTTGAACATGAAGGTGAACAAATTTATTAGTACAAGCTTAGGCACCCAAATGATCTATGATGACGATATTCTTTTTGACGTAGTCAAAAATGATAACGGAACCATTGTTGATCCTGGAACACCCAAAATACAGTTTAAGCAAGTATTGGGCGTAGGTTTACTATACGGCTTCTAAAGAGTCTTGCCCTTTATTTTATTATGCATATGCACTGCGGCACTATCAGAAAGACTAGCCACGTAGCAACAAGTGTTTAAAACAATTTGATATAATGATGCGTCTGTTTGCTGGTAAAAACCCGGTAAGGTCCTTAAAATGAGTTTGTGATAATTAGATGCCGTATTGTTCTTTTTACCGATAAGCGCATCAATATACACATCTAAAATATCTGAAATAATGGTATAGCCAGCAATCTCTTTCTCTACCACTTCTTGCGATTGATATATTTTTTGAACGCTTAAGCTTATGATATCTTCAATTTGGGCCTTAAATTTACTTTTGTCCAATAAGGATACTTCAAAAGTACCGTTCAAAATACTTTCTTCATGTTCTATGAATATAGAGACCGCATCTTGTATTAAGGTGTTTATAGCCAAGGCCCGCAGATAACTAAGCCTATCTTCCATATACTCCAATGAATTATACTTCTTGGTATTTATAGTATCCTTAACCAATTTTATCAGGTATTCCAAAGCATAATCTTCAGAAATCAAACCTAAATTAATACCGTCTTCAAAATCAATTATCGTGTAACAAATGTCATCTGCGGCTTCTACCAAAAAGGTTAGAGGGTGCCTACCATAAGCAACGGAACCGTTTAGACTTCTGGCAGGTAAACCTAAATCTTTGGCAACTTCATCAAATATGTTTTTCTCACTTTGAAAAAATCCAAATTTCTTATCGCAAATGTGTTTGGAAGGTTTCTTGGGCAAAGATTCTTTAGGGTACTTCATAAATGCCCCTAAAGTGGCATAGCTTAAGCGTAGACCCCCGGACACTCCTGCCCTATCTTGGGTCAATAATCTAAATCCGTTTGCGTTACCTTCAAAGTCAATAATATCTTGGTATTCTACCGGCGTAAACTGTTCTTTAAATTTTAGTCCGTTTCCAGTTTTAAAATATTCTCCTATTGCTTTTTCCCCACTATGGCCAAAAGGAGGATTTCCAATATCATGTGCCAAGGCGGCCGCAGCGACTATAGCTCCAAAATCATTGAATTGGTAACCATGTACTTCTTTTAAATGCGGATGTTTCTCTATAATTTTTTTGCCCGCTAACCTACCTAAGCTTCTGCCAACAACAGATACTTCTAAACTATGGGTCAGTCTTGTATGAACGAAATCAGTTTTAGATAACGGAATAACTTGGGTCTTATCTTGAAGACTTCTAAAAGCGGATGAAAAGATGATACGATCATAATCAACATCGAACCCTAACCTAGTTTCATCTTGTTCATTTCTTAATCGTTTATTTTTATCGCCTTGTCTGCGTAAAGAAAGTAGTTGCTCCCAATTCATTTTAACCCATTATTTACAAGCCGCAAGATACGGCATTTACTACTTTTTAGCTTTTGAATTATGACACAACTAAGTCATTATATACTAGAATCTTAACCTTTAAAATACGTATTCATAATTCTTAGGTAACATTTTCTTAACCTTGAGTACCTTTCTTTGCGCGAGAATCTAAATAACCGATGAAAAAAGTATTTGTTCTATTTGCCCTAATGATAACCTCCTTGTCATTTGCACAAGAGACCAGCTCTATTAAAGGTAAAATTTTGGACGGTGAGTTCTATAACGAGCCTCTATTAATGGCCTCTGTTTCTTTGGACGATGCCACTTTTTCTACACAAACCAACTTTAGAGGTAACTTTGAATTCAATGATATTGCCCCTGGCAAGCACAATATTCTTGTTCAATTCATGGGATACGAACCTATGCGTCTAGAGGTTTTGGTAAAAGAAGGGGAACAGGCCACAATTTTAGAAACACTTTATGCCAAAAGTTTACCAATGCCTTCTTCTACTAAAGTAAGTTCCGCATCTGCCGAGACGGAAACCGCATTGGAGTTGGCCGTAAATAAAACCAAGTAATATTAGCACATTTTTTAGTCGATTTTTACTCTTTAAAAATTGACCAATACGTGCTTTTAAAAATCTATTTCAAAAGAAAAGTAGTATTTTCATCAACAAAACTTGGTTTCTTTGAAAGTATTAATCATCATTGCATGAAATACGATTTTAACTTCATAACCTTATGTTAACCTGAATGATAATTTATAGTATCATTTTTGTTCCTTATTTAATTTTTTGATGGGCGAGAACATATATTTATTCATGATTATTGCATTGGCCGTACTGGCCATAACCGATTTAATTGTAGGTGTTAGTAATGATGCCGTCAACTTTTTAAATTCAGCAATAGGTTCAAAAGCAATTTCCTTTAAAACCATAATGATCGTTGCCAGTGTTGGTATAGCGTTTGGCGCAATATCATCTAGTGGAATGATGGAAGTTGCCAGAAAAGGAATCTTTAATCCGTCAGAATTTGTGTTTGCAGAAATCATGATCGTCTTTATGGCCGTTATGATTACGGATATATTATTACTGGATTTTTTCAATACCCTTGGTATGCCCACATCAACAACAGTTTCCATTGTTTTTGAACTATTGGGTGCGGCCGTAGCAATATCGCTTGTTAAAATATATTCTGGCGATGGTAATATTACACATTTAACCGACTATATAAATACAGATAAGGCCACCGAGATTATCATTGGAATCCTATTATCGGTCGTCATTGCTTTTACCATTGGTGCCATTGTTCAATTTTTTACAAGGGTTTTAATATCCTTTAAATTCAACGAAAAGCCAAAGTGGGTAGGTGCAATCTTTGGTGGTATGGCCATCACTGCGATTATATATTTCATATTGATCAAAGGTCTTAAAGGCACTTCGATCATTAGTCCTGAGGCAGCTATGTTCATTGCCGAAAATCCAGAATTATTTCTTTTAGGAAATTTCGCTTTATGGTTTGTACTTTCTTGGGCAGCAACCACTTTTCTGAAGTGGAATATTTATACTGTAATTATCATTTTAGGAACTTTTGCGCTGGCCATGGCGTTTGCAGGTAACGATTTGGTAAACTTTATTGGGGTTCCATTGGCTGCTTATGAATCTTTTTTAAGTTGGTCAGAATCTGGTCAATTAGCTTCAGAATACAATATGAAAGGGCTTGCGGTCGCTGTACAGACCCCAACCTATCTTTTACTGGCATCTGGTATAATCATGGTGGTTACGCTATGGTTTTCATCTAAAGCAAAAAATGTTGTAAAGACTAGTGTGGATCTTTCTAGACAAGATGAAGGAGAAGAGCGTTTTGAGCCCAATTACCTGTCTAGGCAAATTGTTAAATTCTCCATTAAAGCTTCAGAAAATTTAAACGGATTAATTCCCGTAGCAATTCAAAATAGAATCAACGAACAATTTATTAAGCCAACATCATATGCCCAAAAAGCAAAAGCTAAAGACCAGCCTGCTTTTGATTTAATTAGAGCTTCCGTAAATCTAATGGTTGCCAGTGTATTGATCTCTTTGGCTACATCGTTAAAACTACCATTATCTACAACTTACGTAACCTTTATGGTTGCTATGGGTACATCTTTGGCAGATAGAGCTTGGGGATCGGAAAGTGCGGTATATAGAGTTGCGGGTGTGCTTAATGTTATAGGCGGATGGTTCTTTACCGCCGTTGTAGCTTTTGTTGCGGCAGCGATCATTGCTTATGTTATACATTTAGGAGGTATTTGGGCAATTGGAGCCTTATTGATTTTTGCCTTTATCTTAATTGGCAAGAACTACTTATCACACACCAAAAAATTAAAGGAAACCAAAGAAGAGGAAATCTTACAACGTGCAGAAAGCAGTTCTATTCAAGGGGTTATTGAGGAAAGTGCCAAGAATATTGCAAACGTCGTTAAAAGAGCCAACAAAATATACTCGAACTCCATTAACGGACTTGCGAAACAAGACTTAAGCTCTCTTCATAAAAACAAGAAGCAAGGCGCCAAATTGGCCAAGGAAATTGAAGACCTAAGAAACCACACCTTCTATTTTATTAAAAATTTGGAAGAAGCACATATAGGTGCCAGTAATTTCTATATAAATGCCATGGGCCACTTGACAGATATTTCACAATCATTGGAATATATTGGTAAAGTAAGTCACAAGCACGTTAACAATAACCATAAAAAATTAAAGTATAACCAAATCAAGGAACTGAAGCAAATAGATATTAAACTTGCCGAAATTCTAGATAATACCTATCATGCTTTTGACGAAAGATCATTTGAGAAAATAGGTAACATTCTTAATAACAAACAAGAATTATATGATTTGGTATCCCAAAAAATAAGCCTTCAGGTTGAGCGCACCAGGTCAGAAGAATCCAGTCCTAAAAACACTACGTTATATTTTACTATCTTACTAGAGACTAAAGATTTAATGACGGCGACCATGAACCTTCTAGAGCTATATTACAAGGAACATGATGCCGATGTTAAACCGGCAACATTAGACTAAAGGAGATACACTTTAAACAACACGTTTTATGAAATATGTTTTGCTATCCGTTTTCTTGCTACACGGGGTATTAAATTATGCTCAAGAAATTACAGGAACTCAGTTATTGGAACGTGCCATTGCCTATCATGACCCAGAAAATAACTGGTCTAGTTTTAAAGGTAAAATGCTCATTGAAATGGAAAACCCTAAAAGCAGTCTACGTAGCACTGTGATTGAAATGAAGCTGCCTAACAACTATTTTAAATCTACAGTTAAAAAAGACAATTATACTATTGAATCTGAATTGGACAATGGTGAATGTACATTGAAATTGAACGGCAGTACTTCTATCTTCCCAAAGATTAAGGATAGCTTGAATATTAGCTGCGATCGCGCTAAGATGATGAAAAACTATTATACCTATCTATATGGTCTTCCTATGAAATTGAAAGATCCGGGTACTATAATAGATAATAACGTAGTTAAGAAGACTTTTAAAGGAAAGGAGTATTTAGTATTAAAAGCCACGTATGAAAAAGAAGTAGGTAATGATACTTGGTATTTTTACTTTGACCCTAAAACCTACGCCATGGAGGTATATCAGTTCTTTCATGATGAAAGTAAAAATGATGGCGAGTACATTCTACTTTCAGAGATGATTACGGTAAACGGCATTAAAATTCCTAAAGTACGTGCATGGTATTATAATAAAGGTGATGTATACCTAGCTACCGATAACCTACGTAAAGCAAATTCACTATAATTATATATTGATATACTAAATTCAGTATATTCTCAGTTATTAAATGAACCCTAATTCATTTTTAGCATGAGAAAGAGTCATTATATACTACTGATACTGGTTATTACCCTAGTTCTTTTTGATATTGATCCTATGTATGCCGGACCTGGCGGAACTGTGGTGAAGGCAATTTTTAAGACCTGGTGGGGAAAAGTACTTTTAAGCATTATTGGAATTATATTTTTTCCTCTTACTATCTACGTTTATTTCAGGGAATATTTTGCCGTTAAAAACTGTAAAAAAGAATTATTGGAATTAGGCAAAAGAAATAAAGATTTCTCTTGGCTCAATTTAGATAAGAATGTACGTAATATATTCAACAGGGTCTATATCGCATGGAATAATCAAGACTTAAAAGAAGCCTCTAGCTACATTAGTCATTGGTACTGGCAAAATCAGCAATTGGTGCATTTGGACGAATGGAAAAAAGAAAACCTAAGGAATGTTTGTAAAGTTGATGGCATAAAATCTGTTAAACCATTATATCTTGAGATTTCAGAAGATGAAGGTCTAGAAGGATCAAGAATTGCCTTTCTAATTACTGCCAATATTATGGATTATCTAAAAGATATTGACACCCATAAAATTGTTCAGGGTAGTAGTAAATTTGATGAAGAAGAAAAAATTTGGGTAATGGAATATACTAATGGACAATGGGTACTAGACGATATTCAGGACGGCCAGCTTTCCCTTGCATTCGCAAAGACCAAAAATATAATTCCAGCAAACATAGCGCCAGCGAGTTAATTACTGGGATTCTTGGGGTACTATCTATAAAAATTCATTTCATCCATATATTTCCAAACCCCTGGTGGTAATAATGGCTTAATGTTTTTACCGTTTTTATATTCCTTTCGTATAAACGTGGAAGAGATTTCCATAATAGGAGCATTTACCCGATGTATCTTTTCATGATCTTTAAATTGATGCTCTATAGCACCTTCTGAAATTCTAGGGTATACATAAATGTTATGTAGATCTAAAATAGCCTCATAATTCTTCCATTTATGCAGCCCTTTTAAATTATCCTCACCCATTATCAACGAAAATTCATATCCATTTGGATACTTTTCCCCCAAATAAACAAGTGTATTTATCGTGTAATTCGGTTGGGGTAAGTTAAATTCAATATTACTAGGTTTTAGCCTATCGTACTCTTTTGTGGCTTCATATACCATCTCGAATCTTTGATGGTTGTCTAAAAGTGTTTTCTTTGTCTTAAACGGACTTTGTGGGGTTACTACGAACCAAACCTCATCCAAATCAGAAAACTCCACCATATGGTTCGCAATGACTAAATGACCAATATGAATAGGGTTAAAGGTACCAAAGTATAATCCTACCTTCTTCATAACATACTAGTCTTTGTCTTCAGAAACAAAATCTGCTACTAGATCCACCGCTTCTTTTAGAGCCACATCAAGATCATAATTTTTAATAATCTTATCAAATTGAGGTGCCGTAGCCAATTCTACCGATGCCTTTGCAATACGCATGTTAATTTTGTCTTCACTCTCGGTACTGCGTTTCTTAAGTCTTATTTTAAGCTCATCAACACTAGGGGGTTTTACAAAAACCGCCAAGGTCTGTTCAGGAAATTTCTTTTTAATACGTAATCCGCCAACAACATCAATATCAAAAATAACGTTCTTGCCTTCTGCCCATAAACGTTCTACCTCACTTTTAAGCGTACCATAGAAATTATCCCTGTAAACTTCTTCCCACTCCAGAAAATCATCATTTTTAATATGATTCTTAAATTCTGAAACCGACATAAAGTAATAATGCTCCTTGTTTTTTTCTTTCCCCCTTCTTGGGCGTGAAGTCGCAGAGACCGAAAAAGCCAAATTCAGCTCTGGTTGCGCCAATAAATGCCGAACAATGGTAGTTTTGCCACTACCCGATGGCGCAGAAAAAATGATTAGTTTACCGCCTTTCATCTATAATACGTTTAACATTTGTTCTTTGATTTTCTCTAGCTCATCTTTCATTTGCACCACAAGCTGTTGCATTGGGGCAAAGTTGGCCTTAGACCCAATAGTATTGATCTCACGACCTATTTCCTGAGAAATAAACCCTAATTTTTTACCATTACTATCATTTGAACGTAATGTTTTACTAAAATAATCCAAGTGATTGGCCAGCCGAACCTTTTCTTCGGTAATGTCATATTTTTCTAAGTAATAAATAAGCTCTTGCTCAAACCTATTTGCATCAACATCAGCTTTTATATCTTGCACCGCCTTTTCTAATCGCTCACGTATTGTTGCCTGTCTATCTGGGTCAATTGCGATCACCTCTTCCAACAATTTTTCCAAAGAAGCTATTCTATCTAAAAAATCCTTTTCTAAAACACTGCCTTCTTCGGATCTAAATTCATTGATTTCTTTTAAAGCACCTATTAAAGCTTCCTTTATGGCTTTATACTCCTCTTCATCAATATCTTCCTTATCTGTCTTCATGGCATCGGGAAAACGCAATGCCATTTCCAATAATCTAAGATCATCACCAGAAGCTATATTCTTTAATTGATTCATGTATTGCTTAACCGCTATTTCATTTACCTGAGTAGAGGTTTCATTACCGGTAAGTTCCACGTACAAGTTAAAATCCACCTTTCCACGTAACAAAGAATTAGCTACCAACTTTCTAAGTTCTAACTCTTTTTCACGATAACTGGAGGGCATACGCGCATTTAAATCAATACTCTTACTGTTAAGTGATTTGATTTCAACGGTAATCTTTTTATTAGGTAACTGAACTACATGCTTACCGAAACCGGTCATGGATTGAATCATAAATTCATTTTAAGATTAAGACAAAGGTAAGGTAATTGAAAAATCTAATGTAAAACCTATTACCATACATATGTAAAGAAGGAGCAAACAAAACCGAACTCTTGTTTACTCCTCAATTATTAAATTATTTTTTTTAAAGCTCCCTAACCCAAATATTACGGAAACTTACGCGACTATCGTCGCCATGATCTTGTAACATTAAAGGTCCCTTGCCATGTGGTGGGTTTTTTGGCCATCCAATATATGGCGTAGTACCTTTTAGTTCAACATGGTCTTGAACCAACACGCCATTATGGATTACCGTGATATCGCCAGATTTTATTTTACCGCCATCTTTGTTGAATACCGGTGCGTGATAAATAATATCATAAGTATTCCATTCCCCTGTTGGCACAGAAGCCATAGCCAATGGCACGTGTTGCTTGTATATAGAAGCTACTTGCCCATTTACATAGGTTGGGTTATCATTTTGATCCAATACCTGTACTTCATAAATACCATTTAAAAACACACCACTATTGGCTCTATTTTGCCCTTCTCTCTGCACTGGTAAAGGAGATTTCCATTCTATATGCAATTGCACATCTCCAAAATTTTGCTTGGTCTGTATGTTACCGGTCTTATCATTTACCGTCATACTGCCATCTTTGTTCAAGTGCCATTTAGCAGCCGTACTATCATTTGTACTTATCCAATTATTTAAGTCAGTACCATTAAAAAGCACAATGGCATCACTTGGGGCAGACCCAACCCCGCCAGGTTTAACAACAGGCACTTTGGGTTCGTAGAATTCAGTTTCTTCGGGTTTTGTAGGCTCCTCGCCCATATACTCCTCATAAACGATCACACTATCTTTAGCCTGCATAGTTTCTACAACATCGGTAGATACTTTTTCTTGGCAAGACACCAAAACCAAAATAGCCCCCAACATCATTAAAGTGTTATTCTTTCTCATAACTTAATGCTATTAAAGTTGTTTAATTTTAATATTTTTAAAAGACACTACATTGTGGTGGTCTTGCAAACCAATTTTACCAGTGGTATACTTTCCAAATCCGTCCCATCCGGCAAATTTAGATTTTGCAACCATAGCGTCCCATTCATCGTTAGCTACCGGAAAAGTTACCATTTCTTCACCGTTCAAAGTAACACTACCCTTATGCTCTTTATGGTTCACCGTAATGACCATCGTATTCCATTCACCTACTGGTTTGGTTGCATCTTTGGCAGGGGCTACCATATCATACAAAGCCGATGCTTGGTGCGTTGTACCCGCTTTGGCATCTGGATGCTTATCGTTATCTAAAATTTGAATTTCGGGACCGGTTTGATAACCCGTACCAAATTTCTCATCTTCGCTTACTCCCCAAAATACACCACTATTACCTGCTACCGATATTTTCCAATCAAGTGTCAAAACAAAATCGGTATACTCTTTTCTGGTAACCAAATCATGGTTTTTTTGTTCTTCACCTTCCGCTGGTGGCGTATATACCAAGGCATCACCTTCAATTTTCCATGCATCACTTACGCCGTCAGTCTTAAACTCTTTCCACTGATCTAACGAAGTACCGTCAAACAGTACTTCCCATTCATTTTCAACGACTTCAACTTCTTCTACTACTGTAGCGTTTACCGTTTCTTTCTTTTCTTGCTTACATGACATCATTGCCAAAAAACAAGTGACACTTACCAATAACTTCTTCATTTATTCTCTTTTTAAAGTCCTAACATTTTCTTCAACATTTCCTTATCTATTTCCGCACCAGCAAAATCATCAAAGGTCTTCTCAGTGGCCTCAATAATATGGTCCGAAATAAATTTAGCCCCTTCACGGGCACCTTGCTCCGGACTTTTAATACAGCATTCCCATTCCATTACTGCCCATACATCACATCCGTATTGCGTCAATTTAGAAAAGATGGTCTTGAAATCTATCTGTCCATCACCCAAAGAGCGATATCTACCAGCTCTATTTCCCCAATCATTATACCCACCAAAAGCACCTTTTTTACCTGTTGGGTTAAATTCTGAATCCTTAACATGAAAAGATTTTATAAACTCATGGTAATGATCTATATAGGTGATGTAATCTAACTGCTGCAATACAAAATGGCTTGGATCATAAAGAATATTAACCCTTTTATGATTTCCTGTAGCCTCTAAAAAACGCTCAAAAGTATCGCCATCATGTAAATCTTCTCCCGGGTGAATTTCATAACATACATCTACACCTTCTTTATCAAAATGATTTAAGATCGGCAACCACCTATTTGCCAATTCCTCAAAACCCATTTCCACTAAACCGGCTGGTCTTTGTGGCCATGGGTGCATAGTATGCCATAGTAACGACCCAGAAAAAGTTGCGTGTGCGTTTAGCCCTAATCTTCTACTGGCCGTAGCGGCTTTTTTAACCGTTTCTACTGCCCACTCTGTTCTTGCCTTTGCATTGCCACGTACATTATCGGGTGCAAAAGAATCGAACATAAGGTCATACGCAGGGTGTACCGCTACCAATTGACCTTGAAGGTGTGTTGAAAGTTCTGTGATTTCTAAGCCATATGAGTTTACTTTTCCCTTTAGCTCATCGCAATAGGTCTGACTTTCGGCCGCCTTGTCCAAATCGATTAGGAAACTTTCCCATGTAGGAATCTGAATGCCTTTGTAACCAAGGTCAGATGCCCATTTACACATTCCGTCAAGGGTGTTGAAAGGGGCTTTGCTGTCTACAAACTGTGCCAAAAATACGGCTGGTCCTTTGATTGTTTTCATAAAAATTTACTGTCTGTTGTTTGATTTAGTTGTTGAAAAAGACACATTAAATGCATCAATTTATCTTATATTTAAGAATTGAATAGTGTTCTTCTCAATACTTTAAAGATTTGCTATAAATATAGGGAATACCATCAGAAAAAGATAAAAATTGAAGCATGAATCAAGATGAAATATTCGACGCAATCGTGGTCGGCACAGGAATAAGTGGTGGCTGGGCCGCTAAGGAATTAACAGAGAAGGGCTTAAAAACACTTGTCTTGGAACGTGGCCCTATGGTGAAGCATATTGAAGACTATCCTACCATGCACGATAACCCTTGGGATTACCCGTTAAAAGGTCAACTTTCTAAAGAAGATAAAGAAAAATACCATGTTCAAAAACGGGTAAATTGGGCACCTACAGAAGATTCTAAACATTTTTTTGTCAATGACCTGGAACACCCTTATGTAGAGACCAAACGTTTTGATTGGATACGTGGATATCAAGTAGGCGGCAGATCACTTACCTGGGGTCGACAAAGTTACCGTTGGAGCGATATTGATTTTGAAGCCAACAAAAAAGAAGGTATTGGCGTAGACTGGCCCGTAAGATATAAGGATATTGCTCCTTGGTACGATAAAGTTGAAGAGTATATAGGTGTAAGCGGTGAGGCCTTAGGGTTAGATGTGTTACCTGACGGAATTTTTCAACCTGCCATGAAATTAAATTGTGTAGAAGAGGATTTTAAAAACAACGTTGCAGAAAAATTCGAAGACGGAAGATTGATTACCATAGGTAGGGCCGCACATATTACCGATCCCAATGCCACTTTTGAAGGTCGTGGTACTTGCCAAAACAGAGATCGTTGTTGGCGCGGATGCCCATTTGGCGGTTATTTCAGTAGTAACTCATCAACATTACCGGCAGCGGAACGAACCGGAAATATGACCCTAAGACCAAACTCTATAGTGTATGAGGTTATCTATGATGATAATACCAAAAAAGCAACAGGCGTAAAAATTATAGATGCAGAAACAAATGAGAAAATTGAATTTAAGGCAAAGGTGATTTTTTTATGCGCATCTGCAATGGCATCGGTCGGTATTCTATTACAATCCAAATCCAAGCGCTTCCCGAACGGATTAGGAAACGATTCTGATGCTTTGGGAAGAGGAATTATGGACCACCATTATAAATTAGGTGCTACGGCAAAAGTTGATGGCTACCTAGACAAATACTATAAAGGAAGGCGAGCCAACGGGTTTTACATACCACGTTTTGTAAACTTGAACGAAAAAACAAAACGGAATGGATATTTACGAGGTTTTGGCTACCAAGGCACGGCCAGCAGGGGAGATTGGTCAAAAGAAATTGGAGAACTTTCATATGGTAAAGACTTAAAGGAGTCTGTATTGAAACCAGGTCGCTGGACCATTGGCGTAACGGGATTTGGTGAGTTTTTACCCTATGATGATAATAGAGTAACCCTAAGCCCTACCGAAAAGGACAAATGGGGTTTACCTCAACTAGCTTTTGATGTAGAGTTTAAAGAGAACGAGTATAATATGCGTGAAGACATCAAAAAAGAGATTGTTACCATGTTCAAAGCTGCAGGCTTTAAAGATGTAGCTTCTTATGAAGAGTCTAGCGGACCAGGTTTGGGCATTCACGAAATGGGAGGCGCCAGAATGGGGCACAGCGCAAAGACCTCAATAATCAACAAGAACAACCAAGTACATTTAGTACCTAATGTGTATGTAACGGATGGCGCTTTTATGTCTTCGTCTAGTTGTGTAAACCCATCATTGACCTATATGGCATTTACTGCCAGAGCTGCAAACCATGCAGCCGAACAGTTAAAAGAAGGTAAATTTTCTTGATACTGAAATTTATTATAAAGAATAGCGTTTACTACAAACTAAACATTACAGAAAATATTAATCTATGGAGAATGCATCGGCAAGAAACATGTGGGGAAGTTATTTAAAAAACCACTTGGAAGACGTTTTTCACGAAACGCCTAAAACTATGTATTTTGGCGACAATGAAACCAACGCCAATGAGAATGCCAATTTAATTAAAACCGGTGTTAAAAAAGCGATTACACATTCTTTGTTAGGCCTACAAAACCGTCATGAACCCTTACCTAAAATAGGAGACTACATTGTGGTAACCAATTATAGTGGTGAAGCACAATGCATAGTTGCTACCACCGCAGTTACAATTAAACCTTATTTTAGTATTGATTCGGCTTATGCCCAACTTGAAGCAAACGGGGATAAAACGTTAGAGTACTGGAAAAAATACCATTGGGACCTTTTCAGTAGAGAGTTGCAAAAATTCAATAGGGAACCTAGGGAAAGTATGATCGTTGTCTGTCAAGAATTTAAAATGGTACATTCCTAGTTTTTCATTTTACAACATAAAAAAGAGCCGCAAAATGCGGCTCTTTTATTTTCTACTATATAATGGATTAGTTTTCTAGAGCTACCCAATTATTACCGCTTTTGTGCGATTCTACAGTGGCTTCTATGAAATTCATACCGCGAACACCATCTGCCATGGTGGGGAACTCACCATCATTGTAATCTTCTCCTCTAATGGCCTTTGCAACACCTTTGTAAATATTCGCCATAGAATCAAATATACCTTCAGGATGACCTGCTGGCAATTTTGTTCCGTCTAATGATAATTCAGAGTTATAGGCATGACCAGGCTTATAAACTTGCGTAGGCTCCGTATCACTTAATTTATATAAAAAATTAGGTCGTTCTTGCTCCCATCTAAATGCTCCTTTTTCACCATAAATAGCAATAGCCAAACCATTTTCCTCACCTGTGGCCACCTGGCTACCTCTAATAACACCTTTTACATGATCTCCCATGCGAATAAGTACGGTACCATCAACATCCATTTGATTGTCTTCGTATAGGTAATTGAAATCACAAAGTAGCTCTTTAACTTTTAATCCGGTAGTATATTCTACCATATTAAAAGCATGAACACCTATATCACCCATACAAGAACTAATACCTGCTTTTTTAGGATCCAATCTCCAAACTGAAGATCTTTTCTCTTTATCATGTATAATGGTATTGATCCACCCTTGGTAATAAACGGCATCAACTTTATGTATTTTACCCAAAGCTCCTGCCTTGATCATTTCACGCATTTGACGTACCATTGGGTACCCGGTATACGTATGTGTCAAAGCAAAAACGGTACCTGCTTTGGCATGTGCTTTTTGTAAATCCTTGGCTTCCTCTAACGTTGTGGTCATTGGCTTTTCACAAATAACACTAAACCCATTGTCCAATAACTTCTTTGCCATTGGGTAATGCAAGAAATTTGGTGTTAGAACAGAGCATACCTGTATACGCTCATCTTCAGGCAATTTCAACTCCTCTTCTATAAGGGTGTCAAAATCTTTGTATATTCTATTTAAGGGTACATCTATTTCCTTTGCAAATGCAATACTGGCATCATGATCCGGATTGAACACAGCACCTGTAATTTGGTAATTGTCATTAATAAAAGAAGCTACTCTATGTAAAACTCCTATAAGTGAATCTCCTCCTCCACCTAATATTCCTAATCGTATTTTCTTTGGCATTTTTGTTGTTGTTTAAATTGAAAATAATATTTACTAAAATTTGTCGGATTACTATTATCTATTTTGAAATATTGAAGCCATTTATCTATAAAATAAAGGCTATTTGCACTAATGGTCTATTGATTTCTGGCGCTTAAATTAAAGAATTTATCTAAGATTGATAATCTATTTTCTCCGTTTTGAAAAAAATAGCGAACAAAATAAGAACAACTAATGCAAAACCAGCCGGATACATCCAAATCGTTTGCCATATATGTTCCCCATCATTTATTACATACGCAGTAGATATTTTACCTGCTACCCAAAAACCTATGAGCATACCTACCCCATAAGTTGCCAATGTAATTAGACCTTGGGCAGAGCTTTTAAATTTTTCACCAGCTTTGCTATCCGTATAAATCTGTCCTGAAACAAAGAAAAAATCATAACAGATTCCGTGTAATGCAATTCCAATTATCAGCATAAAGCCTAGCTCGTTTACATCTCCAAAGGCAAAGAGCAAATAACGTACTACCCAAGCGGCCATAGCAACAAGAATAGTTTTCTTAAAACCGAACTTGGTGAAAAAATAGGGCAATAAAAGCATAAAGGCAATTTCAGAAACTTGCCCCAATGTCATTTTACCGGTAGGATTGTTCATTCCTATCTCTACCAAAAAAGGATTGGCGTTCTGATAGTAGAATGCCAAAGGAATACATATTAAGACCGATGACATAAAGAATATCAAGAAGTTCTTGTCCTTAAACAGAGTTAAGGAATCTAAACCCAGTATTTCTTTGAAACTAATCTTACCCGTAGTTGCCGCTCTTGGTGGTGTTTTAGGTAATGTAAAACTAAAAACACCTAGTATGGCCGATGCAATTGCGGTCATCAAAAATGTATTTCTAAGCAGACCATCTCCAATATTCATGCCTTGGTCCCAATTAAACACATAGCTGATCGATAGGCCGGCTATTACCCAACCCAATGTTCCAAAAACACGAACCAAAGAGAATTCCTTGGCAGGGTTTTTCATTTGATTGAAAGAGACCGAGTTCACCAATGCCAATGTAGGCATGTACAAAATCATATATCCTAAAACCAAAATATAAAAATCATCAAATTCGGTTGCTCCGTACATGAAATACATAAGTACCCCGCCTAGAATATGTAAAACTCCCAAGATTCTTTCCGCATTGAAATATCTGTCCGCAATAATTCCTATAACAAAGGGAGCTATAATAGCCCCCCAAGATTGTGTTGAAAATGCCAATGCTATTTCCCCATCTGTTGCTTTTAAGTTATTCCCTAAAAAAGTGCCTAATGTTACAAACCATGCACCCCAAATAAAAAACTCTAAAAACATCATGAAGCAAAGCTGTGCCCTAACTAAACTTTTCATCTATCTTCTATAATAAACATAATCAAAACCTATTGGCTTCTTCTCATTATTTCTAAAATCCACAGCAATTTGACCGCGGTGATTGGTAGAATGATTTATGATATGGAATAGAATATCCTGAACGGTATTTGTAAAAAGTCTACCCTCCGTATTCTCATAATCTATGCGCTTTTCAAAATTATCTGCATTAGAGATAATCTCAAAAGATGTACGCTGATTATCATAATGAATATCTGACCAGTCCTTTATCTCATGCTCTTGCCAAATCTGCAATTTGCTCGGCTTATGCACCAATCTAGCATTCCATATATGGTGCGCGTTCAGAATATGGCTAAACAAACGTACCGTGTTTGCCGGTACGTCGTCTAGCTCTGAACATTGCTCGATCAATTTTTTATTACAGTGAAAATTATAGTCGAAAATTTCATTAAAAAAAGCTTCCATACATCATTCCATAAAAATTATTCTATTTCATTTGAGGCTTTTATCAATAAGTCTCTAGTAGCAATAATACCGGCTTCTTCGCTAATTTCAGAACCTTCATATTCTACACCAATAAAACCTGTATAACCTGCGTCTTTAACAATCTGCAACATTTGTACATAGTCTATACCTGTATCATACCCATCGGTATCAAAATTATTTGATTTGGCACTAACTGCCTTTGCATAAGGCATAAGTTCTTTAACCCCCTTGTATTTATCATACTCTTTAAGGCAATCCCAACTATCTGGCTTACGTTCTATGCAGAAATTACCAAAATCAGGTAGACTTCCACAATTATCCATATTTACGGTTTTCATTACTTCCGCATGAAGTTCACCGTTAGAAGAGAGTCCGCCATGATTTTCTACCAAAATATTAATATTCTTGGTTTTTGCATAGGTAGCTAATTTTGTTAAACCGTCTACTGAGTTTTTTATCCATTCTTCCGGCACGGTACTACCATTAAGATTTACTCTAATGGCATGGCAACCCATTGCTGCAGCTGCATCTACCCATTTTTTATGTTTTTCTACGGTTTCATTTCTTTCTGCTTCATCATTGACCGCCAAATTACCTTGACCATCGATCATGATCAACACATTTTTCATTCCGTACTTTTCAGCTTCGGCATTAGATTTGGCAACAAAATTTGCCATAGCCTCTTCAGAGTAATTAGCTTTTTCAAGTTCCGGATTGTACAATTGGCTAACATACTCTAACCCGGTAAAACCCCAATTTTTAGCTTTTTCGGCAAAAGAATACGGATCTACGCCATCTTCCCTAATCATTTTATGCATAGACCACTGCGCGAGTGATAAATCAAAAAATGGTTCGGCATTACGTGTTTCTTCTACTACTTCAGGTTCTGCCACTTTTTCTTTCTTGGCGTCTTTACAGGAGTAAGTACCTAATACTAATAGTCCAACACATACTGCTGTAGTAATCTTAATAAACTTGTTTGTTCTCATTTTTGGTTGTTTGTTGTTGTTTGAATAATAATCTCAATCGTTTGCGTAAAACCGTGTATAGATTTTATGCATATGCAAGATGCATATTTTAGCGAATTTCGCAAGAAGAATGGACAATAAATGTATAGAATTAATTTAATATTTAATAAATTTAGAGATTAAACAACTTTTATGAGCAAATTTTATTACAATGAAGAGCAGGAGTCCTATGACGCTATAGTTGTAGGAACAGGAATTAGTGGTGGTTGGGCCGCAAAAGAATTATGTGAAGCCGGCCTTAAAACACTAGTTTTGGAAAGAGGTCGAATGGTAAAACATATTGAAGACTATGAGACCGCCAATATGGACCCATGGGATTTCCCGAATGCCGGGGAACCTACTAAGGAAATCATAGCACAACAACCAAAACAAAACAGAACCGGCTACACTACAAACCAAGCCAGTCACATGTGGTTCGTTAATGACCTTAAACATCCGTACAACGAAACCAAACGATTTGATTGGATGAGAGGTTACCATTTAGGTGGACGTTCTTTACAATGGGGCCGTCAAAGTTACCGTTTGAGTGATATTGATTTTGAAGCAAATAAAAAAGAGGGTATTGCCGTAGATTGGCCTGTACGCTATAAAGATATAGCACCTTGGTATGACAAGGTAGAAGAATATATAGGGGTAAGTGGAGAGAACTTAGGTTTGGAACAATTACCTGATGGTAAATTTCTACCCATGATGGAGCTTAACTGTGTTGAGCAGGAATTTAGGGAAAAGGTTGCGGAGAATTTTGATGGGCGTGTGGTAACAGCTGGTAGAACAGCCCATATTACAGGAACAAAACAATTTGACGGAAGAAGTAAATGTCAATTTAGAAATAGATGTATTAGAGGTTGTCCTTTTGGAGCTTACTTTAGTAGTTTATCATCAACATTACCGGCAGCGGAAGCTACAGGTAACATGACCTTGAGACCAGACTCTATTGTACATGAAGTAATGTATGATCCAAATACCAAGAAAGCAACAGGTGTAAAAGTAATTGACGCAAACACTAAAGAAACTTTTGAGTTCAAAGCAAAGGTGATTTTCTTATGTGCATCGGCCATTGCCTCTACATCTATCTTAATGCAATCTAAATCTGAAACGTTCCCTAATGGTATGGGTAACGCATCTGATCAATTAGGACGTAATATTATGGACCACCAATTACAAGTGGGTGCGTCTGGCAAGTTTGATGGTTTTGATGATAAATATTACAAAGGAAGAAAGCCAAGCGGTATCTATATTCCAAGATTTAGAAATTTAGGTGGTGATTCTGACAGAGATTATAAAAGAGGATTTGGATACCAAGGTGGTGCCTCTAGAGGTAATTGGGAAGAAACCATTGCCGAGCTATCTTATGGTAAAGATTTAAAAGATGCCGTATTAAAGCCAGGTGGATGGACGTTCGGTATGATGGGCTTTGGTGAAGTATTGCCATATGAGAACAATAGATTTACCCTAGACTATGACAAATTAGATGACTGGGGACTGCCTACCGTGACATTTGATGCCGAATTACAAGAAAACGAGCTTAAAATGCGAAAAGACATGCTAGAATCTGCTGTAGATATGTTAGAAAAAGCAGGTTTAAGAGATGTAAAAGGTTATGATAACGAAAGTGCATTAGGTTTAGGTATTCATGAGATGGGAACTGCCCGTATGGGAAGAGACAGAAAAACATCGGTATTGAATGGTAACAATCAACTACATGATGTACCAAATGTTTACGTAACCGATGGTTCATTTATGACCTCTGCAAGTTGTGTAAACCCATCATTAACCTATATGGCCTTTACGGCCAGAGCTGCAAACCATGCGGTTCAAGAACTTAAAAAAGGAAATATATAATGGATAGAAGACGCGTATTAAAAAATATGGGAATGTCACTTGGATATATGGTGGCCACCCCAACTTTATTATCAATCGTTCAAAGCTGTAAAAGTGAACCGGCAATTACCTGGACTCCCGAATTTCTAGCTCAATCCCAAGGTAACGTTTTAACAAAATTGGTAGACATCATTTTACCTAAAACAGATACTCCCTCTGCTTCTGAAGTACAAGTAGATATTTTTATCGACAAATTTGCGCAAGATGTAATGGAAAAGGAACAACAGGATTTCCTTAAAATGTCAATGACCAAATTTATTGATAAAGCGTTGGCAGATTCTGGCAAGGAAAATGCCGAAGATCTTACCACCGAAGACTTAGAGCCAGTATTGGCAAGTTCTTTGAAATACACAAAAGATCAGCAAGCAGAAATGTTCGAAACTATCAATAGTTACACAAAAGCTATATCTGAAGGTACAACCGCGGAAATAGATGATGAAATATCAAGATTTGCATTTGCCAACAACTTGAGAGGAATGACCATTTGGGGCTATAAAGCTTCTGAATATGTAGGTGAAGAAGTATTGGCATATTTACCTGTACCGGGTGAATACGTAGCATGTGGAGATATGCAAGAGCTTACAGGTGGTAAGGCATGGTCCTTATAACCATATAACTTTCTAATTATTAAAAGCCAAGAACTTGATCGTAAATAGTTCTTGGCTTTTTACTTTAAAAAACCACTTATGAAAAGAAGAGATTTCATTCAAAAGTCCGTCTTGACCACAGGGGCCATCTCATTAGCTAGCAGTTTAGCTTATGCAAATTCTATGAACCAGAAACCAAAAGTTCATAAATACAACCTAAAATATGCTCCCCATTTAGGGATGTTCAAAAATCTTGCAGGTGAAGATCCTATTGATCAATTAAACTTTATGGCCGATCAAGGTTATACCGCATTCGAAGATAATGAAATGCGTAAACGACCTATTGAACTGCAAGAGAAGATGGCAAAAACCATGAAAGAACGCGGTTTGGAGATGGGCGTCTTCGTAGCACACGAAATACATTGGAAAACCCCTAATCTTGCGTCTGGAGATAAGACAAAAAGAGCAGAGTTCTTAAATGATATTAAAAACTCTATAGCGGTTGCCAAGCGGGTGAACGCCAAATGGATGACAGTAGTACCCGGACATTTAGATTTGAAACTAAAAATGGGCTACCAGACTGCCAACGTTATTGAAAGTCTTAGACAGGCATCAGCTTTACTGGAACCACATAATATTGCAATGGTTTTGGAACCTTTAAATTTCAGGGATCATCCAGGATTATTCCTGACGGATTCGCCCCAAGCCTATGAAATATGTAGAGCAGTTGATTCACCTTCATGTAAAATATTGTTCGATATCTATCACCAACAAATACAAGAAGGCAATTTAATACCCAATATGGAAGCTTCTTGGTCTGAAATAGCCTATATACAAATTGGAGACAACCCCGGAAGAAAAGAACCCACAACTGGCGAAATAAACTATGGCAACGTGTTCAAATGGGTTCATGAGCAGGGTTATGATGGTATTTTAGGCATGGAACATGGAAACTCTAGAGAGGGCAAAGAAGGTGAACTCGCCGTAATTGAAGCATATAAAAAAGTAGATAGCTTTAAATAGGGTTCAGCAACACTATGACCGATTAGTAAAAGAAGAACTGAATGTATTTCATCGAAAAATAATATTTATTCGATGAAATACATATCCACTTTGTAAGAATTAACTTACTTATTCGTTCTTTTGTATATGTCCCAATACCTACAAGCAATACTCGTCTATGCCGGTTTATTACTGGCTTCAAAATTATCTTTTTACATCTATAAGAAGATAAGGTCCAATTCATTTGAGCTATTTCAAATGAAACTAACCTACAAATGGTTCAACTTTAAAAACGCTGTAAGATTAATGTGTCACAGTCTTTTTAACGATACCATTAAATTTCCGTAATCCAAACAGGTTTTTAATACGTATATAGCTTATACCCTTTTACTTAAGTTATGGAAAACTACATTACAATATTAATGATATATGTTGCCGCGTTGGTATTTACGACGGTATTAAAGCCATATATCACAAACGATAAATAAACGCCCCCTTACTTAACCTCCGGCTTAGCCGTATGTAAAAAAGACCCCAAAATGTGGGGTCTTTTTTATGGTTATTTTTAAAAATGGTATTTAAGAACCACACATTAAACAATCATCATCTGCCTGCCCTTCCTTAGCCCTAGCAATCATTTCTTTCATCTCCTGAGGTGACAAAGGTGCTATATCCAATTCTGCTTGAGCAGCCACTTTAGAAACCTTTGTATCTGTAATAACCACTTCACTGTCTATTGCCGTAACAACTTCTGTCTTCTTCACCTCATCTGTAGCGACAACATTTTTCTTACTGTTATCCAATGTAAACTTGATCGCATCAACAGCTGCTTTGGTACGTAAATAATACATTCCTGTCTTTAAACCACTCTTCCAAGCATAAAAATGCATTGAGGTAAGTTTAGAATAATTGGCATTTTCCATAAACAAGTTCAAGGACTGGCTCTGATCAATAAAATAACCTCTTTGTCTAGACATATCTATAATGTCTTTCATACTGAGCTCCCAAACCGTTTTATACAGATCCCTGATATCTTGGGGTATTGTTTCTATATGCTGAATAGATCCATTGGCTCTCATAAGCTCTTGTTTCATACTCTCGTTCCACATACCTAAACCAACAAGATCTTCTAAAAGATGTTTATTGACCACAATAAATTCACCTGAAAGAACGCGTCTTGTATAAATGTTAGATGTATAAGGTTCAAAACACTCATTGTTCCCTAATATTTGCGAAGTGGAAGCAGTAGGCATAGGTGCTACTAAAAGAGAGTTTCTTACCCCATTGGACTGCACTTCTTTACGAAGTTTTGCCCAGTCCCATCTACCGGATAATTCATCATCTTTTACTCCCCACATATTGTATTGAAATTCTCCTTTGGACATTGGAGAACCTTCAAAAGTAGAATATGGACCTTCTTCTTTGGCTATTTCCATTGATGCCGTCACTGCACCAAAATATAAAGTTTCAAAAATTTCTTGGTTTAATTTTTTTGCATCGTCACTTGTGAAAGGCATTCTCAGCATTATAAAAGTATCTGCAAGACCCTGCACACCTAAACCAATAGGCCTATGGCGCATGTTTGAGTTCTCTGCTTCTTTAACAGGGTAGTAATTTCTATCAATGACCTTGTTAAGGTTTTTAGTCACTCTCTTGGTCACCTTAAACAATTCTTTATGATCAAACTCACCGTTTTTTACAAACATAGGTAACGCAATAGATGCTAAATTACACACGGCTACCTCATCTGGCGAGGTATATTCCATGATTTCGGTACAAAGATTTGATGAACGTATGGTTCCAAGATTCTTTTGATTGCTCTTACGGTTGGCCGCATCTTTATACAACATATACGGTGTGCCCGTTTCTATCTGCGATTCTAATATTTTTTCCCAAAGTTCCCGCGCCTTGACCGTTTTGCGTCCTTTACCTTCAGCTTCATATTGTAGATAAAGTTTTTCAAACCCATCACTATGTCTATTAAACAAATCTGGACATTCATTAGGACACATTAAAGTCCAATCTTCATTGGCTTCTACCCTTCTCATGAACAAATCTGAAATCCACATGGCATAAAACAAATCCCTTGCACGCATTTCTTCCTTACCATGGTTCTTTTTAAGGTCTAAAAATTCAAAAATATCGGCATGCCAAGGCTCAAGATATATTGCAAAACTACCTTTACGTTTACCACCACCTTGATCTACATAGCGAGCAGTATCATTAAACACTTGTAGCATTGGCACTATACCATTTGATGTACCGTTTGTACCTGCTATATAAGACCCAGTTGCTCTAATGTTATGTATAGATAAACCTATACCTCCTGCAGATTGGGAAATTTTGGCGGTCTGTTTTAAAGTATCATAAATTCCATCAATACTGTCATCTTTCATAGCCAAAAGAAAACATGATGACATTTGAGGCTTTGGTGTTCCTGAATTGAACAATGTTGGCGTAGCATGTGTAAAGAACTTTTTAGACATTAGTTCATACGTTTCTATAGCAGCATCAAGGTCATTTAAATGTATACCTACAGATACTCGCATTAGCATGTGTTGTGGTCGTTCTGCAATTTTACCGTTGATCTTTAATAAGTAAGAACGCTCCAAAGTCTTAAAGCCGAAATAGTCATAGCTAAAATCTCTATTATAGATGATCGTAGAATCTAATCTTTCTGAATTTTCAGCAATTACCTTATGAACCTCATCTGATAATAAAGGAGCCTTTTTACCAGTTCTAGGGTTGACATAAGTATATAGGTCGTTCATGGTTTGTGAGAACGATTTTTTAGTATTCTTATGTAGGTTAGATACAGATATACGTGCAGCCAATTTTGCATAATCTGGGTGTGTGGTAGTCATTGTTGCCGCTATTTCCGCTGCTAGATTATCTAACTCAGAAGTAGTTACACCATCGTAAAGACCTTCTATTACCCGCATAGCTACCTTTAGCGGATCAACAAGACCATTTAGACCATAACATAATTTACGTACACGTGCGGTGATCTTATCAAACATGACCACTTCTTTTCTTCCATCTCTTTTAACTACGAACATTTGGCTACAAACAATTAAGGGTTAATATTATATTTACGTTATTAATGTTAAAATTTTAACATTTTAAATGATGACACAATTTTCCCGTATACTTCTATTGGTAAAATTGTGCACTACATTAATTAGAAATCAGCATCAAAGCTAATTTTCTGGGAATCATCATCTTTATCCTTGTTCAAAACGCCTGCTTTCTGATATTCAGAAACACGTTTTTCAAAGAAGTTAGTTTTGCCTTGCAAGGAAATCATATCCATAAAATCAAATGGATTGGAGGCATTGTACACTCTATCACATTCAAGTTCAACTAATAACCTATCTGTTACAAATTCCAAATACTGCGTCATTAATTTAGAGTTCATTCCAATTAAACTAACCGGTAACGACTCTGTAATAAACTCACGCTCAATATCCAGGGCATTGGTCAAAATTTGAGTAATACGTTCTTTTGGCACTTTATTCATTAAATGCTTGTTATGCAGGTGAACCGCATAATCACAATGCATGCCTTCATCTCTTGATATAAGTTCGTTAGAAAAAGTTAGACCTGGCATTAAGCCCCTTTTCTTTAACCAGAATATGGAACAGAAGGCACCGGAGAAAAATATACCTTCTACTGCTGCAAAAGCAATTAATCGTTCTGCAAAACTTGGCGACTCGATCCAATTTAAGGCCCAATCTGCTTTTTTCTTTATTGCTGGAAAATTTTCCAAAGCTTTGAAAAGAACATTCTTTTCCTTTTCATCTTTTACATAAGTATCTATCAAAAGCGAATAGGTTTCAGAATGAATATTCTCCATCATTATTTGAAATCCATAAAAGAACTTTGCTTCGGCATATTGAACCTCACTCACAAAATTTTCAGCCAAATTCTCATTAACAATACCATCGGAAGCTGCAAAAAATGCAAGAATATGTTTTATAAAATAACGCTCGTCATCATTCAGTTTGTTATTCCAATCATTTAAATCTTCATGAAGATCAATCTCCTCCGCTGTCCAAAAACAAGCCTCACATTTTTTATACCATTCCCATAAATCATCATGTTTAATAGGAAAAATAACAAAGCGATCATCATTTGGCTCCAAAATAGGCTCTAAAGCTGCGGACATATAATTTAGATTTAAAATTAGTAGTGAAAAAGAAATAGTTTTCTTCTCTGAAGGTACTAACAAAGATTTAAAATTGCATTGAAAATATAAAGTTAGTTTAGGTATTTTGACCACAAAGTTTTTAACACCGTGTGTTGAAATGTACCTGTACTCCTAGTGTTCATTAACCTTTGCGAAATAAGGGCTTAGCGTTAATTTTAGGTAAACTTTAAACATGAATTTTTTAAACCAAAAAGTATAAAAAACCATACTCAATGGTTTATTAAAACTAGTTTATAAAAAGAGGTAAAACAGGTAAGTGTATTCCATAAAAAATGTACGGCCCCACTAATGCTTCTATTATGAAAAATGCCCACCAAAACTAATAAAGGTAGTTCCCCCGAAACCTTTTCTTAGAATGTAATCATACGACTAATCGTATTTATACTATATGGCGCTCAAACATTAGATATAAGGCAACATACACTACCTTATAAAGAACCGTACTATTTTTAAACTTTTATTAGTGCATTGAAAGAGCCCTTGACATTCAAAGATTCTCCGTTAGCATTTTCTAATTGTACTTCTAAATTTCCATCAACTTTATTAGAAATACTTTCCTTTATTATAACATCACCAGATTTCACAAAGAAAGGCAGTTCACCTACCTCACTTAAATCGGCAAAACCATATACACCGCTGAATCTATTGATCAGACAATGAATGTTTTTAATTTTATGTTTACCGACCGAAACACCAACGTCATCAGTATTAGTCGATGCGATAACAATTTCCAGATTATGCATCTTTTTAGTATCACAATTAGAAAAACTCAACACTAATTTATCTGCAATATTTCCAAAGTTATCAGGTTCAGTAATTCTTTTAAACGATGCAAAACCGTCTATATGAAAATTAGTACTGCCAATGATGTTAAAACTACAAGTGCCATCATCCAATTTATTATTAGTAACCCCAACTTTTGACCCACCACTTAATAGCATAAATGGTACAATACCAAAGCAAACCAACTTCAAAAATTTACCAACAAACCGAAAACTATTCTTCATGATCATTAGTTGAGTTTTTGAATTATGGTCTGGTCACTTTATTTTGTTTTAGTTCAATAGCTACTTCCAATCCCTCATTAATTGGCTCTTCATCTTCCATAAAATGAGATGCAATCAATAAGATTACAATAAAAAATGCCAACATATAACCGCATTTTCTCATTTCAATTTCATTTATAATATACTGAAAATCTAGGCTAAAGGTAATTTTAAGCTGAAACAGCAAACACCTATTTTGTATAATCTGCACTCTTTTATGTATAATCGGAACATGAAAAATTCAAAAGAATTTTCATAAATATAATTTGTAGTATTTTTCTTTCTTTTTGTATTTATAAATCCAAATAATAGGCACCTAGTCAAAATATACCGATTACACTAAAATTAGATCCATTGACACAAAATAGCATTCAAAAACCATACAAAAACTTAATTTTTCATAACTTTCTAACTTGATACCCTAACCTTATGCTACAAGCTGTAATTGTTGATGATGAAATAAAAGCACTGCAAAGCTTAACGTGGGAGCTCACTAATTTTAGTGATGAAATCAACGTAATTGCCTCATTTACCAATCCAAATGAAGCACTTACCTACTTAGAAAAACACACGCCAGACTGCCTATTTTTAGATATAGAAATGCCCACAATGGACGGTTTTCAATTCATTAGAAAACTGACTAACAAAAATTTTCCTGTTGTAATAACTACCGCCTATAACCAATATGCCTTAAAGGCCATTAAGAGTCAGGCGCTAGATTATCTATTAAAACCGATCGATACCGATGATTTGGAAGAAACCATTGCAAAGATCAAAAAATTCAACAATAACAATTTTTCTGTCGAGAAATTGGAAATGGTACTTTTAAACTATAATTCAAGAGCCATACATAAGCGTATTACTTTAAATACCGACGGCAAATTGTTATTTCTAGAAAGCGATGAAATATTATACGCAGAATCTGATGGTAACTACAGCACCATTTTTTTAACAGATGGTCAAAAAATAGTGTTAACCAAAAAATTGAAAGAGGTAAATGAATTACTACCTTCCGATTCATTTTTCAGAATTCATAATTCATACATCATTAATTTAAATAAAATAAAGGAATTCTTGAAGACAGATGGTTACGTGGTATTAAAGTCCAACCATAAAATACCTGTTTCCAGACAAAAAAAATCAGATTTTTTAGACATGTTGTAAGTCAACATCCGTAAAAACCATTTCAAAGCTTTTCTAAAATAATAGTGTACATCATTAGGTATAAAATTTCATTCTTACTTCTCTATGCTTTAGTGCTGTCTTTTTACGGTTACTCGCAAGACATATCTACTGTTTTAAAGGAAAACATGGACAGCCTTTTAACGGTAGTACCAAAAACCCATAAAGAAATTGATGATGTTCTAAAACCATACAGTAATGATAGCACATCGCTTCGTTATATTCAAGAAAGGTCAATTACCAATAAGTATGTTTTAGGACAAGTATATGCGCTCAATCAAATTGGTTCATTGTACCGTGATCAAGCACTATACCAAGAAGCCTTAGCCTTATACCAAGACGCACTCCAATTATCGGTTGAAGCAAACAATATAGAATTTAGGGTCTACAGCCTAAATATGATCAGCAGTGTATATTCAAGGACAGAAGCCATTAAGTCCTCTTTGGACTATAGTCAAAATGCACTTGAATTGGCTGAAACTGTAGCTACACCCAGCGACGGACTCAAAAAGAGCATTATAGCGTCTTTAAATAATATAGGAGCAACCTACCAAATGCTTGAGCAGTATGACCTGGCCATAGAAAAGTACGAGAGATCGATGATTCTTGAAAAAGAATTGGACGATAAGCTGGGCTTGGCCATTAACCATAAAAACCTGGGCGAATGTTATGAAGCCCAAGGCAAATTGGAGCCCGCTTTAAAAAACTTCAGAAAATCCCTTGTTTATTATGAGATTATGGACTCTAATAAGGGCAAAATAACGTGTAACTACAACATTGCCCATGTATATGTCCATCAAGGCAAAATTCAGGAAGCTATAGACATTCTACAATCAAATTTGTTGAAAGCAATTTCCTTAGATGACAATAAACTCATTACTACCATTTACATAAACCTTGGCTGGGCCTTTATTCGTTTAGGGGATTATAATGCCGCAGAAACCAATTTAGAATCTGGTTTAGCATTGGCAAAAACGAACAAACTGAACGCGGAAATAGCAGAAGCAAATAAATTTCTATCTGAACTATGGATCAAACGTGACGATTACCAAAAGGGAATGCGTTACTATAAAGATTTTAAAAAATATGAAGAACGCATAACAAGCTCTCTCAACCTTAGGTATGTGAATGATATGATTTTGCGATATGAATCTGAAATGAGGGCCAATCAACTAGAACGTCTTGCAGAAGAGAATGAATCTGTTCGTTTAAAGTTGAAGAAAAACAAGACCATGTTGATTATCATAGGTATATCACTTATACTATTGATAGGTATTTTATACATTCTCTATCGCCAGAGCCAATTGAATGCAGATAAAAAGCTATTGACATTGGAACAAAGTATGCTTCGCAGCCAAATGAATCCACATTTTTTATTCAATTCACTGAACTCAATTAAATTATATATCATAAACAATGAGAAGAAAAATGCCGTTCATTACCTCAACAAATTTTCAAAACTGGTAAGAAAGATACTTGAGGCATCTTCCCAACGCGAGATTTCGCTAGCAGAGGAACTAGAAACTGTTGAGCTTTATATGAACATAGAGAACATTAGGTTTTCTAATGAAATCAACTTCAACGTCCATATAAAAGACGACATTGATATTCATAACATTAAAATTCCATCGCTAATTCTACAACCGTTTTTAGAAAATGCATTATGGCACGGACTATCTTCAAAGGAGGGTGCCAAAAATATAGACTTAGAAGTAAAAAAAGGTAAAAACGGCTTTATAGAGATCGTAATAACGGACAACGGTGTAGGTAGAGATGCTGCAGAGCGAATAAAAGACAGTAAAGTACTTAAAAGAAAATCTGTTGGCATCGATATTACCAAAGAGCGTTTGGCAAATTTCTCCCGTGACTATGAAAACTATTTCCACGTTGATATCATTGACAAATTTGATGATGATACAAATCCGATCGGCACACAAATCGTTATTTATATACCTACTATTTAAGATGGTCCTCAGCTACCTCTTCTAACTCTTTATACCAAGCCTCACCAAATTTTCTGATCAACGCTTCTTTCACAAACTTATAAATGGGCACTTTTAATTCGTCACCCAAGGCGCATGCAGGGTCACAAATATGCCATTTATGGTAATTAACCGCAGTCAATTCTGTGTACTCACGAACTCTTATAGGGTATAAATGACATGAAACCGGTTTTTTCCAGTTGATCACACCTTGGTTATAAGCCTCTTCAATACCACATTTGGCAACTTTTTTTTCATCAAAAATTACGTAGGCACACTCACTACCGTTTACTAACGGAGTTTCCCATTCACCATCTTCTCCCTTCACAAAAGCTCCTTCTTTTTCAATAACCGAAATCCCCTCAGGTCTTAGAAAAGGTTTTACTTTTGAATAGATATCTACCATAATTTCCGTTTCACTATCCTCTACGGGAGCACCTGCCTCTCCGTCTACGCAACAACCACCCTTACAGGCGCTAAGATTACAAACGAAATCATTCTCTATTATTTCCTCGGACACTATGGTTTTCCCTAATTGAAACATGGCTTAGTTTAAAGGCCGCAAGATACATATTTTAAAAAAGTCTTTGAGATGGATTATTTTAAGAATAAAGATCCAAATGCATACATAAAACGTAAATTTGCAAAAAATTTGAAAGATGGAATTTCATTTTAACTTAAGGGAGATTGCTACAGCTAGCATGGTTCTATTTGCCGTAATAGATATTTTAGGCAGTATACCCATTATCATAGGGTTACGTAAAAAGGTTGGGCACATACAATCTGAAAAAGCTTCTGTTGTAGCTGCCGTGATCATGGTAGCCTTTTTATTCCTTGGTGAGGAGATATTGAACTTGATCGGTATTGATGTAAATTCATTTGCCGTTGCGGGAGCTTTTATTATTTTCTTTTTGGCTATTGAGATGATTTTAGGCATTACCCTATACAAGGATGACGAACCAGAGAGTGCATCTGTTGTACCCATTGCCTTCCCATTAATTGCGGGTGCCGGTACATTGACCTCTTTACTTTCTTTAAGAGCTGAATATTATGTAGAAAATATAATCGTTGCCATTATCGTCAATATTATATTCGTGTTCATAGTATTGAAATCATCGGGCAAGATCGAAAAAATGCTAGGCAAAAATGGTGTTAATGTAATTAGAAAGGTTTTTGGGGTAATTCTTATGGCCATCGCCGTTAAATTATTCGCCGCTAACATTAATCAACTTTTCTAGACCGTTAGAAGGTTGTACTTTTATAAAAACAAGATTATATGAGCAAGACGTTATCCATAATATTCATAGTTATTGCAATTGCTTTAATTGCCTATAATGTCACATTGGTAAATTTTGCAGATCCTTTTGAAAAGAACAGTACCATTGCATTGATCGGTATTATGGCATCTTTATGTGCTATAGTACTACTTTTGGTATTTGTAACCAGCAAGAAGATTCAGGATAAGATGAACCAAGATTAGTTGTAGGTCTTAATTGCGCCAGACTCTTGCTGTTCAATACCACCACCATCTAACTCCAATACTTTCTGCAGCATTAAGTCCTCATCTGCCTTAATTTTGGCATGTATATTTGTATTGAACAGTTGTTCTGCAATATTAGCCTTTAAGAACAGTTTAATGCTATTCTCATGCTCATAGAAGTTCATTCTTAGGTTTCTATCTACCGAATACTCCACAAACTTTTCAAAAAGGATATCATCTACCCTAAAATCGTTCACGAAATCCTCTTGGGTATACTGGGCATACCGTTCACGATCTTCATCTAAATGTTCAAATACAAAAAATGAAATAAAGCCCAAATTATCCATACTATCCACTGCCTCTTCCTCATTTGAACCGATAGGCACAAAGACATCCGGTATTATTCCGCCACCGCCATAGACCACTTTTCCCTTAGGGGTTACAAATTTCAATGAATCCGCCACTTTTATGCTATCAACCGAAATCATTTCGCCACTATGGTATCTGTCGGTAAAACGTTGATAATAATCTTTAGTGCCATTTGCGTACGTTTTCTGAATACTTCTGCCCGTTGGGGTGTAATATCTAGAAACGGTCAGTCTAACTGCAGAACCATCGCCTAAAGCCATTTCTCGCTGTACCAAACCTTTACCAAAAGAACGACGACCAACAATGGTACCTATATCATTATCTTGTAACGCACCGGCAACAATTTCACTAGCCGAAGCAGATCTTTCGTTGATCAAAACATAAATAGGCTTATCTTCAAAACTACCTTCGTCAGTTGCGAAACTTTTACTGATTTTTCCCTTCTTATTTTTAGTAAACAAGATCAGTTTACCATCTTCCAAGAACTCGTCCGCCATTTCTTCTGCCATACCCAAATAACCGCCTGGATTATCCCTTAGATCAAGAACCAACTTGCGGGCACCACGTTTTTGTAATTTTCCTAAAGCATCTTTAAATTCTTTATAGGTAGACTCAGCAAAACGATTCACTTTAATATAGCCCATATCCTTTGTTAGCATGTAGAAGGCATCTACACTTTTTAAAGGCACTATACCACGTTTTACTTTAACGTTAAACGTTCTATTTTCAGACTTTCTAAAGACAGTAAGGTCAACCGAAGTACCTTCTTTACCTTTTAGCTTGTCCACAATAATTTCGCTAGGAAAATCATGACCGTAAAGCGTGTCTTCATCAGCCATTAAAATACGATCGCCAGGTAATATTCCCTTTGCATGGCTAGGACCATCCTTAACGGTTTTGATTACCGCTATGGTATCATGATAAGAGTAAAAATTAATGCCTATACCAACAAAATCACCTTTCATATTATCTGCTACGCTAGACATTTCCTTTCCTGAAATATAGACCGAATGGGGATCTAATTTTTCTAGGATACTATTCACTGTAACATCGACTATACTATCTGTATTTACATCGTCTACGTACTCGTAATCAATGTAATCTATAAGTCTGTTTAATTTATCTTTTTTAGAATTGGTAGAGAATAGTCTTTCGGGAGAATCATTAAAATTCAGTTTTCCCCCAATAAAAAACCCTAATGCAAGAGCAGAAGCGATAATTAAAGGAAAAAGAGCACTGTATTTTTTGTTCATCATTAGTGTTAACGTTAGTTTGTCACATTTATTTCTGGCATGTGTTCTATTTCAACCCCAGCTTTCTCTAAAAATTTTAATCCTGAATCATCTTTATAACCAACTTGATACACTACACGTTTAATGCCAGACTGATGAATTAGTTTACTACATTCTCTACAGGGAGATAAAGTGATGTATAAAGTAGCCCCTTGGCAAGATTGTGTTGAGCTGGCAACCTTAAGAATGGCATTGGCCTCTGCATGCAAAACATACCACTTGGTATACCCATCTTCATCTTCACAATAATTTTCAAAACCGGTAGGGGTACCGTTATAACCATCAGATATGATCATTCTATCCTTGACAATAATTGCACCTACCTGTTTTCTTTTACATGACGATAATTTTCCCCATTCCGTGGCCATTCTTAAATAGGCCCTATCGTATTTTAATTGTTTTTCTTTTTTCATGAACGGTGAGCTTTATAAAAGCGCATAACCCTAAGTTACCTGCTTTGAACAGTAACAACATTATGTTAGGCTAAACTTTAACAATCTAAAAAGGAAATGTTTCATATAACAACGGTAAGGTTATCAGTATCACAACAATACTGCCTACCAATATAAAAACACGCTGTTTAACATTCATTAGTGTTTGGACAACAAAAGCTAGGACCAATACCAACAAAACAATAACCACTTGAGATAATTCTATTCCACCAGCAAAACCCAGTAAAGGTGCAAGCTTATCTTCTTCACCCATAATCATCATCTTAAAGTAGTTGGAAAAGCCAAAACCATGAACCAGGCCAAAAAAACCTGTTGCCAACATATGAAACCAAATTGTTCTATTTTCTTTAAGCAACAATACATCTACTATATTGAACAACGCGGTTGCTAAAATGGTTACAGGTATTAAAAACTCTATCCAAGTAGCATCTACTACCATAATCTCATAAACCGAGAAAACCAAAGCTAAACAGTGGGTTATCGTAAAAACGGTTGCCAACCATAATACGTTTTTCCAGCTTTTAAACGTAAATGGTAGCGCCATCGCCGTCAAAAAAAGGATATGGTCATATGCATTGATATCCAATACATGTTGCAAACCTAATTTTATATAAAACCAAAATTCTTGCATTGCACTTTTATATTATCTGTTCAAACTAATTTAATCCGCGTTCCTTTTGTATAGTTTCGTAAGCCTCTTGTACTTGTTTAAATTTCTCTTCAGCACCTTTCTTAATAGCTTCATCTTGAGTATTGACCCTATCCGGATGGTATTTTTTTGCCATTTGCCTGTACGCCTTTTTCACCTCGGAATCAGTGGCAGTTTTAGGCACATCAAGAATTTTATAAGCATTGTTAGCAGATTTCACGAACATGGCTTTAATACTTTCAAACTCGTTCAATGATACTCTAAGGTAACCTGCAATTTCCCTAATTTTTTGAATTTCAGGATTACTAATGTTGCCATCTGATTGTGCTATACCAAATAAAAAATGTAATAATTGCAATCTAACCTCATAGCGGGTACGTTGTGCCAAAAATGTACACACGTTTTGTGCGGATATCTGTCCTTTTTTATTGATTTCATTGAATCTCCTAAAAATGGCATTTGCCTTATCCTTCCCATAAGTGCTCACAAAGTACTGACGTACATAGTCCATTTCTGATTGGCTTACTTGTCCGTCTGCCTTTATAACTATAGAACATAAAGACAACAAGTTCAATTCAAAATCTGCAGCCGTAACATTTGGTCTGGTATAATCTTCAAAAACGCTACGTGCACTGCCCTTACTAGACCCAAAAAAGTTATCTATTATACTGCCGGCAAAGAAGCCTAAAATTGCTCCAGATAACCCTCTAAAAGAAAAACCAATTACGGCCCCTAACCATTTAATCATTTTCGTATGCTCAATTTTGCCAAAGATAAAATATTACGAATAGAAAGTATGGCCAATGAAACGTTAAGGTATAAAGCAGTCCTACGACTAATTGATTATCTTTGTAACAATTAATTAAAAAATTAAGAATATGTACCCTGCGGAATTAGTTAAACCAATGAGAGATGATCTGGCCTCTGCCGGATTTGAAGAATTATATACTGCAGATGCAGTTACCGATGCCATTAACAAAGAAGGAACAACTTTAGTTGTTGTAAACTCTGTTTGTGGTTGCGCAGCTGCCAATGCAAGACCTGCGGCCAAAATGAGCTTGCAGAACAGTAAAAGACCTGATCATGCCGTAACGGTATTTGCCGGTGTTGATAAAGAAGCGGTTGATGCAGCAAGAAATCTAATGATCCCTTTTCCTCCATCATCGCCGTCAATGGCTTTGTTCAAAAATGGAGAATTGGTTCACATGATCGAACGTCACCATATTGAAGGTAGACCAGCTGAAATGATCGCTCAAAATTTAGCACAAGCTTATGATGAGTTTTGCTAAAACTACAGTCTTAGACTCTATTTAAGTAAAATAATAGTATTAAAAAACCGCTCTAATTGAGCGGTTTTTTATTTTTGTAAGATGCAGAAACTGCTTTCATATATAATAACCCCCTTTTTTTTCATAGCTTTTGGGCTATGTCTTCTTATTTTTCACCCCATTCAATGGTTTGGTTTTAAAGTTTTTGGGTACAATGGACTAAAGCCTGTTGTTAGCAAGCTGAATTTCTTTTTAATGCGAAGCACTAATATTTTAGGCACTACGTATAAATTCACCAACAAATACGATCTTCCTACAAACAGGCCTTTAATAATTGTAACCAATCACCAAAGTATGTATGACATACCCCCGTTGATTTGGTACATGCGCAAACACCACCCAAAGTTTGTGAGTAAAAAAGAATTGGGTAAAGGTATACCAAGCGTTTCCTTCAATCTTGTTCATGGTGGTTCTGTTCTTATAGATAGAAAGGATGGGAAATCCGCTATTATGGAGATAGGCAAACTTGGATCGTACATTGAAAAACATAATAGAAGTGCGGTAATTTTTCCTGAAGGTACCAGAAGTAGGGATGGGCACCCAAAACCGTTTAAACCTATGGGACTTAAAATGCTTCTTAAAAAAGCGCCTTCAGCTTTGATCGTTCCCATAAGCATCAATAATTCATGGAAGCTGGTAAGATTCGGTCAATTTCCTATGGGATTAGGTTCCAAGGTACGTTTAGAGGTACAACAACCCTTAGAGAACAAGGGTAATCTTGATGAACTAATAACACAAATTGAAGCATCCGTAGTAAGCGGTATAAACTCCTTTAAATGACCAACTCAGAAATCGTAGAAGAAACTATCATTTTCGTCAAAGAAACACTAAAAAATGCCGAGGGAGGTCATGATTGGTTCCATATTGAACGTGTTTTCAATAATACCATGCTTATTGCTAAAGAGGAAGACGTAAATTTATTGGTGGTAAGCCTTGGTGCCTTACTTCATGATATTGCAGACGCCAAATTTAATGATGGTGATGAATCTTTAGGACCAAAGATGGCGGAGAACTTTTTGTTAAGTCTAAAAGTTCCCAAAAGAACCATTAACCACGTCACCAATATCATTAAATATAGTTCTTTTAAGGCTGGTTTAAATGATGGTAAAATGAAGAAAAAACTATTTACGTCAAAAGAACTTCAGGTAGTACAAGATGCCGATCGCTTAGATGCTATTGGCGCCATAGGTATTGCAAGGGCCTTTAATTATGGTGGGTTTAAAAATAGAGCCCTTTATGACCCCAGTATACCTCCTAACTTGGAAATGAGTAAAGAGGAGTATAAAAAGTCAAAAGCGCCTACTCTAAATCACTTCTACGAAAAACTATTGTTACTTAAAGACAAAATGAACACCGCAACCGGAAAGCGATTGGCCCAGCAAAGACACCAATATATGATAGACTTTCTAGAACAATTTTACCAAGAGTGGAGTCCTCTTAAAAATTTAAGCTAGCCATTACCGAATCATATCTATATTTTAAGTCATAATAAAAGGGTCTCAATTGAAATTGAGACCCTTTATATTTTCTGTATTATTTATTTCTGCGGCAACTCTCTTGTTAACCAACCTCTTCTACTTGCCGTTGCAATAGCATAAGGGGTAATCCAGAACAGACCAAAAGTATATAGAACACTGTAAGAATATGCCCAGAAAGACTCTGAGAACGTATATCTTTTTGCGTAAAATATTACCGGGAATGTTGACAGTACCAAAATACTTAAGAACGTTGAGCTTAAGAACAACAACGGATGCGTGAAAACAAAAACTAACATGAACAGTACAAATGGGTAACACAATACAATTCTTGAGAACTGGCTGAAGAATAATAATCTGGTACCTGCTTTTGGTCCTTTTCTAAAGTTCGTAAATACATATTTAGACATTTGAATATTCTCACGAACATTACTTCTACCCCATCTAATGAACATCTTATACAGACCCTTGTATTTTTCAGGAACATTGGTATAAGCAAAAGCATTTCTTTGAAACAATACGTGAAAACCTTGCTTTAAAATCATATTGGTCATAGCTCTATCTTCACCAATATCAGAAGGCTGCCCCATAAAGGTTTGGTTGATCCACTCATCTAAGCAACCAAATACCGCAGTAGCTCTATAAGCTGCCAAAGCTCCTGGAGTACATAAAACTGAATTTAAAGTACTTTCAGAAGAACGTACAAACTCAAAACTAAGTGCAAAACTTACATCTAACATTTTAGGTAAAATTTCCTTCTTGTTATTTAAAACACGAATATTACCTGCAACCGCACCACAGTTTTCATCAACAATGAACGGACTAACTAAATTTCTTAAAGTATCTGGATCAACTATAGAGTCACTGTCCACAGTAACGAAAATTTCACCTGTACCTTCATTAAAGCCTCTGTAAAGTGCATGACGTTTACCCATATTCTTAGGCTGCTGACAAATTGAAACCCTGTCACCTAATTCTTTTTTTGCCTCTTGCATCCAGTTCCAAGTGTCATCTTTACTACCATCATCAATTGCCAATAATTGCACTTTATGCTCTGGGTAGTCACTATCTGCCAAACTTTTTAAGGTGGCCCAAACTTGTTTTCCTTCATTATAAGCCGGTACAATAACGGTCACCGTAGGCAGTTCATCATCTGAAACTGAAGGTATAGCCTTGTACTTTAAAAAACGGACAAACGTATAGATGAAAAAACTTAACTTGAATACAAAGAAGGCCGCAGCAACGATCATAAAAATAAATCCTATTAAGCTACTTCTGCGTTCTAAATGTAAGTCTGAAAAATCGCTCTGTAATATATAAGCCAAATAAGCAGATCCAAACATTAATACAAATGTGCTGCCCATTACAAAAACACCCCATGCATTGGCATTTTCTATTTGGTTGGCAATTTTGGAAAAGAAAGACTTCTTAGTTTTCTTTTCGGTTTTGTTGTTTACGGTTTTCATATTTTTTATGGTAGTGTTCTTGGTTTTCATAAATGGTTCTAGTATTTATTTCATTCTCCCTATCTACGCTTAGAATCATCTTTTAGATCTTATTTTAACAAAAGTTTTTAAAGATTTTTTTTACCCTAAACTTTACCACGATTTTTTTACTTAGTACACTAATTTAAAACCATAAATTTTTGACTTAATAACAATATTTTACTCATTTTCATGCGGTTATACCATTTATTTGGGAAATATCTATTTCGAATAAAATAGAAACATTTCAGCCCAATGGATGCAAAAAACACTACCATTTTTATCTAATTATATTTTCCTTGGGATTTTCAACAATTGCAGAAAAATTTTAAAATAATTTCAATTGACCCTCTTTATATGATGCGTGCAAATCAGTATTTAATTTTGGGAAAGTGCTGTTTTTAAAATAGGTTCGTTTTGCCAAACTTACCATATCATGAATTTGAGTAGCAATTTTACCTTCTCCTTTACTTCGGATACCAAATCTGCTATCATTTAAACTTCCTCCATGACACTCCTCAATTTGGTGCAAAACCTTGTCTGCTTTATTTGGAAGTGTTTTACGAATCCAATCGGTAAAAATATGACCAATGGCTCCATTTAATCTAACCACGGTAAAAGCCATTGACAATGCCCCATGGTGCGCAACTGTCTTAGCTAAATTTAAAATTTCATGACTATTGATGCCAGGTATGATCGGAGCCAACATAGCATTTACCGGAATGCCATTGTCAGATAAAACTTTAATAGCCTCTAACCTCTTTTTAATGGTGGTAGTCCTTGGTTCTAATATCCTTCTGGTTTCTTCAGATAAAGAGGTAACCGATATGTTTACACCAATTAAACCATGCTCGTTTAATTTCCTTAGAATATCCAAATCGCGCAAAATCAACGCATTTTTAGTAATGATTCCCACTGGATGCTTGTATTTCAAGAAAATCTCTAAGCATTTACGGGTTAATTGAAACTCTTGTTCAGCAGGTTGGTAGCAATCTGTATTTCCTGAAAGCACAATGGTACATGCTTTCCAACTTTTACTTTTTAATTTCTCTTCTAACAATTTTGGCGCATTATGCTTTACCAAAATCTTACGTTCAAAATCCAAACCTGCACTATAACCCCAAAATTCATGTGCATTTCTGGCGTAACAGTAAATACAACCATGCTCACAACCTTGGTACATGTTCATAGAATAGCTCATACCCACATCTGGGCTAGTTACCTTATTCACTATTGTTTTTGGGTAAACTGGTATGTATTGGGTCTTATTGTTATCGGCAATTTCACCTTCAAGACGGCAAAATTCAAGAAAATCGTCCCTAGTTTCGTAGTTGTATGCTGAAAACTTATTAAAGCTATTCTTTTGGGCGCCTCTACCTTTTATAGAAAAGTCTGATTTCATTAATTAGGATTTAATCCAAAATTATGGATTAAATCCTAATTACAATTTTATTTAACACCTACTTGAACCAGTTGCTTTTTTGTTCCCCTTTTGGCGTAGAACATTAATTCATCTTTTTGACGATCAATATATGGTGCAGACACCATTAATGGCAAACGTGCTTCAGTATCATCAATAACCTTATTATACTTCATATGTCCGTTTTCATCCAAACGAATTAAAAATACATTTCTATTTCTGCTCAACCCTTGCTTAAACATAATACGGTCATCACTCAATTGCTGTGGATTTTCAGCTGATGTGCTTATAAAGAAATAGGTGTTATTATTCTTAGTGTAGGCACTGTAAGAAGCATATGCACCATCACCTTGCGTCACTTCTGTTTTGTTTATATTTCTTGCCCAGACCAAGTCACCAGTGGCGCTAAGTTTTGCACTAATAATATCGTTATGATGATACCTAGTAACCATTACCCTACCACCGCTTGAATTTGATTGTACGCTGTTACTGGTAAAGTATTCTTCTGCGTTGAACAGGATATTACCTTCAGATGTGATATCCATCCCTTTAAACACCAAGTTTTTAATAGCTTTATCATCTTCCCTTCCAAATTTATCCAACATAAACTGTTCAGAGAAGGCATTGAATTTTTCTGTCTTTAAAGTAAGCGACATAGGGTCTAAATTAAAATAGGAAATGCCGTTATACCTATTATCCTTTCTATCCGCATAAAATCCTATACACAGTAATTCACCTCCTTTAAATATAGGTTTTAATGCCTCTGGAAATTTCCTTGGGGTATAAAAAGACTGTAAACTTCTTCCGCTGCTGGAAACCCTTACCATTTCATACTGAAATTTACGTTCGGTAGCGTTAAAGCGTTTCTTCTTAAAGTATGCCTTACCTACCAAATACACATTTTGCATATCTTTTGAAAAAACTACGTTTTCAAAAGCGTAATTTTTTTCCTCTACCTCATCAGAGAAATCATGCTCAAAAAGCTTATTCAAATTGGCATTAAAGGCATAGATGGTATGCTGGTCAACTTTTCTCTTTTTATAATGCGTAGTTATTGCAAATGCCGATTTATCATCATTAAATAAAATGGAAGTTGTAAAACCCGATGAAAAATTTCGGTTATAGAAATTTCTATCTAAAGGTTGCTCTACAGGTTCAGAAGCAATGGATAAAATGGTCTCTTTCGTAAATTGAAATTGGGAAAAAGGACTCCTATGTACTTCGTATTGGTAGCTTCTGTTATTATAATTATACTCTAAAAATAATAGATAAACCTGTCCATTACGAACATATGCATCTATAAAATTAGCACCCTTAAGCTTATAATTATACTCAGAAACCAATTCCAGATCTTTATTGTAATGTTCAATAAAATAACCTTTGGGCTTTAAAACTATACCGGTATAATATGCTCGTACCACAACGGTACCTTCATTGCCGTCATCAGCAATTGCCAGCATATTGGAATATCTGTACTTGTCATGAAATTTTTCCCCAATGGTATAGGTCACCAATTCTTCTTGTGCTAAAGAAGCCAATACATTGGTAATGAACAAAAATAAGAATACGCTACGTTTTAACATAACCAGTTTGGTTTATGTCATGAACCCGGAAACTCAGCTTTTCTTTTTTCCAAAAATGCAGTAGTACCTTCGGTAAAATCATCTGTTCCAAAACAGTCACCAAAAGCCTCAATTTCCTGCTCATAACCATTTACAGTATTCTTAAAACCAGCATTTACCGCTTTTATTGCATGAGCAATGGCTACAGAGGAATTATTGATGATCTTTGCTATTATCTTATGGCATAGCGGTAATAGTTCTTCTTGTGTAGTTATATGGTTTACAAGCCCGTAAGCTTTAGCTTGATCGGCAGAGATCATGCCCGCGGTCATGATCATTTCCATTGCCCTACCTTTACCCACCAATTGAGGCAAACGTTGCGTACCACCGTACCCAGGTATTAATCCTAAAGAAACCTCTGGCAGTCCCATTTTGGCATTATCACTGGCCACTCTAAAATGGCAAGCCATTGCAAGCTCTAATCCGCCACCTAGAGCAAAACCGTTGACCGCAGCAATCACAGGTGTAGATAAGCCTTCAACAAAATCAAATAATTGTTTTTGACCTTTGGCCGCCAATTTTTTTCCTTCTTTAACATCGAAATCTGCAAATTCAGAAATATCAGCACCCGCTACAAATGCTTTTTCACCGCTACCGGTCAAAATTATGGCTTTGACATCCTTATCTTTTTGCAAATCTTTGAAAGCATCATGTAACTCCCCAATAGTCTCCTTATTTAAAGCATTCAATTTTTTAGGGCGATTAATAGTTACAATTGCCGTTGTTGCTTCTTTTTCAATTAATATTGTTTCGTATGCCATTGTTATTAAGTTGTTGAATTATACATTTTCTTTAGGGAACTTTACACAGAACACCGTACCCTTACCTAATTGCGAAGTAAACTTAATGGTGCCTTTATACGTTTCCACTATATTTTTAACCATGCCAAGACCTAGGCCCATACCACTGGTTTTAGTAGTAAATTTTGGTTCAAATATTTTGTCTTCATTATCTTTCTCTATACCATGACCATTATCTGCCACGGATAATTTTACCATATTACCCTCAGATGCTACCGTTACCAATACTCTTGGAGATTCTACATCTGGCACTGCCTGTATAGCATTTTTCACCAAATTAGTAACCACTCTAATAAGTTGGGTACGATCCAATTTCGCAATAATTTCCTCTTCATCCGCAATAAAATGAATATAGTCTTCATTAAATATATCCAAAGCTAATTTCACGATTTTAACCACATTCAATGTCTCATTTTGCTGTGCAGGCATTTCTGCAAAATTTGAGAATGCAGATGCTATACTGCTCATGGTATCTATTTGCTGAATTAAAGTATTGGAGTATTCTTTTACTTTTTGATGTATGTCTGGATCATTGGGATCAAACTTTCGTTCAAAACTCTGCACGCTCAGTCGCATAGGCGTAAGTGGGTTCTTAATTTCATGTGCCACTTGCTTAGCCATTTCTCGCCATGCCTGTTCACGTTCGCTACGAGCCAATTTAACCGCACTTTGACCCAATTCATCAATCATTCCATTATATGCAGAAATCAGTTTTTCTATTTCTTCACCCGGATTATCCAAGTAAATTTTCTTGTTCTGTTTACTTAGCTCGGTTTTTCCCATCATGGTTGAAATGGTCTCCAGTGAGCGGGTTATATATTTCGAAATAAAAAAAGCAAAAGATATTGCCATTAGTAGCATTAGCAGATAAACCCCAGATAAACGAAACAAAAATTCTTTCAATTCATAATCGTTAAACGAGTTATCTTCAAAGTAGGGCAAGTTTAAAATACCAATTGGTTTGAACTTTTGATCCGCTATATAGGTGAATGAAGCTTGATACTTATCTCCCGCCAAGGCATTTTCCATGACATAACGCTTATTGGGACTTATCTCTAGCTTATTAAGTACCTCAGCATCTAGGCACATAGAAATAGAATCATTGGCAAACTTAGGTCTAGAACTCTTAATTAGCTCGCCTTCCAAACTATAGATATTAAAGTTCATGTTTTGAACAACGGCAATCTCATAGATTTCATTTTTAAAGATTAAATCTAGATTCTCCGTGGTAACCGGATACGTTGTTTTCTGAATGGCAAGGTCTATACTTTGACGTATTTGTTCCTCTTTACGCTCCATTCTATTTTCATGATAATCCTTTGATTGTTCGCGATATTGATACACAGTAACACCCGCAATCAACACCGATGCAATCAGCACCAAAAAAATCATGGATAAGAAAATGCGCGACCGTAAAGATACTCTTGTTAACAAGCTTTCATTATTTCGTTTAAAGTTAGCAAATATCGCACCAAAATGCACTAATTGCATTGTTGAACCTGCTTTCATAAGATAAAAGCATTTATTTAAGAGCAGCTATCTTATTGCATACAAAGTCATTTAAACAAAAACTACATCGCCTCTACTCAAATTAACAAATAAGAACACACAAAATACATTTTGTTAATTTTGAAAGTAATTTCTTATATTTAATTACGTTAACTCTTAGTATACCTATAAAGGTCCTATATGATTTTCAATACTTTTTCTAAAAATCTTGCCTTTATATTATTGGTTCTATCCTCTTTGAATGCGTATATCCAAAATTTAGAACCCCTAAAATTTCATCATATTCAAGACGGCATGTCACAAAGTTCTTCTACTGTGCTATTAGAAGACAAGTATGGTTTTATCTGGGTAGGTACGCGTAACGGATTAAACAAATACGATGGTAAAGATTTTGAAATTTTCACAAAGAGCTCAGATGGCAAAACAGGGCTTAGTCATGAATATATAGTTGAGCTTTACGAAGACGATGAAAATTTATTGATAGGTACCAACCAAGGATTAAACGTATTCAACCGCAGTTTAAATATCGTAGCTCCTTTTCCTTTTAAAAATGAAGGTCTACAAATTAAAGACCACAGTTTTCAATCTGTTAAAAGAATAAATGGAAGTTTATGGCTAGGCACAGAATCTTCTGGTGTTTATAAATACGATGAAAATACCGGAAACCTCAAGCATTTGCCGGTAAATAATAACTTGGATATTGCGAACCCAAGAATAAACAGAATTATCAAAATTGCGCAATTGGATGATAATAGAGTGCTCATTATTTCTTCATACAATATCATTGTCACCAATAACGATTTAGAAATTCTAAACGAGGTTCAAGAAATAGAGAACATAATTTCTACCATTGTCCTAGACGACAATACGTTATTACTTGGAACAAATAATGGTTCACTAATTCGCCTAAAAGTTAGTCTTACATCTAAAATTGAAAAGGAAAAAAAACCGGTTAGTCCTGGATTTGGCATTCGTTCACTAGCTAAAAATTTAAATAACGACTTTTGGATAGGCACTGAAAACAATGGGCTATATATATATTCTAACGAGCTTGAGTTTAAAAGACATTTAGAGTATAATGTTTCTAAACCCAGCTCAATTTCCGGAAATTCAATTTGGTCGCTATTATGCACCCGAAATGGCGTTATGTGGGTAGCACCCTATAAAAGTGGTCTTAATTTTTATGATCCTGAGTATTTTAAGTTCAAACATATCAATACAGATCCGTTTAACTCCAAATCGTTAAGCAACAAATTGGTCAATTGTTTTATTGAAGACCCTAAAGGCAATCTATGGATCGGTACAGATGGTGGAGGACTCAACTATTGGAAAAGGACCACCGATTCCTTTGAACATTATTCATTAAAGAACAAAACCTTGAATTCTGATGTTGTGCTATCCATATTACAAAATAAAGAGGATGAAATATGGCTTGGCACTTGGACCAATGGAATTACCATATTCAATACCAAAACCAAGAAATTCAAGGAACTCAATACGGAAAACTCGTTTTTAAACTCGAACATTATAGTCGATTTTTTAAAAGATAAAAGAGGGCGCATTTGGATCATAAACTATTTTGCGGGAGTTCAGGTATTTGACGCTGAAACCAACACTCATGAAAACATTAAACTAATATCGGATATAGATGGTGCTGAAGTAAAATCAATTTATAAAATCTTTGAAGACAAGCAAGGTCATATATGGATTGGAACTTTAAATTCTGGACTGTTTAAATTAACCAAAGACGAAAATCACTGGATAAGCAAACATTATAGTACAAGCAATTCTTTGAGTAATAATTTTGTCAATACCATTATTCAAGATAGCGAAGGCACTATATGGGTAGGTACCCAAGGTGGCTTGAACAAATATAATTCTGAAAGCGACTCGTTTAAACCAATAACTGAAGTAGATGGTCTTAGAAACGATGCTATTAAGGGTATTATTGATGACACGTATAACCACTTATGGTTAAGTACAGAAAACGGAGTTACGAGATATGACACTTGCTCCGGCAATTTTTTAAATTATGATGTTGATGAAGGTCTACAAGCCAAAGAATTTATTGCTAGTTCTACGTTAACCACAAGTAAGGGGGAATATGTATTTGGTGGCATAAACGGATTTAACATTTTCACAGCCAAAGATGTTGAAAAGCGAAAAGATACCCTTACTCTTTTTGTATCAGGATTAAAGATTTTTAATAAACCTGTTCTGCCCAATGATGAGTTTGGAGTATTGAAAAAAAATGTGAGTCAAGTAGATACGTTGATTTTTAGTTATGACCAATCTGTTATTAATATTGACTTTAAGGCACTCACTTTTAGACATCCAGAAAGTGTCAATTATGCTTTCTATTTGGAAGGATTTGAAAAAGAATGGAATTATGTAGGTAACAAACCTACCGCAACCTATACCAATCTAAACCCTGGTAATTACACATTAAAAATAAAATCTACCAATTCAGATGGTATTTGGACAGCTAATGAAATAAGCAAAACCCTTATAATAACTCCTCCATATTGGCAAACTTGGTGGTTTAAACTACTGATGGTTTTCTTATTGCTAATGTTATTCTATGTTGCACATTATATTAAATTAAGAACCATCAAAAAAAACCAACGAAGGTTAGAATTAAAAGTAGCCGAGCGAACTAATGAATTACAATGCCAAAAAAATAAGCTTGTAAAAGCTGCAGACCATTTAGAAACAATGAATCAAGAAATACAGCGATTTACTTTCGCAGTATCCCATGATTTAAAGAGTCCGTTGAGCAATATTAAAGGGCTTGCAAGTCTCATACCTTCCGAGATGCCCATTGAAGAACATCCACTTGTAGAAGAGTATTTAAACTTAATAGATACTTCTTGCAATAACATGAACGAGTTGATTTCCGATATTACTGAAATTGCCAGGTTAGGAAAAATAGAAAATAGGAACGAGTTACTGAAAACCAATGAAATTTTAAATTTATCAAGAGATCTTATTAAAAGTAAACTTGGCAAGAAAAACATAAACCTTACTATAGCTAATGATTTACCGCCCATTTATGGGGATCGTAATAGAATTATTCAAGTCTTTGGTAACTTTTTAGATAACGCGGTCAAATATATGGGAGATCAATCAAATCCTAAAATAACCGTGGATTATGAAGAGCATGATGAAACCAATAGTTTTCTAGTGCACGACAACGGTTCAGGTCTAAGCAAAACTGATTTAAAAAAATTGTTTACTCCTTTTGAGCGTTTTCACCAAAATGTAGAAGGTACGGGTCTTGGTCTTTATATGATCAAAAAAATAGCCATATCACATGGGGGCTCCATTACCGCAGAGTCAAAAGGAAAAGGAAAAGGAACCACATTTAAGCTCATACTACCAAAAGCAAAAATTGCTGCAAAACAAGCCAAAAAGAATCTTACTTCTTAAGGTGAAGAAACTAATCATCAACACGTGTATTAATTTACCTTCAATTGGTAATGAACAAAAGTAAACCGTTATTCTTTCATGAACTTGATCAACGGATCAATAAAACTTTCAAACTTCTCAATATGTGGTAAGTGACCAATATTTTCGATTTCAACTAATTGAGCGTTTTTAATTTTCTGTTTTGTTGTTTTTCCCAACGTATCATATAAACCCATAGTTTTTCTTACTTCTTCAGAAACCAATGGTTTGCCAAGTGCCGTACGATCTCTTGTTCCAATTATCAAAAGCGTAGGAACTTTAATCTTTTCAAATTCATACACTACAGGTTGAGTAAAAATCATGTCATAAGTAAGAGCGGCATTCCACGCAATTCTTTTATAATCAGAATTTAAAGTCCACCCGGCTAATAAATTAACCCATTGATCGTAATCTTCTTTCCACTTATTATCATAATAATTTACCAATTGGTAATTTTTAATGCCTTCATAGCTTTTTTTAAGCTCATTGGCATACCACCAGTCAACTGGTTTATAAGGTACTTTTAATTTCCAATCTTCAAGTCCTATAGGGTTTTCCAAAACTAATTTCTCTGTTGTTTCCGGGTACATTAATGCAAATCTAGTTGCTAGCATACCACCCATAGAATGTCCTAAAATTACCGTTTTATCTATGTTTAAGGTATCTAATAACTCTTTTGTATTACGTGCCAATTGTTGAAAAGTATAATGAAAATGTAGAGGTTTAGTAGACTTTCCAAAACCTATTTGATCAGGTACTATAACTCGGTACCCTTCTTTTGTCAATGCCTTTATGGTTGTCTCCCAATACGCTCCATTAAAATTCTTGCCATGTAAAAGGACAATGTTTTTTCCGTTATACTGACTAGGTTTTACATCCATATAGGACATTTGTAAATCTTGACCTTGAACCTTTAAGTTTAAAACCGAAACTTCATAAGGATATTCATAATTAGATAGTTCAATATCTAGCCATTTTAAGTTGTCTGCTTGTGCTTTAGAGAACTGTACAAAGAGAATCACAAACCCTACTACCATTAAATTTCTCATATCATCAATTTTTATCATTATAAATATTTCAAATCATTATTTAACGTCACCTTCAAACAAAAAGCGGAAAAGAGCAAAATTAAATATTTGCAAACTTCTCCGCGATTTTATCAAAAATGAAAATGTTATTTTTTAGCCTTCATGCGAATGTGTATGTCCATCATGGGTATGAGTTGTTACTTTTGCTTTGGCAGCTAGTTGATAATCAAATTTAAATTTACTTGATTTATGATGGTCTGCCAATGCGTAATGCTCTAAAAGTGTTTTTGGTCCATCTTGGTTGATCAAATAAGCAAAAATCCCATAATCACCTCCATTATCCGTAGATGGGTTATTGGGTATACGAGTAATGGTATGTACGTGATTATAATCCGCAATGGTATTGGCATTAGCTCCTGTAGAACCTTCCGTATTAAACTCAGCCCATAAATAGGGATTGTAGATTCGATAGTAGAACTGAGAAGTTGCAGTTGGTGAAGTACCAGAATCATTTATCCAAACAAAATATGTGTCGTCAATATTTTCTATAATATCTGTCCACCAGACATCGGCAAAATTATCTGTTAAATTATATACGTATTCTTGCATCACCAAGATAAGATTTGCCTGTGCCGTTGCAGACATATCTGAATATTTTAATCCTGTAGCAAAACCAGAATAATCATAAGTTCCTATATACGGATCAGGATCACCATTCATATCTGCAGGACCCACCTCTAACGAATGTGAAGAAGATGTTGAAGATGCAGATGCAAGTTCTGAAGTATCTAGGCTATTATAAAGGTTGAGAGCTAAATCCCTTTCATCGGAAAAAATATCAAATTCTATACCATTCCATGTATCTGCCGCGGGTTCGCCTCCTAAAAATGCCGGTATTATTGAGACATTATCACCATGCACTAAAAAGTTTATAGCACAATGGTGCCCATCTAACTGAAAACCCCATGAACCACTTGTTTCAGGATCACCGAACATATCTATAGAATAAAAATCCGGATCCCAAACGGTACTTTGAACATCATGTAACCAGCCTTCTGAAAGCTCCGTGATCTCATACACTTTTTGATACCCTCCTGCACTTAAAAACAATTGTAGAATATCTTTAAATGCAACTAATTGATCGTCTGATAAATCGCCATATGTAATACCGTCTCTGTTATCATTATTTGCAGGAGTATTGTGCCAAAGATAAAAACGCTCATCATCTAAGCATACAGAGACCTCTTCCAATAGTGTATTAGTAAGAGAGTTTCTAAAATCTACCACCGCTTGTCGCATGGTCTCTATTTCAGTATTAGCTGACTGTTCCGCATCAGATGTGGAGCATTCCAAGGTAAAGCTATCGCCATCTTCGGCAATGTCATCATCTGTTGTTTCATACGTGGTATCACTTGTTGTAGAGTCTTTATCTGAACAACTTGTCAATAATAGTGTTACAAGAAATAACATGGGTAGTCCCGTCAAAATTAAATTTGTTTTTTTCATGGTTTCCATTTAACCACAAAGATGAATAATAGTTTTCCGTATAATGTAGACTTTCAGTGAAAGGTAGTAAGTTTTCAGTGAATAGAGCACACCAATAAGGATTAGTCGAATTTAACAGGAACTCTTGGATACGAAATAAAAAAATTAGCGTATAACCAACTTGTTATTTTCAGAATTAGCTGTATATCCTTACCAATTCTTCTAGATGTCGTCCACTAAGCTTCAGGATTCTTACTTCTAATTCTTTTGTACAGTCGTATACCTAACATTAAAAGGATACCTAAAACGATAATACCTATTACTCCGAAAATCCAATTAAAAGAACTCTTTAAAATCACCAAGAATACAATGGCGAACAAAATCAACGTAGCACCTTCATTCCATATTCGCATGAATTTAGAAGTATACTGAATATCATCGCGTTGAAACTTCTTGAAAATTTGATGGTTTTTTAAGTGATATAAAATCAATAGGACCACGAAGCCTAGTTTAACATGCATCCAAGGTTGTGATAACCATCCTGGATAAATGACAAGCAACCAAATAGCAAAGAACACTGCCAATACCGCCGATGGCCATGTAATAATATACCATAAGCGTTTGGTCATCAACTTCAACTGTTTGGAAAGAATCTCTTTTTCAGGTGATGGTTTAGCATTCGCCTCAATGTGGTAAATGAATAACCTAGGTATATAAAAAAGCCCTGCAAACCATGTAATTACAAAGATGAGATGCAAGGACTTTATGTAATTGTAATATTCTGACATAGGATTATAAAAACAAACTCAAGTATAAGAGGCAATTTCAAGAGCAAGAAACAAGTTCAAATGCAAAACATAAATCACTTTTCTCTTTTTTGGTCTTATAGAAGTTCAAAGTTAGTAAAAGTCGATTGAATGTATTTTATAATCTTATTGCCCCAATTCCTGCATCCCACAGGGTTTTATTATAAGCAGGTATTGCCGTATTCTTTAATTGAGTTCCCCTAGCTTTTAGACCCATCCATTGCGCATCTAACTCAGTCTTTCTGTCTATACTAGACTTATTCAACCTGGGGATACTGCTATTGGTCTGGTTGATCATGAACAGGTATTCAGCCGTAAATTTATTTGGGAAGTTCTCCACATCATCATAAGCTTGGGATTTACGTTGCACCATTTCAGCATCCCAGGCCTTCATATCGGTCAGTAGTTTTTCACCGGCAGTTTTCACCGTTGGATCCGTTACTTTCTTTAAAATTGCGGTCAACTCCTTTTGAGCAGCATATAATTGATTGACCATATTGTGCATTACGGTCAATTCTGCTTCGGCAGCGGTCATAAATACATCGAACTCTTCGTACTGTCCAGGTTTTGTTTCATAGGTAGGCAATTCTTTTATAACACCCGTAGTAGTCACTTTTTGACCATCAACGTTTAACGTAAACGTGTAGTTACCAGGAGAAACCTTATGACCTGAAAACCCAGCTTCAATATAGACATCTGGTATACCTGGCATGATAGGATGTTTCATATCCCAAACAAAACGGTTTAAACCTTCATTTTTACTTAAAACCGGTGCCGGTGGAGCGCCACCACCATTATGAGGCTTGTAATAAGGATCTTTTTCGGAACTTATAGTTCTGATTACTTTTCCTTTAACATCTGTAATCTCTAAAGTTATAGCCGTACTATCTTTTAATTTTGGAAGCTCATAATACAATACCACACCATTTGCAGGGTTGACACCTTCAAAAGGATCACTGCCCGTAAACTTTGAAGAATTACCATTTAAAGGACTGCCCCAAGAACCGTTATAGGCTTCTTTTGGCTTTAGCATCTGAAGTCCTTTTTTAGATGTCTGATATTGACCTAAGGCAATGATATCATCCAAAACCCAAAACGAGCGTCCAGAAGTAGCTACTACTAAATCTCCCTGATGAACTTTTAAATCGGTAATAGGGGTTTTTGGCAAATTCAATTGAAAAGGCTCCCAAGATTTACCTCCGTTCCATGATGCATATATTCCTTTTTCGGTACCTGCATATAACAGGTCTTTCTTAAACTCATCTTCACGAACTACGCGGGTAAATGCGCCGTACGGAATCCCGGAGTTTATTGCCGTCCATGTTTTGCCATAATCGGTTGTTTTATAGAAGCCAGGCGTGTAGTCATTAAACTTATACCTTGTCGTAGCAATATAAGCCGTAGCAGGATCATGCGGAGAAACTTCAATGGCATTGATCAAACATTCCTTTAAACCTTTAGGGGTAACGTTCTCCCAAGTTTCACCACTGTTTTTGGTCAAATGCACCAATCCGTCATCACTTCCGGTCCAGATATATCCTTTTTCGTGTGGGGATTCCAAGATATATGCCAACGTACCATAATTTTCCGCACCAACAGCTTCATTGGTGTACGGACCTCCACCATTTCCTTGTTTTGCATCGATATCACGTGTAAGGTCTGGTGAAATAATATCCCAGGTTTTACCCATATCCATAGTTTTAAAAACATATTGGGCACCATGATAAAAAGTACCAGGTTCATGTACGGAAGCTATAATTGGGGCGTTCCAATTGAACAAGTATTTCATATCCCTAGCCTCGCGACCTAAATACTGAATAGGCGCTTGCATTATTTGGGTAGCCGATTTTGACACCATATCCATTACCTCAACAGTACCTAAATATTGACCGCCCATAACATACCTTGGGTTATCTAGGTCAAATGCCAAAAAGGCACTTTCACCACCGGCAGAATCGGTCCAATCCCTTGTAGTAATACTACCGCTACCTGTAGACAAACTTGCAATTTTTACAGAGGTGTTATCCTGTTGACCACCATAAATATTATACGGAAATAGATTATCTACACTAATTCTATAAAACTGTGCTGTTGGCATATTGTTCTGTGTAGACCACGTTTTAGCATAATCAAAGGAAACAGATGCGCCACCGTCATCTGCCAATATCATATTTTTAGAGTTATTAGGGTTGATCCACAAATCGTGTGTATCGCCATGTGCAATATCTAGATCCTCCCAGGTTTTTCCACCATCTTCAGATCGTAAAGCAGGAGCACTCAATACATAAACGGTATCTTCATCATTTGGATCAACAAATACCTCTATGTAATACCATGCACGCTGCACCAAACGATTATCGCCACTGACCATACTCCAAGATTCCCCGGCATCATTTGAAACGAACAGACCACCTTTATCCGCATTTGAATCACTTTCAATTAATGCATATACCTTTTCGGAATTAGACGGACTAACGGCAATAGCCATTTTCCCTTTTTCCTCAGGTAATCCTTTATGTATTTTTTGCCATGTTTCACCTGCATCGGTAGATTTATAAAGTCCACTACCGGGTCCGCCACTTACCACCATATTGGGCATACGTTGATGTTCCCACATGGCAGCATACATAATTTCTGGATAATTGGCATCCATAGACAGTTCAGAAGCACCGGTTAAGTTGTTTACGAACAACGTATTTTTCCACGTTTTTCCTCCATCTGTAGATTTATAGATTCCACGTTCAGCATTGCCTTCAAAAAGGGCTCCTTGTGCGGCAACATAAACAATATCTGGATTTGTAGGATGAATGATAATTCGCGATATATGCTGGGTTTTTTCAAGTCCCATTTTCTTCCATGTTTTTCCGGCATCCGTAGATTTAAATACACCGTCTCCGTAAGATGTCATCACCCCACGTGGCGCATGTTCACCCATACCAACATATACAATATTAGGGTTAGATGCCGATACCGAAACAGCACCAACGGAACCCATTTCAAAATATCCGTCAGAAATATTTTCCCACCGTTGCCCTGCAGATTCGGTTTTCCAAACTCCGCCACCTGTCGTACCCATATAATACGTCATGGGGTCACCAATAACGCCCGTAGCAGTTACCGATCGCCCACCCCTGAACGGACCAATATTTCTAAATTTTAAAGGTTTAAAGTAATCATTGGCAGTTTGTGCAAATGTTAAGGTCGTTGCGAGTATCGTTACAAAGTAGAGTAATTGTTTTTTCATGTGTGGCTGCTAGATTTTATTTGAAAAGTAAAAAACCTCCCTAAAAAATAGAGAGGTTTATGTTGATGGATTTTTACTTTCCCTCTTCAATAAACAAATAGTTCAAGTTCAATTCATTGAAGCCTTTGTTAAATTCTTTGAGTTCAGATGATATTACTTCATTAAAAACTTGAAGTTCTTTATTGATCTTAGCTGTTAGTTCATTCTTTACGGCAATGTCTTGTTCAGTTGGTGGAAAGTCGCCTATAGAAACCAAGCTGTTTAAATGACCCAATTTATTGGTCAACTTAATAGGAAAATTTAAAGGATCTTGTCTACTTCTATTTTTAGTCTGATACAGTGCCTTCTCTACCTCACCAAGTTTCTCTTTCATCACTTTTGCCTTTTCGATCAAATCCTTGGTTCTAGCGTCATCTTTATACTGCTCCGTAAATGAATTCAGTTGCTTAGTAACATTTCTAATCTTCTTTATAGATTGATGCGCATTTTCAATGGTAGTATTGATATCGGTAATAAAATCGAATTGCTGCTGCATTTCTTCCACTGAACTTTCCGCTCTTGGGTCTGGCAAAATGGTAAACGTTTCGCTGCTATTGGTACCATTTACGTTCAAATGAACTTTATAATCACCAGGCACTGCTTTTGCCCCGTCTAAACTAGCCCACCAGAAAATCATACCTTCCAATTTGCTGGCTCCTTTACCTCGCGTATCCCAAACAAAAGTGTTCCCGCCTTTTTTAACTTCAAATTTTTTCGCTTCGACTCCGCTCAGCGACCCATCTTTCTTCAAATGATTTTTATATAGCGCCAAGGTATCACCTGCCATACTAGTATAGGTCAACTGAACCGTATCTTTCTCTGAATAATTCTTAAGTAAAAAATGAGTAATTACACCGTTCTCCAAATTCTGTCCTGATGTTTTGGAGGGCTTATTAGCTGCCATACCCTTAGTTCGGTAAGAATCCTTTGGCTTAAACAATACAGTACTTGCACTTTTCTTAGATTCATCTAACTGATGTAAAACAGTTAGGTCATCAATAATCCATAGACTTCTACCTTGTGTAGCCACTATTAAGTTATCATCTTTGATCGTTAAATCCGTAATTGGCACAATTGGCAAATTCATTTGAAAAGAAGACCAGCTTGCCCCGTCGTTGAACGAAACATACATACCGGTTTCTGTACCGGCATATAACAAACCTTTCTTTTTAGGATCTTCACGAAGCACCCTTGTGAAATGTTCAGCAGGTATACCGTTCGTTATTTTTGACCATGTTTTACCATAGTCCGTTGTTTTATAAAGGTAGGGTTGAAAATCGCCCAGCTTATATCTCGTTGCCGCAACATAGCAGGTACCCTCATCAAAATTAGAAGGTTCAATACTATTGATCATATTCCACTCTGGCATATTCGGCGGAGTAACATTTTCCCACGTTGCACCGGCATCTTTTGAAACGTGTATTAATCCATCATCACTACCTACCCAAAGCAAACCTTCTTTTAAAGGACTCTCGTTTGCCGTAAAAATGGTACAGTAATATTCAACACTGGTATTATCTTGAGTAATAGGACCGCCACTTGAACCTAATTTTGTAGGGTCATTTCTTGTAAGGTCACCACTTATAACTTCCCAGCTTTGACCTTCATTTTCCGTTACATGCACATAATTGGAAAAGGTATATAGTTTCTTAGGATTATGTCTACTGAACAGAATAGGGAAATTCCATTGAAAACGGTACTTCATTGCTTCTGCTCCGGCTCCCATAGGATTGTCCGGCCATACATTGACTCCTCTTACAGAACCCGTTTCATGATTTACACGAGTTAGAAATCCGTCATAACTACCACCGTAGACAATATCATCATTGGTTGGGTCTACGGCAATCCATGCAGACTCACCTCCTGCAGTTTCCTCCCAGTTGTTATCATCAATAGTACGACCATCACTTCTATGCTCTATCCGCAAGGTTGAATTATCTTGTTGTGCCACATAAATTCTATACGGGAAAGAATTGTCTGTAGTGACCCTATAAAATTGAGCAGTAGGCTGGTTGTAATAAGTACTCCACGTTTCTCCGCCATCATAGGAAATTTGTGCACCACCATCATCACCAATGATCATACGTTGAGAATTTTCAGGAGAAATCCACAGATCATGGTGATCCCCATGCGGAGCATTGAAGGTATTGAACGTTTTACCACCATCGGTAGACTTATGGTAGTTTACATTCAGCACATAAACAACATCTTCATCTTGAGTATCGGCATACACTCTAGTGTAATACCATGCGCGCTGACGAATTTTACGTTCTTCATTTACAAGAGACCATGTTTCACCTCCATTTTCTGAACGATATAATCCACCTTTATCTTTGTTTTCAACAATTGCCCAAACTTTTTCCGAGTTTTTTGGCGAAACAGCTACTCCTATAATACCTAAAGTATCGGTAGGAAAACCATCATTTTTGGAAATCTCTGTCCAGGTCTCACCACTATCCATACTTTTCCAAAGTGCAGAACCATCGCCACCACTAATTAAACTGTAAGGCGTACGTTGTGCATGCCATGTAGATGCATATAATATTCTTGGGTTGTTAGGATCAAAAGTCAGATCTACCGCACCGGCCTGTTCGTTTACAAAAAGTACCTGTTTCCAATTTTTTCCACCATCGGTACTTTTATATATACCACGGTCTTTTGTTGGTTTATAAATATCACCAAGCACAGCAGCATAAACTGTATTATAATCTGTAGGGTGCACGCGAAGACGAGGTACGTGCCTGCTTTTTTCCAATCCGGCCGTAGCCCAAGTTTTACCACCATCCTCGGTTTTCCACACTCCGTAACCAGAAGATACATTACCTCTTAAGGTTTTTTCACCACCACCAACATAAATGACATTAGGATCGCTTTTTGCAACTTCTACGGCTCCAATGCTTCCACCAAAATATCCATCGGAAATATTATCCCAAGTACGGCCGCCATCCAGTGTTTTCCATACTCCGCCACCAGCTGCGCCAAAGTAAAACAAATTGGGTTCCCCGGGTACTCCAGTTACTGCTGCAGAACGGCCACCACGAAACGGACCTATTAATCTATAATCTAAACTAGAATATAATTCCTCTGGGTAGGTCGGTAAAGTACTTTGTAATTTGTTTCTTCTTTGAGATAGTACCGATAACGGCAATAGCAAACATGCCAGCAAGAGTATGCCAGCATTGGTAAGGTGCTTTTTCATTTTGATAGTTTGAAGTTAGTCTTCTCTAAAATTAAACAATTAGTTGAGCAAATGTTGATTTTAAGATTTTATTAGCATCTCTAGAACAGGATTATTATCAAAATGAAAATTTACTAGGCATTTACAAATTCAATCTTTAAAAAGAAGGGCAACTATTCCTATTTAAATAATTAAGTATTCCTAGAAAGGAAAAAAAAACAGTTCTGTAACATTAACAATAAAATATGCGAACAATTAAAGTATTCTTATATTTAGAGCAAAAAACTAACAATTATGAAATTTAGAGCGCTATTATTTTCGGCATCGTTAATTGCCATTCTATTCAACGGATTGACAATAAATACGGTTAATGCCCAAACCAATGATTTTCTTTACGGAGACCAATTACCAGATGCACCAGAACTAAGTGCCAAAGGGGAATATAAGGTAGGTGTAAAGACGGTAAACCTTGTTAACCCCAACCAAGTAGATATTTTAAATTCAAAAGAAGGTAACGACCCAACGTATGACAGACCAATTACGATTGAAGTTTGGTATCCTGCCAATGTAGGCGACGATGCTAAAACCGTTGTATATGATGAAGTCATGGGGACTAGGGGAGATTCGTTAAGACCTTTAACTCCATTTACCTTTAAGGGACGCGCATACAGAGATGCCGCACCAAAGACCGGAAATAAGTTTCCTTTGGTTGTTGTTTCTCACGGTTATGTTGGCTCTAGATACTTAATGACCTATTTAACCGAAAACCTCGCATCTAAAGGGTATATCGTTGCAGCCATAGATCATACCGATTCAACTTTCAAAGACGCCAATGCATTTCAAAGCACATTATTGAACAGACCAAAGGATATTCGTTTTGTAATCAATGAAATGGAAAAAATGGGTGCAAAAGGCTCTAAAAATAATTTAGAAGGTGTAGTAGACGCTAACAATACCGCAATTATAGGGTACTCCATGGGAGGCTACGGTGTATTAAATGTTGGCGGGGCCGGTTATAGCGCTGGTCTGGCACAATTCTTTACAGGAATGACCGGTGGCAGCACTGCTATTTCAGTACATACAGCCGGAAATGCTGCTTACGAAAAAATGACCGATGCTAGAATTAAGGCAATCGTAGCATTTGCACCATGGGGAATGGAACGTGGTGTTTGGGATGCCGAAGGATTAAAAAGATTAAAAACCCCTACTTTTTTTATTGCCGGCAGCCAAGATGATATCTCTGGTTATGAAAAGGGAATCAAAGCCATATACGAGGGTGCAGTAAATGCCGACCGTTATTTGCTGACCTATATGAATGCAAGACATAATGTAGCCCCTAACCCACCACCAGCAGAAGCTTTGGCACCAGGTCTACATATAGATGAATATTACAGATACGCAGAGCCATCTTGGGATCAGCGCAAAATGAATAATATAAACCAGCATTTTGTAACTGCCTTCATAGGTAAGCATTTAAAAAACCAAGACAACACCAAGTTTTTAGAAGTTCAGGAAGATTCCAACGAAAAAGTCTGGACAGGTTTTAAACCTAGGTCATCTACCGGAATGGAGTTGTTACATGCACAACCTGCAAACTAACCTAATTTCTCAATTTAGCTGCTTTAGGAACTTCTTCCTTTAGCAGCTTCATATATGTGTTTTGATTGGAAATCAACTCTTTCAATTTCCATACCAATAGAAATATGGCAACCGCGATCAACTGTGATAAAATAAAAATCATATTCGTATTCTTTAGCGTTTCTAACGCTACTTACGGAATAATCTGAAAAAGGTTTACTACCTTATTAAAATACCCGTAATCGGGTATTTTAACATATTTGAATATCAGATAGTTTTGGCATTAATCGACATTATCGTTTAATCTAAAATTATTATGAGAAACTTCTTAATCCTTTTAACTGTCTTCGCAAGTGAAATAGCACTTAGCCAAAACTACGTAGGGTATGATACCGATAACTACAGTGGGATTCATGCAATATTAAACAACCCAGGCGCTCTTGCTGATTCCAGAACAAAATCGGAAGTAAGTGTACTTTCTGTTGGAAGCATATTGGCAACAGATTACGCTAACCTAACCTTAGAAAACCTTAATAAAATTCTTGGTGATGACGGCTTTGAGGGTTCAGAAAAATTTCCTTCTAACAAAAATGAAATTGTTTTTAATGCTGAAATTTTAGGTCCTTCATTTATTTTTTCATTGAATGAAAAAAGTAGTGTTGGATTAATTTCAAGATTAAGAATAGAGAGTAATTTCAATAATGTAAATGGAGAATTATTTGAGGGTATCTATGAAGGCTTTCCAGCTAACAATTTTAATTTTCAACAAGAAAATTTAGATTTTACAACACATGCCTGGGCAGAAATAGGAATTTCATATGGTAGAGTATTATTCAGTAACACCCACAACCTTTTTAAAGGTGGCACAACCATAAAATATCTTATTGGCGGAGGAGCAGTACAAGGCATATCAAACTCATTGGCTGGAAATTACGACAACACAAATAATCAAGTAGCATTAACAGGTGATTTTACTTACGCTATTAGCTATAGTGACGAACAAGACTCAGTCGATTACTTTAATGAGCTTTCATCGGGCATAGGTGCCGATTTTGGTTTTGTGTACGAATACAGGTCTAATTCATCGATAGCAGATTCTAATGCTAATAATCCAAGAGGGTTTAACCAATACAAGCTTAAAATTGGGTTATCAATTATAGATATTGGCAGTATTGCCTACGACAACGGTCAAATTACAGACTACATTATAAATGGAAACGTAAGTGCCCAAGAACTAGAGGAAGATTTTATAGAAACATTAGACAATAATGCATCACAGAACAAATACAATGAAAGCTTTAAAGTATCACTACCTACCTCTATGCATTTAAATATTGATTATAATCTTCACAACAAGTTTTATTTAAACCTCAATGTAAATCAAAATTTAGTAGAAAAAAATGCCTATTTCAATAACAACCGTATAAACCTTATCACCTTTACACCTAGATATGAAACACGCATTTTTGGTGCGTACCTACCGGTTTCTACCGGTAACTTAGGAAAAACAGCTTTAGGTGCCGGTATTAGACTAGGCCCTTTGTTCGTTGGTTCAAGCACTATTTTCAGTAACATTTCCAAACAGGCAAACTTAGCAAATGTCTATGTTGGTCTTAAAATATCCAAATTCCATAAAAGAAAAATTAAAACCTCTCAATTATGAACAAATCATTAATATGCATCTTTCTGTTAAGTATTACTTTAGCTTGCTCTTCACCAGATGACGGCAATTATGTTGAGCCTTTAAAAGAAGACACAGAAGAGTCCATAGAAACGCCAACGGAACCATCTACTCCAGAAACACCAAGTGGAGCAGAACTTTTATTCAATGGTACAGCTATAATGGAGACCAATGATGCAAAAACTCCTTATGTATTATTTAATCAAAACGGTGCAACAGCTACGACAATAGACCAAGATTTAGACGGTGTATTTGAACAAATAATCTTATCAGATGGCGAAAACAGTACTATTATAGAAATAAATTTGGAAACAGGTTTACCATCAAAGATGTATACATCTGAAAATGTACTGGTCATATATAATTTTAAAGATGAAAACACCAATCTTGATATTGCAATTATGCAAGTAAACCAGGAGACTGTATTTATAGAAGATATTGATGTTTCTGACACCTCATTTACCAACAAGTCTATACTAACAAAAAAGGAAGCGGACTGTTCAAAGTTACAAACTCCATTACTTTCAATGGCAAACGGTAAAACCTGGGCTTTAGATAGCTGGTGTAAAATAAAGGAAGACAACAATATTAAGTTTCAGGCTTTAAACTTAACCGCCAAAGAATGTAACGATATTTATAGAGATATGTTCCCGTGTTGTAATCTATCTGTTCTTGAAGATGCGTATTGCACCCAACTTTCAAATCAGTCACTTGTACTCCCTGAAATATCAGCGCTAGCATCTTGTGCTGCAGATGGTAACATTAGTGACTGTATTAATTCTAGCATTATGGATATTCAAAGTTTAATAAGCAAGGCAGAAACTTTAAAATCACAGATTGGAGCAGATGTGATTTTACAAGCAGAACAGTTTCTTTTAGACGTTATAGATGAAAATCTTGAAGGAAACGATGAACTTATTGGGGTATGGAATTTTGCTAAGTACGAAGAATTGTCTGAAGATGACTTAGAAATTGTAGAACATAATAAGGAATACTGTGATGATGCACCTAATGAAAATTCATGTTACACGATAACAGAGTTAACTTTAGAGTTTAAACTAGATGGAACATTTGTCAGCTCTTTAACTGAGTTGGATAAGCAACAAGGACCGGAAGGGCCAGCCGATACCATTGTAGAAATAGAAAGCGGAAATTGGAGTTATGATACTTCAACAAACACCCTAGTATTAGTGGCACAGTCTTACGAATATTTAGAAAACGGTGTGATTGTAGATCAAAACATCTACCCAAATGGAGAAATTATTTCTATTGAACGCTTTACCGTTACCAATACGGAGTTAACCATAATATTTGATGAAGAAGATAACAATGGTGATGGTATTGTGGAAGAAAGTTATACGGAATATTATGTCAAGGATTAACAATTAATAAAAAAATCTTATTTTGTAGAGACAAACGCTTATAAATGAAACAACTAGGCACCATCATATTTATAGTATTTCTGGCTATCGATTTAAATGCACAAGGTTTTCAACAAGATATAGTAACCGAAGATATAGATGAACTCTGTTTTGGCTATCAAAGTGAGATGGCCGACCCAGAAGCTGAACTAATTGTAGATCAAATGATGGCACAAATGCAATTAAAGAAAGTGTTTAAGCTAAGAAAATGTGCCAAGATAAACAATGCAATAGCAACAATAGAGCAAGATAAAAGCGGCAATTCACAGCCATATATTCTTTACGATCCAAAATGGTTAAATAGCATGGATAAATCATCCAAAACAGATTGGGCCTCAATTGGCGTTTTGGCACATGAAGTGGGCCATTTTTTACTATACCATGCATTAAACAAAAAAGGCAGTAATCCAAGATGGGAAATTGACGCTGATCGTTTTGCAGGCAAAACTATGGCTATGATGGGAAGCACTTTAGAAGAAGCTCAAAGCATGTTCGATAATTATACGCTTATAGAAGACAGTAGAACGCACCCTGGAAAAGCCAAACGCCTTGAAGCTGTAAAAACCGGTTGGATGAACGTTAATAATCCTACTAAAAACATTGTGTTAAATGAAAACACTTCGGACCGGGATATAAACCCAGAACTTATATTTACCCGCTATTTTAAAAGTATGGGAGGTCTTAAAAATATGGGGCAGGTAAAACAGATTCAGTTTAAAGAAGTAATCACCGAAAAAATTGGAACTAGGCTAGGGCAAAAACCAAAGGAATATGCATATGAATATGAGCTTAGTTCTAACAAAACAAGAGTCATTTCTAGAAATTTTAGTGATCCGGAAGAATATCTAATTGTGAATAGCGACTCTCTTTCCTATAAGTATTTAGACGAAGAAAAATGGAATCAAGGAGCTCCAAAAATAGGTACAACAGCAAATCAAGATACCTATGATTTTAAACAAAAAATAAGACCTAGTATATTTTATTATTTTGATGATTTTTCATGGATATCAAATCCGGAAATAACCGATTATAGAAGACGAAAAATTATTAATGATGAAGAGTGTTTTACCATTGAGTTCCCCCAAGTAACCACTGAAATTGGTAATTTAAATAAACGAGGGAAACGTATTATTTTGACCAAAAGACACTACTATAGTACTTACACAGGGTTATTGAACGCAATTGAAGAAACAGAAAAAATATCGTTCTATAAGCGTGGTCAAATAAAATCATCTTTGACTAGAAAAACAGAATCGATCATAAATGAATATCAAACCGTAGAGCAAATTCTACTTCCATATAAAATTAAGAAAACCATAACCATTTTAGAAAGTGATCTTCCTAAAGAAGATAAAACTATTTACCAAGAAAGAGAATTATCTAATATTAATTTGATTACTACTTCCCTTTAACAGATAGAAGTTTAAATACTCTTATATTTTTCAGTCACTATAACAGGCTGACCAACAGGAAATAATCAATAAAATACCCATTAAAAGGTATTTTCTATCATTTAAATCAAGTCTATATTTGATTTAATCGGTAAAATCACGATTTATTCGATGAAATTAAATTAAAATCACAATATGGATTAATTTCTTTTAATACTTTTAAAAATCCCCCACGTAATAAATAAACCACCAAACCAACCACAACAAAATGAGAATCAATCCATTACAGATTATTCTATTTACATTAATAATACCAATCAGTATTTATTCTCAAATAGGTCATGGGTTTAGTTTTGACAATTATAATGGAATCTATGGGTCAGTTACCAATCCTGCAAATACTGCACAATCAAAATACAGATGGCACGTAAATGCAATATCCTATAATCAATTGGGAATTTCAGATTTTGGTGCTATTGATTATTTTAATATTGAGAGCAATCCAACGGGATTTAACGGGTTGAATTTTGAAGAACATATAGATGAATCATCAAATTTCAATTTTATGGTTTCCGATTCTGACGTTATGCTCCCCTCTGTTCTATACAACATAAATGATAACCACGCCGTAGGTCTAATTCTTCGATCAAGAAGTTTTTCTGACTATTCCAATTTCAACGGTCAATTCTTTGACCATTTATACAGTGGTCTTGAAAACGCGGAAGGAGGAGGCGAATTTAATTCCTCTTTCAATAACACCACACAACAATGGAAAGAAATTGGGTTAAACTATGCCTTCGTTCTACTAAACGCTAATTATCATTTTATTAAAATAGGGGGTACCGCAAAATATTTATTGGGAAATAAGGCAGTTGAGGCAAGAGGCACCTTAACAGGTAACTACACCTCCGGTACTTTGGGCGAAGTAGATTTTACTTCGGTAGATCTAACATATTTAAATACAGCAGGAGATAATTTACAGAACAATCCTGAAAGATTCTATTCACATGCTTTTGGAGGATTTAGTAATAGTGGATCAGGTTATGGTGGTGATTTAGGTATGGTCTATGAATGGCGCCCTAGGGAGACCAACCGGGTAGATGTACGTAGTAATGCCGGAGCCGTGAATACCTATAAAGTAAAAATCAGTGCTTCCGTTCTGGACATAGGAAGTATTACCTATTCCAATACCATACAACAGGACAGCTTGTTCTCTACCGTACCAACTTCTATTGAAAACAGTGAAATTGCCGATAATGGTTTAGTAGAAGCATTAAGGCAAAGTCCTGATATTACATCAAATCCCCAACAAGGCGAGGTCACTTTTGCACTGCCCCGCTCTTTAAATATAGGTGTAGATTATATACTATTTAATGATAAGAACTACTATATAAATTTAAATTATATAAAATCTTTAACCAAACAAGAAGACTTATATACTAATAGTAGACTAGACCTTATTACACTTACGCCAAGATACGAAACTCAAAAATTTAGTGTGTATTTACCTATTGCCTATGAACAAAATTCAAGTGATGTTTCTGCAGGTATTGGTGTCCGCTTTGGACCAATTACAATTGGATCGGCTTCATTGAGCAATTTTATTATTGATGGTAATATGAAGCATTTATATTTTGGGCTTAACCTACCGCTGTTTCAAGATGTTTTTAGATAAAAGTTTTAGCATTTAAATTACAGAAAAATGAAAATGAAATTACTGTTTGCAATTTGTCTTTTATGCTTCTATTTAGGGCAAGGGCAATATGTATCCGTTGATACAGCTTTTGAGAACGAACTTATTGCGCAAGGTATAGATAGTGAAGGAGTTTCAGATGGTAGAATTCTCCTTTCAGATGCCCTTTCAACTACTTCTCTTAATCTTTCGGGAAGCGTTAATTTAGTGAATAACCCTCCAGGATTAGGGTTGCTAAATATTAATGGAATTGAATTTTTTACAAATCTTGAAATCTTAAGAATAGAAGGCAATAATATCATCGATCTTGATCTGACCCAAAATACCTTATTACGAGAATTACGGGCCTGGAACAATGATATGGAAACATTACTGATCAACGGTCTGGTTAATTTACAAACCGTAGGCCTAAACTTCAATAGTTTAACGAACGTAGATTTTTCTTCCAACAGTGCCATTCAAGAATTAGATATTACAGACAATAATCTCACCACAATATCTATGGGAAATAAGGCAAATCTTGGCAAGCTTACCCTATCTAACAACCCAAATATAAGTGCATTAAATATTTCAGGAGTTGATGGCAATCTTTTAACTTTTGATACTAGGGGAAACACTGGTCTAATCTGTATTGAGGTCAGCAGTTTGGCGAATGCAAATAGCCAGGCTGGTTGGCAAAAAGAAGCAAGCACCAATTACAGCGAGAATTGTAGCGGAGAAACCTATACAACAATACCGGACATGGCATTTGAAGGTTATTTGATAGCACAAGGCATAGATAGTCAAGGAATATTAAATGGACGAGTTTTGACATCCGATATTCAAAACGTAATAACCCTTGACATGCAGAACTTAGGCATTTCCAGTCTCTCTGGTATTGAAAATTTTACTGCTTTACAGACACTAAATGTAAATAACAATTCAATTGTATCCTTGGATATTGGCAACAACACCAATTTATTGTCATTAAGCTTAGAAAACAATAATTTAAATTCAATTGATGTAACCCAAAATATAAACATAACGAGTTTAAATGTCGCTAGAAATACCAATTTAACAGAAATCGATTTAAGTCAGAATACGGCATTAACGTTATTCTTCGGTTATTTGTCCGCATTTCAAACTTTAGATATTTCCAATAATACACAACTTGAATTTTTGGGCATGGCAGATAATAATCTAACTACCATAGATCTTTCCCAAAATACCTCCTTACGTGAAATATTTTTGGACAACAATGACTTGGAAAGTCTTGATATTTCCACTATCCCTATTAACCAATTGGAGAAACTGTTTATCTGTAACAATCCTTTAACCTGTATTCAGGTCAATGATATGACTGCTGCCAACAACAAGACCTCGGGAGATTGTCCCGATAGACCCAATGAACCTTTAGGATGGCATAAAGACAGTTCTGCTGGTTATAGTCTTAATTGTGCAGCACCTGAGGTTTTACAAATAAATGCCTATTTAGTAGACGCAGGACAATCGCCAAATTACTCTGTAGAAGAAGGCAGTTCATTTGCTATAAGATTTGAAGCATTTTCAGAAGCTTTTGCCAATAATATTTTAGAAATAGAACATGATTTAAGTGGTTCGGCTACTGAATCTGATTATTCAATAGACGGGTTTGATCCATGGGAGATCAGATTTGATTTTAACGGTGACCTTTTTGATAATATCAGATTCAATATTTTAAAAGATGCAGATGTAAATGAGAATGAGAATTTAGTGATAACACTACCAAAACCTACAGGTAATTATGAATGGGAAAATGCAAATTCTGATGGCAGTTTAACCTTTGAAATATCTCTTGAGAACATTGCGGTCATACCTATATCGGCTTCCATAAATGGTGCTGGTGCTTTACCAGATTTTTCAGTACAGGAAGGAAACGAATTTACATTAGAATTTAATGCCGTTGACACCAATCTAAATAATGATAATGTCAGGTTTAAAATGGTAACAATAGGGAGTCCAGAAGATTTTAGTATTGAAAATTATTTTGAAAATGATGGTTTTGGCAATGCCGATTTTACAATAACAAACACAGTTGAACCTGATAACGTAATTACCTTTAATACTATAGCGGACAATGCTCCAGATGAAGGCGATATTATTCAAATTAACTTAAAACTTTTAGAAAATTATGTTTGGGATAATTCTGAAACAGAATCAGACGGAAGTTTAAATTTTGAAGTTGCCATTGATGATGCTCCACTATTAGAATCTGAACCCTTTGAAATTGTATTAACCCCAAGGATTAACGGTACAGAAATAAGCAATATCACTTCCATTGAAATTAACGAGGGTCAAGAATTTTCAATTGATCTTAAGGCGCTTTCGCCGGCGACAGACAATTATGACTATTCTGTATTTTACAATATTTCTGGGAGTGATGCTGTGCCTGGTGAGGATTTTATGTTAGATGATAATCCTAAAAATTTTAATGTTCAGAGCACTGCCAATAGCGATGGGTCTTTCTCCTTTTTAATCAATTCTGATACGCAAGCAGAAGAAGATGAAACATTGATAATCAACTTTAGTCCAGACCCTTCAAATATTTATAGTTGGAATTCAAACAACTTAAATGATGACGGCAGTGTATCATTTGAGCTAACAATCAAAAATGTAGTTCCTGAAGTTTCCGATATTATCACCGTAGAATTTGACAATTCTGGGGGTTACGAAGGTTTAAGTGATATTTTCACAATAACATTAACAGATTCTCAGGGCAATCCTTGGGTCAATAATACTGGCGATAGTATTTTATTTCCAGTAACGATGGAACTATCAAGTGCTGAAGAATCAGATTTTGCTTTGTTCGATAGTACAACATTAGCCGAAACTACTATCATGATTGAAATTGATGAAGGGGAAAGCGAAGGAAGTTTAGTGTTAGATTTAAATACGGACACCGATAGTGAACGGGAATCATATGCGTTAACTATTGACAATCCTACAAGTTCTACAGAATTTAGTATTACAACAGAAACCATATTTGCCGAAATAATTGATTCCGAAGGAATCTTTTATGTCACCGCTATAGCCGATCCAGATGGCGATTTAAAGCTAATAACAGGAGACCTAGAGTTTGAATCAAACTGCTGTAGAGCCTATACTATTGAAGAAGGAAAACAACTAAGTATTCAGTTTAAGGCTGAAAAAGGAGTTCCTACAGGAATTACATATGATTTTAATGTAGGTTATAGTGGTGATGTTACGGAACAAGATTTTCAAAAAATTGATCCAGATGATGTTTTGAATGGTACAGTAAAACCAGACGACCTCCCTTTTGACAACCAATTTCAACTGCAGTTTCTTTTGGATGACAATAATAATGAAATTTCAGACTCAGGGTCAAGCCTTAGAGATTATGGTGAAAGTTTTGGATTGAGTTTTACAACTGACAACAACGCTAATTATACTATAGAAGACCCAGATGGAGATGGATTTTCAGCTTCATTCTTTCAGATTTTTATAGTTGATGTTGTACCTGTTACCATTTATAGTGAACCAAATGAACAAATTGCAACTGAAAGCCCTATAAAAAATGCAAGATTTACTGCTGAACTAGATGCACCAAATTCTACTGGTGGAGATATTAAAGTCAATTATGAGATCATTTTAAATGATGGCGATGCCATACCAGGTGAAGATTATACTATTGCAGGCTTAGATTACAATACGGGAATTGGAACTATTACCATTCCTTTCCAGGAACAGTCAGGCTCAATTACAGTTGCACCTGTAAATGATGACAAATTTGAGTCAGATGAAAATGTTACAATAAAAATATTATCAGGTGAATCTTACGGGATAAAAAACGTGAATAATCAAGCTCAAATCACCATTGAAAGTGAAGATTTGGCTGAGTACACAGCTAGTATTAGGACTGGCAATGATAACTTATCAAGAGAAGCCGATGACAATGATTTTGCAGAGGTTATAATTGAATTAAATACAATCCCTGTTACGGATATAGAAGTTGAGTTTAAAATCTCTGGCTTAACAAATGAATTGAATGTAACTGAAAATGAAGATTATTTAATCTATTTGGAAGACAAAGAAACCATAATATCACCAGAAAATAGAAAAGTTACCTTTAAAGCAAATTTAGATAAAACCAAAAGTATATTTATCAAGGCACTTGAAGACAATATTGATGAAAATAATGAAAGTCTTTACCTCCAGCTAGATTCAGGTGTTAATTACAATCCTATAGGTCAAGAAGATGCAGAAGTAATTTTAATAAGCTCTACATCAGACGCGACAACGTTTGACCCTAGAACTATAACAGTACTAGCAAAAAACCCTCGATGTCCCGGTAGCGATCAAAAAGGTTCAATTGAAATTAGTAACGCCTCTTTTTTCGTATTCGATGTTTCCATTAACGGCTTAGATAATATCAACTATAATGAGACCAAAAAAATCGACAGAAATGATTCAGAAAATTTCAAATTAATATTCGAAAATCTATCTATAGGCAAATATGAAATCTCATTGAGTTTTAATCAAAATTTAAATACAACCATACCCGCAAATACTTTACCACCTACCTATATTATTGAAGTAGCTGAATTACAAGGGATAGCTGTTGAAGAACAAGGTGTCAACCTTAAAACAAAAGTTGGCAATTTCATTGTTTCGGGAAGTACTAAATACAATGTTAAGCTTAATGGAACCAATTACCAATTTGAGTTTAACGACATTAAAGAAAATAATTTAGATATAACTCTAGAGGAAGGGTTGAATACGATTTCCATTTCAGGTGAAACTTTATGCCTTGGTACTATTGAAAAAAAGGTATTGTTAAACGATTTCACCATTTATCCAAATCCCACATATAATTCAATAAATATCTTAAATAAAGATTTTACAGGAGCCTATCAGGTAGAAATTTTTGACATGCATGGGCGTTTGGTTTACACCAATACTAATAACAATGAATCTAACATTATAAACCTAGATGTTTCTAGCGTCCAAAAAGGAATGTACTTCTGTAGAATGATTTCTGAGAACAAGAGCAAAATTGAATTCAAATTTTTAAAAAAATGAAAATGAAAAAGTTGATAATAGGTTTAATAGCTCTCTGCTGCTTTGTTCATTACAGCTGTTCCGGTGAATTTGAAGCATCAAAATTTGCCATAATTCTTGAATACCCAGAACCAAATTCTAAATGTGAGGAGGGCGTGCCAAATGATAATACTATTACCATCCCTTTTTCTTGGAAGCCCCAAGGTGAACTAACTTCCTTTACCTTGTTATTAAATGATATTGAAATAGATATAACCGATTTTGAAACAAATCAAGATGGTTTTTATGAATTTAAATATGATGTAAATTATAATGAAGCCTACGAATGGCAAATTACAAGTACACAAGCTTCAAGTGATAAAAGAAATTTTAGAACACCTATAGCCGAAGAGAATAATAATAATGTACCATTAGCTGTATTTTTTAACGCTCCGGAATTTTTTCCCGGAACTAATTCAATGGATGTAAAATTTGAATGGCAAGGTGGAGACTTGGACAATGATGGAAATCTTAAATATGATGTTTATTGGAGTCCAGAAGAAAATATAAGTCCAACTAATAATTCGGGAATGTCAACTGATTTGACCAGTACTACCGTAACTTTTACCATTCTTAATTTTGATCCAAATAAAGATTATTATTTATTGGTAGTATCTAAAGACGGTGAAAATTCGGCATCTAGTATTCTTAAGTTCAGTCAATTTTAAAAAAGCAGTGATCGATAGAAATAAGTCTATATTGAAACAAGTAATTATTTTAATAGCATTTATTTATAATGTCATCACTTATGCTCAAGCTCAAACCAAAGAACTTTTTTTTTTAAACAATGAACCGATAACCCTTAAACTTCAATACCCTAACAAACAGGTAAAAAAACAAACAGATAAAAACAATGCCGTCTACACAGATTTAATATACAAAACCGACACAAGTTGGGACACCATACCGGTATATTTAAATGCACGAGGAAATTTTAGAAGGGCAAATTGTTATTTTCCGCCTTTGAAAATGAACATCAAAAAATCATCTTCAAACAACACCCCATTTAAAGGTCATAAAAAACTTAAAATAGTATTACCGTGCTTATTGCAGAATAGAGGTAATGACGATGTATTAAAGGAATATTTAGCGTATAAAATTTATGAGTTACTTTCTAATACTCATTTTAGAACTCGCTTAGCGTCTATTGAATATGTAGATACAAGAGGCGAGAAATCTGAAATACATCCATTAGCTTCATTTATACCAAAAGAACTTCAGAATTCTAATTTGTATGAAAACGAAGAGGCTTATGCAGCAAAAAAACCAAAAACATATCACTTAAAGGCGATACTAATAGAAGATGATAAGGTTGTTGCAAAAAGACACGGCGCCCAAGTATTAAAACGTTTTGTTCACCCATTAAATCAAGCTGAAATAGCTTCAATTACAAATGCTTTTTTTCAGTTTATGATCGGCAACACAGATTTCTCCACAGCGTACCAACACAACCAAAAATTACTTTTTAAAGAAGGCAAAACAATTCCGTTACCTTATGATTTTGACATGTCCGGCTTAGTGAACGCCAGCTATGCCGTAGTGTCCAACGTTCAAAATACTACATTAGATATAGCTAATGTGCAACAACGTGCTTACAGAGGCTTTAAAAGGGACGAAAAATTATTTCAAGAAGTACGTCAATTATTTCTAGACAAACGCTCAGAAATAGATAACCTTATAGAAAGCCTTAAAATACATTTTGAAGACAAAAAAAGTCATGAAAAAGCTAAAGAATACATCAAAAGCTTTTATACCATATTAGAAAACGATTCCAAATTTACATCTCAAATTGTAAATGTAGCGAGATTAAAATAAAATGAATTACTTCAAATAAGACTTAAATTTCAATTTGGTATTCATCCACCTCACAAGATGTTTATAAAACTTTATAAAACCGGCACTAAATACGGTTACCGCAATGATAGGAGCAGATTTTATGACTATTCCTTTCTTAAACAAAACCAACGTAAACCATACTAGTAAAATAGCAAAAACAAACAACACCGCTTTTCTTGCGGTTCTATAACTAATTTTTAATCGTCTGGTTAGCCATATAAAATAAATACTTGCTAAAAGGCTAAAGAAAAACATCAGAAAAAATATCCAACCATTACCTACTTCAAACATAAAACTGTTGTTCAATATCATGGCTATTATGTTGGCATGTATTACCAAACCATACATGTCTGGTATACTTTTACCGGAAGTAATTTCATTCAATGGAGTAAAATGTTTATCCTCAACATCAAAAACATTACCAGTTGGGGTACCTAAATAACCAACAAGAACTATTTTATTTTCTACTATGCTTTTATCCTTTAAAAGCATAAATTCATCAATTGAAAAACATAGGAATTTCTCTAGATTTCCCTTATAATTAATTACACTACTATTTATTAGTTTCTTGTCAATGTTTAAATTTTTCCATTTATGGTTATTCAAATACTTCTTGGCAATTTGTAAAGAGAATGATTTATAGATTTTGTTGTGCTGCTTTATTTCGCTGTCAAACTTTCTAATTACCGAATTTTGATTATTAAAATTAAAATTCACAAATCCAATATCATTACTTCCACTGAAAAAAGAATGATTCGAAATAAATTCTTCTTTATCAATCACGAAAGAATTTACAACCCTTTTATTATCCAGATAGCTAGCCAGTAAACTATCTTCGGCCGTCTTTCTGAACTCCTTTAAAACTACATCAAATCCAACTACTTTAGGCTTTGCTTTCAATACTTCCTTTAACATTAGACCAATTTCATTTCTGGTCTTATGCTCTATGTTGATCAATAAAATATTAGGTTCAATGTTGGGATCAGCATTTAAACGTTCAGAATAATACACATCTAAAAAACTAAAATCTTGTAAGGCTTTAGTTAAAGGGTTAAAAAAGGTAATATTCAAAAACAAAAGAGACAACAAATAGCAAACAACTAAAGATAGTATCGTATTTATCAACCCATCACGGAATAATACCCACTTCCCTAATTTCTTTTTCTTCTTTTTATTTTTTGCCATTTATATATCAATATCAGTTTTCACAAAATTTATAGTCCAAACAAATAGCTGTTTTTATATCCTCATCAGAAAAACCTAATAACTTTAAAGCTATGGTCAGGGTTTCCATTTTCTCTTTTAATACAAGGTATTCGGCTTTATCCAACAATTCAAAACTATTAAACTTAACTTCTTTAAAATTAGGATATGGTTCTTTAGTAACCGCCCATTTATATTTATGCCCATTTTCTAAAATCAAATGATCTCTATATAAATGAATTTCATTACCAGTAAGACCTATTTTAAAGATATGCTTGGTTAACTGATCTTCTAAATGGAAAAATACTTTAGTGCTATCGGTATTATTCTTCCACTTAAATGTTATCTCCGGGAGATAATATTTTACACTATCAATAGGGGATAATAGCTTTATGTTGCGGTCTTCCCTGTACACAACGCCTGGTCTTTGTCTTGTTTTTTGTTGGTTGGTAAACTGTTTCCAAACATAGGAAAAGTACTTTTTTGTAAAAGAATCTATATTTTCTTTTTTTCTATATTCTACTATTGAACTGTATTCATACTCCTTAGGTTCTTTTAGCTCAAATAATTCACCTAATTCATCAACTAAATAAACGGTGTCTTTTTTGTGTAGTTTTAACACATCAGAATCATCAAAAACACTACCCCTTAAAACCGGATCGTTTATGTTAAAAACAGGTCTTCCCATTTTTTTAAAAACAAAATAATTCTTTTGGGCAAAACCGTAGTTAAAGCCCAAAACAAATAGAATAAAACAACCTACTAATCGTGAAAAAAATAACCTTGCCATTTAAATCTTTTATATAAATAATGTGCCAATTTTCTATAATACCCTATTAAACCCATACTAAATACCACAACCGCAGTTATAGTGGTTATTTTAAATAAAATTCCATTTTTAAAAAAATATAATGATAGCCAAACAAAGAAAATTGTAAACAGAAGTTGAACCAAATTCAACCTCAATACATAGCTGGCTAACTGCTTCTTTCCTAAATAAATAAAGTATGCTAATGAAAAAAATGTCAATACTATGGTTAGTAATCCCAAAACCCAATTTGGTACTACTTTAATATAATTACCATCTATTAGCATTTGAACAATATTTGCATGTATGACCAAACCAAATGTGTCTGGAGGAGATTTACCTACAAACTTGGGATTCATTGGAGTATAATGTTTATCCTCAATATCATATTTGTATGCCATCTCATTTCCTAAATACCCTACCAAAACAATTTTGTCCTTTATAAAAGGAATTGCTTCTTTTCCAAGAAGATCCCTACTTTCCAATATTAAAAACTCATCCCTTCTTCCTGTGTATTGAATAGGAATTTCTTTTTCAAGAAAAATTTCGTTATTACAATACCAACTATCTCCCATATAGTTTTTCGCTATCATAACAGGGAAGGAAGTCAAAGTTTTATTTTCTAATTTCCGAACACCTTGAAAATTTCTAATAACTATTGTCTCTTTGTTAAAGTTAAAGTTTGCATACCCTTTATTATCATCAATTTTATGAAGTGTACTATCTGTGTTTACTTCATTTGACCCAATAATAGAATAGGCAAATACCAAAGATTCATCCTTTAACTTACCCGCTAAATAATTATCCCATATAGGATCCTTTTTATCCTTAAAAATGATATCAATACCAATGATTTTTGGTTGAAACTGTTGTAATTTATCTAAAACCTCGGCAATCTCTTTTCTGTTTAATCTATCTATATTAACTAGAATAATATCCTGGTTTATATGAAAATCATTATCATCTAATTTTTCCGCATGATACAGATCTAAATAACTAAAATCCTTAAAAGCGTTTTTAAAAGGACTAAAGAAACTAAGATTAAGACCTATCAACAATACAACACCTAGAATTAGGAAAGAAAAAAGCATACAGAAAAAAGCTTCTTTCATTAACAAAAAACTTATTCCACCACGTAAATTCCGTATTACAGACTTTATCAAATTGTAAGGATTAGATGTTTGTTTCGATTTACATGTTGCTTAAGAACAAAGAAAATTCTTTTGTTACGACCACCATTTTTTGCCCTTCTAAATTGATGAAACCAACATTTTTAAATTCTTTGTCAATTAACAAATTCAATCGACCATTATTACTTTTTAATAAAACCTGGTGCGTAGGCTCAAAGTCTTTTGTCTTTGTGACTGCCGTCCAATTATAAGAAGTATCATTTAATAATTGTTTTATTAAATCATCTCTTTTAGAATTGGTTAGTGTATCTTGAATAATTAATTTATTTGAATACTCATTTGTAGTGCCTTCTAATAAATGCTTCTTAATCTTAAACCTTATCACTTCTTGTACACTAGATAAAATTTCATAATTCTTCTCTCCTAAAAATGCCAAAACATACTTATCCTCTATTATTTCTTTTTGTACCGGACTTTTCTTCACAGTATTCTGGCAATTACAGGATATAATTGCTAACAGTGTTAAAAGTAGAATTCGGAGCTTCAACATAGTTAGGATCTTTTTATGTCCAATATCATCATTGCCATTGAACCTTTATCAAATTCGGCCTTAAAACCCATATTTTCTTCATTAAGCTCTATATTCTCTTTATCAATTAGTTCATCATCAAAAATAACATAGAGTTTATCCATTAGTTCCCCATCCATCGTCTCCAATTGTCTTTTAATATCCGGTAAGTCAATTTTTTCCAAAGAAAAAATAACAATCGTAAAATCTGATTCAACTTCTTTATTTAAACGAAAAAATTGTCTCTTACCTGATTTCGCCAAGGGTGGTATAATTACCTCTTCTTTATCAGAATTTATATAAGAGCTAATTGAGTCGTTTTGAGGGAAAAGCAATGAACCCTCATTGTCAGAATCCCAACCTAAAACATATACATATGCCGGCTGATCAATTTTTGTATTAATCCTATAACGGGTATTTGTAGGGTAGCTTAGTTTAGTTGCATAATCGCCAATACTTTCTTCATCTTCTTCAACCACTACATCTTGAAAACCAAACACTGAACCTTCATATGTTCCTTTTCCTTTGGTTATTTCCATAGGACTGCCATCTTGTAAAAATAACTCCAATTCCCCTGCTAACATTTTTTTCTCTTCAGGTTTTGAAAGAAATGGTATCATTTCAAAAGCGTACCGCGTATAATTTGGAAAATCCCTATATCTAATCCACATATAACCATTGTTACCCCAAGAAGGCCCCCAACTATTTATCACTTCAAACGACCCACCGTACTTGTCATCATCAAAACCTACAACACACATAGCGTGACCACCGTCCGAACCTAAATTATCAGGTTCGAATACTGTTTTTGCACTATAAAATGATTCTTCTACTTTAAAACCAATTACTACGGGATTCCCATTTATTAAAGAACGTTTTACATTATCTACTTTTTCTTCAGCGGGTTCATCAGATCCAAATAACCTAGCGAAATCTTTTATTTTATGTTCTTCTGCCAACTTTAAAAGATCATTAGATATTTCTGTTTCGCACATCACATTAAAATCTTTATAATAAGGCACGCCCTTATTTACCATGGTTTCCATTGCTTTCCCAATAAAAGCACCACCTTGGCAATTGTAATCACCCTCAACATTTGCATTTAAATACGTAAAAACAGGAGAAAAAGCATTTTTGTTTATTTCTACCGTATCTAGTTCATTATTTAATCTTGATTCAATAATTGTTCTACCATAATAAGCACTTGCCCAACCCACACAAGTACCATAACCGCCTTGATTCTTTATGGTTGGTGCAAATTGTTTGATGGATGCGTTTGTAGTTTCCGTAACTACATCTTGAAAAGCCACATTTTGTGCCTTAATGGGAGTTTTCATATAAGCTTCATCATCGAAAAGTAAACCTGTTCTCGGTTTATCTTGACCTATTGCAACAAAGCCAACTAATAGCGCAATAAAAATAAGTGTTCTCATATCATAAATGTAAATGTGTTCAATCAACAATTTAACATTTTATATGCAAACCTAACATACCTAATACTAGGTATTTACAACAGAAGCGATCCTTAAGTTCAAAAACAAACAAAATACCTTAGAAATTTATCTTTTAAAATCAATTTCTCTATCGGTGTATCAATGTTTCATTAACCTCTTTCCTTAAAAAATACCCCGTAACAATGGTTGCAAGTACATCTGCAATGGGGAAGGAAATCCAAACACCTAGTTCGCCTAGAAAATTTGGTAGGACCAGTATTAAGGGAATAAAGAAGAACCCTTGTCGACATAAGGTCAATAACAATGCCGGCACAGCTTTACCTATGGCTTGAAAGTATGCCGCACCAATAAGCTGTAAGGCAATAATGGGTGTAGCGGCAAATACCCATCGCATGGCAGAAGGGGTATTCTCCAAAACAAATGCATTGGTTGCCAATTCCAATTCGCTCATATTTGGTTTATGGCTTAAAAAGAGTCCGGCTATTTCAGCAGGAAAAATCATGAGTCCGGCGAAAACGATTGTTGCCAATATTGCCGCATATTTTATAGCTGTGTATATAGATTCTTTTACCCTATCATACTTTTCAGCACCATAATTAAACCCTGCAATAGGCAAAAAGCCTTGTGTAACACCGAATACCGGAAAAAGGGCGAACATTAACATTCTACCAATAATTGCATATACCGCTACCATTGCCTCACCTCCCAAATCAAAAAGAATATTATTCATCAATAGATAAATTACGCTCACTACAGCCTGTCGAGAAAGGGTCACCATCCCAAGTGTGCTTATTTCCTTGATTATTGAAAACTTGATGCGTACATATTTTGGACTCAGTTTTAATTCTGAATTATGGGACAGAAAGAAATAAACGATGTATAGAAAACATAGCAAGTAACTTATGGTTGTGGCCCAAGCGGCCCCTTCCATACCGTAATCCATCACGTTAATAAGCAAATAATCCAAAATCAAATTCCCAATTGACGGAATTATCATGGCGATCATGGCAAATTTGGGTTTGCCTTCCGATCGGATCACATTGTTGCCCATCATATTAAGACCCAAGAAAGGGACACCATACAGTACAATAACATAATAGATTTTAGCCAACTCAAAAATAGAGCCCTTACCGCCAAATGCAGGGATTAGGGTATCTACAAAAGTAAGCCCTACGGCAACCATTGTTATGGTGATCAAAATGGTAAATGAAATTTGATTGCCAAAAGTGCGTAATGCCTTCTCTTTATTTCCTGCACCTAAGGCTCTTGAAATAATACTGGCACCGCCAATACCAATGGCCATACCTAAAGCTCCTATAAAAAAAGAAATGGGTAAAACTACGTTTATAGCTGCAATAGCAATGGACCCTATCCAATTACCAACGAAGATAGAATCTACTAGAACATTGAGTGACATTACCAAAATACCGATACTGGCAGGCAATGCTTGTTTTATAAGCAAACTAGATATTGATTCCGTTCCTAATTGTTCTGCGGAAACGTTTGCCATTGCATTGAGTTTTAACTTTTAATTTTTCATTCTAAGAAGAAATAATGGCGCTACACTACTGATGCTTGGTTCTTAACAATTGAATCTGCTATATGATCCCACAAATTAATGCGCTCTTTTAATGCCTTTTCAGAACATTCCAATACTTCGTGCCATTTGGCTTCATTATCACCACACAATTCTTGAATCATTTTTAATGAAAGCGGACCGTGTTCATCCCCATCCAATTCTATATGTCTTCTTAAGTAGTATTCTAATTTAGGGTATGCATTATCACCAGCCTGATCTACAATTTTCAAGAACATATCAGGTATTAAATCTTCCCTACCAAAAGTAAATGCAGCTGCAATTTTATGTGGTTCTTGCGTTTGTATCGTTTTAAAAGTAAATGACAAAAATGATTGTACGGCATCATTTAAATTGGCATTACCAATTGTTGCTAAAACCGTATCAAGCGAATCAATTTTACTTAGGAAATCAGTTATTTTACTAGTATCCGCACCTACTTCTACCATAGCATCCAAGTACATTTCATAGTGACTTTTTAATGCTCCCAATTCGTTTACGTCTGTTTCTTCTTCCAAAACAATCTCATTAATAAACCGAGCGGTATTTGTATTCTTTACCGGTTTCCACGGTAATGTTGTGCAGGTAAGGTTAATTTGTAACGCTTTCAAGAGCGACATAAAATCCCATACGGCATATACATGGCTTTCCATGAATATTTGGATATCCTCAACAGACTTTAATTTGTTATAAAGGACATGATTTCTTAATTGCTCTCTTAAAGGCTCTAATATAATTTCTATTTCTTCGATTTTCATAGCGGTGATTTTCTTAGAGTTATTAAAATTTATGTGCTTGGAGCAACATCTAACTTATTGGTCTCTTCCCAATCATTGACCCATTTGGCCATGACCTTTACCCAAGCATCATTATCGTTCATACAAGGTATATGTTTGTAGTCCGCTCCACCAGCTTCTAAAAACTGTTCTTTGCCTTCCATGGCAATTTCTTCCAAAGTTTCAAGACAATCGCTCACGAAAGCGGGAGTAATAACAGCTAATTTCTTCTTGCCTTCTTTCGCCAATCGTTCAAACTCATAATCGGTATAAGGCTTTAGCCATGGGTCACCCGCCAAACGCGACTGAAAAGAAGTACTCACTTGTTCATCTTGTAACCCTAAATATTCCTTGACCATTTTGGTTGTGTCATAAACTTGGTGTCTATAACAGGTATTATGAGCTACGGAATTAACATTACAACATGTACCATCTATTTTACAGTGAAAACTGGTTGGATCGTTCTTACGGATATGGCGTTCTGGAATACCGTGGTAAGAGAATAAAACGTGGTCGTAATCAAAGCCTTCCAGCCCGTCTTTAATACTTTCCGATAACACTTTGATAAACTCCGGATGTTTATAGAAAGCAGGCAAGGTAGTTATTTTCATTCCAGGAAATGAAGCTTCTTGCTCTTCAAGTACCTTTACCACTACCGTTTCAAAACTAGACATGGCATAATGAGGGTAAAGTGGTACTAAAAGCACATCATCCACACCTTTATCCTTTAATTCTTGCATGGCGTTTTTAATGGTCATGGTGCCATAGCGCATACCCAAGGCAACTGGCATTTTGGTCTCTGTCTTTAATTTATTGGTAAATCGTTCAGAGATTACTATTAAAGGAGAACCTTCTTCCCACCAAATTTTAGCATAGGCCTCAGCAGATTTTTTTGGTCTGGTCTGTAAAATAATTCCCCTTACCAAAATTGTTCTTAGCCATTTGGGCGCATCTATAACGCGCTCATCCATTAAAAATTCATCTAAATAAGGCTTAACATCTTTTGGGGTAGGACTATCAGGCGAACCTAAATTAACCAATAAAACTCCTTTCATAGCGTATGTGTTTATTTTTCAAATGCAAAAATAACACTTGAACATAGATGATATTTTAATTTTTGACAATAGTTTTTCTATACTTCCATAAAGCAAACTAATAACAGGCCAATAAATTTTTAGTGTTATTTTGTTTTAGTAAGTTGTAGAGCATAGAGATCTATAACCCATTTTATATGAATACTTTTTTTGATACGGTACCAAAAAGTGCACTTTACTTCTTTATAGCTTCTACCCTTGGCGTTCTAATTGCCTATTGGGTCATTTCCTTTTTCATCAAAAAATATGGTAAAGACCCTAAATATCTACTACCAAACGGAGCATTCAAAAAAATTAGTAGACCCATTTTCTTGATCATATTCTCGATTTGGTTGCGATCGGAGTCTATACGAACTTTATTACAATTAGAAGAGCATGATTACTGGTTTAAGAAAACAAGTACTATTCTCTTTATTGCATCTTTAACCTGGTTGTTGCTCAATTTATTAAAGATTATAAAAACTGTAATTGTCAGTAACTATGATGTTCACGTAGAAAATAATTTGAAAGCCCGAAAAATCTACACACAGTTCAACATACTGGAACGTATATTTATTTTTACCATCATTATATTGGCCATTGGCGCAGTTCTTATGAGCTTTGAAAGTATACGTGAGCTGGGTGTCAGTATTTTTGCCTCTGCAGGTGTTGCTGGTATTATTATAGGTTTTTCAGCACAAAAAATGATAGGTACCGTGTTAGCTGGTATTCAAATTGCCATTGCGCAACCTATAAAAATTGATGATGTGGTCATCGTAGAAGGTGAATGGGGACGAATTGAGGAAATAACATTGACCTATGTTGTGGTAAAAATTTGGGACAAGCGAAGGTTGATCGTGCCCACCACGTACTTTATTGAAAAACCATTTCAAAACTGGACCAAAACCTCATCTGATATTTTAGGAACCGTATTTCTTTATACCGACTATACTGTCCCTTTTGATGCCTTGCGTGAAGAACTGACCAAGATTTTAAAAAGCACAGATTTATGGGACAAAGAGGTTAATGTACTTCAAGTAACCGATAGCAAACAAAATTGTGTAGAAATAAGAGCCCTTATGAGTGCTAAGGACTCGCCCACTGCTTGGGACCTACGTGTTCATGTTCGTGAAAAGCTCATTACCTTTTTACAGAAAAATTATCCTGAGAGTATTGCCAAGAACAGGGTTTTATTGGAAAAATCTACGGAAGAAAATAACAATTCATAATTTAGCTTAATGAAACATATATTCTTGATTCTTTTTCTTTGTGGGTGCATTTCAGTTCAAGCCCAACAAATCACCTGCTCCCCAAAAGACAGCACGGCTGTAGAAAGCAAACTAGTTGAAATCGACGGAATGTATCAGGGTGATTTTGGCACAACTATGGTAAACATTGGTAAGTCGTTTATGCAAACTCCGTATGTTGCCAAAACCTTAGAAATTGGCGATACAGAAACTTTAGTAGTAAATCTACAAGGGTTGGACTGCACCACATTTGTTGAGAATGTGCTTGCTTTTTCCCTTCTGCTCCGTCAGCAAGAAATGTCCTTTGACGCTTATTTAAAAAATCTTGAAATTATACGATATAAAGATGGTGCTTTAGACGGATATGCCTCTCGCCTTCATTATTTCTCTGAGTGGATTGCCAACAATGCCGAAAAAGGGCTTCTTAAAGATATTACCGGTGAAATTGGTGGCGCAGCAATCACGAAGGATATCAATTTTATGAGTACACACCGAGATTTATATCCCTTCTTGGCAGATGATGTCAATTTCTCAAAAATTAAAGCTTCAGAGAACTATTTAAATAATCAGGCTATTTGTGTACTGGCCCAAGATGATATTGCAGCCAACGAACATTTAATACAAACCGGTGATATTATTGCTTTAGCAACTTCCATTAACGGTTTAGATGTTACCCATACGGGTATTGCCACCAGAGAAAAAGATGGTAGAATTCACTTACTACATGCATCAACCGGGTCTATGGAGGTTGAAGTATCAAAAAAACCTTTAGCAGATTACTTAAAAGGAATTAAAAGCAATACAGGTATTATGGTGGCAAGACCTCTTTAAGCAGTACCACCCGCCAAGGCCAACAAGTATTTTTTAGGTGTTGTATTGTACTTTTTCTTAAACGCCGCAATAAAGTGACTAGAGGTGCTATACCCAACCCTTAACCCTATTTCATTCACATTATACTGACCGGTTTCTAATAACCGCTTTGCATAATCCATCTTATGATCAAATAAAAAGCTGTATACAGAATCTCCATAAATTTGTTTAAAACCTTCTTTTAAGCGTTTTAAACTCAGACCTACTTCACTTGACAGTTCTGCCAATGTTGGTGGTTCGGCCATATTTGCCAAAATAATTTCTTTGGCTTTCTTGATTTTCTTTACGTTTTCCTCATCTGCCAAATACGGGCACTGTTCAATATCTGCATTGGGACTTCTATTAAAGTACAAGGCAATCAATTCATAAATCTTACCTTTTACGTACAACGATTTTATAGAAGGATGTAGATTATAATTCACGATCTGACTTAATATAACGGCTATAGAGGGTGAAAAAGGTTCTTGTGCATAGTACTTTTTTTCTTTGTTATCTGCACTTAAAAACGGAATATAATCTGCCTCTGCCGTAAAGAGGGAGTGAAATTTTCGTAAGGTCATCACCACAGAAACCAATGAGGATTTTGGATTAAGGTCCAAATTTAAAGGAAGGTCTAATTGGGTGTTATACAACAGTAAAGAATTCTCTTCCTTAACATCTAGACTATAATTTCCTTGATTAAAATTATAGGCTCCGCTTCCCTTAAGACAGAAGTGAAACTGTATGAACCGCTTATTGATATCACGGGTATACTGTACCATCCTATCCTCCTCATTCTGAAACTTTAGCACATAGAATCCGTCTTCTATCAAAACCTCATCGTATGACCCTTGAGCGTTACTTTTATCTTCCATTTTTCAATTTCTATTTTTATTCTATTTAGAAAGCATCTAAATAAAACACCTACTATTCGCTGATAACACTATAAAATTATAGCTAATTAACTGATAAATGTCATTTTTTATCCAAAAATTCGGCAGACGACATTAATTGTACCTCTAGCGTTGTTTTTATTGAATTGATGACCATATTTTTGTACCCGCTTTATGAAGGACTATCACATTTCTAAACACAACTCCTTTTACACCATTGGCCTTAACTATAAAAAGGCCGATGCCGAGGCCCGTGGTAAATTTAGTTTAGACGAAATTGCCATTGGTAAATTACTTACCGAAGCTAAAAAGCAGGGAATAGATGGTTTATTGGCCACCTCTACCTGCAACCGAACCGAGTTACACGGTTTTGCCCAACACCCTTTTCAACTTATAAAATTATTATGTGACCACTCTAACGGAACCGTTGAAGCTTTTCAAGAAGTGGCATATGTCTACAAGAACAAAGAAGCGATCAATCACTTGTTTCGTGTAGGTACAGGTTTGGACAGTCAGATACTTGGGGATTTTGAAATCATTAGCCAACTAAAGCAAAGTTTTAAGCGATCTAAAGAATTTGGTATTGCCAATCCGTTCATTGAGCGTCTTTGCAATAGCATCATACAAGCCAGTAAACGTATTAAAAACGAAACTGAGATTTCTTCCGGAGCTACATCGGTAGCCTTCGCATCTGTACAATACATTATGCGTAACGTTGAGAATGTATCGGATAAGAACATCTTATTATTTGGTACTGGTAAGATTGGTCGCAATACGTGCGAGAATTTAATAAAGCACACCAAAAATTCACATATCACCCTTATCAATAGAACCAAAGGTAAAGCTGAGCAAATTGCGGGGAAGTTTAACCTTATGGTAAAAGATTACGGCGATTTACAATCGGAAATAAGAAAATCGGATATTCTGGTGGTTGCCACAGGTGCACAAAAACCAACGATTACCAAAGAATTGATCTATACCAATAAACCTTTATTGATATTAGATTTGTCCGTTCCTAAAAATGTTGATGCTTCCGTTTCCAATATGGACAACGTAACCGTAATCCATTTAGATCATTTATCTCAAATGACCGATGAAACTTTGGAACGCAGAAAACAATACATTCCAGATGCAGAAGCTATAAATGAAGAAGTAAAGCATGATTTCAACCAGTGGTTAGAAACCAGAAAATTTGCTCCTGTTATTAAAGCTTTAAAAAAGAAATTGAAGACCATTAAAGATGAGGAGCTTGACTATCAATCTAAAAAAACGGTAGATTTCAATTCGCAACAGGCAGATGTGGTTACCAATCGCATCATTCAAAAAATAACCAAACAATTTGCAAATCATCTTAAAGATGACTCGGTAGATTCCAATTCAAGTTTAGAATTTATCCAAAAAGTTTTTCAATTAGAATTGGACGAGAAATGAGTAAAGTAATACGATTAGGCACACGCGATAGCGAGTTAGCGCTATGGCAGGCAAATACCGTAAAAGACCAACTACAAGCATTAGGTCATACCGTAAAATTAGTTCCTGTAAAATCTACGGGAGACTTAATTTTAGACAAGCCTTTGTATGAATTAGGTATCACCGGGGTGTTCACCAAAACATTGGATGTTGCCATGATCAATGGCGATATTGATATTGCCGTACACTCCATGAAAGACGTACCCACTGCCCTGCCGCAAGGGATTGTAAAGGTCGCTGTTTTAAAACGTGGCAATTACATGGATATCATGGCATTTAAGGACAATGAAGAGTTTTTGGGAGCACGTGATGCCGTTATCGCTACCGGTAGTTTACGTAGACAGGCACAATGGCTCAACAGATACCCAACACACACTGTTGTAGATCTAAGGGGCAATGTAAACAGCCGTTTGGAAAAGTTGTACAATAATGAATGGAACGGTGCCATTTTTGCCGCTGCAGGCCTGGAACGTATTGGTTTAGAACCAGAGAATACCATTGGTCTTACCTGGATGTTGCCCGCACCTGCCCAAGGAGCTATTATGGTAGTAGCCATGGAGGACAATGAAGAAATTCGTGAAGCATGTGCACAACTGAACCATGAGGAAACTGATACCTGTGTTACCTTGGAAAGACAATTTCTTAGGGAACTGGAAGGTGGTTGTAGCGCACCTATAGGGGCACTATCCTATATCAACAAAGAAAATATTGTAACGCTTAAGGGCGTATTATTAAATGTTGATGGAAGTAAAAAATTAGAAACAGAGCTAACTGCACCACTGGGGAAACATCAAAATTTAGGTATAGATTGTGCCAAGACCATTTTAGCACGTGGTGGTAGACGTTTAATGACAGAATTGGCAAGTGCCGGAGCCGAAGTAAACATTTTCTCTACAAAGAAACTTACACCTCAACAGCAACTTAGCCTTAATATTTCTGTAAATGTGGATTCAGATGATTTCATAAAAATCAATTTTAATCGTATTTCTCCGATTGTTCTTAAAAAGGAGCATAAGAATGTAGTCTTCACCAGCAAAAATGCCGTTGAAGCAGTATTGGCAAGTAGAGATGTGTCCGAGTTAAATTTTGAGAATATCTATTGTGTAGGTAGAAAAACAAGACGATTTATAAAAAATAAGTTTGGCAAAATAACGCATTACGAAAACAATGCGAAAGACCTGGCCAATCACTTAGTGGAATTTATTGATGGTACAGAAGTAACCTATTTTCACGGAAATCTTAGCTTGGAAGAATTGCCTGTTATTTTAGAGGAAAACAATATTACGGTCAATGCCATTGAAGCATATAGAACAAAATTATCCGGTAAGTCCATATCAGAATCTGTAAAAGGCATCATGTTCTTTAGTCCGTCTAACGTTGAAAGTTATCTTCAAGAAAATTCGGCAGACAAAATTGCGTATTGCATAGGCGAAACCACTGCAAAAGTGGCCAGGGAACATTTCACAGAAGTAAAAGTTGCCAAAATACCAACGGTAGAAAGTGTTATTGAATTGGTGAATGCGGATTATGAAGATTAGCACATGGCTTTTGGCTGCTAGCCTTTGGCTTTTTTAATAAATTATGAGGGACTTTAAAAAGCTTGAAATATGGAAAAATGGAATTACCATAGTTAAGCATGTTTATAGTCTAGTTCAAAAGTTGCCAAGCGAAGAAAAATTCGGACTTAAAAGTCAACTTTCTAGAGCTGCTGTTTCAGTTCCTTCCAATATTGCTGAAGGATGCAGCCGAAATAGTGAAGTAGAATTTAAACGATTTTTAGAGATTGCACAAGGTTCTCTTTTTGAAGTAGAAACTCAATTAATAATATCAGAAGAATTGAAATTTTTAGATAGTGACGAGTTGAAATCCATTTTTGAATTGATTTCAATAGAATCTAAAATGATTAATAGTCTAATTAGTAAAATAAAAAATAGCTAAAAGCCAAAGGCTAGCAGCTAAAAGCTATTGAAAGAATATGAGCTTAAAAAACGACCTATTTCTAAAAGCATTAAAAGGTGAGACTGTAGAAAGACCACCAGTGTGGATGATGCGCCAAGCGGGTAGATATTTACCTGAGTTTATGGCAATCAAGGAAAAATATGATTTCTTCACAAGATGTCAGACTCCTGAATTGGCATCTGAAATTACGGTACAACCTATTCGTAGATATGGTATGGATGCCGCTATTCTTTTTAGTGATATTTTAGTAATACCACAGGCCATGAACATTCATGTGGAAATGAAACCGAATTTTGGTCCGTATTTACCAAATCCTATTCGGAATCAGAAAGATTTGGATAGCGTAATTGTTCCAGATGTTCACGAAACCTTAGGGTATGTAATGGAAGCTATAAAAGCAACCAAAGAAAAGCTGAACGATGAAGTTCCCTTGATCGGTTTTGCAGGTTCTCCTTGGACTATTTTATGCTATTGCGTACAAGGTCAAGGCAGCAAAACGTTCGACAAGGCTAAAGAATTGTGTTTTACACAGCCCGTGGTTGCTCATGAATTGCTTCAAAAAATTACCGATACCACCATTGCCTATTTAAAGGCTAAAGTAGCTGCTGGTGTAAATGCAGTACAGGTATTTGATTCTTGGGGAGGTATGTTATCACCAACAGATTATCAAGAATTTTCTTGGCAGTACATTCAGCAGATTATAGATGCTTTAAAAGACGAGGCTCCTGTCATTGTTTTTGGTAAGGGATGTTGGTTCGCTTTGGGCGATATGGCACAATCAGGTGCATCTGCATTGGGTGTAGACTGGACCTGTTCGGCAAGAAATGCACGTTATTTAAGTGGTGGCAAAATTACCCTTCAAGGAAATTTTGATCCTGCCAGATTGCTTTCTCCACCGGCAGAAATCAAGAAAATGGTTCACCAAATGATTAACGAGTTTGGCAAGGATAGCTATGTGGTTAATTTAGGGCACGGTATTTTACCCAATGTTCCAGTAGAAAACGCGAAAGCCTTTATTGACGCCGTAAAAGAATATAAGCCGGCTTAATTCCAATCGTTTATAACATATAGCCGAAATTACAGTAGCATCATGAATTCTTTTCAACTACCAGATTTCGAAATTAACCCTATATCGGAGCGAGACGGGTGGCGATTATGTGATTTTTGCTGTGCAAACGAAAATCACTTAAGCAAATTTTTCCCTAGTACACTTGCGTCAAATTTAAATCCTACCTTGTCCAAGCTCTTTGTTGAAAGGAAAGTCAGCGAGTTTATTAAACACGAGGAATATCTATTCACCCTAAAAGAGCCTCAAAACCGTAAAATAATCGGGCTGGTGTATGTAAAAGCTATTGATCTTGCTAAAAATGAAGCAGAATTAGCCTATTGCATAGACTATAACCAAGCCAATAAAGGATACACCACTATTGCGGTAGAAACCATTTCTAAATGGGCATTACAATTACCGAATATTAATACGTTACGGATTCTTGTACACAAAACGAATATTGGTAGTATTAGGGTCGCAGAAAAATGTGGTTATCTTTGGAAAGAAACCTTAAAAAAATCCTTTACCCCACCTAACGAAAAACCGTTAGATATGGAACTTTACGTTTTAGAAAATGAAAGATAAATTTTACGCATACATACAACAACTTCAAGATACGATAACCGCCAAATTAGAAGAAGTAGACGGTAAAGCTACTTTTCAAGAAGATATCTGGAAACGCCCGGAAGGTGGCGGTGGTAGAACCCGTGTTATAGAAAATGGGGCAGTGTTTGAAAAAGGAGGCGTAAATATTTCTGGCGTTCATGGCGAATTGCCCGATAGTATGAAAGCATATTTTAAAGTGAAGGAAGGTAATTTCTTTGCATGCGGATTAAGCTTGGTCTTGCACCCAAAAAACCCTATGGTGCCTACCGTTCATGCCAATTGGCGTTATTTTGAATTGTATGATGAGCAAGGTGAAATTGTTGATCAATGGTTTGGTGGTGGTCAGGATCTGACTCCATATTACCTTTTTGATGAAGATGCCGTTCATTTTCACCAAGTGTGCAAAACAGCATGCGACAAACATCAGCCAACATTTTATGATACCTATAAAAAAAGATGCGATGAGTATTTTTGGAACAGCCATAGAAATGAGGCGCGTGGACTAGGCGGTTTATTTTTTGACTATTGCAAAGCTACTCCTGAGATGAATATGCAACAGTGGTATGACTTTGTTACGGAAGTAGGTAACAGTTTCCTATCATGTTATGTACCTATCGTTATAAAACGTAAAGACCTTGACTACACTAAGGAACAAAGAGATTGGCAAGAGATTAGAAGAGGAAGGTATGTAGAATTTAATCTAGTCCATGACAAAGGAACTTTATTCGGGTTAAAGACGAACGGCAGAATAGAAAGTATCTTAATGAGCTTGCCTCCACATGTACAATGGCGTTATGATCACCAACCCGAAAAAGGCAGTGAAGAAGAACGTTTATTACATATTTTAAAAGCACCAAAAGCATGGGTTTAAGGGTACTGCTTTTTTTGGGTATATTTTGCTCAATTAGCTGGTGTACCGCTCAAAACTCTCACTACAAGGAAGACTTCCCTGATAAAATAACACTTCGACTAGCGTTACAGACGACTTCCAATAGTTTTACGCTTAGAGATAAGATAACACGTAACAAAACGGAGTTTATACCCAATGACAAGAGCTATTTGGGCTTGTCCATTTTATTTCGGTTTTTAGAAGTTGATCTGGGTTATGCCCCCAATTTCCTTTCGGAAAATAAGGATAACGGAGACTCTAAATTGATCACCTTTAATATTAGAACATTCTTTGGGCAGTACATGCAGACCATAGATTACTACAAGCAAAAGGGGTTCTTTATACGCACACAAGATATCACCTTGCCCATAGATGACTTAAAGACCTTAAAAATAGGCGGAAGTTCTAGCTACATCTTTAATCCGGATTTTTCATTTAGAGCCATCGGTTTTCAGAACGAATGGCAAAAACAAAGCGTAGGTAGCTTTATTCCCAGCATAACGTATTACTATACCAAATTTAAATTGGAAGATTCGCTGATTGAGAATCAATTGGAAAAATCGTTCAAAATGGCTATTGGCCCCGGCTACTATTATAATTGGATATTTGACGAAAATTACTTGCTTTCTGCTGGTGCAACCGGTGGTTTAGGTTTCAATTATTCAAGTACGGACGGTGAGAACTCTTTTAACGGCTTGGCACAATTGGTTTTCAGAATGACGGGCGGATATAATTCCGAATCCTTCTTTGGCGGTGTAAATATCAATACGCAATTATTGAGTCATACTTCCGATGAGAATTTTATTTTGGACGATTCCATCAGTTTTTTAGAATTCTATGTAGGGTTTAGATTTGATGCCCCTAAAAAATGGATCGCTAAAGCCGATGAGATAAGTCGTAAATTTGGTATAGAATGATAATCTTTATCCCATGAAGCAAAAAATTTATCAGATCGATGCGTTTACTACCACATTATATGGTGGTAATCCTGCAGCGGTTTGTATACTTGAAAAATGGCTAGCAAATGATACCATGCAAAAGATAGCCGCTGAAAATAATTTAGCCGAAACTGCTTTTGCCGTTGCCAAAGATGATCATTATGAGTTACGCTGGTTTACCCCAGAAGTTGAAGTTGATCTTTGTGGTCATGCCACGTTGGCAACAGCCTTTGTACTCTACAATTACTATGGTTTTAAAGAAAATACCCTACGGTTTATTTCCCCAAGAAGCGGAGAATTATTGGTGCAAAAAAACGACTCGGGATTATTAACAATGGACTTCCCTACTGACGTTGTAACTTCTGTTACAGAACAACCAAATATCACGGAAGCAATAGGAAAAAAACCTTTGGAAATTTTTAAAGGCAAAACCGATTACATGCTTATTTATGAAACCCAGGAGGAAATAGAAGCCATGCAACCAAATTTTCATTTGTTGAACGAGTTGGATTGTAGAGGTGTCATTATTACTGCAAAGGGTAACGATGTAGATTTTGTATCACGCTTTTTTGCTCCGCAATGCGGTATTCCAGAAGATCCTGTTACCGGATCTGCACATACCACCTTAACCCCATATTGGTCAGAAAAATTGAACAAGAAAAAATTAACTGCCAAACAATTGTCTGAGCGTGGTGGCGATATACAATGTGAATATCATGAAGACCGCGTAAAAATATCGGGTAACGGGGTTTGTTATTTGGTTGGGGAAATAAACATTTAAACTATTTCCAGGTAATGGTCTTTTTAGATACCTCCTCAAATTGATATTTTAGATGGGCAAATCTAGCCTTTAACAGCACTTTTCTACCTTTTAAGGTTCTCGTAAAAAGTATTTTAGAGCCATCTACATGTGCATTCCAATGTTTTTGAAAAATCAAAGCTTCGGTTTTGTTTTTAGCTACTTCCTTTGGAACTACGTAGTAATTTCTAATGTTCAACTTTCGCTTAAACCAATTACTGTTTACCAATAGATAACGTGGATTGTCAATGGGTGCTATAATATCTTCTAAAAGAGAAATAAAAACATTACCATCATATTGGCTAGCATCTTTTAAATAGATAGAAAAAGTTCCTTTTAAATTCTGTTCGGCATGTATTATAGCCTTTTTAGATTCAAAGTACGGAGTCTTATCATCTAGCAAATACCCCAACACCGCTTTTGCTATCTTCTTTGTTTTCTTGTATTGATTGCCAAATAGAAAGTAAAGCTTTAATGCTTTAAATGTTTTGGGTCCAAAACCAAGAAGAAGGGCTGCGCAGAATATATAAAAAACCTGCAAAATGCCTTTGCCCAAAACGGCACCCATATTTTTAATTAAAAATTCAGGAACAAACATAGACACCCCTAAAACTACTTCTAGCATCACATACTTACCTGCATTTAAGGCATGTAATTTTTTTGTTTTGGCAAAAGGCTGATCACCGGCAGATGGTATCTTAAGTTCGCGCACCAAAATGGAGCCTTTTTCAATGGCGTGATTCCATCTATATGCAAAGTCAGATTTCTGTTGTGCCGTTTCTAGCATTTCTGCGTTAATCGTTGCTAAATGGGTAGTTTCATTCCATTTCGGAGGCAATACCAATCGGTCTATTCCGTTAGAAATATAAATTTCATCACGAAGCGACACCCCTGTAAAGGCTTCAAAACGTTGCTGCAGTTTTTCCATGTCTTTACCACCATCGGTAGCAGTTGGGTCCAAACAGGCCAAATGCCATATAGTACCTGTTTTATCAGGATTATTTGCATCTACACGAATGGCGCGACCTCGCATTTGATTGGAAGAAACAAAAGAACCTACATAAGATGCCAAGATCAAGGTATTAATACAAGGAGCATCCCATCCTTCGCCCAGAAAAGCTTTTGTACCAATCAAGGTTTTTATTGCTCCATCTTGAAATAACTGCGTAATGGACTCTGCTATTTTATGTTTAAGCGTATCGGGTACTTGTATAAAAAGATACCCAACAGCACCCTCAACAGCCTGCACATGCAGCTTTTCAATAGCTAAAAGCGCTTTTAAGTTTGGCAAAACAGTTTCATGCAATAGCACCAATGACCCTGTTAACACACCAAGTTGTGCATAATCACTTTGCTTGGCCAAAATGTATTTGAAAATAGGCACTACCCCAAGCTTGTTTAAAGCTTTAGTATCGCTTCCTTCAAAATTTAAAAACTCCTTTCGGATAAAATCAGCCAAAATGACCGTTCTAGCAGCATCACCAAAATTGGCATTGGTACTATTTACAATTTGATAAATACTTTCAAGCTTGCTAGGGCTATTGGATAAGTTTCTATACAAAACCTCATCACCAACAAAATTTACCCGCTTATTTTCGAGAACCCCTATACGCTTTAGTTCCTTTTCCAAAGGCAATAAAATTGCTTCAAGAGCACTAAATGCTTCCCGCTGATCCACCAATAAATGCTGTAACAATGCTTCTGACCATTCATAGGTAAAACTGGGAAAGTTTACATCGTTGTTAGAAAAACCAAGAATTTTTAAGTTCTGCTCATTTACGGCATAACCACAAGCATTCAGATAAATAATAACCGAACTAAAAAAGGTTGGGTTTTGATAGATATATTCCAAAGATTCCTTTGGGTGTACATAGAAATCCTGAGTGATCAACGCTTCTTGTAACTCCTTATTTGCAAGAAGTTGATTGGTAAAATTTAAAATTTGCTCACGGTAGTTGACAATGTATTTGATCTGTGCCTCCTCAGGCTTGGAGAAATACACAAAATCTTGATGCGGACAAAGGTCTCCGTTCTTAATAAGATCTGGTACTGCAATTTCATCATCAATGGGACCGCATAAACTAAAATAACGATTGATTTCAGTTGTAGAACTATCGTAAGGCGGAGTTGCGGTCAACGAGACCACCGTTAGTCCTTCTATTTGCTTTAAATGATAAAGGCATTGCCACCATTCATTTTTAAGGTGATGCGCCTCATCTAACACCAAGGTTTCAATGCCATGGGATGTGATAAAATCTAACAGCTGTTGTTTCTCATTTTCATCAAAAGACTTGGTTAAGGCAAATAACGATTGATAAGTAGAAAAGGTAATTAAGCTAGGTTTTTTTAGGTCTAAGGAATACTGATCAAAATCTTTATGGACCGTAAAAAAATATAACAACCTAGAACGCCATTGGTTACGTATGGTCAATGTAGGCGCCAAAACCAAAGTTGGTTTACCTATACGAATTAGAATTTCTAAGCCAAGTATGGTTTTGCCCGATCCCGGTGGTGCAACAACATGTAAATGCTCGTCTTTAATATGGCTTTGAAAACCATCCAAAAAATTTTGTTGATAGCTACGCCATGTATATTTGAACTTTAATAGTTCTCTGAATTTTTGCATCAAGAATCAATTATCGGCTAAGCCCATAAAAAGAAGTAATAACCACTGTAGCTATTCTTCAAATTCCCCTATTTTTGTAAAACTTCAAGAGATGCACGTTTTATGGCATAATAACTAAGGCTTTAAAGCGATTGAGCGTTTGAATTTAAATATTCGAATATGGCAAAAAAAGGCAAGGCCAAAAACACGTTGAACAAAGCAAAGCATGCCAAGCTAATGGATAGAAAGAAGAACAAATTGAAGAAGGAAGCTGCGCTTAGAAAAGAACGGTTAAAGAGCATCATTAAAAAAAGTCAAGAATCTAAAAAATAAAGGAAACAAAAAATAGAATTATGTACCCACTTATACGCCCCAGAAGATTAAGAAGTTCAGAAGCTATACGCAGTTTGGTTCGTGAAACCATTATTTCACCCAACGATTTTTTAGTACCGTTATTTGTAGTGGAGGGTAAGGGAATTAAGGAAGAAATACCTTCTATGCCCAATTATTACCGACTTAGTTTAGATAATTTGACCAAAGAGGTGAAAGAGCTTTGGAAAATGGGTTTACATTCAGTGCTATTATTTGTTAAAGTTCCAGATAACTTAAAGGATAACAAAGGTTCTGAGGCCTTAAATGAAAACGGATTAATGCAATTAGCGATCAAAACCGTAAAAAATGCATGTCCTGATATGTTGGTGATGACAGATGTTGCCCTGGACCCCTACTCCTCTTACGGGCATGATGGTATTGTAGCCGATGGCGAAATATTGAACGACGAAAGTATTGAGGTCTTGACCGAAATGAGCGTATCCCACGCCAAGGCCGGTGCAGATTTTGTTGCCCCTAGTGATATGATGGACGGTCGTATTCTCAGCATTCGTGAAGCATTGGAAGACGAAGGCTACTTAAATACCGGTATTATGGCTTACAGCGCTAAATATGCCAGTGCTTTCTACGGTCCGTTTAGGGATGCCTTGGATTCCGCCCCTGTAGATATCAAAAATGTACCTAAGGATAAAAAGACCTATCAAATGGATTATGCGAATCGGTTTGAAGCTATTCGAGAAACGCAGTTGGATATTGATGAAGGTGCGGATATCGTGATGGTAAAACCAGGATTGTGCTATTTGGATATTGTTCGTGAAATTAAAAATGAAGTTGATGTTCCCGTTGCGGTATACCAAGTTTCAGGTGAATATGCTATGGTAAAGGCAGCCGCAGAAAAAGGATGGTTAGATCATGATGCCGTTATGATGGAACAATTGACCGCTATTAAAAGAGCGGGTGCCAATATCATAGCTAGTTACTTTGCCAAAGATGCCGTTAAATTATTAGGTTAAAGAATAGTTTACATGCGTAATTATTTATATATACTTTTCGGTTTATTTTACGCTGTTGGCTTTGCACAGGTTGAGCGCACTACACCGTTGCTGCTTCCGGTGGGTTCTAGTTTACAAGAATCTTCCTTCAAGGCCTACGCATTGGATTCTGCCTTTGTATATCGCAATATAGATAGTATTATAACAAATGGTATAAAAAACAACGCTTTCCCCGGTGCACAAGTTTTAGTGGCTAAAGAAGGAAACATCATTTTTCACCATGCTTATGGCTATCATACCTATGACAGCATTCAGCCTGTAGCATTGAATGATATTTACGATCTAGCATCGGTCACCAAAATATTAGGTCCCTTACCTGCGATCATGAAATTGGTAGATGAAGGCAAGTTGGATTTAGATAAACCTTTTAGCACCTATTGGAAACCTTGGAAAAGGCATAAGGACAAAAGAAACATTACGCTACGGGAGATTTTGGCGCATCAAGCAGGGTTAGCACCTTACATTGTATTTTTAAGCAAGACCTTAAAAAATAACGGTCGGTTTAAAAATAGGTTCCTTCGTAATAAAGCAAATCGCCACTTCAGCAATCGGGCTTTTAAAGACATCTATGTTAAAAATAGATTCAACCGAAAAATGTACCGTATCATCAATCGTTCTGAAGTAGCTGCTGATAAAAAATATAAATATTCCGGTTTATCATTTCTCATATTTCCAGAACTGATCGCTCAACTAACGGGCATGCCCTACGAGCAATATTTGGAGGAGCAATTTTATAAACCACTTGGTATGAAAACCTTCGGGTTCTTACCCAGCACCAAGAACTTTAGCAACAACATTGTACCTACCGAGATAGATACCCTGTACAGACATACCTTAACGCAAGGTTGGGTGCATGATGAAAATGCATCGCTCCTGGGCGGTATTTCAGGGAATGCCGGTCTATTTGGTACAGCGCAAGATTTAGCGATCATTATGCAAATGTATGTACAGGGCGGCCTTTATAATGGCAAGCAGTACCTCTCCAAGAACACCGTGCAAGAATTTACAAGTGTACAATATCCTGCAAATGATAATAGACGAGGTTTAGGTTTTGACAAGCCCTATTTAAAAAATGACCAGTTTACCCTGGCAAATGCCTATCCTGCGCCAGAAGTGAGTGCCACCAGTTTTGGTCATAGCGGCTTTACCGGCACTTTTGTTTGGGCGGATCCGGAACATCAATTGGTATATATTTTTCTATCGAACAGGGTATTTCCAACCCGTGAAAACCGTAATATTTACGACCTAAATATACGCCCCGCCATTCAACAAATATTTTATAGCGCATTTGATAGATCAAAACAGCACGATCATTAGTATATTTATCAATATCTTAGATTTCTAAAACAACCCTATGGGCTTACTTATATTTTACGCATTCATATCCATTTTCTTCTCGTTCCTGTGTTCTATTCTAGAAGCAGTATTACTGAGTATTACCCCAACGTTCATCAATGTAAAAATGAAGGAGGGCAAAAGCTATGCAACAACGCTAGAGGCATTGAAAAAAGACGTGGATCAACCCTTGATCGCTATTTTGACCATCAATACCATTGCCCACACCGTAGGTGCAATTTTGGTTGGTGTACAGGCAAAAGCGGCGTATGCAGAGCTGTACGGTAGTGAAACCAGTTCTATTTTTGGCATAGAATTTACTGAGGATGTTATGGTAGGTGTGGTTTCAACCATCATGACCATACTTATTCTTGTGGCCTCTGAAATAATACCGAAGACCATTGGGGCAACCTACTGGAAACAATTGGCGAATTTTTCTACCAAGGCCTTGAACATTATGGTGCTGGGGCTTAAATATACCGGTCTACTTTGGTTGTTGCGCCTGTTTACCAAAATGGTAGGCGGTGGCAATCACCATGGCAGTGTATTGAGTCGCGAAGATTTCCATGCCATGACAGATATGGCACATGAAGAGGGTGTGTTTGAAAAATCGGAATCTACCATCATCAAAAACCTATTGAAATTCGATGAAGTATTGGTGAAGGATATTATGACACCACGTGCCGTAATGAAAATTGCATCCGATGAAAAGACCATTGCAGATTTCTTTGAGGACAACCCTAAACTACGCTTCTCTAGAATACCCGTGTATACGGACAAAATAGATAACATTACCGGTTTTGTTCTTAAGGACAACGTTCTTGAAGAGATGATCAATAAGAACGGCGACATTCCTTTAAAGGAAATCAAACGAGAAATCCTGGTTACACGTAGAAGCACACCGATCCCTACGTTGTTTGAGATATTCATTCAAAAACGCGAAGCTATTGCCCTTGTAGTGGATGAATATGGCTCCGTAAGTGGTTTGGTCACTATGGAAGATGTTATAGAAACCCTACTGGGACTAGAAATCATGGATGAGAGCGACAATATTGCCGATCTGCAGAGTCTTGCACGAAAAAACTGGGAAACACGTGCAAAAGCCACGGGAGTGATTGAAAAACCCACATCGCCGGACGAATAATTGGGAACATGGAGGATATTGCGTACATAAAAACCCCTTTAGGCGTTGCCAAAATTGTAGGCGATGCGGAAGGAGTGTCCGCCATTACCGTACTCAACTCAGATGAACCTTTAACCGATGTGATACCGGAATCCCTAGAAGATGCCGTATACCAACTCAACGAATATTTTGAGGGAGCAAGAACCGAGTTCAATTTGACCTTGAACCCCGTGGGTACCGAATTTCAAAAAAAGGTTTGGGTAGAATTACAGAACATACCCTACGGGAAATCAAAATCCTATTTAGAATTGGCAAAGGCGTTGGGAGACCCCAATGCCACCCGTGCCGCAGCATCTGCAAATGCCAGAAATCCGTTATGGATCGTAGTGCCCTGCCACCGAGTAATCGGTACCGATGGATCACTTACCGGTTACGCCGGCGGTCTACACAGAAAACAGTGGTTATTGAACCACGAAAGCCCCGTAAAACAGCAAAGTTTGTTTTAAATCAGCTTCTCTATTTCATCAAAAAACAAACTACTTGGTTTGTTCATTACCCAAGACACCCATTTAACTTCATACACCTTGTATTTTATCGATACAATTGTGATTGCTGTCGTTACTTTCTGTAACTCTAAACCCTCTTTACAAGCAAAAAACAGACTGGTTGGTTGGTTCGCTGTTTTTAATCATTTCTTAGGTAGACTCGATCAATTTATGGTGATTATGGTTTACAGTATTGGAATATGAGGTGATATTTGTAGGTTTATTCTTAAGTAGTATATTAGTGAAGAATTCTACAAATCAATTATATAAATACTCATGAATATTTGAGCATATACGTAATTGAACTTATACATGATCGTTAAAATTAATTATGAAACTATCTCAATACCTATTCATCATTCTATCTTTAATTGTTGTCTCTTGCACCAATGACAAGGATGAAATAGAGCGTGTCTATCTAGAATATAAAAATGCTCTTAAAGTAGACGATGGACAAAAAATTGTCAATCTTCTGGACAAGAGTTCTCATGTATATCTTAAAAACTTACATGCTAAAATCATTTCATCCGATTCTTTTGAAATATCAAAAATAAAATACATAGACAGGTTTAATATACTTTCAGCAAGGTCACTATTACCAAACGATTCTTTATTAAGCCTCAAAACAATAGATTTATTTGAAACTTTATTTTCAAATGGTCGTTTTGAATATCAAAAAACTCTTTTTAGAGATTATCATATTATGAAAACAAGTTTCAATGGAAATAAAGGAGTTCTCACACTAAATAATGGGCTAAAATTTGATTTTAACAAAGAAAATGATGAATGGAAAATTAACTATAAATCCATTAACGACTCAAAAAATGATGTTATTAAAGAAACTTTGAGTTTTGTTAATGTAAACAACCTGCAGAAACCTAATACCAACGCGATAAATACTGTTTTACTTAGAGAAATTGGAAATAAAACTACCAAACCATTTAATTTGCTTTTTTGGCCCTTACATAATGGTGTAGACGATTTATATTTTAATTATCATTTTTCCGAAAACCTTGAATGTGACCAAAACCAAACTTGGGCCTCAGTTAATAGACCAAGAATATTGTTTTTTTTATCTGATTCTGAATTAGATAAGCAATTTTATTCAACATTTAAGGAGAGTTTTGAATTTAGAAAATTCTGTAAAAATCTTTATAGCGTGACAGCATTGACTAAAGATTGTTTTGCCGGTAATACATACTTTAAAAAATTTAATATCAGCACTGTACCTCGCATAATTGTACTAAATGAAGATAACGAAGTGGTTCAAGAATCAGGCGGCTATTTCATTACCCCAGAAATGTTCATTGAAAATATAGACAAATCTGGTGAAATCAATTATGATATATCAAAAATTCAGAAAAAGGCTAATGCTGAAAAATAGGCTTTGTTCATATGTAGCGGTAATTAACTAACATAACAAATACTTTCGGTTTATAACAAGGCAAAAATTACTTAGAATATAAAAGTTATTTACCCTAAACGCTCATAGATGAAGAGTATCTGGGATTCAAAAATAATCTATAAAAAACAGGTGATATGAAACAAAAATTAATATTCGGAATTGCTGCTATCTTGTTTTTAAGCCTTGTATCGTGTGAATCTGATGAGCCTGTTGGTAAATGGGACGACAGTATAAAGCTTTCAAAAAAAGAAGTAAATTTTAGTGCAGAATCAGATTCTGTGATTATAACAACTGAAGGCAATTGGTGGTGGGTTAGTGAAATTTCCCTGAATGGAAAAATGCTAGACTTAAATGGCATTGATACAACAAAGGAAAATTTCACCATTGAAAAAACGGAATTCTCTTTTGAAAGAAAAAACTCAACGGAGATTTTTATTTCAATGCAGCCGAACCCAACTGAATCTGAAAGGATTCTAATAATTGGACTACAAGATGGCAATTATTTTGATGGCATAAAGATTTTGCAATCAGGAAATTAAAAATACGCCATATAACAACAGTAACCGTTGTACAAGCCATTGATCAGAAATTAATACGATTGATACAATCCTTTTCAAAAGGCTTTTTTTAGCCTGTTAGTAGTTGAACGTCAATTTTCAGTACACCTAAGAAGAACTTTTCAGGTATTGAACCAGGTCAAGCTTCCAACATACTCATCTAATTTTTCAATTTAAATGGTTCCGATACAATTACAATTACTGTCGTTACTTTCAACAAATTACAACCCATTTTACGATCAAAAACCGACTACTTGGACGTTTCGTTATTTTAAAGGCAACTCGCTTCAAATTTATATAACTGACTCATTACTATGATAAAATTTATAGCTTTTATGGTTTCCCGTAATAGAGATCGGGGTGATTATTGTAGGTTTATTCTTTAATACTATATTAGTGAATAGAAAAACAAATGTACATATTCCGCAATATTGGAGAATATGTGCAATTGTGTACATATACAATAGTTGGCATTCATTTAAGAGAAACATTGAGCTTTAATAAGAAAATATCAGCAAATTCGATTTTAGCATTAAAAGATGCTTTGGCTGCAATCTTTTATAGAAAGAAAGATTTGAGGCAATTTATCGAGCTAACAATTGAAAATACAGCAATTATTTCAACAATTGATTGGGTTGAAAACATAAAATATGAAAGTGTTTCCCAGCTAATTGACCGAATGGTAAAACGCCAAGACCTTTATCAAACTGACTTACTAAAATTAGTTCAAGAGGTTGGAAATATGAATGACTTTTCTCATTTAGATTATTGGGAAAAAGAAAATAAAGGATTAATTAAAAAAGCGCAAACTGCTGTTACCAAATTAAGAAAGCAAGCGAAAGGTTACTTTGACACAATTGAGGAATTAAAAAAAGCGGAAGAAAGAAGAGAAACCACAAAAGAGAAGTTAAATAATAGTATTGCTTATCAGCAAAAACTAGATGAATTGAAAATGGAATTTTATTCCATTGCTTCTAACTCTAACTCTCAACAAAAAGGATTTCAATTCGAGAAATTTTTAAATAAGCTGTTTGTGTTCTTTGATTTAGACCCAAAATCTGCATTTAAAGTAACAGGAGAACAAATAGATGGAGCATTCACCTTTGACAATGCCGATTATCTTTTAGAAGCTAAATGGCAAGAAAAAGCAGTTAATGCATCTGACTTGTATACTTTCGGAGGCAAAATCCAAGGCAAATTAAAAAACACTTTAGGATTATTTATTTCGCTTGGACCATATTCTTCAGAATGTACAGAAACAGGAAGTCCAGTCTTGAAATCTATGATTCTGATGGACGGAATGGATTTAATGCAAGTATTAGAAGGTCGAGTTAGACTTAATGATTTGATTTTAATTAAAAGGCGTCACGCTTCGCAAACAGGAGACATTTATTACAAAATGGGATAGAATGATAAATCAAGAAATAAAAAACTTTTGCGAAAATTGGATTGAGAAAACAAAAGCTTATAGCAATGATAATTTGCAAGACGTATTTGATAAATTCTTTACCCTTTTTGTTGTCTATAATCGCCTATATGTTGAAGCTACATTTAGAATGTCGAATAAAGGACAAATAAATATTCAAAACAGAAATTCATTTCCAGACCCACAAGCAGCAAAAAATTATGTTATACAGTATCTAAATAGTAATGCCATAAATGATACTTTTAATGCTGACGAAAATTGTTTACACGCAATCGAAAGACTTAAAGATATAATCAGGAATCACGAATTCAACATTAAACTGAATATGGTAACTGGAAATCCAGAAAGAGACAAAGATTTAGAGCTTCTCTCGAAAATGGAAGCAAATCATACTGATAGAAAAATCAAGGCAATTGCTGATTTTATTTATTCAATCAGGTGTAATGTATTTCACGCCCAAAAAGGATATGTCCAAAATCAAATTAATGTTTTGAATCCTGTTAATACGATACTTATAAAGTTGATTGAGCTATTGTTCGATAAGTTGAAAAACGAATAAAAAACGAAATGCCAACACCGTGTATAATTCATTGCTAGTAATAGCCTACTTACGAAAATCCGAGAGGATTTTCTATTCGGTTTGTATTTGCTAATTTAGTTGCTTAAAACACGCAACTAATCTTATACAAACACGTTGTGCGCAAGCTGAAAAAACCAATCTGAATTAAATGATATTTAAAGGAATAAATAACCAAATCGTTGAATTTAAAATAACGAATTATCAGTTTCCTGAAATAAGTGATTGTGAATATGACTCAAATTGGTTGTTGGTTTATTTAAAAGTAAAAAGTAATTGCGGAAATTGGGAAACGATTGACCCATCACTGTTGACAAGAGATTTAAAAGAAATAATCCAATGGTTTGAGAAACTCTCAAATGACATTGAAACGGATTCTGATTCGCTTGTGTTTATGGAACCGAATTTGAAATTTGAATTAATAAAAAATCAATCGGATTTAAAAACTGTGCGACTAAAATTTGACTTGGAATCTCGACCGCAAAATGCAAATGATAATAAAGAATATTATGTTGACTGCGAAATGGGCAATGCGGAATTGAAAAAAGTTGCGAAGGAATTGACTAAAGAATTAGAATCGTTTCCCGAAAGAGTAATCGGATGAAAAAAAGCCAACAAACAACAAAGCCTGAACGTAATGCAGAGTTTAGAGCTTAATCGAATAGTCTTGTATATTCATGAATTCACTACCCCGATAGCTATCGGGAATAGATTTAGCTTTGGAAAAGAAAAATAAAACTAACCAATAAGCTTTAGCTTCGTGCTAAGACGGAAACGAAAAGTTTCCTTGCCTCTGCACTACGCTTAGCTTAATCGTTGTGCGTAATTTGAGGAAAACTCGTTACTCATCCAAAACATTAATTTACTCATTATGATTTTTGAGATTTGAAATAGCAAAATACATTTGAGTAAATAATCATAAATCAATGAATAGACTAATAATATTCTTTCTTTTAATATCATTCGGTGCAATCGGACAGAATGAAAATCAAAGTTCGGAATACTTTAAAATGACGGAAACTGATTCGCTGTATTACATAGCGATTGAAAAATACATCGTGGAAATCGATTCGTTTTATAACAAATATTCTAACCAAAAACAGCCGAATAAGATTTTTATTGAATACCAAGACTACTTAATGAAAATACCTGATTCAATCAACGGATATGAAATCAAAAAAATCGGACTTGGAAACAGAAAGAAAGTGTTTAGAAAAAATAGAAACAAATTGAGGTACGTAAAAATATTTCCTTTGTCAATATCAGATGGACAGTTTGACATAACTCTGATTCCATACTTTGCGGAACTGAAAGGAGGAAAGAATTTGCATTTGAGTTTAAGTGATTGGACGAAAGTGTTGTTCAAATTTAAAAACAGACAACTGACTTATGAAAAGACTGAAAACGGTGGAATATAAAAAACTACGCACAACAATGGTAACCGTTGCACAAGCCTATATTAGAAATAATCACTATCGATATAAGCCTCTTCAAGGGGCTTTTTTTATGTCATGTCAGAAGCTGAACCTAAATTTTGGGTGCGCCGGAGAAAGGCTTTTCACGTTTTGGACCATGATTTTTACGAATAATGGCAGGGCAAGCTTTCCTGCCCCACTTTTCGGGTATTTGTTCTCGAATTTCAGGTATTCCTGCCTGCCGGCAGGCAGGTCTCTAGATTGTAGGCGATCGCCGATAGGTGCATGACCTTGTTCGCGTGTGCGAGCCCGATGGTATTTATCTTCCTCAGACTTATAAATTGGTTCAGACCCACTTAATTTTAACAATAAAAAATAAAACGGTTGGTCAGTTCGCTATTTTTAGTCATTTCTTAAGCAGACTTAAATAATTTATAGCCTTTATGGTTTTCCGTAATGGAATATGTGTTGATAATTGTAGGTTTATTCTTTAATACTATATTAGTGAACAGAAAAACAATTGTACATATTCCGCTATATTGGAGAATATGTGCAATTGTACACATATGCAATAGTTGTGAGCAAGCTGAAAAAACAATCGTAATTGAATTCAAACTTTGAAATTTTAAAAGGACTTCCACCATACGGAAAAATGTATGTGCCAATTCCAGAAGGAAATTGGTCAGAAGGTCTGCCTGTGGAATTCACAAAAGATGACGGAACAAAATGGGTTGCGAATATTGAGCACGGAAAAGAAGGATTTGACTATATCAAAGAATTAAAACATCCGACTGAAATTCTTATAATTTCAAATGGACAATGCTTTGTCATTGACAGAAACCAAGAAAAAAGCATTGTTGAATTTGGATTTGACTTTAAAAAAGTAATCGAATTTGAGAATAAGTATTGTCTGATTGGAAATCGGAATATTGCAATAATCGAGAATTCAAATAATTATAAGTTTCACGAATATGTTTGTCGAGATTTCATAGACAATGTCAAAATTGACAACGGAATATTAAGCGGAATTTTTAATGAATATAACGCTTGGGACAAGTATGACAAAACGGAATTCTTTATTGACCTTGACTCATTTGAATTGACCAAAGCGAAGAAAGTCTTTAAACCAAAAAAAGTAACTGAAATAAAAACAACGGAATCAAAAAAGTGGTGGGAAATATGGAAATAAAGCCAGCTCACAACAACGGTAACCGTTGCACAAGCCTATAATTAGAAATAATCACTA
>CERC01066856.1_pt1 | contig 170041 bp, 156 predicted proteins | sample 530921 | NCBI WGS metagenome assembly CERC01 (sample SAMEA2621099, study PRJEB7988) | marine metagenome | isolation source: saline water (ENVO:00002010), including
TCAGAAACTATTGCCTAGAGTGTCCAGTCGATGGGGTTCACTCCAAAATATTGAACACGGTTAGGATATAAACCATTACTTAAATGAACAGGAGAATAAAATGAAAAAAACTATTAATTGCTTTTACTTTATTAGGATCATTATCTTCATTTGCCAGTACTGACTCTTGCAATGTTAACTTAAAACTAGAGCTTAGTACATCTCTTGCAGATGGAAGTATTACAGATGATGATGCAAGGTTTAATGTAAGGATTTATAAAGGAACAGAAGCCCACAGTAACTCCTATGATGTTTTGAGTGGAGACAGTGTTGAAGTAAGCATGCCATGTGGAGAAATATATTATACTATTACTGGAAGATCATTTGATAGTGATCAGTTAAATGTTAAAGTCAGTATAGACGATAGAGAAGTTAAAAATTATTTTAACAAGTTTAGTAAAGGCATTGTTGTCGAGTTGGATGGTCCTTCGTTCTCGACCCTACCAGTGGTTCCTGGTGGAGAAATAATGCTAGTAGATAAGATTTCTATTATAGAATAATTGTTATTTAAAATATAAAAATAAAACTTAGAATAGGGACAGTTGTTATGTCCCTATTTAAAACAAGCTACAACAATGAAACTGAGCAAGTTTGTATAAACTTTGAATTATGTTTCTCTTTGTCTTGCAGCTCTTTATGAGAATAGGTATAGGTAGCTATTTCTTTGCCATCGATGAAGATTTTCCATGTACCTAAATTGGTTTCGACCTTACCTCCACCATTGATGGGTCCCCAATAAGCACATCTTCTTCTAAATTCGGATTGTTTTCCAGGACTCCAAACTCTTTGTATGTATACAGACTTTTTAGACCAGTTGATTGTTTTCTTATAATGGTCTTACCACTCTCACCATGACTTCGTGGGTGGACTGGAAACGATTAAGTACAAGTTGATTGATGAATGGGAGAATGAGGAAAAGTCCTGTAAAATTGCTTTTGAGCCCGAAAAGTCTCTTGATTATTATAAGTAAATGATTTTTCAGTTAGAAAGATGACTTGTGAAGAGTTGGTGGCTATTTGTATTGTGGTTCATTAAGTGTTTTAATGACCTAGTGCATGGTAAATGCCCGGACGAGATGCGCCGTACCCGGTTAAGACAAGACGACGCCTTCAAAATTAAGGAGGTTGGTAATGTCATCTGCATGGTTTACTTTATTTTTCGCTGGATTGTTGGAAATTTGCTGGGCCATCGGGCTTAAATATACTGAGGGGTTTACCCGTCTCGGTCCAAGCCTATTCACCTTGGTTACCCTGGCGGCAAGTATGTATCTTCTCGCCAAAGCCTCCCAGTCACTTCCCATCGGAACGGCCTACGCTGTTTGGGTTGGCATTGGAGCAGTTGGAGCGGGTGTTTTTGGCGTGCTGCTTTTTAAAGAGCCAAAAACCTTTGGCCGAATTGTATTTTTAACTCTGTTGGTAATCTCAATTATAGGCCTAAAAATTACAGCTCGTTGAAATGACTTCGAACTATAATTTTCCCTCCCTACAAAAAAAGGATTGGCTTTACAAATATTCTATTTAAGTCTTTTAAATTGTTTTAAAGCGTCGAACTTAATAAAAATGAACCAATGAAAATTTGGAAACAGCTTTTGTATTGGGTGACAACTTTTGATGCAACATTGCGTGTTCTGCTTTTTTTAGGAACGATGTGTGGGGCCCTTTTGGGCTTTTTGGAAATGGCCGAAGAAGTGGAAGAGGGAGAAACAAAAGCTATTGATGAAAAAATCTTCTTTCTTCTTCGGGAGGAAGACGACCTTTCAAATCCTATCGGCCCTCTATGGTTTGAAGAGGCTGCCCGGGATATCACTGCTTTAGGAAGCTACACTATAGTCTCTTTAACAACTTTGTTTACACTAGGACTACTATTGCTTTTAAAAAAGAAAATAGAGGCCATGTTTTGTTTTCTCTCTGTCGTAAGCGGCACAGGCCTAATCCACTTTTTGAAAATTGGCTTCGATCGCCCAAGGCCTGATGCTGTATCTCATCTAGTAAATGTTAGCACGGCCAGCTTTCCTTCCGGTCACAGCACCATGGCCTTTGTTATCTTTTTATCTTTAACCTTTCTGGCTACCAGGTCACTGCCTTCAAAAGCCACAAAGATTTATGTGGTTTTAACATCTGTATTTATTGCTTCAATGATAGGATTTAGCAGAGTGTACTTGGGAGTGCATTGGCCTAGCGATGTATTAGCAGGAATGTGTTTGGGCTTTTTTTGGGCACTACTTTGGTTGGGAATGGAAATAATAGTTTTTAAAAAATACCTTTCCAGATCTTAAGTCAGAATTATAACGATTGATTCAGCGGTTGAGAAGTTCATGCCAATGCTATTGTTGAGATGTGTCAAATTGACACTTGACCGAATTTACTGGATTTTATCATTTTTCTTATTTACCATTTTCACATGATGAAAAAAGAAGATTTATTTGCCTCAATTGTAGTGTTTTTAATTTCCATGCCCATTTGCCTTGGCGTTGCCATTGCATCCGGACTAAACCCTGTTGCTGGAATCTTTACCGGTATCATTGGGGGAGTCATCGTTGGGATATTCTCTGGCGCCCCGCTCCAAATTAGCGGCCCATCGACTGGACTTGCAGTTATGGTTTTGCATGTTGTGGATGTGTATGGCCCAACAGCTTTAATCCCACTGGGGATTATCGTGGGGGTTGCGCAACTTGCGACTGGTTTCTTTAAAGTTGCTCACTTTTTTCAGGCCACACCTCCAGCACTACTGAAAGGTATGCTTTCGGGAATTGGTGCAGCAATCCTCTTATCTCAGATTTACATTCTATTTGATCTTAAAATGAGTTCCGAAGGTCTTAAGAATATTGCCGGACTTCCTGCAATATTTGGAAATCTCTTTACTGGGAACATAAACGAGCTGCAAACACACTCTCTAATTCTTGGAGCGATCGTTATCGTAATCCTTGCACTATGGAGTAAGGGGAAGCATCAAATCTTTGAGCTATTGCCTGGACCACTTGTGGCCACTGTTGTTGCTTCTGTTCTAGTTCTGGCTTTAGGCTGGGAAGTTAAAATGGTTAACCTTCCTGAAAATATCTTTTCAAAAGCTTTTGACTACGATTATCTAGGAATTTTTGCAGCTCTTGATATGAACTTCGTTCTTTACTCGTTGGGATTTGCATTTGTAGCCAGTGCTGAAACATTGTTGTGTGTAAGCGCTGTGGATAAAATGGCCAGAACTGACTCAAACTACAATAAACAGATCATGGCGCAAGGAACTGGCAACTTGGTTGCTGGGGCACTCGGAGCTATTCCGGTTGTAGGTGTAATTAGTCGAAGTGCCGCCAATGTTGAGTTTGGTGCAAAGACAAAGCTTGCTGGGATCTTATCTGGCATTTGGATTGGTTTGTTTTTATTTCTTCCAGACGTTTTAGCGTATATTCCTATTCCAGCACTTGCAGGTTTATTAATCTATATTGGTTACAAGCTACTGGATATCTTTCACATTTGGGACTATATCAGAAACCGCAATAAAACCTCTTTGATCTTTTTTACTACTTTGTGCCTAACGATCACTGTGGACTTGTTAGTCGGTGTAGTAGGTGGCTTTGCCGTTTCTATCTTAATTCTTGTTTGGGATGTTCTGAAGTTTGACTTGAGCGTTGAGCAAAGAGGGGATAATAAGGTTTTAAAGTTTAATGGGAAGCTTTCATTTTTGGACCTTCCTGTTTTATCAAAGAAACTAAAGACACAAGGTCTTGAAGACGTTTCAAACCTTGAAATCTGTCTGAGAGAGGTTGAATATCTTGACCCTGCTATCCTGGAACACCTCGATGAACTTAAAGATAAGTTAGAGTCTCAAGGTAAAAAGATTGAGATTCATTACAATAAATTTACAATGCATTAATTAGTTAAGGCCTTTTCAGGCCTTAACTTTTTTAAGCTTTAGGTTACACTTCCATTTTAAAAATCCTAAGAAGGCTTCAACGCTTTCTTAATAACTAACTTCCACCCTTGGTATCTATTTCCAGCTAAACGCTAATTTTTGTTTCGGTGCTGTATCTGATAGCCGTTTATGTGATATTACATGTGTTCGCTTTTGGTTGTTTTTGTTTGACACTTCAAACTTTTGTTTTTAGTGTCGATCTTGTAACCATAAAGGAGATCATTATGAAAAAAATTGTTTGGTGTTTAATGTTTGTCGTTTCATCTTTTGCTATGAGTCAGGAGTCGGACCTGGTGTTGGAAGGAGAAAGATGGCTTGCGAAGTCTACAGGTTATGTTTGCAACGCCTTTGAAGAAACTGTTGAGAGAACTCCGGGTCATGAGAGGTTTAATGTTCAGTTTAGCCAACTGTCTACAGACTACACTTTGGATAACGTTTTGGTTAAAGCAAGCTTTGATCAAGGTGGGTCCAATTGTAGCTATAGCGTTTTACTTTTTGCAGACAACGCCAATGAGACTGTTAAGTTTGTTGAGTCTAGGGCATTTGCACTAAATGGAGACTCTAACTGTTTAGAAGGCAAGGATATGCTTGATAAACAATTCGCTCTAAATGAATACCTCTACTGGGGGCACCCGCACCACGTAAGCATTGTTGTTCCTGATGAAGGAGCTGCAAGTGTTTGTGGCTCCGGGGCAACTCACATTGCAATTGATTTTACTCTTTCTGGGCGTGTTAGAGAATAAGACTAACACACCAAAAAGATTGGGGAGGGCGGCGCACTCCCTCTCCATTTTTTTATGAAAAAACTAATCAGAATAACAATAAAAATTCATCGCATCTTGGGCCTGGCATTGGCATTGAATTTTTTCATCCTTTGCTTAAGCGGTACAATACTCATTTGGAAAGATGAGCTTTCAGGTCAGGGCCCAGAGAACACATCATCGTCTTCTGATGGCTTTGTTAATGTACAAGAGTATGTATTAAAAAATTATCCAACAAAGAAATTATTGTCCATATTTATTGATGACAGTGGAAATTTTCAAGCAAGGTTGGGTGAAGAAGGCCAAGAGAAGTTTAGGGGGGCAATTAAATTAAAATTTGATCCGCAGGGAAATCAGCTGCACTCTAAGACAACTAAAGACCAAGGCATTCTTTCACTCATACTAGCGATCCACAGGGAGTTATTAATTCCTGGCAAGGGAAAATACTTAGTTGGGCTACTTGGCCTTTTTATCACCTTCATCCTTCTTTCTGGATTCATAATAGCACCCAAGTTTTACAAAAATCTAAAGGCCGTAAACAACAGGCTTCGCCTTGGCATCCTCCACAAGCGGTGGGGACTTGCCTCTTTTTCATGGATACTATTGATAACGTTAACTGGAATATTGCTCTCTTTTAACGGTCTTATGATTTCATTGTTTTTAAAGTCTAGCTTAGATTCTGAAAAGGCTTTAATTAAAAATGCACGCTCACACTATGTTCGAGTAGAAACGGTTCAAAGTAATGTAAAAGCGGCACTTCCACATTTTTCTATTGATTATATCTCTTACCCAGATAATGAATTTTCCCTGCCTGGCCATTTTGCTGTGCTTGTAGAGAGGGAGAGCTTAAAGAGGATTCTTTTTGTAGAAGGGGATACAGGTGACGTTTCGAAAGTTGTTTCACTACCGTGGTATATGGAGCTGATGCTGATTTCTGAACCACTTCATTTTGGAAACTATGGTGGGGTTCTTCTTAAAGTCTATTGGACAATTATGGGACTTGGTGCCTCACTTATACCTTTTAGCGGACTTATGATTTTTCTAGCACGGAAAAAGGTTGTTAATCTTGATTCCATTAAACTTCCTAAGAGCTTTAGGAAAAAATCTATTTTATTTATCCTATTCGCCCCAATGATACTGGTTTTTATAAGTTACTATTCTTCAGAGAGATGGAAGGGGCCTGTTGGTTTTATGGCCTTGCTAATGGCCATTTATCTATTTAATGATCTCTTCCTGGGAGAAGGAAGGAGGTCTAGGTGAATAAGTCTTTGATATTCGTATCTTTGGCCTCCTGTTTATTTGGGGCTTCTCAAACAATGATTCTAGGTCTTATTCCATTCATTTCTAAAGCACTAAATCTTCCACTAGCAATAGTTGTTTCTATATATGGGTTGATTATCCTTGTTTATTTGATATTCACCCTATGTTGGGGAAAGTTCATTCCTAAATTTGGTATAAAAAAGAGCCTACTAGCAGGAACAGGAGGGTTGGCATTATCCAATGCTGCACTACTTTTTTCAATATACTCTACTCAAGCTGGAGGAGTGTTGTTTATTGCCTCTAGATTGATTCATGCAATCGGTGCTAGTTCTATAATTCCCTTGTCCCAAGGACTCAGAGCTCAGATTCATGGAAGGGAGGCTGGTGGCCTGTTAAGTCACTCCCTATGGCTTTCAGTTGGACGTTTTAGCGGGCTTTTTCTTGGGCTAATTTTCTACACCAATATTACAACCCTGCTATTGATAACAATTCTATGCTCAATGATCTTGAATCTATGCATCTGCTTCTGGAGTGTAAGTGTAGAGCAAATCAAGGCCCAACAACCTGAAACATCGAATGCCATAAGTTTGATTTACTTTCAACCACTGCTTTTTATGAGTGTCATCGCTTACTTTAATACATCCTTATCTAAAACTGTTTCCTACTTTGAAAAAGTGGTCGTTCTTCAGACCAAGGCCTTATACCTTGGTCTATTGGTCATTGCTTTTTTTATATTACTGTTCCAAATAATTCTTAAAAAAACCACACTCTACCGTGTAGCAGTTATCAACTTCATAGCTTATTTATCTCTTGTTGGGTCTGCCTACTTTTTTCATAGGATCGAGGACTTAGATGCTCTTATCCTCTTTATTATATTGATCTCTTTTGCCGCAGCTCTTATTCCTTTAGACTACTCTGTCAAAATTTTTAGTCAGCAAAGAAAGGGTGAAGCTCTAATATCTGGAAAAATAAGTTTTTATCAAACCTTGGGTAATGCATTTGGAGGAATGCTTGCGGGTGTGGCCCTCAATTTTGATCATATGTCTTCAAATTTGATTTTACTTTTCGCATTCATGCTTCTGTGCGGACATATCTATCTAGTAATAAATAAAAAGAAAAAGGTGTTTGTATGAGCCCCAAAACAATTTCACAGAAATACTCTATGAAAGCGTTTTTTAACTCTTATTTACGTGATTACGCAGTAGAAAAGGGTGTTGTAATTAATAATAATGTTATTGAATTGCCTTTAGTCGATGCTGACTTCCTAAAGATCGAGCTTGAAAAGCAATCTCTACTGGGATCCCACAAATATACAGGAAATATTTGGCTTTGCTCTAAACAAAAAGAAAAAGAGATTGAATTTGATGAGCTTGTGGCACTTTTAGCTAATACTCACGGCAGTGATTGTGGTGTTGATTCATTTATGGCGAATGTTCAAAACTCTCGATACAATTTGGAGCTTATTCTAAAGCAGAGGCTTTCCGATTTTTCAACCGAGCTAGACTATTTAAAAAGTGAGCAAAGCCTAATCTTAGGGCATCCATTTCACCCGTACCCAAAGTGTAAAAAGGGGATGGAAAAAGCTGATGTTGAAAAATACTCCCCAGAGTTTCAAAAAAGTATACATTTGTTTTGGATTGCTTGTGCCGAAGGTACATATATTCTTGACTCAGATGAAACTTGTGGCGTTTCCTTTGAAGATATTGCCTTTTTCGATATTGGGGATGAGTCAAGTCATATTAAGAAAGAAAACTATAGACTTCTTCCCATGCATCCATGGCAGTGGTGCCGTCTTCGAAGTAAAAAAATCATAGAGAATAAAATCAAAAATAAAGAAATCTTAGAACTCGGATATGGGAGGAATGAGTGGCATGCACTTTCCTCTTTAAGGACTCTATACTGTGATGGTGCTCCTGCTCAATTAAAATTTTCAATGGATGTAACACTTACCAATTCAATTAGACACTTGCAGCAAAAAGAGGCCGTGAGAGGGATTCAAATCAGTAAAGTCCTTCGTGATATATCAAAGGAATCAGTGGGTGATCTGGAAGTTCTGTCCGAACCGTCGTTTGCTGGAATTGCAAGCAAAGAGGGAATAGTGATCCCAGAGACGATTGTGCAAGTTCGTCAAAACCTAGACTGGAAGAATTCATTTTTACTTGCAACTTTGGTGGAAGAGAATCCATTTAAAGGATTTTCCTATCTAAAGGAAAAAATAAGCACACTCGATATGAATTATGAAGTTGCAGCAAAGAAATGGTTTGGTGAATTTTTAAGTGTTGTTGCCAGGCCACTTTTAACACTAGCTTCAGAAGAAGGCGTACTTCTTGGAGCCCACATGCAAAACATCATCGTTCAAATGAGCTATTCGCTTCCTGTTAAAGCAATATATCGAGATTGCCAAGGCAGTGGATTTTCTAAGAGAGCTTATGAAAAACTGTCATTGAAACACCCTCACATTTCACCTAAGAATGGAAACATCCTAGGTGATGAGGATACGAATAAGGTATTCGTTTATTACTTTGTTATAAATACAGTATTTAGTGTAATCAGCTCTATCGCAGACTCTGAAAGTGAGATGGAGAGAAAGCTACTAAGTCAATTTAGAAACTTCATATTTAACTTGAGAATGATATCTTGTAATTCGTCAATTTATGATTTTTTGCTTGAATCTGGGACTCTTTGGCAAAAAGGCAACTTCCGCTGCTGTTTAGAAGGCCATAATGAAAACACTGTTCAAGACCCTTGGAGAATATATAACAAAATTCCAAACCCTTTGAAGACTGAGCTAAGAAGCTTAGAAACTGCAAGAATAGGTGAAGTTTATCGGGCCTATGAGCCAAAAATGCAGAAGACACTTAGTTTTCGCGTTGCAGATCCTAAAAATGATTTAGAGGTTTTTCATAAATGGCATAATAAAAAGTTTGTCAGTGAGTTTTGGGAAATGGACAAATCCAGGGAAGAACTCAAAGAATACTTGCTAAAGCTTCTTAATGGAGCTTATCAAACTCCTCTCATCTTCGAGGTTGAGGGTGAGGCCGTTGGCTACTTTGAAATTTACTGGGCCTATGATGATCGTATTGCACCTTATTGCGAAGCTAAACTATATGATAGAGGTCTGCATCTTCTTATTGGTGAAGAACGCTTTTTGAACACCCGTTGTGCATTCTACGCAATTTTACACGCATCCAATTATATGTTTAAGGATTGTGAGCACACAAAAAACCTTTGGGGGGAACCACGTTCTGATAATCAAAAGATCTTAAAAATTTCACAGGCCTTGCCTGGATGGAGTTTTCAAAGAGAATTTGATTTCCCTCACAAGCGATCTGCCCTGTTGAAATGTGAACGGGACGTATTCTTTAAAGAAAAGGGGCAACTATGAGCGGTAGTCATCTTTTTTTCTTTAATAGGGCATTGATTGTAAAGGCCATTGAAGAGTTGCAGTTTGAAGAATTATTACATATTCAGAAGATTAATGAGAAAATGTGGAAGTTAGACGCAGGAAATAATATCGAATATCAATTTAAGGGAAAAGTTGGAGCATGGAACAATATTCAAGTGCAAGAGGATTCCCTCCAAAAATTCCAATACGGCCTTGAGCAAGCTGTTTATACTGCTGCTAGCTTTTTTTATGAAGTTCAGGACGTTTGTGGGATTGATGATGCGACACTTGGTCAATTTCTAGAAGAGATGCATCAAACCTTATATTGCGATGAACTTAGGTTTAATAGGCTAAAAGCTTACACCGCGAGTGAGCTTTCAAAACTATCCTTTCACGAAATTGATCAGCTACTGCCTGGGCATCCCAAGCTTTTGCTAAATAAGGGTAGGCTCGGTTGGGGGATAGGCGAGCTCTCCGCATATACTCCGGAATCTGGACAATCATTTCAATTGATTTGGATTGCTATAAAAAAGGAGAAACTTTCTGCCGGCATAGATCCAAACATTTCATATGAGGATCTTCTTTTATCCTCATTGAATAAACGCCAAGTTGAGAGTGCTCGGGTCTCACTTGAAGAACATGGTTTAAATCCTGACTCATATTATGTGATTCCAGTCCATCCATGGCAATGGGATCGCTACATTTGTATTCAATTTCAAGATTATATTTTTAAAAAGGATATGGTGTATATCGGTGTACTAGGTGACTTTTATACGCCTCAGGCATCCATTAGAACTCTGACAAACAACAATAATCCGATGGCCTTTGATATAAAAGTCTCCACTTCCATACTAAATACATCTTGCATTAGAGGGCTTCCTGGAAAGTATGTAGGTGTGGGATATGAAATCTCTAAATTTGTAGATGAAACAATAAGCAAGGATGAATTTCTCAAAGAGCACAATACTCGCGTTCTTAAAGAAACTGCAGCAATCTCTGCAGTTTTAGAGTCTCATCAAAATGTTGAAGGATGCTCTTACCGTTACAAAGAATTGTTGGGCTGTGTTTGGCGCGAGAGTGTGGCATCTGTATTGCGTGGTGGAGAACAGGCCGTGCCAACAGGTGCACTAATCATGAATCATAATGGGGAGCATTTAATTAAGTTTTATGTTCTAGATTCAGGTTTAAGTCCAAAAGAGTGGCTAAAGCATTACTTTGATAAGGTTGTCCTACCTCTTTATCATTTGCAAATTAAACATGGAATAGGACTTGTGGCTCATGGTCAAAACACTATTCTGATACTAGAGGATTCTAGGCCATCTGGGCTGATTATTAAGGATTTTCACGGAGATCTAAGAGTATCTGAAAGTGTTAAGTTTGATGGTGAGTTTGCCGCTTTTCTAGAGCGTCTACCAAAACACTATCTTATTCATGATCTATTCACTGGGCACTTTGTAACTGTACTGCGCTATCTTTCCAGGGTGATGGAGGAGAGCTTGTCTTTGCCCGAAAAAGATTTCTACGCAGTTCTTGGTGAAGTGATTGATAGTTACCTGAGAAGCACTGAAGTCAAAATAGATATCAGCGTTGACCTGCGAAAGTCTGAGTTTGAAAAGATTCTAGTAAACAAAGTTAGATTTGTTTCTGGCTACAGTGAAACTTCTCAAAGATTGAAACCCATTTTAGGAAACAATATAAAAAATCCCATTGCTAGGAGTATGGAAGAGAGTAAATTATGAGTAAAGTGTATGACATGCTAGGAATTGGTCTTGGCCCCTTTAATTTAAGTCTCGCAGCACTCCTTGATCAACACAAAGAGCTTGAAACTTGTTTCTTGGATAACAAGTCAAGTTTCTCATGGCATAGTGAGCTCATGCATTCGGACTCCATGATGCAAACCTCATATTTGAAGGATCTCGTGACACCTGTCGATCCAACGAGTCCCTATAGTTTTATGAATTATCTGGTCAAGAATGACTTATTTTATGGTTTTATGAATACTGGACGCCAAAATATAAGTCGCGTGGAGTTTGAAGGCTATTGTTCATGGGTTTCAAAACAACTCGAACAGAGTATTCAGTTCAACTCTCTTGTTGAGAGTGTGAACAGAAAAGGAGATCTCTTTGTCGTGAAAACAGGCAAAGAGGAGTTCTTGTCTAAGAATATCTGCATCGGATCTGGACCTGTTAAAAATATTCCTCCATGTACCAGGCAATGGCTTGGAGATAGGGTTTTTCATGCCAAATCCGTGGAAATGAAAAACGCCAACCTCGAAGGTAAAAGGGTTTTAATTATCGGAGGCGGACAAACTGGTGTTGAGATTCTTAGAAATGGACTAAAAGAAAAATGGGGGCGGGCCGAATCAATTACCCTTATTTCTGGTAGAGATAGCTTGCAGCCATTAGATGAGGGAGCCTTTACAAATGAGTTCTTCTCTCCTGGTTATGTAGAGTCCTTTTTAAGAACTAGTCCTCATATAAAAGAGGAAATTGTTCAAAAGCAGCTTCTGACAAGTGATGGTAATACTCCTTCCTATTTATCTGAGTTTTATAAAGAGCTCTATCTAGATAAAAACTACTATCACTCCTTTTGTAATTACCAGATCGCTCCTATGCGCTGGCTGGATCATCTGGAGTGTCATGATGGTTTGTACGATGCAACTGTACTAAATAAAATGTATGAAACTTCAGAACATTACAAAGCTGACATTGTTATCTTGGCAACGGGTTTTAGAAATAGCCTTCCCAACTACATGAGAGAGCTTTATTCGGAAATTCAATTTGATCATAATGAACGGCCTGTTATCAATGACAATTATACTCTTTCCACTAAATGGGATGGTGACGGAAAAATCTATGCAATGAATCTAAGTCGTCATAATCATGGTATTGCTGATCCACAGATTAGTCTTATGGCATGGAGATCAGCAAATATTGTAAATGACCTTTCAGGGAAAGCGTCTTATCAGATACTTAGTAGAGATTCTAACCTTTTAAAATTTACATCCAACACAAGAGAGATTTGAAATGAAATTAACACTTATATTAGTAATAAGTAGTATTCTTGCATACGGATCCGCAGATAAGGAAGAAGTGCTTGAAAACCCAACATTAAAAACTTTATCAGGGGCCTTATCCTCTTGGAGCCTCTATTCAACATTCACTTACAAAGGGGGATCTTTAGAGAAACCACTTAGCTCGGAAAGACCAAACATAACCAAAGCTGCCGAGGAGCCCGGATTAACCTCTCTAAGTGGTGTTGTAGGGATTAAATATAGACTTTCAAAGAAAGACAATTTGTCTCTCCAAGTGGGGACCTATATGACGGCACCCTTTCATACCAATTATGATGGCAACTCTTCAAAGAATGAGGAAGATTTTAATAACAATAATGGACGACTAGATTTAGATGATCCTGTGATTAGCTACTTTAGAACCTATTATGTCGGTAGCGTTCAAAACATAAGCTTTTTTAAATATCAACATAGCACACGTGGTATTTATACTGATTACGGCTATGACTCAGCATTTGCATTTAGTCAGGCCTCAGCAATTCCGTTGGGAAAGAAGGTTTATTTGGCAGGGACATTTACTTACACTCAATTCTTTTTTGATAAGTCCAGCACCGAACACCCTTTACTTGGAAAGACATCCCTATATCCTTATCAGAAAGAAAGGGAGTATAAACTTAGTTTGGCAATGGAATACTACCTAAATCCAAAATTTGCACTCAGGGCCATTACAGACCTAGGCGTATATTTTCAAATGAGAGGGGATGAACTAGATAATTTAGATCATCAGCCCCTTCAGCAGACTATCGCAATGACGTACTTTATTAGTAGAGACATCTCAATTGCTCCAAACTTAAGATTTATTGCAGAGGATATCCGTTCAGACAGAACCAATGTTGGGCTTAGCCTAAATGTTAATATCTAAAGGAGAGCTAGGTAGGCGCTCTCCTTTAAATTAGTTCAGTGTAAGTCCACAATTTAAAAGCTTCTCAAATGAATGCTTACTATGTGTTTTAATATACTCAATGAACTCATCGTAGAGCTCTTTGTCCTGATTAAGCTCGCCAAGCATTGAACAAACCAAATTCTGGTCAATTAGGGACTTTATCTCACTTATTCGATCGACCTTTGTTACTAGCTTGCTTATTTTTTTTACAGTCATGTTGGAGATGTTAAATCCTCTAGTTAGGCTTTCTGTATATATCAGTTCCACGTGTTCAGCTTCACTATTCATGACATTGTTGGCTATATCTATGTCATTAACTGCGAAAGGAACTACCTTTCCATCTACAAATAAATTTAGATTGTAAGTATCAATAAGCAGAGATTTCTTTTCGATGCTTATTATTCTACCTACGATAATACCCTCATCAACCTCAATCTTTGAAAGGCCGTAATAACCTCCTGTTAAAAGGAGTGCCAGCAAGACGAGGTAAATGAACGCTTTTACTTTTAGCTTCATTTCTCCTCCGAGCATAAGAGATCGCAGACCAAGTAACTGGTCTTTTAAAAATACACGATTTTAACGGGAGCTAGATTGAAGGGGCCCTAATGAGGAGTGATTTTAAGAACAGTTTTCTTTGTTCTTGGATTAGAATTGTTAAGAAAAGTAGGCATAAGAAAAATGGAAGTGATTGCAGAGCAACTCGCTTTACTGGAACTGCAATCTGATCACTTTCTTGTCTTTCTGGCCTATCTGATATTTTATGTCTAGCAGTGGAATGAATGAAATTTCCACCGGAAGAAGTTAAAACACTTTTAAAAAAAGGCTTTCTAGGAGTATCATCCACTAATACGATTGGATCGTAAATTGTGGAACAGAGGGCGAAGTAGCCGAGCAATAAGAAGGCGGTAAATCGAATAGATTTAAAAAAGTGTTCGCTTTTTAATTTATTGAAGTATTCCTTGCCTTCCATAGAACGACTATAACATGATTATGGGTATAAACATAAGTCTTAATAATAAAGAGCAAGCTTTAAAGTATGATTAGGTTTATCTGTCTATATTTACTCTTATTTTCTGCTGGGTTAACTTTTCAGCTTGGTTCAAATGTATTTGACCTAAATCAACAGTCATCCATAAATGGGTTAAAGAACGGGCATGTGGTATCTGGGGCCTCCAGCAAGACTACTTCATTCGAACCTGTTGAAGATCGCAAGTTTTCTTTGTCAGGGCTTTGGAGCAGTTGCTGGCCGGAACCTATTGAGTCTCACTTCAGCACTGATTCCTTAAATAATGTCCTAAGGCTGTTACTATCAAGAAGTATAGGAAGTCGCTCTCCACCATTTTTTAGTTAAAAACACTAATCATTTAAAATTTTTAACTAAGGAATGAATATGAAAAACCTTAAAGAGTGGGTCTTTATGCTCAGCTTTCTTGTATTGACTGCTGCATTGATAGCCTTTGAAGTTTTGCGCAATAACTAGCGCTGAATATGGCCAGGGTTGACCTGGCCTTTTTTAATGTGCTTCTATTTCTTTTCCTCTTGATGTGAAAGAGAATGCCTTCGTTCCTATTGAGCCTATCATCACTGCTTCAATAATGGGTGCTGATATCTTTCTTTCAGTTTCCCACTTCACAATAAAGTTTGCTCCAGTTCCACCGGATAAGTCGGATTCCGGAATGACAAAATCCTTAGAAGACATTTTAGATAGGGAGAAAGGTCTGTCGATGAAGCTCTTAATGCGTTTTCCATTAGTGTCAAAATAATCAATTTGGGTGATCACTATAGACTCACTGGGAGAAGTGTTTCTGATACTTAAAATCGCGGTAAGGTGTAGTAGGTCTCCCTCAAAACGATTATAGATGCTCGAGTATATGGGCACGTAAACTGACTGCCCATGTATCATTCTGGCAGTAATCTTGCCAATTGGAGAGAAGTTTTCTGAACTTGGTACGACGCTTTCATCTAAAGGCTTTTTGGCCACTCGCTCATTGCAAGAAAAGAATAATAAACATGCCAAAGCTAATTTTATTAACAATTTCATAGTTAGTCCCATGTAGAAGGTTTTATAATAATTTTATGGAATAAAACGAAGTAATCAAGCCATATAGTTTGTGAATTATTTAAGTCGCACTTACAGGTACTTCTCAAAAAACATCCAAGAAAGCCCAAATATAAACCCTGTATTGTGTTGGGTTTCCACCAGGTCGCTCTTCCTGTTGGCCGCAAGAGTGAGGTTGGAGTAGAAGCCGCTTGTAAATAGAAAAAGGTGTTTTGTAAGCTCCATAGAAAAGCCAAGTGAGCCCCCAATGTCAACTACTCCTGATTTAGCGTCAAAGGCCTTTCTTTGTTCTGTCTTAAATTCCTCTTCTATTCCATAAAAGAAGTCGTTGTATTTAGCGTCCGCGAAGGCCACGCTAAATCTGGAAAATAAGGTGAAACGGCTATCGCTGGATGGCCTATGCCACAACTTGACGTTAGGTTCTGCGACAAAACCTTGCTCTTTGAAGTGCAGTCCCGGGGCGACTGAATAATTCACTCTAAGTCCAAGACCAAAGGTGAGCCTTGTGAGTTTGTCTTCTGTAGGGTAGCGAAAAATGAGACCTGGACCAAATCCCAACAATGCGTCGGTGTCAGGCATGCCGTTTCTCGCTTCATTCTCTTCGCTTTTTATAGGAAAGTTAAACCCTCCACTCACACCAAACTCAAACCCTTCGCTTTTAATTAATTGAACTCTGTTGCCTTCCTCATCCGCCTTTAGATACTCGCCTCTATAAATGACCCAAGGGAAGGGGATTGTTCTAAGTGTTGTGGACTGCGCGCCTGGATAGTTTGGTAAGCTGAGTGAAATAATACCCGCTCCAATCTCATATATAGGCTGTTTTTTCTTTGTGAAATTCTTTGAGATTTGGGCGGATGCTTCGCCTAATAAAAAGAAAAATAGGAAGAATGATAAAAATAAATTTCTGATTGCAGCTTCTCTAAATTAAAAGTGACTATTACCTTGAACACAAATATTAACCTAAACGGTTGCTATATCCAATAGATGGCAAAAATAAGACCTGATTTTTGGTTGAACAAAGCTTGAACAACTTTCAACCTGAAAGAGAGAGGGCTCCCTGTGGGAACCCTCCATTCTAACTTAGTAATTTGCTTTTTCGTCAACTTTTGCAGTGAAGTGCATCACCATTGCGATTACAAAGCCTAGTAGGAAAAGATAGAAAAGTATTTGCGCTATCCCTGCACTGGCCGTGGCTATGCCTCCAAAACCAAACACTGCTGAAACGATTGAGATTAGAAAAAATATGAATGCCCATCGTAACATCTATCCTCCTTTGATTATGAATTAAGCAGTTGATCTACTTTTTTCTCAAGTTCTGCGACACCTTCGCTAAACTCATCTTTAAAGTCTTCGTATCCTTCACTGGCATCCTCAGAAACTTCGCTTAAGTCTTCTTTTAATTCCTCTTTGCTATCCATGAGGTCCTCGTAGGCATTTTCCATTTTTGCCTTTGTTTCTCCACTTGCACCGGCCATCTTTTCTTCAACGGTTTCAAGCTTGTCTTCAATCATTTCGATCTTGTTTTCAGCGCTTTCCTTAAATTCTTCTTTAGTCATTCCAAACGCGCTCGAGAGACCCAGGGTAAGTAAAAAGATAAGTCCTGTTGTAAATTTCAAAAATCCTCCTTTGGATTATCGGTTATTCCTATGTACTCAAGCATTCCATAGGAATTACTAAGCTTCATTAACAGAATGTTAAATAAACTTTACAAAACTGAAGAAACCTTAAGAGATAAATAGTGCAATCTGGCGTTATAGCGGGATCTACGATTCAACCAGATCTTGTAGAACGAAATAATATTTAAGCAACAGATCAAAGCTATGTAGAAGCTTCTAAAGAGGCATAACGTGTATTCAGTTAGTTACAGATTTCTGTCTTAAGTTTTTCCTAATTTTTGACGATTAGTTAGTGATGATTAATATGCGTTTTAAATTAATCTTATTTGTATTTGCCTGCTTTATCGGCAGCACCAGGGCCATCGTCGAGAAGGCCTGTGACCAAGACTTAGGGGTGGGCCTAAAGAGGGATGTATTTAACAATCAAGCTCTTGTGGCCAAGTTACATGTTATATCCCAATTAAAGTTGGCAAGCAGACTTTCTAAGGATTCATTCCAAAGAAGTGTTGTTAAAGAGAAAATAGATAAGCTTCAGGCATCAATCGAGGGGGAAGCGGCTGAAAACCTAAAAAAGAATGCTCTAAAGTCATTCTTTAAAAACGGCAAAGACCAAACCTATCAAAAAGCGGTTTTATTCTCTGAAAGACAGAATGTTAAACTGCCACCTGCGGTGGCGGCGCTCTTAATTAAGAAAGTTGAAGAAAGCGACTGCACTCTAAGAGATGACTGCTTGGAAGAGGAGGACCTTGCTATTCTATGGCTTGGAAAAAAGCTCGGTTTGAGTTCGGAAAAATCTAATCTAGTTAAAAGTCTTAATAATCAAAAAAGCCCCAAAGTTTATTTGAAGGGCGCGCAGGGAGAGAAGGCCTTTGGCAACTTGATTAAAGGCCATGAGAAAAATGCCATTGCAGCGATCTCACAGTTTCAAGTTGATGAGCAACTCTGCGGTGGAATCTTCAATAAAATAACATGCTCAAGAAAACCTTCTGGAATAAAAGCTTTTGAAGGCGCCAGTGACTTCACCAACATAACGACTTTAAGTAAATCGCAGGCATTGGAAGGGAAGGACTCAGGAGAGCTTTTTAGCTCTGTAAGGTCATACTACCTTGATGGCGCTGGCAATAAAGTGAGTAGGGCCCCGGCCAACTTGTATGAATACACCAACCGTGTGTGCGCAGGGGTTGAGTTTGATCCAAAGCTTAGAAACAAAGAAGTTTTTGGGTTAAGTGATAGTAGAGGATCGCTAGGAGGCACAAAAGATGCCTTCAGTGCCTATAGCAAAAATGGTTTAGAGGGACTTAAATCCTTGAATGCAAGTACTTCTACAGGAGGGAAATTTAAAGGGCTGAAACTTTTAAACGCTCTTAAAATTCCTGGACCCATGTTTCGGTGCGAACCTGAGTCTCCAATCGTAGTTCCTAAGGTAGGCAAACTCAAAGCTGATAGAAACGTCTGTTGTGATGAATCTGTTAAGAAAGGAAAGGTAAGCTATTACTTCTTCAGCTGGGGTGGCGGAATGAATTGTAGGGCATTTTTTGGACTGCCTTATTTGGCCGAGGTTGGGGCTAAGATCGGCGCTGGATTTAATGTTACACTTGCTGGCGGAAGTGAACCAGAGACCTGTGAAGAGGTGCAATGTGCGCAAACGTCTCCAATGATAAATGTCTCTGCAGGCCTATATGCCGAAGCCCTGGCCGGAGCAGGATCAATTCAAGGAACAATTTCATGGGTGCCTTATATGGCCTTCAAGCAATGTGTGGATACTTTCTCTTCAAAGTTGCCACCAGCAGATTTTAGTTATCAAGTTGGGAGAGTTCTCGCCATTGTAAATGTAAGGCTCGGATGGGCATTCTCTTATAATGAGGTTAAAGTAATTTATGAAGATCAAGATACTAAGCATACTTCCGTTCCTCTTTTTTAGTCTGAACTTTGTTAGTGCTAAAGAGCTTAAGGAAATTAAAGTTCCGTCTTTCATGGACGGAGTCAAAAAAGATCCCAGTCAACAGGACGTCTATTACAGCTATGATGGAGGGGTTGTTGTGAATAAAACAGTGAACGAGCTTAAAAAAGGTGGGATTGAGGGATTTGTTAAAAAGCTTTTTTTAACTTATCAGTCAAAGGACGAAAAGGCCTTTAAGACACTGTTCACGGAGAAAGCTCTGGCACAAATGGAGTCCTTAGGAAAGTCAGTGATAGAAAAAGAGTGGAAAACTTTAACTGCCGCTAAAAACGCCTACCTTAGAAGCTACTTTAATTATAAAGGCGGCGTGGTTGTTTCTTGGAAAGTTGGCGGGGTTCCTAGGGGATTGTATTTAATCAAGCAGGGAGAAAGCTATAAGATAGACTCTTTCAGTGCTGAGAGTGAGGATGCGAGCTTTCATAATAGAAGTTTGTTTTTCACATATTTGCCAAATAAAGAGCTGCCTGCAAAAGTTTTAAAGAGCTTTTCTTTAAGTGACTCTGTTTATCAGCTAGTAATCAAAACCAGCAAGGAGAGACCACTGCTTCATATTCTTAAAAAGGAAAAAGGAGTATGGAAAACAAAAGTATTGCTAAAAGACAACTCTGTAGGAAAAGGTCGCTTCGATGACCTTGACCCCAAAGATGGTGTCATTAAAATTAAGTTCTCCAAAACAGACTTTACCCAAGATATTGAGCACGAACTGTTGGTGCTTCAAAGCAACTTTCCTCTTAAAAGGTATCCTCTTGAAAAGGCCCAGAGTGGTAATCTTTTTATAAATCCCTAACAAGTCTGTTCGGCCTATGCCTAAGTCCAGTATATGATTTAACTGTCCGGCCATTATATAAAATGGACTATGGAATCCTTAAACGTTTCATTGAATAGTGGCGAGTTATGATAGCGGCATTCTTGATTGTCGCCTTTTTAGTTGTGGTCGTAATTACATGGCATTTCTGGTGTATTCAAGGCCTTTATAAAATTATGCCCGACAATCGGCACCACTCTCACTTCTTAAGAAGTATATCTGTTTTAATTCTTTTATTTGGAGTGCATCTTGTAGAGATTCTTTGGTTTACAGCAGGTCTCTATATTATGAACCTTGTGAAATTAGGCTCTTTTTCCGGCAAGTTTGATCAAACCTTTCAAGATTACTTTTATTTTTCCACTGTCTCGTACAGCACTCTTGGACTAAGTTCTTTTAACCCTGTAGGACATATGAAACTCATGACTGGAATAGTGTCTTTGACTGGTTTTGTGATGCTCACTTGGTCTGCTAGCTTTTTTTACAATTTAACTGGAGGAAGGAGGAACTAGCTATGTCTGAATATAACAAAGGCAGTCTATCCTTAATAGGCACTATTGCCATGGGGACTGGTGTGATGGTTGGGGCCGGTATTTTTGCACTTACCGGAGAAATTGCCAATTACGCCGGGAAATACTTTACACTGGCATTTCTGGGAGCTGGCATTATGGCCGCAATTACATCCTACACTTATATAAAAATGTCCAACGCTTATCCATCATCAGGGGGCATTGGGATGATTTTGAAAAAATGTTATGGAGCCAGCCCCATTGCGGCTTGGGGCGGGTTGTTAATGTTTTTTTCAATGGTAATAAACCAAAGTCTTGTTGCCAGAACCTTTGGGAACTATATAACTCAAATCGACGGAATTGGCATAGGGAAAGGTGCTATACCTTGGTTAGGCCTGTGCCTTGTTATTTTTTCTTTTTTGATAAACATTTTAAACAACAAGTGGATCCAAGGTTTCTCCCTGGTAACAGCTGTAATTAAGGTTGTAGGTTTATTGGCACTTGCCTTTGGTGGATTGTACGCCAGTGGGGTTAACCTTATGTTTATTAGAGAAACCTCCAGCGAAACGGGCGCTTTGAGTTTTATTGGAGCCGTGGCCTTGGGGGTTTTGGCCTTTAAAGGGTTCACGACGATAACCAATAGCGGGGATGAGATAGAAGAACCCCACAAGAATGTGGGCAGGGCCATAGGTATATCTTTGATACTGTGCCTTGCAATTTATATGGTTGTTACCGTTGCAGTCGGGAGTAGTTTAAGTCTTCAAGAGATTTTAGATGCAAAAAATTACTCTTTGGCCGAGGCAGCAAGACCGCTGTATGGTGAGTGGGGTGTCAGGGCCACAGTAGGTATGGCAATCATTGCGACAGTGTCCGGCATCATCGCCAGCATGTTCGCTGTTTCGCGAATGCTGGCAATGTTAACCAAGATGGAGATGGTTCCTCACAAACACTTTGGAATGCCTGGAGGGATTCAAAAGCATACTTTGGTCTACACTGCTGTTTTGGCGGGTCTAATGACTGTAACCTTCGATGTTTCAAGAATCGCTGCCCTTGGAGCGTTTTTCTATATCACCATGGATATCTTGATTCACTGGGGTGTTCTTACTCGGACCGATCACAGTGAAGTAAAAGTAGAAAAATGGGTCTTAAAAACATCCATTGGACTCGATCTTCTAATCCTGTTTGGACTTTTTTATATTAAAGCAAAAGATGACCTCACAATAATTTGGATTGCTTTGGTTTCTATGGCCGTCATTTACTTTTACGAGAAACACTTTTTTAAAGCAAAATGAGTCAGGCTGGCCCCATCCTTTAGAAGCAGGTGTCGACAAATCGGCACCACCTCATGTTTTGTCATGCGTTAAGTTTTTAATATGATTACCTGATCAGTTGGCCCGACTATTGCAGAAGTCTTTGCAATTCCAACACTACTAGGACAGGAGAGGAGAGGGTATGAAAAAACTTTTGGTTTTATTAGGATCACTTGCGATTACCGGACAAGCTTACGGATTCGGCATTAGTGGGAACAACGGCGCGGATGGGCGTGATGGATTTGATGGCAAAAATGGCGAAGACATTTCAATGTACGCTTCTGGCGAGATGAAAGTCTTCCAGCTCAACGGAACAAATGGCAGCAACGGTTCAGATGCGAAGTATGGATCCAATGCCTACGCTTGCACGTATAGCGAGGGGTACGGAAATGAATATGGAGCCGATGGCGGCGACGGCGGTGACGGTGGTCGAGGCGGCGATGGAGGAAGAGGCGGAGACGTCACAATATTTTATTCCGACATTAAAGATTTAAAAGAGATAACAATTGAGAACGCTGGAGGATTGGGCGCTTATGGAGGTAAAGGATCTGATGGAGGATACGGTTGTCAGTGCTACTCAAGCAGCTGGTCTCTCGAGAGTTGCTCCACAACAGAATCTTGCACCACTACGAGAGTGTGTGAAGACACAGGAACAACCAGAACTCAAGATGGAGTAACTGCTCCAGCAAGGGTTTGTCACGATAGAAGAAGGTGTACTCCAGTAACCTCCTGCAGTACAGACACCTATTACTGCTCAAGCGGAAGTGATGGATCTCAGGGAAAGGATGGACGCGATGGAGTGGATGGAAGATGGGGGCTGATCAGCTTGGTAAAAGACCTAAAGGAGTTACCCGCACAGTTTCCAAAGGGAACTTACAGTGTGCTCGAGCTTTCAAAAAAAGAAGTACTTTTAAGTAAAAGAATTTGGGAAACAAAGATCGGGGCTACTTCGCTCTTTTCAAAGCAATCAGTCATTAACGATTCCTATAGAGAGTTTGTGAGACTTGCCACAAAAAAGTTTAAGATTGTCTGGAATGCGAGTGCTTCTGTTGAGGAATTTGCTTCAAATAAGTTTGAACTTGAGTTTGATGGCAACAAGATCATTATGAAAGATATTGGTCAGGACTTTTTGGAGTACGATGTTCAAGAGTTGGAAGATACTGTTGTCGTGACAGTCGCCAAAGCGTTTAAGAAAGAAGAACTTACAAAGCTTAAAATAGAAGGAACCAAAGGTCATAGTAAGGATCTTGTTATAACGATTAAAGATAAAGCGTCTTTAAGCAAACAGGTTATGAATAAGGTTAAGCTGCAGTTTGTTCACCGTAGCTGGTTTGTTTGGTATGTGGTTTACGATAAAGAGGTTCCTTCCCACGCCCTTACAATTACAGATGACGAAATTAAAATTCATGTTGGCCAACTAGACATTCTTCCAAAAGCGATAAAAAGAAGAAAGAAAGTCCGCTTTACTGTGAAAGTTGAAAGGTCTTTTGGAAACAACAAAACAGAGACTGAAGAATTTTTTGGGCCTGTAAAACTTTATTAAAAATTACTACAACTGGGGCGAGGATTGCTCGCCTCATACTTAGAGAGGTCATGGGGCCAGATTGAAAGTAAAACGCCAGACCCAACCAAGTCCCACTTGCGTTGACGGACCTCATGTTTGAAATATAAAGATCAATAAAATAGGAGGCAAAGTGCTTCATTTAGTTTCTTTTCTCATTGCAGTATTGCTTTCAAGCAGCACGCTTGCTTTAAGCAATCAAAAAAACATAATTTACAAGGCCGAAAACGACACACTATCTTTTGCTCTTTCAGGTGAGCACAAAGTTTACACAGGCGGAGATGTGTCCACGTGTCATGGGCCTCAGGTTAGAGTGTGTCGACCCGTTTCTAGAAATCAATGTACTCCAAGGGGATGTAGGACAGTGAGACGCACAAGTTGCAGAATGGAGTATAAATCATGTTCCTCTTCTTCAAGCACAGTTGTTAAAAAACGTTATGAAGCCAACATAAGGATTCACTTTAATAATCTTGCTCCTAGCTTAACAGTTGAAGACCGATTTCACTTTTATGTCAGCCATATTAAGTATCAATCCGAAAACGAGGCGTCATATCAGTTTAATTTTTCTTTGTCTGAAAGCATGAAAGATGAAGTTGTATATAAGGTGTATGACTACACTTATTCGGTTGAAGAGCTTTCAGCGAAACAAGAGGTCTTGGAGATAGACTATTATGTCGATATCCTTCCTGCAGATAGTTTTAAACATGTGTATGCAGGGGAGGCACAAAGGTTAAACCTTCAAAAAGATAAACTTACCTATAAAACTGGCAAGGTGCTTAATGAAGAAGAGTTTTCTCCTTTTATTAAACTTTTGAGTAAGCGAAGAGGATTTTTTGGTGTGAAAGAAGTCCTACTATATGAGGGAGAAGTTCCCCATGAAAGCTATAAGCTTCACTCGCTGTCGAGCGAGGAGTCTTTAGTCGAAATAGACTTATCATCATTACTGAAGCATCCATTAAGGTCTGGGAAATATGAGGTTGGAGCGGTCTCCACTCAAATGAATCCTTTGATAAGCGAATTTGGCCCTTCTAGTCTTTTAAAGAACCTAAAGCTTCCAGCATATGTTGTGGAGAAAGGTTACAAGTATGAGACTGCCCATAGAGCTAAAAATATGAAGACGGTAGAGGTGGAAATATAAATGGACCTGGGGTGGTCTTATCGACTCTTAAGCCACCCCTTCAAATTCATCAAGAATCCCAGAAGGATTATTACTGAGAACCCTGTGAGGTAAACAATTACAGAGATGTCATTGTTAGATCCTATGTGGCCAAGTATCTCTTGAAAGTTCTCAGGATTGTTGATGAATCGATCTATGATTGCCCTGTCTTTTGGGCCTGCTCGATTTGTATAGATGTGCATAACGAGAAAGTATAGACCGGTCAACATGGCCGCAGAAAGAAGAATCCCGAAAAGGTTTACTTTGGACTTTTTTAAATTAAGCTCAGTGGACCTTTTGATGTAGCCCTTGCCCTGGTCCAATTCCTTCTGATCAATGATATTGTTGTTCGGAAGTATTTCTTCCCAAATAAGTTGAAGCAGATTTCCTGTTTTACCTTCTTTTATTGCTCTCTTCTTCATAGTTTTCTTGATTTTAAGTAGAAACAAAGAAAAAAATGAACAACTAATAAGGGGGATAAGGATCTTGTGGGTAATATCGGCGTCTCTTGAATAGATTAACAACAAGGCCACGGCGATAAAAATAAGTCCGATTAGTTTTGCAATTCTATAGGAGTTCTTTTTTTGGATAACATGGTCTTTTTTCCCTGGTATATAATAAATTTCAGCTTCCTCTCCAATCTGTCCTTCCAGATAGTTTTGATTTGACCCTATAAATATAACTTCTTCACCATTGTTATAGAACTTGATCACGGGGCAGACAGTCGTTACCCGACTCTTAGAGCCGTCGCCATTGCTTCTCGTTTTTGTTTCCTCTTTAAATGCAATGACTTTACCTTTTCCTCGTTTTCCATGCTTTCGGTAATATGAATCAATACCACCTAGGAAGTAGTAAACTAAGGCACCCATTAAAAGAAATGGTCCGGACATTAAAAGGGGGATTAGATCGAAAAGCATATGAATTCCTCTGTTGTAATCTCTATTTTATGGCGATCTGAATACTTCACAAGCTTTTAATAAAAGAAGACGTTGTTAAATAAAACTAATTTGGGCGAGCGCCATTCAAGCTTCTATAAACTTCTTTAAAATACCTTAATTCTGAACTAAGCTTAAGAAATGATTAAGAAAAAGTCCCAAAATGAACAGCTGACCCTCGTTGGAATTGGTTCCTCCGCCGGAGGCCTTCAGGCCCTAACCGAATTTTTTAAGCATTGCGCAGCTTTAAATAACTTTTCCTATGTTGTAGTGCAACACACTTCACCAAACTATCAAACAATGCTTCCAAAGCTTTTAAAAGATACAACTAAGCTTCGCGTTAAGGAAGCAGAGCATCTTGAAGTTATTGAAGAGGGAGTCGTTTATATAGCTCCATCAAATAAGGATATCATGCTAAGAGGGGATTGTTTTGAGCTCACACCTTCGGAAAACACTATTGGCCCTAGGCCGTCTGTAGATGGGTTTTTCTCTTCGCTTTCCAAAACTGAGAGTTTTGAAGCTATTGGTATTGTTCTTTCTGGAACTGGCAACGATGGCACACAAGGCCTTAAAGAATTAAAAAACGCAGGCTTTTTAACCATATCTCAAAGTCCCGATTCCGCCAAATACGATGGGATGCCCCGTTCGGCCATTTCTTCGGGATTCACGGATATTGTCCTATCCCCATCGGAGCTTGGGGAGCAATTGGCAGATATTCTAGACAATTTTAGAGGGTTAGCGCAACGCAGTGTCAGTCTTGAAAGAAAAGATCATTCGTACAACTTAGTGTTAAAAATTTTAAAAAAGCAGGTTCAAGTTGATTTCAGTCACTATAAAGAACCAACCATTAGAAGGCGAATTCAAAGGCGAATGTTAGCGAATAAAATTTTAACCTTGGATGACTACGCAACATTTTTAACAAACAATCCCTCTGAAGTGCACACTCTTTTCCAGGATGTTTTGATTTCTGTAACTGAAATGTTTAGGGATCAAGTTCAGTTTGAAGAGCTTGAGACCGAGCTTGAAGATTATCTAAAGCGAAAAGACGATGGAGACACAATTCGTATTTGGTGCGCTGGTTGTTCAAGTGGGGAAGAGGCCTACTCTCTTGCAATTACTGTGAATGAAGTCCTAAAAAAGCAAAATAAAAATATTCGAATGACCGTATTTGCAACTGATATTAATGAGGCAACTATGGAGGCCGCTAGAAAAGGTGTGTACTCCGAGCGTTCATTGGAGTCTGTAAAGCAAAGTATAAAAAATGAATATTTTACCAAGTTGGATGGCCACTACCAAATAAATAAACACATAAGAGAAATGGTGGTGTTTGCTAGGCACGATCTTACTTCAGATCCCCCTTTTCTTAGAGTTGATTTGATTTCGTGCAGAAATGTTTTCATATACTTCGGCCCGGCCATACAGGAGAGGATTACGAAAATTTTCCACTACTCCTTAAATCCAAAAGGTATTTTGTTTCTAGGCAAAGCTGAGGCAACCTCATCTATAAAAGACTACTTTCAACCAAGTCAGTCTCATTCTAGAGTTTACAGAAAGCTTCCTAAAAAATCGGATGGCACGATATCTTTTGGCACTCTCAAAATTGATCATCAGCCAAAATTTATAACTTCTAAGACTGGAAAACGGGACTCACTGAAAGTAATAAAGCCTTACATAAAGTCTATAGCTCCCACTTCTCTTCTGTTGGACAGCGACTTTACTTTGCTTCAAATTTTTGGATCTGCTCAGGAATACATTTCCTTAAGCGAAGGGGCAGCTAGCCTGAAGCTTGATGACTTGATTTTAGAGCCCTATAAAAAAAGACTCATGCCTGCCTTGCTAAAAAGCAGGAGACTAAAACAAAACGCTAATAAAGTTTGTATTAGCTCACAGCAGGATCCTAAGAAAGTCTTTATTGATATTTTCTATATCGAGGACCCTATAGAGCCCCAAATCATAGTTTCGTTTTCTGAGAAAGTCGAAGAGGTAGATGAAAGCACAACGCCCCCGGATTCGGACTTTGATAGCTACTCTGAAATGAGGGAATTGCAGCAAGAGTTACTTCATACAAGAGAGCAGCTAAACCTCGTTGTGGAAGAGCAAGAAACAAGCAACGAGGAGCTTCAAGCTTTAAATGAGGAAATGCAGTCAGCTAATGAAGAACTACAGTCCACAAACGAGGAGCTAGAGGTTAGCAATGAGGAGCTGCAATCCACAAATGAAGAACTTACAACCCTTAATGAGGAATTAAACTCTAAATCTAATGAACTTGTATTAGTGAATAGAAAGCTAAACAATGTAATCGAAACCATAGACGATCCTGTCATCGTAGTTGATAGTTCTTTAAGACTTTCAAGTTTTAACAGGTCTGCTGAAAAGATGTTTGACCTGAAAAGAGACCCCACCAAAAACAGTGAGTTAGCGGTTGCATTCTTGAAGTATTCATCAGGTGTGAACCTTGTGAACTTAGCCTCTAAATGTTTAAGGTCTAAAAGTGTTGAAACCATGACGGTGAATATTGAACAAAGGGTTTTCTTCGCTAAGGCCCAGCCCATTCTGGGAAATCAAAATGAAGTCGAAGGTGTGGTTTTCTCCCTTAATGACAATACAGATTTAGAGAATGCTCTAAGCCGCCTGCAGGGCAGTGAGCGGCAGTTAAAAGAAATTTTTGAACACTCCCCGGCCTCAGTAAGCGTTAAGGACCTTACTGGAAAATACACCTACGCTAACTCTAACTTCTTAAAGCTTCATGGAAAAAAAGAAGAAGAAGTTATTGGGCGAGATGATTATCAATTGTTTTCTTTCGAGGAAGCTGCGCGTGTAAAAGACATCGAAATTGAGGCATTAAGATCAAAACGTGCGATGATGAGGGAAGAGACTTATAAAGTTGGAGAAAGAACGGAAAACTTCTACTCCTATAGGTTCAGACTGCTCGATAAAGATGGCAAGCCGTATGGGCTTTGCGTTATGTCCTTTACCGTTACTGAACTTGTTTCTACAAAGCACGAACTTCAGCTCTTTAGAGACATAGTATCCTCTTCAAAGAGTTGTTCGCTTATCTTCTTCGAAAATGCTGAAGAAACCGAAAGAAGGGGACACCCTTATTTTTTGACCAATTATGTTTCTGACAATATTGAACAAATGCTAGGGGTGCCCGCGAGAAATTTTGTTAATAAAGACTTTTTCAATTTCTTCTCACACATCGTTGGAAGAAGAAAAGACCAAAAAATTCTTCGTTTGATCAAGAGTATCAAAAACGAAGGCCTTGAATGGGTGGAAATCAAAGGTATGGATGGAGAAGATGGACCTAGGTGGTATGAGCTCAGGTCCTCTTTCGTTCCTGGAAGGAAGGGCAAACCTGATGGCTTCCATCTTATCTTGAATGATATTACTGAAAAGAAGCTTGAAGAAAGAAATCAAAAACAGCATCAGGCAGAGATCTTAAAGTCCGCCCGTTTAGCCTCCCTAGGTGAAATGGCCGCAGGTATTTCTCATGAGCTTAATACTCCGCTTCAAACAATTCAATCCAGTGCTGAACTATTAGAATTGAGCGCTCAGGCAGGTGAGGATGTAAAAGAGCAGGCCTTGTTCATGAGTGAGAAAATTATAGATACTGTTGGAAAAATAAGTGGGATTATTAAGAGTTTGAGATCATTGGCAAAAATGGATGAGACCCTAACCTCTGAAACCGTTGAGGTTCGCAAGCTTCTTTTGCAAGTGAAAGAAGCGACAGCTTATTATTTTAAAAACGCCGGCATCGAACTTAGATTCGAATGTAGTGAAGATGTAAGTATTGTTTGCAGGCCTCGCCAGATAGAGCAAGTGGTAATTAATCTGCTTACAAATGCAGTTGACGCCGTTAAGAAGCAAGAGGAGAAGTGGGTAAAGCTTCAACTCTTGAATCAGGATAAGACGATTAAGATTCTAGTGGAAGACAATGGACCTGGGGTTCCTGACTCTTTGAAGTCGCAAATAATGACACCTTTTTTCACAACGAAGAAAGAAGGAACCGGCCTAGGTCTAAGTTTAACAAGCTCCATAGTGGAAGAGCACCGTGGCTATATGAGAATAGATTGTAGTGGCGGTACTACCATTTTTGAGATCGAACTTCCAAAGGAGTGTGATGAGCTATAATGAGTTGAAAGGTCTGCATTTGTGGATTGTGGAAGATGATCAAGATCTTCAGGATGTGTGGAGCAAGGCCATGGCGCTTTATAGTATAAAGTGCAAAACCTTTATGAGGGGAGAGGATGCAATCGCTGCACTGGAAGTCGAAAGAAAACCGGATGTCCTTATGTGTGATTATTATCTTCCTGGCATGAATGGTGAAGAAATTATAAAAGAACTCTTTATCAAGGGAGGGATCTCTCCCGCACTGCTGGTAACTGGAAAACAAGAAGTGCAAAGTACTTTGCTGAAGATGCCAGATAAATTAAAGTTTAAAATTCTCAAAAAACCAGTGAGTATAAGAACACTTCTTGATAACGTCTCAAATTTATTGTCTCAGTGACTTTGAAACACCTTTGTCTAAGCTGAACCTCTTTACTTAAACTTTATGAAGTTAGTACCCTTTCTCTATAAGAGCGGGGGGCCTAATGAGATTTAAAAGTAACATTGGGGCATTGGATGATATTCTAAAGGGTGGCTTCATAAAGGGTGCAAGCTATCTTTTAAAGGGGCATCCAGGCACTGGTAAGACGGTGCTTACCAATGAAATTGCATTTAGACATGCATCGAATGGAGGCCGTGTTTTGTACCTGTCAGGACTTGCTGAGGGAAATGAAGCATTTCTTGAACACTTGAAGGCCTTTGATTGGTTTGATCAAAACGCTCCAAACAAAAGTATTTATTATTATAGTCTTCTCTCAATGGTCAATCCTGATGAAGGACTTGAAAGTTTTACACAGAATTTGACCGAGCTTCTTTCAAAGCTTGAAGTCAGTATGCTCGTTATAGATTCCCTTCAAACATTTGATCCTCTACCTTTCGAGCTCGATGAAGTTAGAATTATGGTAAACAAGGTTAAGGCGGCCGCCAGGATTTTGGATATTACTCTTTTTGTACTTCAAACACCAAACATCACCGTTCAAGACCGACATCAGGAACAAGCAGACCTAGATGGAATAATCTCACTTTCCGTTTCCTGCTTTCAGCAAAAAAGAGTAAGAAAAATTGAAGTACTGAAGCTTAGAGGAAGTGACTATCTTTTGGGTCCCCACAGTTTTAAAATTTCAGATTCAGGCTGTTCTTTTTTTCCGCGACTGGAAGTTTATTATAGAGATCCTTTAAGAGTAACGAGCGATGTTCTGACAAAGTCAAAGGTGGGCATCGAAAAACTGGATGCTATGTTGGGAGGAGGACTTGTAAAGGGCTCTATGACAAGTCTGCTCGGAGCTCCTGGCACAGGTAAAACCTCTATAGGAGTTCAGTTTTTGTGCGAGGGAGCTCAAGAAAAAGAGAGCTGCATGTACTTTGGGTTCTACGAGACAATTCAAAGGCTGAGCACAAAGATGGATGGTTTATCAATACCACTCAAGAAGTTTATTGATGAAGGATATATAAAATACGTATGGCAACCAGTTCTTGAAAATGACCTGGACGAGTTGGCCGAAAGACTTCTTGATCAAGTGGAGGAGCACAAAGTAACGAGATTGTTTATAGATGGTATTGATGGATTTAAATTTGCCACTGATCATCCAAATAGAATTTTTTCTTTTTGGGCATCTCTTTGCAACGAACTAAGAAGCAGGGAAGTTACTGTCATATTTTCCGAAGAATTAGGGGTCTTTCAGAGTACGAAAAATACAGGTGAAAGAGAGCTCGCCGCAATTATAGAAAATATAGTTTACCTCGGCTACGTTGAGCATAAGAACTCTTTGGAGAGGTTTCTTTCCATACTAAAAGTTAGGGAAGGAAATTATGACCCTCAGTACAAAAAGTTCACGATGAATAGCAATGGGCTTGATTTGGCCAACTTTGACAGGGATTTAAGACTGTTCAGGCATGGGACCTACATGGAGCAGACCCATGGATAGAACGATCATTATAATAGAAGACGAGCCGGCAATTCTTGATTCTTACGCCACGTTGTTGCGAATTGAAGGGTACAAAGTGGAAAAGGCCAAAAATGGCCTTAAAGGATGGGAACTTATTCAAAAGTGGAACCCAGACTTGATAATAACCGACCTTTCGATACCTATACTTAATGGAGAGGAACTTATAGAAAAGGTGCGAAAGAGTCAGCGTTTTTCGGAGATTCCCATATTAGTGCTTTCGGCATCCATTGGAGATTTTGATTTAGAGAAGTATTCAAGAGTCTATTGGCTCAATAAACCTGTACCTTTTAAGGTGGTTATCTCTAGGCTAAAAGAGATCCTAAGTTCAGAATAGAGAATTAAGACGTAACCAAATTCAAATAAGTTATGGCCGGTAACTTTTTCAAAAGTCCCTTCTTCACCTACTAATTTTTCTAAAAAGTGTTAAGCTTAAGCAAAATTAATCTTATTTAATCTAAGTTAAATTAACCATGGAGGTCGCTATCTCTACCGAGTCAGATATTAACAAGAATGTCTTTTTCACTTCTGTATTCTTTATTGCCCTTATTACTTTTTCAGGTGCGATTTGGCCTGAACAGCTAAGTGAATTCTTTAAATCAATACAAGCATGGCTTATTGCCAAAACAAGCTGGATATATGTCCTAGCGGTTGGAAGCATTTTACTTTTAAGCATCTATCTAATGGTTAGCAGGTTAGGCGATATTAAACTAGGCCCAGACCACTCAGAGGCTGACTACACAAACATATCTTGGTTCGCCATGCTGTTTTCCGCAGGTATGGGAATCGGTCTTTTATTTTTCGGCGTTGCCGAGCCAATGATGCATTTTTCTGCACCTCCTGTGGGTGACCCGGCAACGATCGAGAGTGCCCGTGAGGCCATGAAAATTACGTTTTTTCACTGGGGACTTCATGCATGGGCCGTATACGCTATTCTGGCCGTAATTTTAGCTTACTTTTGCTATAGAAAAAATCTTCCTCTTCTTCCGCGTTCAGCTTTCTATCCAATAATAGGCGAGCGAATCCATGGAAGAATTGGAGATATTGTTGATTCATTTGCAGTAATTGGAACTATGTTTGGTGTGGCCACATCTTTGGGATTTGGCGTTTCTCAAGTGAACGCAGGACTAAACTATCTTTTTGAGATTCCACAAAGCTCAACTGTTCAAGTTGTTCTAATTGCAATAATCACAGCCTTTGCAACTATCTCAGTTGTGGCAGGCCTAGATGGAGGGATTAAAAAGCTTTCCAATATCAACGTTGCTTTGGCCGTTGTCCTGATGGGGGCGGTTTTACTTTTGGGCAATACTGTGGATCTGATGCAGGCATATGTTCAAAATACAGGAGCATACTTTTCAGATATTATTTACAAAACCTTTAACCTCTACGCCTACGACAAGAAAGAATCTTGGATCGGCGGATGGACACTTCTTTACTGGGGGTGGTGGATCTCATGGTCACCATTTGTGGGGATGTTCATCGCAAGAATTTCTAGAGGAAGAACTATTAGAGAGTTTATGGTTGGGGTGCTGTTTGTTCCAACTGGATTCACGTTTCTTTGGATGACTGTATTTGGAAACTCTGCAATCTCCCTTGCGCTCAAAGAGAATGCAATTGGGCTTGTTCAAGCTGTGGACGAAAATGTGCCAGTGGCCTTGTTTAAGTTCTTTGAATACTTCCCATTTTCATCAGCTTTATCCATAGTGGGTCTTTTGCTTGTGACTACCTTTTTTGTTAGTTCCTCTGACTCTGGATCGCTTGTTATTGACACCCTTACTTCCGGTGGGAAACAAGAGCCACCTGTGTGGCAAAGAGTTTTTTGGGCCGTGGCTGAAGGCGTTGTAGCCGCCATTCTATTGCTTGCGGGAGGACTTGAAGCACTTCAAACAATGACGATTGCCTCCGCATTTCCTATGATCTTTTTGATTCTTATTGGGGCGTACTGCCTATTGAAATCATTAAGATCTGATTATATGCACCTTAGCTCCGTTCAAAACCATACAACGACAGGACAGTATGCTCAAACAAGCGCTGCGTGGAAGGACAGACTAAAGTTTCTTGTGGAGTACCCAGAATTTGATGAGGTGAACCAATACCTTAAAGAAGTCGTTAGACCTGGGCTGGCCGAACTAAAAGATGAAATGGCCGAAAGAGGTCTAGATGTTAAGCTAATTGAAGAGTCTAATATTTCTGTATCTTTGGTTGTCAAAAAGGGCGACTTTGAAGACTTTGAATACAAGGTTCAATTAAGACCTTTCAGCGTTCCAGGTTATGTGGAAAAAGATTACGAGAACTATTATAGAGCGGAAGTGTTCTTAACTAGTGGCGGCCAAGACTATGACGTTTACGGTTACAACCAAGAGCAAATCGTTGCCGATGCTGTTACTCAGTATGAAAAGCATTTCCACTTTTTGCATATGGCAAATGCCGAATTTCTAACAAAAGTTTAAAAAATCACAACTTGGGCCTTGACTCTTGTGAAGAGTCCAAGTTTCTTCTCTCTTAAACTACCAAAATCACTTGCAATTATCTTTGTCCGAAAAGCTTGAGCGTCATCAAGGAATTCAAACTAATGGTTTGGTAGGCTTGAAAGAATAGGGGGATATATGAAAATTCTTTTTCTTTTCTGGTTCGTGCTTGCTATGGGCTGCAACCCATCAGGAAGTTCAAAAGACAATGTTGATAAAAGGTTTGTTAAGGGAATTCTCAAGGCCGGAGACTTTGAGGTGATAGATCTTCGAACACAGCAGGAAGTGGAAGACACAGGGGTTATTCCAGGTGCCAAAGTGAAAGACTATTACGAGGGAGACTTTAAAAGGTTTGTTGAAAACCTTGACTCTGAAAAAAAGTATGTCATCTATTGCAAGTCTGGTGGACGGTCAGCAAAGGCATATAAGGTGATGGTTGAAAGCGGACTCCATGTCAAAAATTATAGCGGCGGTATGGATGAGTGGCTGGAGTCTGGGTTTGAAAGGCAGAGGAGAGAATGAGCGAGTCTTTTCTTAGAGGTGGAATATTCTTGTCTGGGTTGGTGTTGTTTTCGTCATTAGAGTATTTTATACCCTATCGTGAAAGGCTTTTTAAGCGCTCTCAGAGATGGCCTGGCAACCTCCTTCTTATTTTTATATCGAATGTCTTATTAACTGGATTAGCACCGTTGAGCCTTTTGTCTTTCTCAAGGCTGGCGGAAGAGGGAAGTGTAGGTCTTCTCAATAATGTTGAAATGCATTACCCATTGGAGTTTATTTTCGCTTTGGTTGCTTTAGATTTTGCTGTCTACCTCCAACATGTTTTAAGTCATCGGGTTCCATTATTGTGGCGATTCCATAGAGTCCACCACTCTGATGCAGATTTGGATGCCACCAGCGCTCTTAGATTTCATCCTGTGGAAATAATATTTTCAATAATTTATAAGGGGGGGGGGGTGGTTTTGCTTGGCGCCTCATTTGAGGCCGTCTTTGTCTTTGAGGTTATTTTAAACTTCACCGCAATGTTTAATCACTCCAATATTTATATTCCCCAACGGGTTGAGTCTCAGCTAAGAAACTTTATTGTAACTCCACAGATGCATATTATTCATCACTCTACGCTAAGTAAGTTTAGCAACACTAACTATGGATTTAATCTTTCAATTTGGGATAAGTTCTTCAGAAGCTATCAGGGGGATGTGGGTGGGGAATTCACTATTGGTCAATTAGACTGCCAAGATGTTCAATCTCATAAGCTTAAAACACTTTTGCTTCTGCCATTTAAAAAGAATTAGGTTCTGAATCGTTGGCCCCCCGGGAATGGAGGGCCAATTTAACTAGCGGTAGAAAAGAGTGTTTTTAGATCTTCCTTCAAGAGTTCTTACGTGAAGGAGCACTTCGTTTCTATCTATATCGCTTGGCACTTTCCACTCATACTCAAAAGGTACAAGCTTCATTGGGCAATGCGCTCTTACTTGCTTCATTTTTGGTAGGATAGAGTAAGTGTCTTTGCCATTGCTGATATATTCAATGCTATCCAGTTCAAAACAGTCACTTGGGTTGTAGCCTTTAAGTATAACGTGTCCGTCTCTAGCGCTTTCCTTGTCTATGTGTTCAACGTAAGCATAGCTAAAGTCATCGATGGCCGCACTTGTGGACTCATTCACCTTAAGTTTTGCCTCTTTTTTGTAAATTGATTTTCCGTTTACTGTCACTTCGTACTTGCCTTTGTCTAAAACCCCAAGCTCTAGAGTCTCAGTGAAAGGAACCACCATCTCTGGACAGAATGGATTGCTTTCATCGTAGTAAAGGGAAGTCAAAAGAATGTCTATCTTGTTGCCAGTAACCATCGCGTTCGCTTTTGGAGTCTTGTGGCAAAGGTTGGGTAAAAATCCAGTTATGATTATTTCAGAATTGTCGTTTGAGTCAAATCCTGATGGAACAAATACGTGTGTCACTGGGATAACCTTTTGAGTAGGAACACCCGCTTGAACAAGGCCTGCGCCAAAAGCAAAAGTAAAAATAGCTAAAATTGTTTTTTTCATAATCTCTCCTCGTAGATGATTGTGTCTGGAGTGATTATTCCGTTTGGAAAACAGATCGTTAATTATATTGCCCAGTAATAAACCTGATTAATATCAACTTTTGGTCTTTGTCAAAGTTTCTTCTAAAGCTTTTAAAAAATCCAACTTATCAAATGGCTTTACCAAGAAACTGTCAAAGCCACTACTTATAGCTTTTTCAGCATCGGTTTCTCTGGCATAGGCGGTTAATGCAATTGCTGGCAGGTGTTGCGTTTCACTTTCTTTATTTCTTATAATTTTTATTAATTCAAATCCGCTCATGTGCGGCATGCCAATATCACTTACCAGGATGTCGAACCTCTGCCTTTTGAGCTTTTTCAGTCCTTCTTGGGCACTTGTGGCGGTGCCGAGTTTAACATCTTGATCTCTTAGCATTTGTTTGATGACATTAATTGATTCGGGCTCATCATCTACCACTAGGATGTGTGGACTGGATTCGAGCTTAAAATCCTCATTGATTGGCAACCCTTCTTCATTTATTTGCTTACGCTCAACTCTAGGAATAGTTACTGTGAAGGTTGAGCCTCTACCTTTTCCTTCACTTTCCACTTTTACGGATCCTTTGTGAAGCTTCATTATATTGGATACTAATGCTAGGCCTAAACCAAGACCACCTTCGCTCCGAACGGATGTTTGATCCTCTTGCCTAAAGTTCTCAAAAACATGAGGAAGAAAGTCTTTGTTAATGCCACGGCCAGTATCTCTAAATGTGACAATGCAGGAGTCTTTTTCCGCTGAAGCCGAAATTAAAATTTCACCGCCTTGAGGCGTGAACTTTATTGCGTTGGAGAGAATATTCAAAAAAACTTGAATTAGCTTTGTTTCGACGCCTAAGACATACACTTTGCTGGGGCATTCGAAATGAATTTTAAGGTCTTTTTTATTCGCTTGAAGTTTAATGCTTTCTACAGAGTGTTCGAGCAAACATTTCAATCCCAATGGCCTTGGTTCAAACTTCTCCTTTCCCTTAATCAAGGAGGATACGTCCAAAATATCTTCGATTATTTTGCTTTGTCTTTTTGCGGACCTTAGGATTGCCGTAATTTGATTTTTTAAATCGTTTGGTAAGTCTTCCTCTACTAACAACTGGGCATAACCATAGATCACATTCAAGGGTGTTCTTAACTCGTGGGATACGGTTGCTAAAAATTCGTCTTTTAAACTGTTGGATTGCTCGAGTTCTTTAATTAGGTAGGTGTTTTCAAGACAAATGCCAGCGATGGAGGTTAATTCATCCAGCTTTGGAAGACTTGGATCGCTAATCTCACGAGGACCTTTTAGGATTAAGACGCCTTTAACGTCTCCTTTTACTAGTATAGGTTGAGCATGGTAGAAGCTGTGTGCTGATAATCCTTCTTGAAGTTGATATTGCTTGGTTTGAACGACTACTTCTTTTAGGTCTAAAATTTTGTTTAGTTCGGCGCTTTTAAGCTCTTCTAAATTGTTTTCTGGCCAATTTTTGAGTATTGCATTTATCGTGCCTCCACTTTCTGAATAAATTATCATACAACTTGCAGATATGTGGTTAGATATAAAATTAGCTAGAGAGTTTAATAGCTCGTCAGGTCTTCTTATTTGACTCAAAAGCTTACTCTCATTCACAATTAGTGTTTTTGCTTGTATTGAGTATCTGAGTCGCGATTCGCTTTCCTCAATGGATTTACTGTTTCTTATAAAAGCTTTTGCTATGAGAAAAATAAGAAAGCTCACCAAAGTCCCAAGAGTGAAAGTTACATACTCGATTGAAGAGGTTAGTGTGGCCTCTAACGTTGGTAAACTCTCAACTGTAACTAGAAAGTCTTTGTTGCCAAAGCGCACCTTTGATGTGCTTTTAAACTGTGGTCTTGGTCTGGGCTCATCTATTTGTTCTTCATCTGTTGTGAATACCAGCTCCTGTTTTTCTTCATCTAAAACTAGGAATACCGAAAAATGCACATTGTTAAATAAAGACTTTTCGGAATCGATTATTGTTTTGAAGACCTGTTCTGCGTCTAAAAGGCCGATGATTAAACCATGAAGTGACTCCATCCTTTCTGAAGAGACTTCTTGGGGGGCCTTAGGGTTAATGATAGGCATATAAAGAGACAGATTCGCTCTGTCGTAGTCCAAGATATGGCCCTTTTTTGTTATGACTACATCTTTCTCTAGTGCGTGTTTAAGCTGGTTTTTGAAATTCTTCTCTTTAGGAAAAATATCCATACCTAATAGTGCCGATGATTGATCCGAGAAGGGTTCTATGTATTTCAATGGGGCATAATGCTTTGTGTCCTTTTCAGTCTTTTTAACCTTGGCATAAGAGGCGAATCCCAGTGCGACTAAACCTGGAAGCCTCTCCTGTATTTTTAAACCTAGAAAGTATTGTTGGAACTCTTCTCTTGTAACGAATTCGCTGGCCAGAAATAGAATCGAAGTCTGTTGGACGGTTTCAGTGTAAGGTGTAAGACTTCGACTAATAGTTGTTATGACTTGATTGTTTATATTTGTGAATTCTGTAACACCCTCCGCTCTGTTCTTTAGGAAAAGTGCATAACTAATAGCAAAGGTCATTGAAAGCAGGATAAGCAGTAGAGCGATGGGGCCGTGGTCTGAAACTAAATTTCGCTTAGAGCCTAAGAATTTCTTTATTCTCATCTGTGATCCTTAAAAACATATTATATGTATTTTAATTGTATTGATGAGTTCTATATTCCTTTGACTTCAAATGTTTAAATCTTTTTAAACAATGGTTAACCCGCAGGGTTGCACGTAAAAACATGCTAAAATAAATAAGCAAAGATGATATATATCAGCAACATATCGCTTCACCTGTAGCATGAATAACACATGCAAAATATATCTATACTTCTTTTTACATTTTTACTTGTTAGCAATGCATTTGGGCGGTTTCAATCACTTGATCTCAATAGAAAAATGGGAAACGTAAACCAAAGCTCCCAGATGGCAGTGGGTCTTAAATCTAAATTTGGCAAGGTCTTTTCCAAGCACTTTGACGGTAAAAAACTGGGAGTCTTGATAGAGTGGGGAAACTTAAGACCAAATGCCTATGCAAGCTTTGATGACGAAGGAGCTCCCTATGTTCTACTTACCGAGGGGATGATTAACCATAGAATGATGAATCAAGACTCAGTTAATCTAGTCATTTGCCACGAGCTTGGGCACTTTTTGGCGGGAAGTCCTAAAAAGAACAGAGGACGCTCACAAAAGAAAAGTTGGTCTTCAGCTGAAGGACAGGCTGATTATTTTGCAACCGCCTATTGTATGAAGGCCTTGCTCTCCTTCGAGAGCACACCGCAGAAATTTGCGTCTGAGGGCATAAGTAAAGATATCAATTCCGATATCGACTATCTTTGCGGTGGAACTCTTAGATGTAAAAGGATTGTTGAGGCCGCATATCGGCTTGCGAGGGTGTATGCAGACTCCAAGTTCTATCCGGTAAGTCTAAGTTTAGTACAAAGAAGTGACAATGTTGTTTCTGAGACCCTTTTGTCCCATCCTGAGCCACAATGCCGTCTGGACACCATGGTTGCCGGTGCTTTATGTCCATACTCTTTGGAAATGGACTTCAATAAGAACACCCAACTTGAATGTGACAAAAGTATTCACTCTCGACCTCCATGTTGGTTTGCTCGAGGAAATTAACCAGAAAGATTTAGCTTTCTTCAGTTCGACTCTTATAAGATTTCTCTTGGGAAATTTGATTTGGAAAGCATCGTGAAGTAGTTATACCTCGCAAGGAGGTTCTGTGGTTGCGAATGTAAAAAATTTTCCAATTCTGCTTCAATTAAGAAGAACAAGATTTGAGTATCACTTTAGAAATGATTGCAATGTAAACTATTTTAGGGGTGTTTATCCCTCCTTTAAGCACGCTCTACAAGATGCTCCGAACACTAAGAGGCATGGTTATGACAATGCCCCTGCCGCAAGGATGTATAAAGAAAGAACTGAGAGAGTCTACAGCACAGATTATCCAGTGCTATATTGGCTAACCAAGTTTCAATCACGAATTCAAACAGTTTTTGATTTTGGTGGGCACATAGGAGTTCATTTCTATAGCTACCAAAAGTATTTTAGCTTTTCGAACTTAACTAGTTGGACGGTATGCGAAGTGCCTGCCGTCATTGACGAGGCCAGAAAGTTCCCTCTGTATGAAAAGGGAACTATTCTAAACTTTGTCACGGATGTCTCCAACAGCGATGGATATGATTTATTTTTAGCGAATGGATCTTTACAGTATCTAGAATGGGAGTTGCACGAAAAGCTTAGAAGATTGAATAGACTCCCAAAGTTTCTCATAGTGAATATGCTTCCACTACACAAAAATACTCGTACAATAACTCTTCAAAGCATCGGAACTTCTTTTTGTCCCTACCTTTTGCGAAAGCGATCTGAATTTATATCCGGGCTTGAGGGGCTTGGTTATGAATTACTGGACGAATGGAACAATGAAGAGAAGAGTTGCGCAATCGCTTTTGAAACAGAGAGGTCTTTAGATCACTACAAGGGGATGACTTTTGCCTGGAAACACTAATGGTTCAAGTTATCTTTACTCTTTAGATGGTTTAAGAGGAGTTGCCGCCTTAAGTATCGTCTTTCTTCACTACTCGAGCTATCTTTTTTCTGATATCGGCTCATTCGTTGAATCTTTCACACCAATGTTAAATCGAACATATCTGTTTGTTGATATGTTTTTCATATTGAGCGGCTTTGTATTGAGTTTAAGGTATTCAGAAACCTTCAATACCACAGTCATGTCTAGGCCATATTTTTCTTTTATGAGTAAAAGATTTTTTAGAGTTTATCCTCTGCATCTAGCAACGTTGATGTTTTTATTTATACTTCACCGTTGGCTTTTACCGTTCTATCCTGACATCCCTCCTGATGAGTTCCAAGTCCGGAGAGGGAACTTTTCCTTGTTCTCCAACGTCTTACTCATTCACTCTTCTGGCATAGGCGATAGGGGATGTTTTGACTGCACAAGCTGGAATTATCCCTCTTGGTCCATAAGCGTGGAGTGGCTTAGTTATTTTTCCATACCTAGCCTTATTTTTATTTTGACCCGCCTAAAGCGGTTAGTACCTGTTTTGTTGTTAGGTCTAATGATAGGGCTTCTTTTTATTGAGAGCAAAGTTGGTCATTTGGATGTTGCCTCGACTCCAGGCTGGTATCGATGTTTGGTCGGAATGATTATTGGGGTATGTCTAAACATTTATGCATATAAGAGGTTTGCTATCTCAAGGACAATCGTTATTTTATGGGCCATCTTGATGCTTTTAGGGTTTCATTACTTAAAAAATGACACCCTTTTAGTTGTGGGTATCTCTATTTACTTGTTATTAGTGGTGAATTGCTCAAAACAGGGGATCCTTAGCTCCAGTTATTTTCAATGGCTTGGCAAGAGATCTTTTTCAATCTACTTAATGCACGTCCCTGTGCAAGACCTGACGAGCTTTTTCATACGTCTACAATTTAATGTTTCTCCTCAAAACCTTAGCGCTTTCGTTCAGGTTCTGGGATTTATGGCCGCGGTTTGCGCCACTTTGTTTTTATCCAACTTTTCGTATCGCTGGATAGAGTTACCATTCATTAAAGGAGTTCCAATTAAGTCCCGGGATTCATTAAAGCTTGCTGTGAAGCGTTGAGATAGTTTGATTTGGCATTGTGTAAATGTTTAATTAGAATTTTATACACAAAAAGGATTTGCCATGTGGAAACTAATAATTTGTCTGTGTATGTCTACTTCATTGTTTGCCCAACTAACTCTTGTAAAAGAGGGCGACATTTTTATTGGGACTGAGATCTATAATCACGGCGACACTGGGAAGAGATGTACCGTTGAAATCCTGGAGATTAAACCCCACTTAAGTAAAGGGGTTCACTGCTCGAAGCTTAAGGTTAAATACAATTTTCAAACTAAACAAAATAAGCAGCCAGAAACCACCGAAACTGTTTATTCATCAAGATCCTTTTGGAGAGATGGGGTTGTGTCTTGCGCAAGTCTAGTCAATGCTGAGGATGATCAGGACAAAGCATTTGGTCAAGATACTACTGAGCTATTCAATGAAATGTTTTCCGGTTCAAATGGCGGCATTTGGAACAAATCTAGTTACTTTATGGTTTTTGATAAAGACAAAATGCCATTGGAGGCCTTAATGAGCAACGTAAGGCCAACCATAGAAAGAACATGGACGTGTGTCAATCTGAAGCTCGAACAGAGATAGTCAATAATGCGTTTTCTAACTCTAGCACTTCTTTTAATCGGTCTGGACGCGCTTTCATTTGGTAGTGTTTTTGAAATCCAAGAAATTGCGTCTCCAGCTCAGGAGTGCTCCTCGGATTGCCACATTGAGAAAGCTTCCGATGTTGATTGCTGTCAATTCGGACAATGCCACTCCTATGCTATTCTTGAAAGTAGGCCAATCATTCAGTCAAATTATGAAAAAGAATGTACTAATGGTTTTTCTGACCTTCATTTTAAGGTTAGCAACATGGCCTTTAAGATTTTTAGACCTCCAAAGGCATAGTTCTTTGACTAAAGTATCTAACTTAATTTTTGTATTAAAGGTTATTTATGAATAATGAAAAAAACTGGTATCTTTTATTTGGATGCTGGGTGTTGGCTACAATCTCCACGCTTGGATCTTTGTTTTTTAGCGAGATCATGGGGTTTGTGCCATGTGTATTATGTTGGTATCAAAGAATTGCCATGTATCCGTTGGTGATAATTTTGTTGGTGGGACTTTTTCCCATTGATAAAAAAGTCTTTAAGTATGCGATGCCATTTGCTGCGATAGGGCTATTTATCTCTATTTATCACAATCTGTTGCATTATGGAATTGTGCCTGAATCTGCATCTCCTTGTGTCCAGGGTGTGCCTTGCTCTACTGTGTATATTAACTGGCTTGGCTTTATTACGATACCGGTATTGTCTTTTATAAGTTTTAGTTTAATTGTGTTTTTATTGATTATGTTTAAAAGGGAAAGTAATGAAGAATAAAAAAAATCTAGTTTTAGGTGTTGTTTTGGCCTTGGGGGCCATGTTTATTGGTGGGGCCATTGCCTATAAGTTTTATCAAGGGGAGAGTCTTGGCATTATCGCAGACAAGAGCCCAGAGCGTTTAGTTAGAGACTATTCTCCAAGAACTGGCCCAACAGATCCAAAGGTTGTTCTTGTGGAGTTTCTTGATCCTGAGTGTGAGAGCTGTAGAGCGTTTTCTCCATTTGTAAAAGACATTCTAAAAAAGTACAAAGATGAAGTTCAGTTGGTTGTAAGGTATGCGACTTACCATAGAAATTCCGCTTTTGCTGTAAAGCTTCTAGAAGCGTCTAGAGAGCAAGGCAAATTTTGGGAAGTCTTGGACGTGATGTTTAAATATCAGCCAAATTGGGGCAACCACAGAAACCCTAGACCTGAGTTGTTGTGGTACTACTTGCCAGAGGCCGGTGTTGATGTTGAGAAAGTTAGAGCACAATTTAACAATCCTGAATATGAAAAGCGAATTCAACAGGATATGAAGGATGCGGAATTTCTTCAAATTCGAGGAACTCCTTCATTCTTCATAAATGGGAAACCTCTTAACGAGTTTGGAAAGCAACAGCTGTTGGATGCAATAGAAAGAGAATTATAAGACTATTCGCCAGGCGGTCCTCCTAGGGCAGCCTGGTTTTTACCTTGAAATCTTCATACTTTGTTTCGACAATCTTATCTTTATAGCTTCCATTCTCTTTGAATTCTGGCAACGCAAGTCCATTCTTTTTGCAATATTCAATATAGTACTGGCCCTTCTCTGGATGATGGGAGTTTACGACATTTAAAACCTGAATACTGGATTGATTGATGGCCTTGTCTATTAAAGTTATTAAATCTTCTCTGTCTATAAGGTTAACCTTCTGGGAGGTGTGGGATCTTGATATTTTACCCGAAAGAAATTTGCCAGGATGGCGGTCTCCACCAATAAGCCCTGCTGGACGGATCACGACATTTTTATCAGAGTGTGCAAGTGTTAAATTTTCCAACTCCACAAGAAATTTTCCATTGGAAGTTTCGGGAACTGGTGTGGTGTCCTCGTTAACAATCCCTTCATTTCCATAAACCGATGTTGAACTCGTAAAAACAATTCTCTGGCCAGAAGTCTCATTAATAAACCTTCGATAGTTATCTATAGAATCAATCTTGGAAGGAGGGAGATTGAAAAATATTAGGTCTGACTCCATGACTTGTCTGGGAACAACACCATTATTAAAGTCGTATTGCTGTTCATTTTTCTTTAACTTAGGACTTGAATGGTATGTGCCAAACACCTCATGGCCTTGGTCTTCCCAAAAGTCATACAAAGAGCTTCCTAGCCATCCAAGTGAGATTATGGCAATTCTCAAGAAATCCTCTTTGCAACTGACGTAGCGAGCCTCTCAATCGCTTCGGGCGCCCACGAGAAAAACAGTTGAGGCTCAATAACTTCAAGTTCCATGAGAAGAAGATCATTACCATCCTCCACAAAATCTAGTCGGGCGTAGCAGTAATTGTTGTTCAATCTCTCAAAGGCCTTGATTGCTATATCTAGGTGCTCTTTTGAAGGGGAGTGCTTATGTACTGTGCCTCCATGCTCTTCCTGAACTCTAAATTCGTCGTCTTTTGCTTTTTTAAGTATGCAGTGACTGAACTCGCCATCAAAGAATAGGTAAGAGTACTCACCGACAGAGTTCACACTTTCTTTATAAGGTTGAACTAAGATGTCTCTATCTGCCAATGGATTCGCTTTTGAAATTTCATCTTCAGAATGTATTAGAAAAGTGTCTTTTCCTCCAGCGCCCACCAACGGCTTTACAACCAATGGGTATCCAATGTCGTTCGAAATTGATGGATCTATCCTGGCCTTTCGGACTACCTTGGTAGGAACTATACTAACACCTTGGTCTTTAAGCTCGAGCATATAAGACTTGTCCATATTCCAACGAACTGTTTCCACACTGTTGATCAGTTCTGAGTTGGACTGCTCAATCAAATCTAGGAGCCTTAAAAACTTCTCTCTTTTCAGGGCGTAGTCCCAAGGAGTTCTAATTAAAATTTTTGAGTTCGTAGGTGGAGTGAATTCTTCCCAAACAACGGGAACGCCTTTAATGCCATGTTTGGCCAGAGCTTCTAGAAGGCCGTTGTCATCAGGGTGAAGGCCATTGGTTGCGGAGTCAATCAAAATAAATAGTTCTTTCATTTCTCAATGATAAGGGGTGGCCGCATCCAAGTCAAAAGCTGGTTTGGCTTGCCTCTTCAATGTAGTCTCTTGTGCCTTCGGCCAGGTTTTTGATTCTCTCCATGGCCTCATCCCAGTTCGAAAATAGGGCGTGGGCATATCTCTTGGGAGTGTCTTGAGAGATGGATAGAAGGCAGGTGTTATTACCTGTTTCTGAGATGTGATATGTTTCGAGGCACCCTGCCCATTTTTTGGCCTCTTGCCCCTCGGAATCTTTGACCCCATTATAGATTACCCCTTCATACTTGATCGTTATGGCCTCGTGGGGACGGCTGAGAATTATTTTTCCAAACAGTCCATCCTCAGAGGGGCCCTTGAACTCGGCCGTGGAGTTTAGGCACCAATCCGTGTCGGCGTAGGATCCTGGAGCGAAGGCGCAACTCCACTGTCTAAAATAATGGTCTTTTAGGAGAACTTCCCAAATTCTTTCTTTAGGGGCGTCTATCTCAATGCTTTTTTCGATTTTTTCTCTTTCTTCTGACTGCATTCTTCCTCCGTCCTATCCTTTAATATACATCAGCTAAAGTGGAGATACATGGCCGTATAAGCTTTATTTATTTCGCTGGCATCAAGCAAATCACTCCAACACAATGCTATTTCGATGGCTTAGAGACTAAACTCACATTTTATTGGCCTGAACCCTTTATAATCGGTAAGGTGCGCTTTAATACACAATGCACAATCGGATCTAATAAATGTCAGAATTCAGTTCACTGGACTTGCTTCCAGAAATTAAAAAGGCCCTAAAAGACAAAGGCTACGAAAAACCCACACCAATTCAAGCACAGTCAATTCCACACCTGTTGGAGGGAAAAGACTTATTGGGGATTGCCCAAACCGGAACGGGCAAAACAGCAGCGTTTTCGCTGCCCCTAATCGATAGACTTGCAAAGAACAAAGTTAAGGTAAACAAGAGACGAGTGAGAAGCTTAATTCTCACCCCAACGCGTGAGTTGGCGTCCCAAATTGAACAAAACATCAAAGGTTACTCCAAAGGACTTGGCCTGAAGTGCGCTGTAATTTTTGGCGGTGTAGGCAAGCAGGCGCAAATGAATTCAATGGCGCAAGGAGTTGATATTCTTGTGGCCACTCCTGGCAGACTATTGGATCTAATGAGTGAAGGGCATGTAAAATATGACCAACTCGAGGTCTTTGTTTTGGATGAGGCTGATCGAATGCTCGACATGGGCTTTTTAAACGATGTTAAAAAGGTCATCTCCAAACTTCCAAGAGACAAACAAACACTCTTGTTCTCCGCAACTATGCCAAAAGATATTGCTTCTCTTGCAAACTCTTTATTAAACAACCCCAAGAGGGTAGAGGTCACTCCGGAATCAACAACAGTTGAAAAAATTGAGCAGAAGGCACACTTTGTTGCCAAACTTAAAAAGCCAGACCTTTTAAAAGAAATCCTAAAAGACGATTCAATAGAGAGCATGCTTGTGTTCACCAGAACCAAGCATGGAGCGGACAGAGTTGTTAAAAAACTTGCTCAAGATGATATTATGGCGGCCGCAATTCATGGAAACAAGTCTCAACGACAAAGAGAAAGCGCGCTTGGACGATTCAAAGATCAAAAGATCAGAGTTTTGGTTGCAACAGACATCGCTGCCAGAGGGATTGATATTCCTCAGGTAAGCCATGTCATCAATTATAATCCACCAGAGGATCCAAAAAGCTACGTGCACCGTATCGGAAGAACCGGACGCGCTGGAAGAGATGGTGTGGCCATCCTATTTTGTGATGAATCTGAAGTTGGACTTTTCAATGACATTCAAAAGCACATAAAAATCAAAATACCGATTGATGAAAAGCAGCCGTTTCATGAAAAGCTTAGTCTTCACCCAGACAGAAAGAAAAAAGATCAAAAACCCAAAAAGAAAGTAAGCATGAGCAAGAAGGCCAGAAGGCGAAGAAGTTTTAGAGGATAAGAGAATAGGCCCAAAGTGTTTGGGCCATTTTTTTTTATTTTTTGTTAACAGCAACTTCTTTTGCTTGAACTTCTACCTCAGGAATAGAAACCTCTCCAGTTCCTCTCCAAGTCGCAACTACAACGCAAGCTCTTCCTCTTGGGCCTACGAAAGTGTTGTAGTGACCTTCTGAGTTTGTTCCCTTGTCAATTGTGATGTTTGCGAAAATTGGGCTGGTGGGGGCAGGCTTCACTGAGAAACAGATCTCTGCCGCTCTGTCGTTTCTGCTTTCATTGTCTAAGTAGTAAAAGCTTGTGATCTTTAACTCTGATGCGCTCGCTAACGAAGTTAGCAGCAATGCTGCGATAGTAAATAGTTTCATAAAAACTCCTTTTCACTCATTGTCGTCTCTAGCAGCGAGTTAAGTCAACAAGTTGTCAGTCTTTGTAATAAATGAAAAGAAAGTCTAAAGATATCTACCTTTGATCAAATTTACCCTGAATTCCCAATTCAAGTCTAGCTTCGTTAGGGAGAAAGGTGTTTTCTCTGTCTGCAAAGTCTTGTGGAAATGGATTCAAGTATCCAGGCTCCTCATTTAAAGGCTTAACCACTCTAAATCTTAACTGTATGTCATCTCCACCGCCCACGGCCTCAATGAAGGCCATACTTTGCGTTCCACTGGTGTAGACCTTAGTCTCGAGGCCAGTCATAAGCCTAACTGAGCTGTCTTTACTATCCCTCTCATAGCCAAGCTTTATAAAGCCACCCAAATAGCTTGCTCCTTCAACCATGCTTGCTCTAGCGTTGGCACCATAGCGAGCAAAGGCCCTTGATCCTTCAGATTCATAAAGTGTCTTGTCGAATCCCGCCTCAGCTTGTCCGTAGAGTCCGCTTTGGCCTTCATCAGAGTCTAGATAGTTATAATGTCTGTATCTTACCTTTCCAGCATTGATCACACCATGCCAGGCATCTTGTTGTGTTATTGAAGAAAGGAGTAGTGGTCTTTCGCTGTCTTTGGTGTTGATTTCATGATAGCCACCCTGAGCGCTCCAATAGAAGGCATCGTGCTTTTTGATCTTAGATACGATCAAGCTTACAAGATTTTCCTCTTTAAAGTACACATCCGCCATATAAACTCCGTCCTGTTTATAAAGCACGTCGTAATAATCTTGCTGAAATTGTTCTGGCTGAACGCTATTCGTGTAGAGGTTCGTTTCGTAAGAAAGGGTTGCGTAATATAAGTCACCATCCACCTTTGTAACATCTTTGTGAATAGATAGTTTAAATCCGTGTGTCATGCCAATGTCATCTGGAGGTGTCAAAGATGAAAATACGTTGTGCAGGTTGTAGTCGTTTCTAAGTAGAAGCTCTACTTTGCCCTTTCCCACTTGGTCGACTATGGAGACTGCTGACTCTTCATCCAAAAGATCCTTGATCGTGTTCTTAAGTTCTTGTTTGTCTTTAAAGTTCAGGCGAAGAGCCGATGTCACCAATGGTAAATCATTGGAGGCAAGCGCTGAAAACGTAAAAAGTAGTAAAGCTGCAAATACTTTCATCATAATCCTATTTTATTTGATTCTATTTTTATTAAATCAGTAAAGTGGAGCGAGAAGGAGTCGCTTGGAAAGAATTACAAAGTGGCATAGGGGAGTGTTTAAACTTTGAACGATCTAAGATATTGAAATGACTTAGTTGATATTGCAGATTGATTTTGCTTTGGATTTTTTTAGCCATTCTCCATTCACACAGATTGAATTGGAGCCCTCACAGTGGCGGTAAGTTTTTTTAGTGTACTTGCTGTAGCAATTTCTAAAACCACAACGCTTGATTGCCACAGGATCCGTTTTTGAAAGCCACTGGCCATTTACGCAAACAGAGCTCTCCCCTTGGCATTGTTGGTAGGTTTTGCCATTGCTGCTAAGACAAGTGTTAAAAGAATGATCGTGATCGTCAGAGCAAGTTTTTGAAAAGTGTTTTTGATGTTCTTCTTTATTTAGAATGTCTTCTATAAAAGAGCCAAGTATATCGTTTTCTTCCTTAGGTGCCTCTTGCAGAACACCCGTGTTGGCCAGATACTCTTTATGTCTTAGCGCCTCATCATAGCTGATGAAGTCGATACCAAGACATCTCGCTGTGTCGATAAGCTTGTCTAATGTATCGGCGTTAAAATCCTTACCCCTGTCATGAAAAAGAGCAATCAAGACATTTGATCTTGATTGACACATATTTTTAAGGGTTCTCTTTACATACCAATCTGGATTGGATTTAGCTTTCTTTGCCACGTTTGGGTTGCTGTCTCCAGAGTCAAAGTTCCAACCTACATGATCCCTTGAGGACTCATGTACTCTTTGCAGCGCTTTGCTTTTAAATCTTCGGTATTCTTGTATAGATTGTTTGTAGGACTCTCTCTCTAATGGAGCCGCGTGCTTTAAACGCTTAGATGAACATGCGCTTTTAGACTGCCCATGTCTTAGCATTAGGCCTAGCTCCTTGGCAGATGGAGATGCGCCTCGGCCATAGGGGAATCTAAAAAGCTTGTGTGGTTGCCTATTAAATAGGCCTGCTGTGGCGCTTTGAAGAAGGGAGAGACTTCTCTCTATTTGTCTTTCAGATTGTGAGGCGGTGAGTATATGTGGATCGCATTTGCTTCCAATCACGCGCAAGTCATGCGCTTTGTGCTCGTGCCCGTGGCTTGCAACAACATGGCCTGTTCTGATCATAGAAATTAAAGTTTCGTTTTTTTCACCAGGTTTAAGGTTTGTGGTGGAAACGTAAAAAGAGGCCTTTACTTTTTTTCTATTTAAACTGCTGAGGATTCTTGGCGTTACCTTGGGATCTGGACCGTCATCAAAGGTTAAATGAACTGATTTAGAAGCACACTGTGCCCTTAAAGATTTTAGCTCTCTAAAGTTTTGATTGCTTGAGCATGATGCTGAATAAGCTGAGTTAGTTAAAACTATAATAATAAATGCTGATAAAAAGTATTTCATAGATATATCTTATTCGGCAAGATTGGCTGCAGAGTTAAGAGAACTTAAGGGTTTTGTTATGAACAAAGCCTGACCAGATTACTTTTTTGTGTGCTAAGCAAATATAAAATGTGACAATACTAGAATGGAAAACTTAGATTTAATGCAAACGTTTTCGTGGCTCGCTGTAATATTGTTATCCACAAGTTATTGGTTCCAGATTTGGAAAATTCACCTGCACAAAGAGGTTCGGGATTTATCCATGACTTACCATGTTCTTCTTGCGACTGGATTTGGCATTCTTACTTGGACAGCTTGGGCTGAAGGATCTACGATTTTTGTTGTGAAGCAGGTTGCCACCACGATCCCTGTTGTGATCATTATAGGTCAAATCATTTATCATAAAGATGACCACTGGCATGATGAAGCCGACCCTGATTGTTTAAGCTGTGGAAAAGAGCTTGAGCTAGATTGGGATTTCTGTGCCCATTGTGGAGAAAAAAAACCTTCAGAGTTCCTTACGAAGGAAGGTGATTCAAAAGTAGTAAGCATATAAAAAGGACGCTTTGCTGGTCACCACTCTTAATGTGTCCGGCTCCACACCTTCAAATTTATTATCATCGTATTCTATAGATGACTGCTCTACTCGGAGGATGAACCAATTCCAGCTAAACTCCATAAAAAAAGATGTTCCTGGGCTGAACTTGTTGCTCGCCTCAAAAGTTTCGTTGTTTGAAGTTCTCTCTAAATCAAACCTGCTTACATAATTTAAGGATGCTCCCAGGCCTAGCCTAAAGGCCATGCCTTTGCCCCCTTTAAAAAATTTGTCTCCCCAGTTGTAAAATACAAAGGGATTGAGAGAAAAACGTTCGATGTCCACCTCTGTTTTATCGCCTTCAATAGGGTAGTCTAAAAGTTTCGTGGAGGATTGGTTGTATCCAAAGAAATAGGACCAACCAAACTGACTAGACTTGAAGAATGTCGGAGTGAATTCCAACCATGGTTCAATATAACCAACACCTTCATCCTTTTTATACCCATCTCCGCATATTTCCACATCATTAACACTTTGAGTAGACTCAACGCAGATGACCCTTTCATCTCCGTCCTTGGTTTCTGAAATAAACTCAGATGAACTTCCCACTGGGCCAATAGTTGCTCTGTAAGGCCTTAAACTTTTAAGTGAGCATGAAGAGCTAAAAATAATAAGTGTTAGTACTAAAAGTTTTTTCACTTTCACATTATATCAATATAAGTGGAGTGATAAAGAAGGGAAACTTAAGAACCTTTTTAAGATTTTCTTAACTATGCCTTGATAGTTTGGCACCTAAATTTTTCACGAAAAAAGCTAAGTGACTGGAAGTATATGTGAATTTAGAGAAACTTAAGCGGCTTTTTAAGATGGTTACAACAAAAAAGTGAGGGGTTTGGTGAAAAAAAACAAGCATTCTAAATTAAGTTGGAGAGAAAGTTGGGACACAATAGATAGCGCATTTCTAAAATTGAATCTAAAGTTGGATGATCTCGTTTCACTCATGGGAATAAGCGAAACAGAGTATTTCAAAATAAGAGAGTCTGACTGTCCACCACCAGATGGCGCATTGGAAAAGATACAGGAGTTGTTGAATGATAGCGATAATACTTAGGCTACAGGCACAAAACTTGCTTAATAATTCCTCCTTTAAAGGGGGAAACAATGTACTCTCAATGGCCACAGCTTTTTTATCAGGAATATAAAGAAACTTATTTTACGCTTCACCGTTGGCTCCAAATTATTGGAAAAATAAAACTGAACAAGGCACCATGCCCAAACCACTCTTGGCATGCAAGTTATAAACTAACAAGTTCTGGTCTAAGCACCATGCCCTTTCCTGACCAAGATAGAACGCTGACAATTGACTTCGATTTTTTATCACACTCAATAACTTTCACAACTAGCGATGGAGACCATGTCACTAGAGACCTTAGGTCAGAGAGCGTTTCGGACTTCTATGAAAGGGTAAAGAAAACTCTTGAGTTTCTAGATGTCAAGGCCCAGTTTAGCGCAAGACCAAATGAACTGCCCGACGCTGTGCCTTTTTATAAAGATACTCAGCACTGTGAATATGATCCTTTTTACGCACAAGACCTATGGCAAGCGATGACAAAGATTGATATTGCTCTTTCAAAGTTTAGGGCGAGGTTTACCGGCAAGGCCAATGATCCACTTTTTTTCTGGGGAAGCTTTGATCTGGCCTGCTCTAGGTTTTCCGGAAGAAGCGCTCCAGAACATCCCGGAGGAGTTCCACACCTTCCTGACAAGGTAGTCAAAGAAGCGTACTCCCAAGAAATATTCACATGCGGCTTCTGGCCAGGAAACGAAATTTATCCTCACCCGGCCTTTTTTTGCTACATCTATCCTGAGCCGAAAGGCTTTTCAGATGGAGAGCTTAGAAACAAGGCGAGCTTTTATCATCATAATCTCCAAGAGTATATTTTCCCATATGAGGCCGTGGCAGTGTCGCCCAATCCTGAATCGGCCTTGTTGGAATTTTTGGATGAATGCTACCAAAAGGCCTCCAAGCTGGCAGATTGGGATAAGGAAAGATTAGAAAGCGACGCTTTTCTCTTAAAGCTACAAACAAAGAATTCGGCCACACACTAGTATGACTGAGGAGCTTGTAAAGTTCATTAGGGCAAAGAGCTTTCCATGTCTAATGGCCAAAAGTTTAACTAACAAAGGCCATCTAGAAACCCACACCATGGATAAAGTTGACGCCAAACAAATTATTTCCAGATTATACGAGTTTGTTGAAAAGTATAGAAAGTGTCCCGAAAGGCTTTCAAGTTGTGTGTTCATTTTTCCAGGGGAAGATAAGAAATGTTTTGAGCAGGGAGAAAAACTGCTTTGGAGAGTGTTGAAGGAGATGAGGTCCATAGACCAATCCCTGTATGCCCATGACCCTAGAGTTTCCAGCAATCCTAAAAGTGGCTCCTATAGCTATAGTGTTAAAGAGGAAGCAATGTTTGTGCTCTTACTCCATCCTCAAAGTCCTAGACTTGCGAGGCGCTTTAAACACACAACGATTGTTTTTAATCCTCACCAACAATTCGAAACTCTTAGAAAAAAGAATATTTTCTTTAAAATTAGAGATCAAATTAGAAAAATGGATTTTGCACTGCAGGGATCTGAAAACAAAATGTTAAACGACTTTGGTACAACATCGGAAGTCTTTCAATATTCAGGCCGAAGGTATGGAGAAAACGCAGTAATTGAACTATAAAATATCTATGAAAACTATAGAACCAAGACATGGCGTGGGGTTCATCCTTAAAAAAGGTGAAAAGTTAAAAGTTGTTGATCCTCAAGGGGAACAAGTCTCCGATTTTTTTTGCTTAATGCAGGATTCTCCAGATGAGTATCTCTCATCTGGAAGAACTATTGATTACCTTTCTAAAATATATATGGAAAAGGGAGACACTCTTTATTCAAGCAAAAGCCGAGCAATGTGTAAAATTGTTGAGGACACCTGTGGAAGGCACGACTTTTTATTAACTCCATGCTCTAAAGACACTTTTAGAATCATTTATGGAGATAAAGATCCCCATCAAGGATGTGAGGGAAATCTGATTGAAGCGTTCAGCTCTCTTGGAGTTGAGCTTGGATGTTTGCCAACCACTTTAAATTTATTTATGAATGTGCAGATGCGGGAGGACGGAAAAATTGACGTTCGACCGCCTAAAAGCCAAGCTGGAGATTATGTTGTCATAGAGGCACTAGAGGATCTTCTTGTTGGACTTACCGCCTGCTCAGCTCTTGACTCAAACAACGGATCTTTTAAGCCGATTGACTACGAAATCATATAAAAGGGGACAGACAATAGTCTGCCCCCCAAGGGTGTCGTCTATGATGCTACAGCTGAAGGAGTGTCAGAAGGTCTGGAAAGTCTTCGGATCACTTCTCCTGCGCTAAAGTCTTTGTTTCTGATAACGTCGGCCTGGGAAATGATGCCGCAGCAGCGACCTTCCTGGTCTACCACTGGCAGGCGTCGTACCTTGTTATCTTCCATGAGGTCGACGCATTCATCAAAGGATGCGTCCTCTTTAACTGTTACAATATGATCGCTCATACACTCTCGCGCGGTGAGTTTTGAAGGGTTTCTTCCTCTTGCAACGACACGACAGGCTATGTCTCTGTCAGTTATAACTCCAACAACCTTTCTCCCACTGTCTAGCACTGGAATCTCTCCACAGTCGCAGTCGACCATCATTTGGGCGACTTCTCTAAGTTCAGTGTCCGGAGAACAGCAGGCAGGCTCTGTCGTCATATAATCTTTTACTGTGCTCATAGTAGGCTCCTATTTTTCTTAGCGATATATGGTGCATTTCACGCGCCATGCAAGTGGCTACAGAAACTTCAGCCTTTGTTTTTAGGGAGTATTTGTTTAAAATTTAAATATGAAAACAATAGCAATAGGCGTTCTTTTTGGTTTGGTTTTTCCCCTGTCCATACAGGCCAGCTCTGATTTTGATAAATGGAAAAAGCAATTCAGCTTAAAGGCCTCCAAGAAAGGCCTAAACTCAAAGTTTGTTCTAAACCAGCTTGAATCAGTCAGCTATAAGCCAAAGATTATCGAGAAAGATCGAAATCAGCTCACATCGGATTCAAGCATAAACTATCCAAGTTTTATAGATCGATGGTTGAGTTCAAATCCTCCTAGGGTAAACAAAGGCAAAGAGTTGCTTTCAGAGAATCGAGAGCTTTTAGAACAAATTGAGAAAAAGTACAGTGTGGATAAAGAAGCGATCGTATCATTGTGGGGAGTTGAGACGCTCTACGGCAACATCACTGGAGACTATGACATTGTGTCTGTCCTGAGCACGCTTGCTTATGACAAAAGAAGAAGGTCCTTTTTCGAAAAAGAGTTGATGGCAGCTTTAACAATTTTAAAAGAAGGCCATATTGATCGAGAAAACTTTAAGGGCAGCTGGGCGGGAGCCATGGGACAATGCCAGTTCATGCCAACAAGCTTTTTAATGTACGCTCAAGACTTTGACGGCGATGGCAAAAAAGACATTTGGAAAAATAAAAAAGATCTTTTCGCTTCAATGGCCTACTACTTAAAGCGCGCAGGTTGGAAAAAGAATAAAGAGATTGGTTTGCTTGCAACAAAAAAAGGCAAAGTGAATTTTAATCACAAAAAAATGCGAAGGCCTTCTCAGTACAATAAGCTTGGACTGAGAACTTTGGATGGCAAGAAGCTTCAGGGAAATTGGAGAAGAAAAATAGCTCTGATTCCCCACAAAAATTCACCTCTCGTTTTGCGAGGATCAAACTATAGAGCAATTATGCGATGGAATAGATCAAGCCTTTTCGCAGCTTTAAACATCCTTCTCATGGAAGAATTTAAAAAGAATTAAACAATTACTCTCAAAGAATCAAAATCGATTTGAATCTGTTCTACTTCACTGAGAAGTCTTTCCTGGGAGCGTTCAAAGAACTGAAGCTCTGTGGCCGCAAACTCATTTTGCGCTCCCCAAGTTTTAAGCTTTTTAATCTCTGTCCCGTAGACAAGTCCCACCTTCTCTTTGGCCATCGTTTTATATTTGCTTGCCCTTGCCGTTGCCAGCGCCTTTGCCTTGTCAATGAGGTCTAAGACAAGTTGCTTGGGTAGAGCTTCTCCCAGCTGTTCTCTTTTGCTGGCCTCAAGAGGGGATGAGACGGCATCAATATGCTTTTTAGGGAATTTTTTTGTGCAGTCCAACCCTTGAGCGTTCACAAGAACACGAATCGGGGTGATCGGAAAGAATTGTTCGATGTCATTGTAATATTTCTGTTTTGGTTCGGCCTTAAAGATAAGTTCAAAGAAGACGTTTTCACCCAATGATTCATTGTGAGTTACAGCGCAAACGTTTCCGAGTTCTCCCTCGGTAAATAGCTCTATTGTTGACTGGGTCAAAGGATGCTCAAAACTCATAAATTTTAATTCATCGCGCTTAATGGCGAGCTTTCTATTGGCCGTATAGCTTATTCCCTCTGAAGGAAGGTTTGGGTAGCTAGGAAGAAGCATGTTGTCTGCTGGACGAATAAAATAAACATCCTGGGACAAATCCTCAATATCAACGCCCACAATATTGAAGGCCTTCTCCAGATAGGATTGCAAATCTCTTTTTTTGTGAAACTGCTCTATGCTCTCGACGACTTTTTCAACATTGCTTTGCTTGTAGGAGTGAGCATCAAGAAAGGCGTTTTTTCCACTTTCGATATTGTCTTGGTACTGCCCGTAGTCTCTAGCAAGCTCTTCAAGCTTTTCCAGTGAGAGAGTTTTCTGAGCTTGGTGAATCTCATCAAGTCGGTCTTCGTAAAACTCCACTACACCCGTAGGAAAACGCTCAAACAGTTGAAAAGCTTCATTGTACAGTTTGAATAAATTCTCTTCTATGCTTTTAGCAACATATGGCAAATGAATGGATATCTCGTTCTTTTGACCAATCCTGTCCAAGCGTCCAATTCTTTGCAGAAGAAGTTGAGGGTGGGTAGGCAAGTCTAGAAGAAAGAGCTCGCTTGCAAACTCAAAATTTCGTCCTTCACTGCCAGACTCAGCGCTGATTAATACCCTTGCGCCGTCGGGGTCGGCAAAGTAGGCCGCCTGTCTGTCCCGCTCCAGGAGGGACTGCTCTCCATGAAAAAGAGCACTTTTAACATTCATAGTCTCTGATAGTCTTTTTTGAACCTGGACTGCAAGCTTTCTACTCTTTCCGATGGCCAGGACTTTCGCCTCAGGCTTTTCGATTAACAGTCTTGCAAGCTCTTCAACTTTAGCGGCGATAACTTTGCTGTCACTAGGCCTTTCTATATTAAGAGCTTGAGCGAACAATTTTTTTGTTGGAAAAAGGTTTTGTTGTTTTTCTAGATTCTTTCGTCTGTTTCGGAAATAATCTCTTTCATAGTTGTATTGCTCTAACAGCTCACTGGTAGGGGAGCTCTCGATGTAGCGCTTTTCACTTTCTTTATACTCATCAAAGGAAGTGTACTTTTCTGGGTTTAGCACTTTCAACAATTCAAAGAAGTTTTCCTCGCCAAGTGCCTCCGGCGTCGCACTCAGATACAGTGCATGGATGGACTTAAGGGTTACCTCTTTTAGAAGATTGAACTCTGGGGAGTCTTTTTTATATCTGTGAGCTTCGTCTGCGATGACAAGGTCCCAGTCTTTTGACTCAATGATATTTCTGGCAGACTCATCCTCCAATATGTGGGAAGCGGTGGTTATAATGAAGTCATCATTTTCCACCTTGCTGGAAAGTTCCACTTCATCACCTGCGCCAAGGGTTTTAAAAAGAAAATTAAACTTTTTGTAAAGCTCCACAAACCATTGGTATTGAAGACTTGCTGGCACTATTATGAGGATCGTCTTAACTAGCTTTTTCTCGTAAAGGCTTTTGGCCAAAACTCCCGCTTCAATGGTTTTCCCAAGGCCGACCTCGTCTGCAAGCGCCAGTCTTATCCTAGATTTCTTGGAAACGTCCGAAAATATGGAAACTTGATGGCCAATAAGGTTTATTCGTGAACCTTCCAGTCCCTTTCCTGGGTACTCTTGAAGAGCTCTTTTCAATACCAAGCTTTCATAGCGAAAATTAAAAAGCTCGGGGGAGTCAAAGTCGCCGGCAAAAAGTCTTTCTTGAGGCTTTATTAAACTGACTGAGCTTTCAAGTTGGGTTTCAGGTAGAACGCCCTCGTCCCCTATATAAAATATCACGCCATTTTGTTCTTTAAGCTCTCGAACTTCAAATTCAGTTCCGTCTTCGCCTTTGACTATTTCACCAACTTGGAACGTCAATCTTTGAAGGGGAGCACTTTTTTTGTTGTAAGCTCTCGACTCTTCTGCTGCTGGGAAATATAGATTGACCAACCTGTCGTCTACAGCTTCGACTATGGCAAGTCCTAACTCGGGTTCGGTTTTGCTAAACCATCTTTGACCTATTGAAAACATCGTTTGAGTTTAGGCCTAAGTCGGAAAAAGTTCAATGCGCAATTTACAAAATCACAGGGAAAAAGGAGGCTTTATACGCAAAAGCTCGGAGAGCTTTCCATCGAAGCCTTTTTCAAGTCCGAAAAAGTCGGAATATTCCCGAAGAATATGTGCCGGATCAATGCATTTCTCTCTCATTCTCTTTAAATGAAGTTCATTGACTCCTGTCATGGTTCCTTTGGAGATCTTCTGTCCTGTTTTATCTTTTACAAGAGGGTGGTGGATGAACTTCGCTTTATCAAGATGTTGCATGCCAAGTATTCTGGCCAGATAGATCTGGGCGGCGCTGGATTCAATCAAGTCCTGTCCTCGAACTATTAAATTTACGCCCATGTCTAAGTCATCCAACACACTTGTAAGTTGATATGAAGGCACACCATCCTTTCTCCATACAACAAAATTGCCCATTTGGCCTGCAAGATCAATTTTGCTTTGTTCCACCTCTATTGTAGTCTCGCCAATTAGTTTGACTCTCTTAGAGCAGAGGTTTTTCTTAAACTCAATACGCTTGGATTCACATGTGCCTGGATAGAGTCCGTTCAAACTGTTGGCAACTTCCTTTCTCGTGCATTCACATGAGAAAAAGAGGTTAGGGTCGCATATTTCATCAAAATAGCGATCAAGCTTTTTTGTTTGGGAGTGGTTGTTTTTAAAGTCCTGGACGTCTTTAGGGCCTTTGTCCCATTCAATTCCAAGCCAATCCAGCCCGTAAAAAATGTCATCTAAAAACTCATCCCGACATCTTGTAAAGTCTGCGTCGTCGATCCTTAGATGAATCTTGGCATTGTTGTGTTTGGCCACCCACCAGGTGAGAATGAAATTAAGCGCGTTTCCAACATGGAGGTATCCACTGGGGGTGGGGGCTATTCTAGTTGCTAGTGATTTAGACATGTTTTCATGCTATCTCTCAATGGCCTCTTTGCCAATTATTGACTCCTAAGATAGGCCTCATAGATACATGCGTCTATCCGGGTTCTCCAATCTTTGATCTTTCTGCATTTGAATGGGCCGACCTTTGGTTTTTCTCTGTACTGCATGTTTACTTGAAACTGACCGTGCTCGTCGACGCCTGGGAATATATTTAAACCTTTTAAGTAGTCAGGCCTGTTGTGATAGTTTGCCGCAAGCTTGGTAATTAAATGCCCAGCGATTGCCCCGTAAAACACATCACTTCCCCAGTGCTTATTGTCATACATTCTTGCATAGGCCGCAAAGGCTGCCATGCCGTAGGCTATATAGGGCACTGCCTTGTTCTTTTTGCCGTAAACCTCAGCAATAGCTGTGGCCAAAGAGAACGCTGAAGAAGTGTGTCCTGAGAAGAATGAGTGTTCACCCTTGTGTCCAAATTCATAAGGGCCTTCACCTCTGTTGGGACGTTTTCTTCCTGTGGTGTACTTAACTAATTGGGTCACAGCTCCCGTTGCAAGACCACCTGTAATGGCTATCAGGCCGGCCCTTTTGAGCTTTCCATTCTCCAGAGTAGCTCCTAGGAAGTAGGTTCCTGCCGCCACAACAGGAATAGAGTTCTTAACAAACTCATTTATGAAATCGGCCGCCTCTTGAATGTTTTCATCTTTTGTCTCTTGAACCCAATCCAAGATCTCTTGGTCATTTTTAAAAATTACCAACCCTAAGCTTGTCGTTGCCGCGAATACTGCAAGATTCTTTTTGTTTATATCCAAAGGGATAAATCTGGAATTGGAAGGTTTTACAGTTTTTCTGATTTCTTCCACTGTGTAATAGTCTTCCGGATTAAGTGCCACTCGTAGATCCACACCTTCTAAATATTTGTCATAAGCAACTTGAGCTCGAGTTCTATAATCATACTGAGAATCCTCATCCTTGACTCTGTAGTAGTCCATTGGATCAACATCATTAAAATTAAAGTCCTCCTGTCCAAAGGCGTTGCCGAGCACAGATGCAATAATAAGAATGAAAACAAACATAAGCTTTTCCTAATCTTTAATAATTCAAATAGGTATATTGAAGGTTATTTAGCGCTGAGCTGCGTCATCCTCCACTCATGTGAAATTTATTTAGAGTTGCCCGTGAAAAGTTTAGGTGGCTAAGTGTTCAAAAAATATAAAACCAGGTGTAATTCTTTGGTTCTCTTTGGTAAAACTTTAGTTGGCCTAAGAGTGGGAGAGATAAATGTGGAACATGATTACTTTGCAAACAATTGGCGTAATGATCGTTTGCGCGAGTGTCGGCATTCTACTAACTCGTAAATTAAAACTGCCTCATATCGTTCTTTACATAATAACTGGGCTGGCCCTTGGGCAGGCCGAGGTGGCGCTTCTTGATAAAGAGTTTTTAAAAGAAAGTCTTGGGGCGGTGAGAGTGATTTCCGAGGCCGGAATCGCGCTTCTTCTCTTCCTAGTAGGAATGGAGCTTAGTCTTTCCAAGATTAAGGATATAGGCAATGACGCTGTGGTGGCAGGTCTTTGGCAAGTTGGACTCAGTGTTATATTGGGGTTTGGCATTTCTTTTTTGGCCGGGTTTGAAGTTATACCTTCAATAATACTTTCTGTTGCTATGACATTTAGCTCCACCGTAATTGTGGTTAAGCTTTTGGGTGAGAAGAAACACTTGGACGCTCTCTATGGCAGAATCTCCATAGGGGTTTTATTGGTCCAAGACCTAGTGGTTATACTGTTCCTGACGGAGTTGTCAGCACTCGGAACGGGAGCTGATCACGATTGGCGCACAGTTCTTGCTCAACTTGCAAAAGCAATGGCCGGGGTTGCTGGACTGGCGGCCATCGCCTGGCTTGTTGCAAAAAAATTCCTACAAAGACTGATGGAGTGGGCATCATCCTCTACTGAACTGCTATTGATATGGAGTCTTACTTGGTGCTTTGTGGTGGTGGCAGGGGCCCATGCATTTCATCTATCCCACGAAATTGGCGCTTTCCTGGCCGGAATAAGCCTTGCGCAATTGCCTCTGTCGAACAGTCTTAAACAAAGAGTTCATCCGCTAATGAATTTTTTTGTGGGGATATTCTTCATTGCTTTGGGAATGGAGATTGACTTGGGAACGGCCTTGGCCTCTTGGAAAATGGCACTGGTTTTTACGGTCTTTGTCATTCTTGGCAAGATTTTGATCTTCTTCACTGTATTTAGCAGACAAGGCTTTAACGAAAGAACTTCTTTTGTAGCGGCGTTAACTCTTTCTCAAATAAGTGAATTTTCTTTTCTTTTTGCAGCTTTGGCCTTGAAGAACGAGTTGATTGACGAGACCATCGTGGCGGTGGTCGCCTTTACTGGTGTGGCCACATTCATCTCAAGTTCGTTTTTAATATCCTATAATGAGAGGATTTATTTTTGGTTTAAAAATAAAGGTCTTTTAAAGTTTATGAACGCTTCTCAAACCAAATCAAAAGATGAATATCCTTCAACAAAGAGAAGCGGGCATATTTTAGTGATTGGAATGAATTCTCTGGGGCGGGAAATTTGTAGAAGACTATGCGCCCTTGGCCATAATGTTCTTGCATTGGATAGCGATCCCAAAAAACTTAGAGGGCTGCCTTGTGACACCTTGATTGGGAGCGCTGATTACACCTCCATCTTGGAAGAGGCAAGCTTTGAACACGCACGCCTAGTTGTAACCACTTTGAGAATCGAGGATGTAAACAATTCTTTGGTTTATCAATGTAAAAAAATGGGCGTTCCAGTTGCGGCACACGGTTTTGACAGCACGGTCATTCCTGATCTGAAGGAACTGGAGACGGACTATATCATAGATAGTAAGTCATCCTGGCTTAATAAGCTTTTTATTAAGTTAGAAGAGCACGGGGTGAAGCTGACATGATGGAGATTTTATACATTCTTTTGGCCGCTTCAATTGGACTTGGGATTTCTAAACTTTTAAAGATCCCAAGTGTCCCTATGCTCATTCTTGCTGGCGGGGGACTTGATTACCTCAATGCTCCCATCGATGGAGACCTGGCCAGAGACGCTCTTCTGCTAGGGCTCATATTTTTAGTTTTTCTTTCAGGTACCTCCCTAAACCCATGGAGGATTGGAGAGCGCACTAAGCTTGCGTTCTTTATTGGCGCCGCGCAGTTTATGCTCATAGGACTCATTTCTTTTTTTGTTTGCGCCTATATGGGCTTTACTTTAATGGAGAGTTTTTATTTATCCCTAGCTTTGTCTTCCAGTTCAACATTGGTGGTAATAAAACTTCTTCAATCTAGAGGTGAGATGTTCGAGCCCTTTGGGCGGATGATGGTTGGGGCCCTTCTTGTTCAAGACCTTCTCATGATGATTGTAATTTCTGTCCTTGAACGCTTTGATTTTGGCGCCATGGATATGGTGATCGCAGGAGTTTTGGTTTGCGTCTTATCCTTGCTTGCTTTAATTTTTAAAAAATGGATCATACCTTGGCTTCTAGTCAGGGATGATGTTGATGAAGAGCAGCAACTTCTCATCGCGGTCGGAATCCTGTTTTTCTTTATGGGAGTTTCACACTTGTTTAACCTTCCATTTGTCGCCGGCGCCTTTGTGGCAGGCATCTCTTTATCATCGTTCCCTGTGAATGGGGCCCTCAAAGGACAGTTTGCATCGCTGAATAACTTCTTTAATGCCGTCTTCTTTGTGACTCTTGGTTTCTTTGTGGAGTTGCCGCCTGCTGAAATGTTTAACTCCGTTTTTGTTTTTTGCGCATTGATCATAGTCCTAACTCCCGCTCTCACATTAAGTGTCGCTGCATTTGCAGATATGCCATTTAGAACAGGCATAGAGAGCGGATTGCTGCTTGCTCAAACGAGCGAGTTCTCTATTGTGCTGGCGCTTATTGGCATGAGCAATGGACACCTAAGCTCTGACCACTTGGGGATGATTACCTTTATGACCGTCGTTACAATGACGTTGACTCCATTTTTAGCAAACGAAAAGGTGGCCTCTTGGTCAATGCTTGCACTTGCAGCGCTTAGCAGAAAGAAAGACGGGCCTTTAGTTTACAGTGGGCATTTTATATTTTTTGGTTGCGGAGAGAGCGCCATGGTGGCTGTTGAAAAACTTCTTGAAAAGGGCGAACAGGTCGTTGTCATTGACGATGATATAGGCGTTGTCCGCGGGTTAAAAGAGAGGGGAGTCGAAGCAATTCTAGGCAACGGAAGAGACACTACTGTAATGAGCCGGGCAAACCTCTCTGGAGCTAGAATGGCCATTTCGTCCATGCGAAAATTTAGCGATAACCTTGCTGTTGTGCAATTTGCCAAAGATACGCCTTTTGTAGTGAGAGTTTTTGACCAGGAAGAGGCCGACATTTTTAAAAGGCTTGGGGCTCAACCCATACCAGCAACCGACGCAGCGAGCTCTGACTTTCTAGAGTGGGTTCAGTCAAATATGAAAGTTCCAACTAATCAACTGGATAGTTAAAGTAGCGATCAGGGAAAGGCTCATTTCTGAGTGTGTAGTGCCACCACTCTTTGGAATAGTTTTTGAAACCAGAGCTTTCCATAATAGATTTTAATTTTAAGCGATTTTTATGGGCCTTGGTTCCCTTTAATGCCATGGTTGCACTTTTTGGATCAAAGAAGTCAAATGGTGTTCCCATATCCAGCTCCACCCAATCTCCGCTCACTTTTCTAACAAGTGTAAGATCAACTGTAGAGCCGCGACTATGGCCAGACTTACTTGCAATATAACCTCTTTTAAAAAGAGTATCTTTTGACTCTCTTGGATAATAGTCCTTTTTAGTTTTAAGATCATTTAAATCACGGGCCCACCTTACAAAGTGGTTAACGGCCTTCTGCGGCCTATAGCAATCAAAGACTTTGAGGGATAGCTCTTGCTTCTTTGCTAGCTTCTGCGCTGCTTTTAGGGCGTTGTGGGCTTTTTTGGAAAGCAGACATCTATTTGCATGATAGCCATCTATTTTTTCACCCACAAAGTTATTGTCGCTAAAGTACCTGGCCTCGACCACAATATCGGTTTCCAGAGGAATCAGCTCTTCAGAGAAGGCCGATAAACAAAATAAAGCTAATAGTATCCACATGGCATTAGTATAGAAGCGCTTTTCTTTGTTTTCAATATTGATACCTCGGGTCATAGATGCTATTTTACGCTCATGATTAGCGCAAATGATGTAGCCTTAAGCTTTGGTGGAAAAAAGCTATTTGAAGACGTAAACATTAAATTTACTCCTGGTAACTGCTATGGCCTGATTGGGGCCAATGGAGCGGGAAAGTCGACTTTTATAAAGTTGCTTTCAGGAGATCTTGAACCTCAAAATGGCAAGATAAACATAAATGAAGGGGCCAGGCTTTCAGTATTGAAGCAGGATCACTTTGCTTATGACGACTGTGAAGTTTTGCAGACCGTTTTGATGGGCAACGAGAGACTTTTTCATATCATGAAAGAAAAAGACGCTCTTTACGCCAAAGAAGACTTTTCTGATGAAGACGGGGTAAAGGCCTCTGAGCTTGAAGCCGAATTTGCTGAAATGAACGGCTGGGAAGCTGAGAGTGAGGCGGCCGTTTTACTTTCAGGTTTAGGTCTTGGTGAAGAGTACCTTAATAGAATAATGAAGGACCTTACTGGTTCTGAAAAGGTTAAGGTTTTACTAGCTCAAGCTCTTTTTGGTTCACCTGATGTTCTTTTACTGGATGAGCCTACCAACCACCTTGATATTAAAGCTATTCAGTGGCTTGAAAACTTTTTAATGAATTTTGAGAACACTGTAATTGTGGTTTCTCACGATAGACACTTTCTTAATAAAGTATGCACACACATTGCTGACATCGACTTTGGAAAAATCACTAGCTACGCTGGCAACTACGACTTTTGGAGAAAATCCAGCGAGCTAGCAATGAAGCTGAGAAGTAATGAAAGAAAGAAGGCCGAGGACAAGGCGCAGGAGCTTAAAAACTTTATTCAAAGGTTTAGCGCCAATGCTTCAAAGTCCAAGCAGGCCACTTCCAGACAAAAGCAATTGGAAAAACTTCAAATTGATGACCTTCCCGTGTCCACTAGAAAGTATCCATTTGTGCACTTTGAGCCAAAGCGTGAAGTGGGTAAAGAAGTTCTTTCTGTAAACGGCATCTCTAAAACCATTGATGGAGAAAAGATTTTGGACAATGTTAGCTTCACAGTTAACAAAGGAGACAAAATCGTCTTTTTAGGACCTAACGACACTGCTAAAACTGTGTTGTTCGAAATTTTAATGGGTGAGATGGAGCCAGACTCTGGGACTTTCACTTGGGGTGTGACCACTAGCCAATCATATTTTCCAACTGACAACTCCAAATATTTTGAATCTGGAGAGCACGATCTTGTTAACTGGCTAAGACAGTATTCAGAAGATCAACATGAAACATTCCTTAGAGGTTTTCTTGGAAAGATGCTTTTCTCAGGTGAAGAGGCATTGAAAAAAACCAATGTCCTTTCTGGTGGAGAGAAAGTGCGTTGCATGCTTTCTAAGATGATGCTTTCCGGAGCAAATGTTCTTGTTATGGATGGCCCGACCAACCACTTGGATTTGGAGAGTATTACAGCTGTGAACGAAGGACTTATTAGATACAGTGGGACGTTGCTGTTCACATCCCACGATCACGAGTTTATTCAAACGGTTGCTAATAGAATTATCGACCTAGATAAGAAGGTAGTGGAGGATAAGTACTCCACTTACGATGAATACTTAGGTCTTGAGGCCTAGCGAGCTCTTTTTGAAGTGTTGTTATTGGCAACACTTACTTTAAGAGTTCTACCATCAAGTTGTTTGCCGTTGAGTGACTTTATTGCCTTGGCGGCGTCTTCCTTGTTTGGCATTTGAACAAAACCAAAGCCTTTCTTAAGCTGGGTTTTTTCATCTCTCATAAGTTTTACTCTTCTTACTTTGCCAAACTTTCTAAATAGATCTCTTACGCCAATTTCATCTTTTTTATAGTTCAGGTTGCCAATATAGACTGTGGCGCCCTCATAGTCTTTTTCAAGGAATGTAAATTTGGTGTCTGCTAGTGTTTTCTTTTTCATAATGCCCTTCAGGTATGTGCTTAATTGCGAGGCGTCAATGTAGCGCCAAAGCTAGCGGAAGGCCATTATATACTTAAACTTATGCCAAAATTACGCGATATTTTGCGATTTTTGGTACGCCAGCGGCATCTCGATGCAAAAAGTGGTGTTGTTAAGTGGTTTAATAAGCTTAACTTCTCCGTCCATCCTGTTGATGAGTTTTTTTGTAATACTTAGACCAATGCCAGTGCCTTCAGACCTTTGTTTGGTAGTAAAGAAAGGATCCATTACTTTAGAGGCTATTTGAGGCCTAATACCATGTCCTGTGTCCACAATGTGAATCATGGCACGGCCTTGCTCTTCTTTGGCCGTGATTTTAAGCTGCTTTAGAGGCATCTCCTTCATGGCATGTCTTGAGTTGTTAATGAGGTTTAGCAATGACTGTCCAAAGTCTGTAGGACGCGCGTTAATGCAAAGTGATTTATCAACATCAACGAAAACATCAATTTGGTCTTTTTTAAGTTGGTGACGACAAAGAGCCAGGCTTTCCTCCACCAACTCAGACACACTACAGGTTCTGGCCTTTTCACTAGAGCTTTCTCTTGAGAGATTTTTCATACTCTGAATAATTGAAGTGATCCTGCCGATAGTATTATTAATTTTGGATAGTTGGGCGAATGCCTTAGGGTCGTCATACCCTTTTTTTACAAGTGATCTCCTCAATAGGCTAGTTTGCCCTTCAATTATGGTGAGAGGATTGTTCACCTCGTGAGCAATTGTGCCGGCCACTTCACCTATTGTGGCGAGTTTTGCAGCTTGAACCAATGCTTGCTGCGCCTTTTTATTTTCGGTGATGTCTTGAATTTGTGAGATAAAAAAGCTGGGAGTGTTATCTTCTCTTATTAGAGAAACTGTTAGTAGGGCATAAATTGTAGACCCGTTTTTATGATAATATCTTTTTTCTATTTGATATGAATCTCTTTTTCCAGACAGGCATTCTTTGAGCAGATCAAGGTCAGCATTAAGGTCATCAGGGTGGGTTAGCTTTTGAAAATCAATTGAAAGGAGTTCTTCCTTAGTGTAACCCAAAATCTTGCTAAGGGACGCATTTGAATCCAGCCATTTTCCATCAGGGGCAACTAGGGCCATACCTATTGAGGAATGAGTGAAAGCTGATTTAAAGAGTGAATCCTGTCCCATTTTTTTTTCTCCGTATCAACATATTTTGTTGTGTCCTCTTAAGAATTTCTTAAGAATCATTGTATACCAATATGAATCAAAGTTGTTTGAGGAAATTTATTCCGTAAAGGGGACGGCATGGGATATGCAGTACTTATCTGTGCTTAAAAAAGGAGTAACATATGGAAAATGTTAAAAAGCCAGTGCGAAAGACTGAGAAAGATAGAAAAAGAGAGCACAGAAACATCAAAGACGAAGATATCAAAAGACCTAAAAAAGGTAGAGGAAACACTGATTACAGAGGCTCTGACGAGATTTAGAAAAGAATAAATTGCGCAAAAACTTTTGACAGTGGGGACTGTAAAGTCTTCACTGCTCATACCTCAGACTTAAGATTCCCTTTAAAGTTTAAGTATTAATAAATAAAAAACAGCTTTTTATTCTAAGGGATCTTTATGAGCGCCAACAATCTTTTTAAGTCCGCCTCTTTTGCAGTGATGTTATCAGTCACTTTTAATACTGTTGCAATGCCTGCCTATGCGCAGAGCACTGGTCAGGAACAGGTGAAAACTCAGCTTTTTAGCACTGCAAACTCTCAGCTTTATCAAGCACAGCAGCTTCTCAATACACGAGATGGTGGTGATAAGGCCTACGAGCTCCTTAGAGACTTGCTAAAAAATGATGACACAATTAACGAAGTTTCTAGAAAGAAAATTCAAATGGCCGCTAATAGCATTGAGAATTATAGAGACGGAAACTTTTTAACAAGACTATTGAATACAAAAAGATTTAAGGAGAGACCATACCTTAAAGCAAGACACTTGCTTGCGGAAGCAATCATGGACTCTAGAGTTGCTTTAAACGAATCAAGTGACTCCGAAATTTTGTTCGTTGAAAAACTTCTGAAAAATTATTTTTACCCAGGACACCCTGACAAGGTGGAGATTCACTACCCATCAACATCTGAGTTTGCTTTTAAAACATGGGCATACACTAAAGAGAACATGTATCGCGCAAAAGTTGGTGAGTCTACAGAGTCAGTTGATGGCAATGCTCAAAGTCATTCCCCATCAAACGCTGGTATGGGGATGAACCAGCCTGATATTCTAGGTTTGCCAGAAGTGGGTGAGGCCCCTGAAGATGAAGAGGCATGGCTTGAATTTATGGAGGGGCTTGCCACCTCCGCTGCAGAACTTGCTCAAATTAAAAGTGAATATGGACAAATCCAGCATAGAGTAATGAATAGGTATCTTTACCAGTCGATGCTTATGCAGGCAATTGCTGAGCCTGGCTCTGCTATTGTTGATCCTCAGCTGCAAGAATTTTTAAAATCGGTTCGAGTTGAAATTGATCTTGGCGACACAGCTGAGGTAACTGAAGAAGAAGTTATTGCTTATAAAGATCAATTAGGTGAGGGAATTGTTAACTCAAGCGATGATGAGCTATCAATAAACCTTTCAAAGCTATATGAACTTGATAGACCAGGATCTATTTCAAACCTTAGCCTTCAAGTAAAAAAACAAAAGGACGAGGGTGATAGAACCTCTCTGTCTGTGATCTCTAGTGTGTCAGGTGAAGACCTGATGTTTATTAGACTTATGCAAGTTGTGGCCGTTGGACTTAAAGACGGTCGTGAAATGAGAACAAGCAAGGCCGGAGTATTTACGATAAGCGTAATTGACAAAATCTTTGATACTTTGGCATCTTGGTCCAGCTCAATTAGAGGAAGCCAACCAGCATCCGCTTCTTTGGCCGGAAAAGCCATTAATGCTTTAAGAGCTCTCGGTGGTGGCATTTTTAAAATTCCTCAGAATGTCTTTGACAATATTGCATCTCTTGGACAAAGCAAGATTGGGAAGAAAGTCCTTGATAAAATTAATAGCAATAAGACCATTCAAAATGGAAACTTAATGAAAGGTCTTGTGGCACTTGGCGTTATCGCTGAAGTAACCACTGCGGCAATAGAGTATCAGTATATTGAAACAAGAAAGGAAAGACTTGATCACATAAGTGAAACCTCTACAAGAGTCGCGGCAACAATGACTTATCTAGTGCCGGTCGTGGGACAGGTAGCTGCGGTTGTTGATCTTTCACATATGGTTATGGGCACTGGACTTGAAACAGCAGACTTCTACCGTGGGATAGTAACACTATCCAAGTACGCAACACTTGCATACTACGGAGAGTCGCCAACAACAATTGCTCTATCTAAGCTTGAAGTGTTTTACAACTTACCTAGAAACAATGTTTACCTTGAGCGTCATGGAGCTTGGATTGAAAACAAAGAGGATGCAGAGGCAAGACAAGTTGATCTGTTCCTAGAAATGGAAGAAATCACTCGCAACAACCTTATCCTTCTATATAGAGCTCATAGAAGTCTTGATAGGGGAGCTAACAATGACTTTGGTGAAAGAATTTATGTATACTCTAATCAATATGAATCTAATCTAGAGATGATGCATCAGACTGAGCAAGAGATCATAAAAGAACTTGAGAAGTATCAAGACTAAATAACTTCATTGTCCCCACCCTTAAGGGTGGGGGTCTATAACCACCCCCCCTCCTTCTAATTTTTGCCAATAGGCGATTGTTTGAGTATGTATTAAAGAAAAGGAAGGGGTATGGACGCACTAATTACCAACGACGCCACAGTTTTAGGCCTGCTATTCTTAGTTCTAGGCACAGTTTTTTACACAGAAACTCTTGATCGATTCGCAAAATTTTACGCAGTTGTACCTGCTCTTTTGCTTTGCTATTTCATCCCCGGAATTATGAATTCAATTGGCCTTATTGATGGTGAAAGTTCCAAGCTTTACTATGTTGCATCTAGATATCTACTCCCTGCAACCCTTGTTTTACTTACATTGGGAGCCGATCTTCCTGGTGTTTTCAAGTTAGGCCCAAAGGCCTTAATTATGTTCTTAACTGGAACTCTGGGGATTATTCTTGGAGGACCTGTGGCAATCCTATTCACTAAAACCCTTTTTCCGGAAATGTTCGCTGAGATGGGAGCTGAACAGATGTGGCGTGGCATGACTACGGTGGCGGGGTCATGGATTGGCGGGGGAGCCAATCAGGCCAGCATGAAAGAGATTTTCGAAGTGTCTGATCAGGCCTTTTCAATATTTGTTGTAGTGGACATTATGGTGGCCAATGTATGGATGGCCGTCCTTTTAATCCTCGCTGGAAGGAGTGCCAAGGTGGATAAAGCTTTTAAAGCGGACACCGCAGCGATATTTGATCTAAAAGATAGATTGGAAAAGATACAAAAAGAAAATCAAAAAACTCCTTCCACACAAAACCTAATGATAATTGCTGCGGTTGGATTTGTTCTTACTGGCCTTGCCCATTTAATTGCGGACAATGTCGCTCCGTTTATAAAAACTAATTATCCGGAGCTTTCAAGGTTTAGTCTTACGAGCTCATTCTTCTGGCTGATCGTTAGCGCCACCACATTCGGTGTCGCGCTATCTTTCACTAAAGCAAGAAAGCTAGAGTATTATGGAGCAAGTAGAGTCGGAAGTGTGATGCTTTATGTGCTTATTGCGACGATAGGAATGCACATGAATGTAACTGAGATTTTTAGCCATCCTGGTTTATTTATAATTGGCTTTGTTTGGATGCTCTTCCACGCAGTTTTAATGCTTGGAGTTGGAAGACTTATCAAAGCACCTCTGTTTTTTATCGCTGTAGGCTCCCAGGCCAATGTTGGAGGTGCGGCCTCAGCTCCAGTAGTAGCTAGTGTCTTTCACCAATCGTTGGCGTCTGTGGGTGTTCTTCTTGCAGTGCTTGGCTACGTATTGGGGACATATGGGGCGTGGCTCTGCGCTCAGCTCATGCGTTGGGCGGCCGTTTAAATTTTAGGCCTAAACATTTTTGACGAGATTAAGTGAGTTTAAGAACTTTAAAAATGATATGCCCTCAATTGAGGACTTAAGTGAATCAAGAGGTTCTAGATTAACTAGGCCTCTAATAATCTCTAGCTCTAGAGCTTTTGTAAATTTAAATAGCTTCTCCGGGGTGTAAATCAGGATATGCTCGCCTGAGTCTTCCACGTTAAAAATATTCTTATAGTTTAGAACAATTAATTGAGAAGGGTTAAACTTACTCATTCTTTTGGGCGGCTGACAGTTATTTAAATTGGCCAGTTGTGCTTTCTTATGTAGCTCTTCAATGATCTTTTCTTTATTTGAAATGCAGAATTTAAAGAACTCTTCAGTTTGGAGTCCTTTTAAAGATTTCTCTAAGAACTGCTCATTCAGATCAATAGGCTGGCCTTGCAACTCCAGGGATTTTGCTATGAAGTCTGCAAGTCCAATTTTGGGAATGGAAAACGCCAGGTGTATGGATTCTTCATGTGAGATGGCCTCATGCTCCATACCCTGTGGCAGGTAGAAGGCCATGCCTTTTTCTAGCTTGAATTCCTTGTCGCCTAGGGTCCAAGTCTTTGAACCACTTAACTGTATGATCAAAATATCGTAATTGTCTGAATGCTTGCTTAGTGCCTGAATACCGTTTGCAGAAAAGTATAAATTACACCTACATATGCAGTTATACTTTAGAGATAAGGCACCACAAATAGTGTCGATTAGGCCAGAGCCATGTTGAACATCCATTACCCTGAAACTGAACTGGTTATTTAGCGCTTCCTCTTTTAAGTTTTTTAGCTCAATTGGATGTAGGAATGTTTTAAATCCACCATTGAGGAGCTTTTGTACCTTATGGTCTTGATTAATAACTATAGAGTCGAGCAGGCCGTCAGTTGACAATTGATTTTGAAAGGAGCCATCATAATCGTATAGTTCAAGTCTTTCAGGTGTAAATCTGGATATATAGTTGTTCAGTGTTGAAAACATTTAATTAAAATCTATTTGTGGCCTACAGGCCCTTAATAACAATTAATTGTCTGTTACATGACCTCATAAGTAAAATCTTAATGAGGTTAAATTTTATTAATAGCAAGGGGCGTTTTTATTAAACCACAGGTCATTAAAAATATGCTGGTGTTCATATCACTGCTCACAGTGTTTTATACCCCAATATTTTTAGAGATCGAGAGCTGGCCTTTTACAGACTGGAGAGTGTTTAACTACAGTTATCATCCGGATCGTGTTTATGTGTTTAGTTTGGAGGCAGAGTCCGGTGATAATAAAGATGAGAAGTTTCTAGAGAACATTAACTTTGACCCAGTAACCTTTAACAGGTTTACTTACAAGGCATATTATACAAAAAACTATGACCAGCTTGAGGAGTACATCTCGGGGGTCCTTAAAGGTGAAGAGTTTGAACAGTATTTAAAAAAACGGCAAGGCAGGCTTGATGTCAACTTTGTGATGATTTCTGTTGAAAACACATCACCATTAAAACTAAAACGATCCATAATCAAACAATATGAATTCAATAAATAGATTCTTCACAAACAAGCTGAGTAGCGGCCAATTTTTTGTTTTTCGCTTTCTTTTTTGCATCGCTGTGCTTTTGTATCTGCTGTTTAATTGGTTTTACGTCACAGGTCCTTATGGTGGAAATTATAATCCTATACCTTTGTTCGAGCTTTTCAAAATTGAGCAGTGGAGCTTGGGTGTAAATAAGATTCTCTACATACTGCTGCTTGGATCCTTGTCGTTTCTGGCCTTTGGAAAGCTGCCTCGAATCTTCACAGCTTTAAGCACTGTGCTCTTCTTCCTCTTTATGGGAAATTATCTTGGCTCGATGAAGTCTCCCAATTCCAACTATGTTTGGCACTCTCACAATATGATTCTTTATATTTTGTTGGCCCTAAACTTCCTGCCTGTAAACAAAGTTAAAACTTTAAGCTTTCAAAGCAAAGAGTTTTATTTGTGGGAGCTAATCCTATTAAAGCTAATTGTTTGCACTGGCTACTTTGGAAGTGCCTATATTAAGCTAAAAACTAGTGGGCTGGATTGGATGGACGGGTATACGCTGCAAGCATACTTTATACAGAAGCATATCTTAACCGGTAACACATTCGTTCTTAATTTCGTGGACAACTTAAACTTATTAATTGTGATAAGCTGGTTTACAATCTTATTAGAACTTATATTTTGCTTTGGCCTGCTTATTAGAAAAACAGAATTTTACGTGCTAGGAATGCTGTTTGGATTTCATCTTATGATACTTCTCACACTTGAAATAAACTTTATCAACAGTCACTTCTTACCGATTTCAACTCTTTTCCTGGCCAGGCCAATACTGGGAGGACTCAAACGATTTTTAAAACAAAGCCCTTCTTCATAAGAGGTCTAGCTTGTGCACTTTTTACAAATATCGAGCTGAAAATTGCCTTTTTTGGTCTGCTTTCTAATTTTGGAAAAACTCTGTTTGTTCCAAATATCTAAAATTGTCTCTGTTTGAAGATCTCCAAAAACATAGTCGCCGTGATAGTCATTGCAACAAAGAACTACTTTTCCAAGAGCATTTATTGTCAAAGCTTGAGATGGGTACATACATTTTTTGAATCGTTTATAATCGCTTAAATCAACGGCTCCGCCACGATTCATCAATTCAAGCTCTGTTTTTGGGCGGTAAGTGATCTTTATCTGGTTTGAATATTTATGCTTGAGGTCTATAAGATTTTGCCTAAGCTTATCACCATGTTCAGTTATAATGATCGCATCAACTGAATTCTTGGCCAGCTTTTGTATCAGCTCCTCGTTGAGGTAGTCACCATTTGTGTGAATGGCAATCATCGAATCATTTAATTTCTTTTTAGCGTACCCAAGCATTTCTGGGAGCCTTTTATCCAATAATGGTTCGCCATATAGGTGAGGGAGCAGCTTACCTGAGAACTTTAGCTCTGAAAGCTCATCTATAATTTTATAGTACAAATTGGGGTTAAGAGTTATTTCATTCTTCCGACTTCCTCTGTCAAAGTTAACATTTGGACAGTATGAACATCTTCTATTGCAGTATGTTGTTGTTTCAATAATAACAGTATTGAAGAAACCATTGAGCCCATTGCTAATGTTCAAAAAGTCGAAATAATAATTCCAAAGACTGCTTGTTGAATTAATTAATTTTTTCATTTAATTCTCCAAAGCCAAAGAGACAAGAAGAGGCGGTTATTTTGAAAGTTTGGTCTTTACCAATTAAGTGTAACACAAATAAATGTGTTATGCGCACCAAGCGTTCTCACTCTTTAGTTTGCTCGATTGAGATGGAAGCCAATTTATGCGAGCCAGAGATATTTTTTAATATTTCCTTGTAACTAGAGTGACCGGTGAATTTTGCCAAAGGAATATGTCCTAACCGCAAATTGGGATCATTTATATCAAGATTATGGGTGGTTTTAAGCCAGTCTTTGACCGAATCAAAATTATCCTTGTTAAGGAGATCGTTGCTAGGCCTAAAGTATAAAAAGTGATTGGCGCAAAAGGATACTTGAGGGTTTGGTTTGGAATCCGTACCTGCCTCAAATGCCGCAAGAACAGAGTAGCCTATTTGAAAGTAATTCAAATACACATGGTTTTCTTTTAGTTCGGTAGAGAAGGCCTGGTTATTATGCTCCGTAAATGGAAGAGGAATAGGTCTTGTGTGGCCATCAAAAATCACCTCCACAAATCCACCCTCCCAGTCATTTAATAAATCCTCGGCCATGTGAATATAGTAATTCAAATTTTTCATAGATTGGCCTAGTTCTTTTAATTCTTTATTGCCGGAGGATTGATTTATAAGCTCTAGTACTTTCGGGTAATAATCTTCGAAGGCCTGGTGAAGCCTCCATAATGAGTGTCGAGTAATTTGAGTGGGAGCATAATCAGAGATTTCAAATTCAAAATGGGCCTTAAGCATTTTGTCGCAGGATTTAAGCTCTGATAAAATTAAGCTTGTCACATGATCGAGATCCTCAAAACAAGCTCCATAAAATAGTCCATCATTTAATAAATTCGGGGTAGTTCTTAATTGGAAGGACAAAGCGTAGCACCATTGCCTTGCGATAGGGCTATTAAATACTTCGGCCCGTAATGGCAATTTTTTACCGCCCTGCCTCTTAAAACAATATTCCACAGTTAATTTGTCGTTATAATCTGAGGTCTGCTGTTCATTTACAAGATAGTTATTCGCCCTGTACCAATCAAAGGCCGTTTTTATAAGCAGAGTCTCATTTGGGGAATTGTTTGAACTTTTATGGTGTAAGGCCATGACATCTTCATAGGTGAAAACCTGAAGTTGTTCAAAATAATGGAAAAGCAGAGCTTTCAAGTTATTAAGTTTTCTTGAATCTTCAATCTTTGGGCCTAAGAGGTGGGGAATTTTGTTGAAATCAAAAATGAGGTAAATATCTTTGTTTAATTTAAATCTCACAATCTGCACAACCTTAAATATCGTGTATAATTAAAATGATAATAAAGTAATTCTAAGTTATGGTTTAATTATATGATGGAACAAAAGATTTCTCTAACTAATTCTCTGCAAAATGATTCTCCAGAAATCTTTAAGCTACTGCAAAGTTACAGCAAGCAGATGAGCGCTGAAGAGGTGTTCTCTGGTAATTTAACTATAGATGGCGTCTTTACCCTTAAAAACCATAAAAGGTCTAAATTTAAAAAACTTGAAGAAGGCGCCTTCCTCTCACTGAAGGGGTTCTTAGGCGAATTGTCAGACTACTCCTTGCTATTGAAGGCGGATCAAAACATTTTGGGAAATAAAAACACCGCACAAATGTTTCCGATGTTGGAAAGAAAGATTCCATTTCAATGTTTATATTCAGAGTTAGTGAAAGAGTATGAAGTTAGTGTGAGATTTATCGAAAAGTACTTAGAGCTTTATAAAACAGTTCCAAATATTCCGATCCCATTAGCAATCTATTCTTACGATGATGAATATAAGGGGAAGATTCTCACTGCTTTAGAAGAAAGCGTTCCTAAGTTTGTCTTTGAGGAGATAATAACTATAACAAGAAATGATTCATTCGGTGTAATGAAGTACTTTTACCCTAGCGCCCCTTTTAGAGTCATGGATGTTAGAAGCAGAGATCCTAGGGCCGAGCTCTTTTGGGGGTCCAATAATTCTATTATATTTTCTTGGTGTGATTTGTTAATTGAATCAGTTCTTATTGGATTTCTTCCTGGAACTAAGCATTTTGCGATCCAAGGTACTGCGCTTGATCCACAGAATCTTCTTCTTAGCGGCGGGTTTAGTGATTTAGGATCCCTTGTTTCCATCTCAGAGCTAAGTGAGGAGGTTGCATTGGAATCATTTGTTTATTGCATTCAGAAAATTGCTAAGTCCAGCTTGTTGTTGTTGGATTTAAAAATTGAAAATAGTTCTATGAAGGAAGAGAGGAAGAGCTACCTAATAGGAAAAATAAATTCATACATAGAAAAGAAGTTAGAAAGTACATCTAAAGAGTATGGATGTTCTATCCCCAAACCAATTAAAAAATTCTTAGAGAATGATACAGAGAGCATATTAAAGAACTACAACTGTTTAACATAATCGCTGCACTTCTTGGTGAACTTGAACACCTTATAAGGTTTATCTTCTTTATTGATGACGTCTATTTTTCTCTTATGGTATTGAAACTCTAGGACTTCATCTGCATCTTTACAGTATTTAGGTAAAAAGCCTTCTAGTAGAGACTGTTCTAGATAGGCCGATGTAAAAAAAGCATCTGCAAAGTATTTGCCTTGAGGCATTTTCCTAGAGCTAAAGAGAAATTGAGGGCCTCTGGATGGGAAGCGTTTAAAAGTCAAAACTTCATAGTTGTGAAATCCTGGAGCAGGGGCTACCAATCCCCAGTGTTGAGGGATTGTGTATGATCTTAAAACCTCGGCAAATTTCCTTTCTATAGACCCACTCGGGATTCGATCTAAATTCTTTGGAAAGTAATTCCATGCAATAAGTGAAATGAATAGAAGGCCAATTAGAGCCTTTTTCAAAGGGTTGACTTTAAAGTAGTTTACTTCCACTTTTGGTCCAGTATCTAGAAATAAAGCCCAAAAAGATATCATTGCCAATGAAAACACTGTGAGCACCGTTGCTATGCCTATTGTTAGGTGAAATGTTATGAAGCTGATTGCGAGAATGCTTTTTGAAGCAACACTTGCTTTAATATTTTTAAAAACTGCAAAAATAAGTAGGGATGGAGCCGACGCCTCCAGAATTAAAGACGAAGTCGTCAAAAACTTTAGCAGCTCAGGATATTGGGTCAAGAACTTGGTCCATGACAGGGACCATTGATCAGAGAGCAAGAAATATGATAGGGCATTTCGGGACTCTGTCCAAGTTGGATCTGTTTTAAAGTAAAAAGAACAAAAGTATATAGCAGAAGCAAAAACAAAAAGAGATAAGTTAACAAGAGGGTTGTAGTATTTAACGTTGTTTATAATATTGAGCTTTGAAAGTGGCACCTTTGGCAGGCAAAAGAAAAATATAAGGTATGGCCATATTATTCGAAGCCCTTTTCCAATATATACTCCATCTAAAGCACTAATCGTTAGTAATGAAAATAACAAGAACAAATTTGATTTATGAAAGTGCTTATTAATTAAAAAGATGATTGCAGAGAAAATAGTAAGTACATAAAGAATAGGTACTAATAGAATTGAACCCTTTGTAAGGCTGTAATTTGTTAATTCTAAAATGTTCAAGTTTGTGTTGTAAATCCCTGGAATTTCCTTATAGAAACTAACAAAGAAAAATAGACGCTCAAAACATCTTAATAAAATAGAAGCTACAAAAAGGATTCTAGCAATGATTAAGAAACGGGTAGAGATTCCAAAATAACTTTGCACGCCCAACGATTCCATATCAATGCGTTAATATGACTTTTCCGGCTATGGATAGTCTAGGTGTTTTTCCTTTATGTATATTTGTGAAGTGGAACATCCAGCTTGGGAAAAAGATTAATTTGCCTTTTTGGGGTCTGATTTTAATGTAGGTGTTAAATTGTACTTTATCTTCTTCATGAATGAAGTGAGGAGCTTCCAAATTTAATAAAGTGTCGGAATCATCCGCAAATAGTACCCAGCTTATACTTTGTTCGCCTTTAACAACATGGCAATGTCTGGTTGCCTGCTCTCCTGAATTTAATAGGTTTAACCAGGCGTGATGGTCAGTAATCTTTAGATTTAGGCCTAATTCATGAATCAGGTCTTTGGACTTGGCAGTTATTATATCCTTAAGCCCTTCTAATTCATGGTTGGAAAGATCTGAAAAAAGGTTGCATAGCCTATAGTAATTTAAGATAAAGTCCCTATGCTCTTTTGGTAAAAGATTTTTTCGTTTTTTTATTTCTGCAATATAGTGATCCAGGTTTTTATAAATTCCTGCAAATAGAGAATTATCTTTAATTAGATGCTCATGAACGAAAAAGTCAAAAGCAGGGGGGCTAAGTATATCCCGATTGCTTAGATTTGAATTTATTCCTCTGTAGTACTTGATGATTTAGCTCCAGGAAAAAGATGTTCTAGTTGAGATGGGATATATATTTATTTCAAGTATCTTGTTTGATAATATAATACTTTATGAGCTCAAATACAATTGTACTTCTCATTTTGAGTTTTGTCTTTTTTGTTTCAGAGTATTTTTATACTTACAAGAAGACGAACCTCACGGATCGAATAATACATTTCCTTAAGGATATACCTTTTTTTTGTTTTAACACTGTGATTCCGGCCTACTTGATTAAAGGTATCTTCTTCTACTACATTAGTTTTCTTCATCGAGTCAGCCCGGGTTATGTGCCTCTATTGGACCATTTCGAACTACCAGCAGAAGTGCTATTCTTTTTAGGATTCTTAATCAGTGATTTTGTTGGTTACATGACACATAGATTCCTGTTCCATAAAAAACTATGGATACTCCATCGAATGCACCACAGCTCTAAAGTTGTTCGTTGGCATAGCTCGTTTCGATTCAACCCGCTAGAATTGGCCATTACGACTTCCTTGATTTATATCGTTTACTCTTTGTTGGGAATTCCGAAATATCTTTTCTATGATTTGCTTATCTTTAATTACTTTATAAACTATATGGCCCATTCAGAGCTGCCAATTGGCAATAAATACGTTGAAAAAGTTCTGGTGACACCAAATTATCATCGGATTCATCACTCCGTGGAAATGGGAGATCAAAGATCTAACTATGCTGGCGTATTCACTATTTGGGACAGGATGTTTCGTTCAGTTAATGACTCACCTTTAAAGAATTTAAAACTTGGTGTTAAGTGAGGTTTGCTGAATGAAATTCTTATACACAAGTGAAGATGAATTGGTTGAAATCAATATTTATAATCACAACAATCAAAGGCTGATAGAGAAGCACAACTCATTTCTATTCAACGGTTTTTTTCCAAATCTGGCTGGTGCGCTTTTAAGGAGTGGGAAAAATGTATATTTTTTGTCTCGTTACAATCTTAAAATCGCTTTAGAGCATTTCCCGGATGCAGCTGCTCATTTACACTTAGTTCCCCCGATTATGGAAAAAAGGGTTACAGGTAAACAAAGGTCTTTTAAAAATATTGTATATGAAGGACATGCTAATTTTTTTAGCGGTATAGATATCTCCACTAGACTGATACACAGAATAGTAAGCAAGAACCAGGCCCTAAATGCTTACATATCAACGCATGTAGAGCCCGGCGTTCGGGCCCCAGTTCAGTTTACTTCTGACTTTGACCTCCACATCCATGAGCCACCTTTGCATTGGGAGAGTTTCTATTCGAAGATTTTAATGGACTTTAAAGGTCATGGTGGACAAGATCTAGATTTAGTAGGAGATTTAGATCCTGAGAGCACACTAATCATTAATTGCTCCACATCTTATCATCAACCCTTTTTTCATAGAACGCTGGAGCTTCTCAAAGAGGGGGCAAGCTTCTTCGGTTCATCTAGAAACCCTTATCAAGACTGTTTCGGAACATCAAATATTGAGACCTTTCATGCTGGAACACTTAGAAACTGGTCTCCTTTCCATCCTGATAGCTACATTAATTTAGCACTTGAGGAAAGGCTGATTGGAGCTTTAGAGAGGAGGTTTCGTTTTGTTTAAACTAATTAAGTTTAACTCTGAAGTCGAAATTATTACCGTAAAGGACAAAAGGTTTATTTGTTCTAAAAATGGAAACTACATAAATCAAAAAGTTGGTGTCATCCCTAAGGGTGAGGGTGTAGTGGAATTTCTAGAACTGCTTCAGAAGAAGTTTTGCAGTTTGAGCGAGACAAAAGAATTTTTTCATAAATCTGTAGAGTTGAAGTTGCTTTTAAATCAGCTTTTTACAGGGACATTCTTTGTATTTAAGCATCGCTCCTCTGATGATTTTGTTTTTTATCCTAAACACTCAAAAGCAATGAAGGACATCCACGAAGCGAACTTTGAAACTTGTGATGACTCTGAAAGCAAAGCTTTTTTGAGAAGGGTGGGGAGGCAATGGGAAATCGACGCGCCATCTTCACCCTTTTATATTAAAACCGAATCTGAGGTGGGGGATGCCTCTAAGCTCTCCCCGAGTTTTTTAAATTGTTTGCATCTTAAGCTTCTGAATTGTAATGAAAACGGCTTGCTCGATTTTAAAGATGAATTGTTTCTTTATAACCTTAGAAAGCGCACAGACTTACCTAAGGGCACAATAAAGAATCGAAGGGAAATAGAGCTTAAAAGTCTGAATCATTTATATGGTGAAAGCTCTGAAAAGCTTAATCTTTATAAACTACCAAGTGTGTTTAGACGTAACTCTTCAAGAAGTAACCTAGAATTGCCTAAGGAGCCTTTTTTAAGGCTATTAGAGGATGTCTTTTCCATTCAGGCGATTCTAGATGATCCATACTTTGGACGGGTTAAGAAAAAGAACTTTCCAAGCGCAGGATCAGGCTATGGCCTTATACCCATAATATACATTAATAATGTCAGCGGGATGAAGAAGGGGGTGTACTCAATAGATGAAGAAAAGCATTGTCTTGTCGAGATGGAGGTACCTGATTCCCACTTTCACACATCCATGCAGTCCTTTAAAAATTCATGGGGGGCAATAAATGGATTTCCGTCCGCCACAATTCAATTTATCTTTTCCCCTGCTTTTTACTATCAGAAATACGCACAAACGTGTTTAGCTCTGAATATGCTAAATGGGGGAGTCTTAATTTCTGAGGTGTACAAATTCGCCCAAAAAAACAATTTGGGAGCATGTGCCTTAGGTGGGGTTTACGAGGATTTGTGGTCGGATATTACAGATGGAGAATATTTTAGTCTGTGTGAAATAAGTCTAACTGCCTAAAAATGCCAGGTTTTCTCTAACTAAATACTCTACATGATTTTCTAAAATTTCTACTTCCTCATTGTTTAAAAAGCTATAGGCCTTATAGGTTCTCCTAGGGGAGTTCTCTTCTGTGTTTTGTTCGAGTATTAGTTCATTATCGAGGTAAATAGCACAATCTCTTACTGAAATAAGTGGGCCAAGAAATATTTTAACTGAGTCAAAATCCAATATTTTGGCATCTTTTGCATAAACTCTGTTGAAGTCTAATGCTACAGATTTCTCGCTTCTACTGATTTTTTTCAATAAGACTGATTTGTCTATTGGAGCTCTATGTTTAATTGCTTTTTGTAAGACTAAATCTGATTCATCTGAATAAATTTGTGCCATGTACAGGGGAGTTGAACAGTCTAATGTTTTAATGGCCTTTGCTACTTCAAATGGGTTGATCATCGGCTTATTGCTTGCCAAGTTAACATCCACCTCGATGATGCGATTTGTGCTTTTATATTCTTTTATAAGGTCTTGATGTGCACCCCAACGGCTGATGATTGCTGGAGCTGTATTCCATGATAAAAACTCTCTGAGGGCAATGCCATAGTTCTCATTAGAGTACGTGCTTAAAAAAACTCCTACGGGCGAAGTTCTTTCACAAAAATCTCGGATGGTATTTTGGTCTTTATAGCCATGAAACTTTACTTGATCTTTGTAACCAAGGACCTCCAACTGTTTTTGAATTGTATCCTGGTAGTTTCTTGATTGAGAGTTCGATTTACCTGTGTAGTCAAATTCACCAAAAAAATTGATGGTATAGTTTGGCAAAGCTCCATACTTAAGTCTGTAGGCCTGAAATGAGTTGATTATTTCAGTGATTCCCTTGTCTGGGTGCAGTCTGCCAAAGAAGACTATGTTCTTCGTGCCTTTAAACTTCTTCTTGGGCACGTTCACACTCAGAATATCTAGCTTTTTTACTGGATTTTTTGGAAAGAGAGTTCTTAATATTTCCATATCACTTTCACATAGGCATAGGAAGCTATCAGACTCATCAAAAGCATCAAGTCCAAAGTATTTAAATTGATAGCCTAGAGACTTTAAATTGTTTGTGATTACAAAGTTGCAGCTAATGGAGATAGTCTGCCTTAGCTTCTTTAAGAAGAGTCCCGTTTCTTTACTAAGATTCATGCATATAATTGAGCTACATTTTTTTAGAATTAATTCGTAATTTTCTTCAAAATGTTTGTCCGTAACATCAATTACGTAGGGAATCGTTTTGGGATTTTGTTCTATTACTTTAGAGATGATTCTCTTGTTGATTTTGGCCATTGAGAGCCAATTGTCAGAAAATTTGGAGTAGAGAATCAAGGTTGTTGGTTGATCGTTGTCTACGGAAATGAGCTTTGAAAAGGGCTCTTGATTTAAAACACGATATGGTGAAATATTTAAAAAATGGTCCATTTAGTTATCCTAGAATATGAAATGCAGTTTTGTTATTAAATTTTAGGATATTTTCTTTGGGCAGGTGGCCTTTTAGGAAAGAATGGTTTGGATCATTGCTAAAGGTAGGATTTATTAAGTCATCACTTTCTGCCTTTGAAAAGTAGAGGGGACAACTTGGCATGCCTTGCAGTTCAACCTTCTCCACATAGCTTTTAATTTTTGGATTTTTGGGAGCTGGGAATTTTAAACTTTTGTTGGCGGTGTATTTTTCCAATAAAAAGCTTGAATAATTATAGTCCATAGAAAGGGAGATATGCTCGTCAACACCTACTTTGGACAAACTGGAGAATTGATCGAAACTCAAAGGGGCATAGGGAAAGTCATTGGAAAAGAAACCATCAATGAAACGAATGCACTCATTGAATGCCTTAGCTGTGGCCTGGCTTAGATCTTTAGCGACTCCAAAGCCTAAAAATACACCAAACCCTCCTTTGCAGGCACCTCTTCCATCAGCAATGGCCATCACTGCAACCTCCTCTTGGCTGCTGGCCATAATTCCAAACTTTAAATCAACGCCGAGTTTTGCTAGCTCTTTCGTGGCAAAATGCTCAATGGTATCAGGTTTGATGTCAAAGACCTCGACGGATGCGCCAGAGAAGTGGATTCTCATGTAGAGATCTCTTTCCTTTAACTCATTTACAGCGTTTTCTTCACATAGCGCTGGATCTGTATGCATGGCACAGCCATTAGAGTTCTCTAGCTTTTTCTCGACAAAGACGATTCTCTCTAATGCCTCAATTAAGCTTACTGTTAATGAGGTTAGTTGATCATTAGATGTGTAAATGCCAAAGGCCGTTTTATGTTTGTATGTTAAAAAGGAACACGTGTAGAATTTTGGGAGAACTTCTTTAAATGGGAGAGACCACTCCCTTTTGAAGCTGTGAAGATCAAGCTTTTTGGAGTTTTGTAGAAACCAAAGATTTGCTCTTTTGAGATCGGATTTATTATTCATTAATCAAGTACTATCGCAATAAGATGAACTGTTAGTGGCAGTAAGTGTCGTAAATCCATATGCGGCCAACTCCGGTGAATATAGTTCGTCGTAAGTTTTGAGTTTTATACCAAGCTCATTGAACTCTGGGGTGAGCTTGTTTTGAAGGTCAGCATTGTCTAAGGTAGCATCGGAATTTGTCTCAGACTGTAAAATTCCAAGCTCTAAAAGTTTTTGAGCAACAGGCATGCTTTCAGAGTCTAATTTAGAAAGATCGCCATCAATTATATTCTTAAAAGCGGAACTCGCCTGACCTGATAGTTCTATTATACAGTCAGCATCATCATCCAGAAAACAACAGATATAGGTGTCGCTTTCTGCTTCATAGTTGTGAATGATGTTGGTTGAGAGTTTAATTTTTTTCATCTCTATTCCCATGTGAATGTGTCAATCTTAATTATTGTATCACATTTGTTAAATGGATTCATCATTATTAAGCTCTGATTTGTTTTTCCTAATGTTCTTGGTCTTCTGTATTAAAAGCTTCGCGACATAGAGTATCGTGCCAAATAAAAAAACCGCTCCCTGAATTAAATAGCCCCGAATTGATGGGTCGATGTAGGCCAAGGCATTTTCTGAGAAGAATGCCAAATAAAATAAGCTTAGAAGTTTTATATTATACCTCTTATAATCATTTTAATTACTTTAAGGTAACAATGAATGTGAATCAAGAAATTACCAGTAAATTCCAGCAGTTTAGTGATTCCCTCAATTTAGCTTCGAATTGTGAGATTCAAAAGATCAAACAAAAGTTGGCACTTGACCTAGCTGGATATAAAAACAATGAATTTTCGTTGATTTTTATGGGGAGTCTAGCCCGAAGAGAGGCCTCGAAAACCTATGATCGTGACAGCATTTTAATTTTTGCAAACCATGTTGAGCAAGCTAGAAGGGAAGAAATTGCAGAAAAATGTATTTCCTCTTTTGAAGATTTGGGAATACCAATATGCTCGGGTGGCATGTCAATTGATTCAAAACAAGCAGTTAAAAGTCTACACGAATGGAGGGAGTTTTTTGAGTGCGCAAGGAAGACTCCAAATGCAAAGAGGATTATTTTTATTGAGGCGATGAGATCCTCAATTTTACTATTTGGCAGTCCAGACTTATACGAGGAACATCAGAGTCTTGTGAAGGAGTGTGTGCTTGCAGGCCTGACTACAGATTTTCTGCTTGTAGAAAGTTTCCTTAACTTGTTTTTATTTTCAAAAAGTAAAACAAAACTAGTTCTAAATCAGATCATTAAGTTCAACTATATCTACGAACCTAAGCTTTTCTTTGAATCTTCCTTCACTAAAGGAATGAACTTTTTATGTGAAAAACGTATTCTTAAAGTTAAAGATATCCATTGGCTTAAAGGTTTTTATGTCGATTACATGTCTGACAGATCTCTTGTTGCGGCTGATTGCTCTCGCAGTAAACGAGATATTAACCTCGCACAAAGTTTAAATCTAAGACTTATTGCTGGAAAAGTTCTAGTCCGCGCAACTCTTAAAAGGATATTAGGCCGTGATTAATAAACTTAAAGCTTTCTTCTTGTTAATATTTCCCGCTCAAGTTCTTTTTTTGTCATCAAGTTTAAATCTGCTGCAAATTGAAAGTATTGGTTATTTTTCGAATGGAAAGTGGTACTTGTTGTTCCCCGTTATTTTAGCCTTTACGCTTCTAACCCTTTTATTAGCTTATCTAAAAAGGATAAAGAAACAAAAGGCCGTTTCATTTATACAATACTTCTCCATTCTGTTTGTGCTCTTCCAGATTGCAATTGGCTACAACAAGTATGGTTATTTTGCTGAATTTGTTTTTATAGGATTGTTATTGTTTCCACTTGTTCACTCCTATCTTGCAAAGTTTAAGGATATAATAGTTTATGTCTCCGTTTCTTATCTTGCTTTAAATATATACTATATCTCCAAAGTAACTATCTTCAATGAAACACAAGAGGCAGCAGGTTATGAGCGTTTTGAATACTCACCAAAAGGTAGAGATACCCTGCCTAATATTTACCATATATTATTAGATGAGGCCTCATTTGAGTCTTTTGAGGAAATTGTTAAGGAGAAAAAACTAAAGCATTTCTCCTCCTTCGATGTCTTTTCAAATATTACAACAAATTACTCTTTCAGTAAGGGCTCGGCCTTTTCCACCTTTACTTCAAAGTATCTTAATGAAGGAGATAGTGTAACTTCCAAATTAAATAATGCATTTAACGGGGGAACCACGTTGTTGTCAAAGCTCAAGGGGCTAGGCTATGAGACACTCAAAGTGGGGAACTTGCCTGATATCATAAAATCTGACCACCGATATCGATTTGAAGATTTTGATTATGATGAACCAGTCTATAAATATAAGGCCTTAAACAATACTATTGTGTTTTTACAGTTGTTTAAGAGCAAGTACACACCATTCTTTAGAGCGCCGTTTCTAAATCAATACTTATACCCTTACACAATCTATTCAGAAAAATATGGGTTTCAGAAATTTTTAGAACAGGAAAAAGACCTTTCAGGCAAGGGGAGATACTCACTAATTTATTTAACGTCCCCTCATTTTCCCTATCTATTGGATGAAAGTTGCAATCATGAACCTATACTGAATTATACAACTTATGAATCAAGCTATAAGTGTAGTCTGAAAATGATAAATCAATTTTTAGGCAAATTAAAAGAGTTGAACCGCTATAACGATTCTTTGATTATTGTTCACTCAGATCACGGCAAGGATTATGGAAGAAAACTTGGAAATCTCGGCAATAGGCATCACCCTATGTTTTTATTTAAAAGAATTGGTCAAGCTAAAGGTAAGACCTTAAGCACCGCAGGGGAGTTACGAGATTTACCCAAGACTGTTCTTTTCCAAATTGATCCTGAAGCTGGAAAAGAGTTTGGTGGAAGCAATCTGTATGACATGGAGTCAAAAGAATTTAGGCACTTTTACCAGCTAAACCCTTTTGGTAGGTGGAAGAAAGGTTTTCATTATAAGCTTGATAAAGAAATGAATGCTGAATATATGGGAATATTTAGTCTTGAGAAGTAGATGTAAGACCCTCTGTGTGTATTGTATCAATTTGTCTTAAAAAATTATCAACGTTTTCCTCCGTAAGAACCTTAATACTGTCAGATACATCTGTATTGGATGTCTTACCCAGGGTTATATAGCGACTGATTTCACTGTTTATGAAAGGGTAGTAGTGGTGACCGTCTCTTGAGTAAACTTTATAATTTTGTGCGAGAGGATTTAAGTAGGTGGTAAAGTATACCTTTGGGAAAGCAGATACTAAGTCTTTGATCCATCTTTTGTAGTTCGCATAGAGACCCTCATTCTCATGGATCAGTCTAAGTAGAGTAGTTGATATGGGGGTCGTGAAAACTATTAAGTTGGCACCTTCACTCTCTTTGCTAATATTATTAAGGATACTTTTAAAATTTGAAATATATTTATGATTCTTGGGGTAATACCTATTAAAATTCGGCTCTACGATCTCGGACTTTGGAATTTTTTCCGTGGTGACGATATTTTCATTTGCTCTGTTGTATGATCGAGCTGAAGAGGTGTTGGTAACAGATCTATAGAGGTTGATTAGAGAGTGTCTTGTTATGTCGATTGACCAATAGTTAAGTAAAAAGTGTTCTAGTTTTCCTCTGGTGTTCACCTCCTTCAGCATTAACTTATTAGAATTGACTATGGCCGCAACATCTTCCTTGTACCTTAACATGGACCCAAAATAATCAAATCCGATGATGAGGTTTTTTAACTCGTTATATTGCTTGAAATTTTCTATGAAGTCATAAAACTCATATGGCTTTGCGCCGCTGGAAGAGTAGTTGAACACTCTCATACCATTAAAGTGTTTGTGGTTGTAGTAAGCTGTCCTGCTGCTGCCAAGTAGCAAAGAGTCATAAGTCTTTGGCCTATTTTTTAGGTAGAAAGATTTTAGCTTCCTTTCATCGAACGCTCTTTGCAAAGTGTTTAATGGGTGAGTATGAGTAAAAATCCACATAGGATCGATTAAAAGGTTAAAAGAACCTATTAACATCAAAGAAATAGAAAGAATGGTAAACCATGACATGACCCATTTTTTTGCATTCATAAAAACTCTTTCTTTAGAAGTTGAAGTAAATAAATTCAGAAACTCTATTCAGTGACATTATTGCTCCTGTAAACGCCACGACTGACCAAATGACTGTTTTATATGTTAACTTAAAATCCTTTATGATTTGGTTTGAATTTGGAAATAGCAAAATTATCGATAATCCAAACAATAGCCATAGGCAAGTTGTAATGTCTCCTTGAATTCCTGAAAGCAATTCATAAAAAGACAGGTTTGCCTCTCTAAACGAGAAAAATTGGTAGAGCTGTTGGTTTAATGAATGATTTGAAAAACCTGCCATGGACTTTAAAATTTCAAGTCCATGGTCTAATGTTTGACCTCTAAATATGACCAATGACGCATTTACAAAATTAAATGTAATAAACCAGGCCAGTAAGTCTGGCAAAGCAATACCTAGCTTTCGCCAGATCCTCTGAAAAACCATGCCTAGGCCGTGGAGGGCCCCCCAGGCAATAAAATTCCAGCCTGCGCCATGCCAAATACCCCCTAAAAAGAAAACAACAATCAAAATAAGACATGTTCTCATTTCACTATGTCTGTTTCCACCTAGAGGTATATATACGTAATCTCTAAAAAACCTGGATAAAGTAATATGCCATCTTCTCCAAAACTCTTTTATGCTCTTGGCCTTATAAGGTGAATTGAAGTTTATTGGAAGTTTAATGTTAAATAATAAAGCAGCACCTATTGCCATATCTGTGTAGCCACTAAAGTCAAAATACACTTGAAAAGAAAAAGAAAGGGAGGCCATCCAGGACTCTAGAAAGTTGAGAGCGGTAGGATTGCTAAATCCAGCGTTTACCCATACTGAAAATGTGTCTGCAATGGCCACCTTTTTAAATAATCCAATTGAAAAAAGAAATAGTCCCTTGGCAATATTGCGGTGATTTAGGGCAAAGTTTCGATCACTAAGGAACTGAGGCATCATCTCCTTATGGTGCACTATGGGGCCTGCAATCAATTGAGGAAAAAAGGATACAAAAAGAGCATACTCAGCGAAGCTATGGGCTCCAATATCACTTTTGTACGAGTCTACTAAATACGTTATCTGCTGGAATGTGAAGAATGAAATCGCTAGTGGAAGCGCGAAGTTTAGGATTGGTAAGTTTGTATCAAATGCTGAGTTTAGATTAGTGAATAAAAAGTCTGTGTATTTAAATAGGCCTAGCAGTCCTATATTTGTAACTATGCCAATATAGAGCCAGGTTCTCTTCGCTAGTCCAACGTTTCTCGCCATGATGTGTTTGATAAAAAAATTAAAGGTGATGGAGCTTAAAATTAGGGGGAGATAAAGTACGTTCCACCAAGAGTAAAAGAATAAAGATGAAAGGACCAAAAAGCCCTTAGAGTGATTAGAAGAGTACTTAGAATTTAGACGAAAGTATATGAAGAACGTTATAGGAAGAAATAAAAATATAAATTCATATGAATTGAATAACACTTTGTACCTATGCCGTATGGTCTTTTAAGAAGGTTTGCCTTGGCCGTTTCTCAGGGCGAGATCTTTTTATAAAACTGATCATTTGTGAGTTCTCTTCTCTTCTTGATGAAATAGTTTGCATCGTCCAAAACAAAGTACTCAGACTTTGGGCTCTTAGTTTGAACGGCCTTAATAACAACGTTTGCAACTTCTTTTGCGCTTGGCATGCCCTCGTTCATGCCTTTTATGGTTGCTTTAAATTTCTTAACACCTGTTTTGTAATCGTCAGGGATATCTCTTTGGTCTAGCTTGGAAATACTTTTGGGATTTAACTTTGATTTAAAAGCTCCAGGTAAAATTTTAACAACCTTTATATTGAGGGGGGCCACTTCCATTTTTAAAGCATCAGTCATGCCTTCGACAGCGTGTTTAGTTGCAGAGTACCAACCCAGCATAGGATAAGAAAACTTTCCTACAGCTGAGGAGACATTAATAATTTTACCTGATTTTCTTTCGCGCATGTGGGGCAAAACGGCCTTTTGCATTCTTGCATAGCCGAATACGTTCACATCAAATTGGTTGATCACATCTTCTATATCAATTACTTCAACCGGCCCGTACTCTGCATAGCCTGCATTATTAATAAGCACGTCTATCTTTCCACTGTTTTGAATTATCTCATTAATCTTTTTAGTTACCATTGATGAATCTCTCACATCTAGGTAAAAAGGTGTTCCACCTAATTCTTTTAGGTACTTGTTTCCCTCCACATCGATATCTCCGCCATAAACCGCATAGCCTAGCTTCAAGAGTTTTATGGCAACTGACTTGCCCAGACCCGATGCTGTGCCGGTAATTACAGCTACGTCTTGGCCTGTGGACAAGGTTTCTATTTTGCCATCATATGAATTGTGAGAGCAGCTTGTAAGGGCCAAGAATAAGAAAGGAAACAAGATCGAACTTTTAAAAAAGAGCATTTTCAGCACCTAGGAAATATAAATATACAAAAACGAATTATAGAAAATTGTATTTTTATAAACATCATGATGAAAGGAAAATAATAAGCTTTTTGTATTAAGTTTCCCTAATCATGACAAGGCCAAGGGAATGAAATGCTACTTTTTTACAAGACCGTTTTAAATGCATTGTAGCAAGTGAAGTACTAGCAATGGTGCCAAGAATCGAGAGAGTTTAAAAACGTTTCGTTTGAAAAATGATGTGGGATGGGTAAGAAGCTGCCCGAAAGAGGCCTCTTTTACCCATTTTAGTTTATTTAAAGCGCCGAAAGCTCCTCGTGAAAGTTTGAACCTTCAGTTTGGCTGCTGTAGTCCGACTTAGCATCTGTGTGGTAGTCGTGAGATGCGTAACCGTTATATGTGGTATAACGTCCTTCCTCTGAACTTACCTGATCGATAGCTTGTTCGTTCCAATTAAAATTCTTTAAATTCATGTGAACTCCTTTTCTCTGATTTAGATCATATATGTAAATTCGATAAAGTTAGTTAATAAAATAGAAGTATTAGGTTTTGCCTAACCGCCTTTCGTAAAATCAACTATTTAAGGTTCGTTTTAAAGTTATTCAAGCTTAAAAATTTGAAAATAGGAGAAAGTATCACACACTAGGGCCATGCAAGGTGAGAAAGAATACCATTTTCAATGCCCTTACTGCTTTAGCCCTATATCTATGGTGTTTGAGATCTATTATGGAGAGCAGACATATATAGAGGACTGCGAAGTATGCTGTAATCCAATCGAGGTGCACTACACTTGCGATGGTGAAGAGATCACTTCCTTCGAGGCCCAAAGACTTTAGTAGTCTGTTTCCTTAAAGACTTCGACCCAGGTCTTATACTTTGTAAGATTTTCTTTCAATGCGATCTTTTGGTCTGAGCCCATCTTTCTTAAAAGATTATGTATTATTTTAGCATGATGGATTGTGACAGTTTTGCTGAATCGATCTTCTATGTATTTTGAAAAAAGACTTTTAAAATCTTTGTCTTTTGCTTTCTTTTTATAAAGCTCTTCCAACTTTATTCTAAACTCTTTTCTTCTCTCGATATATGCCATAAGTCTTGATTTGAAAAAGTCTTCATTGGAAGCAAGCTCTTTGGTCATATCCTTATTAAGTTCGCCAAAAAAACGCTCGTATTTTTCAATTTGATCCTCAAGGAGATCTTCTTCGAGTTTTTCTTTGAGCTCTTTTGTGCGCTCTTTGTATTCTTTAAAAAAATGTTTTTGCTGCTTTTCAGTAAGATTTATTAAGTAGGAAGAGTGTTTCTGAACGATCTCCAGCATAATCTCTGTGTAAAACTTCTGCCAAAACATTAACTCATTTTTAATGAGTTTTTGGTCCAACTTTGCGCTTGATGAAAGCTTTTGGTACTCCGAGAGCTTTTTGAGCGCTATGTCTGCCAAAGGTTTTTTTCTTTTTAAAAAATTATCAATATCTTCATCTAGTTGTTGCTTTTGCTTATAGTATAAATCAAATGTGTTGGAGACTTTTACGCTTATAAGAGTGTCCAGGTTCTTAACAAATAGGGAACCCACCCAACAACCGGTCGTAAATAGAAGTAATGATCCCAAAGCTAGATTTCTCAACATGCAACCATTGTAGATTGGGCGATGAGTCTTTGCCAGCATACATTGTTTGATTTTCGTTTATTTTAGGGCTATATTCTTGGCTCATTGTTAATGAGTAAGTCAATTTCCCTCGGGTAACTGGGGATGGAGGAAAAAATGGAAAAAGTTAAAGCTACTGAAAATTACACTATTTTTAAGAAAAAAAGTGGTCGTTACGGTGTTAAAGGCACTAACAAAAAATGGATCAACGGGGACGAGAAAACAAAAATTCTTTCTTCTGAAGGTCTAATTAAAGTTTCCAAGCCAGCTGAAAAGCCTGCTGAGGAAGCAACTGAAGAAGCTACTGAAGCGACTGAAGAATAAAACAATCAAGGGAGCTTTTAAGCTCCCTTTTTTTATCAATCAATCACACATACTTCGTTAGTGGCCCTTGCACTTTCAACAAACTCAATTCTATCCAAGAGCAACTGTTTACCCTGATTTATATTTTGATTTACATTGAAGCTGTTTGACGAGGTGAAACTTGTAATAGTGTATTCACTAACTCCGCTCTCTCCAGGATTAAGAGTTAGTGAAGACGATAGAAGCCAGTTCGCTGAATTTGATGTTGTGAACCTTCCAGTCTCAATAAAAGAAATCCTAGGGGAGAAGGTGTGACTGTTAACGCTGGAAACATTCTTCCAAACAAGCCTAATTATGTCTCCAGCATATAAATTGAACCCAGACCCGCTTATGCCAGCGTGGTTATAGTTTTCATGCGATCCAATGACTGTTGTAATGCCGTCTTGGTAGACGTCTGTGTAAACATCACTGAAAATGGTATCAAACCTGGTATCAGGCAAGGTAGATCCTGCAGAGTCAAAGTCAACGACAACGGCACACCTTTCAACCCCATCAGGAGGTAGAACCTCAAGTGTGAAGCTCTTTTGAGTTGTAGTGTTTTCCGCGTCAGTTACAGTGACTGTTATGGTTGCGTTAAAAACTTCACTTGGAGTTCCAGTCAGAGTGCCGTCAGTTGTAAGCATCATTCCAGACGGTAGAGAGTCTATGGTCGAATAGGCATAAGGCACAGCTCCCCCTTGAGAGGAAAGCATTGCTTCAAACGATTCGCCTACTTTGGCCTGTGAAAGTGCGCTTGTAGCAATTGAGAGTGGTGTAAGTTGTTCAGATGGCCCATCTAGGGCCTCAGCTACTTTAGCCGCTTTTTCCTCGCAGGAAACGAGTAGGGCCGACAATATAAAAATAAGAACTTTGAAGTTTTTCATAAGAAAATTTTAACACTGAAATATTAAGAAAAATTTTTTAATTGCTGCTAAGGCCTTAAAATTACATCTTGTTGCGAATCAATCTTTACATTTAACTCATTGAAATAAGTGGGGTTTTAAAAGTTAGGTTTTGCGCTCTTCATATAAATTACGAGGCAGTTGAGGCGGCACATAATTAGAACTGCCTACAAGAGAATTGCCACAGAACTTTGGCTCTAGAAGGGTCTTTGGCAGATCTCGCTTTCAGACCTAGATTGTTCCACAAACTCTATTCTATCCATGACTAAAGCTTTATGGTTTGATTTGTTCACATTAACATTTATAAGATTTGAGTTAACTGTCTCTGCAACAGTGTAAGTGCTGACCCCTCGTTGGCCAGGCCTTAAGTCAATACTGCTGCCTAACTTCCAAGCGCTAGCCCCAGAAGCTCGCCCTTCAATTGTAAAAGAAAGCCTGGGGCTGAACTCGTATCGAGTGTCAGATGAAACATTTAGCCAAGTCATTCTAACTTGATCTCCCGGTTGGAGGGTGTAACCAGAACCTTTTACACCTTGGTGATTGTAGTCCGGGTTTGACCCGACCACATTTGTTGTCCCTTTTTCTACATAACCGGTATATGTGTCTTTGAAAATACTATTGAATCTCGAGTCTTCGATATTGGAAGCAGCACTGCTTTCTTTGAAATCAACAATCAAGCCACATTTTGGCACATCAAAGTCCTCTGGCGCAGAAACTTCATGGGAAAAAGATTTCTTTAAGATGGAGCCTGCACTGTCAGTGATAACCATCTGGAAAGTGTTGTTGCTTTTAAATGTGGGGGTACCAGAGAGTTGGCCATCGCTTGAAAGACTAAGTCCTTGTGGTAGTTGACCTTCCACAGAAAAGTTATATGGCGGCACGCCGCCGTAAATCTCTATCTTCTGGTCGATGGCCTGACCCACTATGGCCTCATCGAGTTCTTGAGTTTTAAACTTAAGAGGGTGAACGACTTTTTGAATTATATAGGGGATCGTTTTTACAAGATCCATCTTTCTTATCTTGCCAAGGCCAGGCACTTCAACGAGCGCTGAATCCTCTTCATGGGGAGTGAAGCCGGTTCTTGTTGAGATGTCTTTCACTGCAAAGAAAATTCGTGAACCTTGCTTTAGTTTTGTTTTGTCTTGGTCCTGAACGTCCAGGGCCGCCCATATTAGATTGTAGCCCGGGTTTGGTTTATAAATAACTCCATCAGAGTTGTTCTTACCTCTATTAAAGTTTGTTACAAGTTTTGGGATCTTCGCATCTTTATAGTTTGCATTTGTAATTGGCCCAAAAGAATAGCGGACTTCATAGGTGGCATTGCATTCAAGGCACCTGTACTTATCATTAAAACTGATATCAAATTGTTTGTTTTCTGGATTGTAGCCAATGCCCAGGTTGCTAATGGTTTCTTCATTTTCATAAGGCACATAGTCGACTTGGAATTCGTCGAAGTAAACAGGAGAGTTGATCGGCACCCCGTTGAAGCCAGCTCTCACTGCAAAGGTCGCCATATTTTCAAAATACTTCAACCCATCATTTGGATATTCGTAACCACCATTATAGAAGCCAGCATGGCCAGAGGGGGAGCCTGAGTTGTGATGGTTTGGATGGGCGTCAAATTGAATTCTTGTCCAGCCGCCCATGGCTATGTTTCCCGAATGATGATAGTAGTGTCCACCTGTTGACCGGTTTATAAAGGGATACCAGCTGACCGTATTTCCTGGACGACTCATGTAGGCCTTACTGTGCCTCTCAATGTCTGTTGATTTGTAGGGAAGCAAAACCCATACATAGAATCGGTTCTTATTCTTTAATTGTGGAAACCTTCCATAGGAATCTTTGGTTTTAAAGTAAATTGCAATGTCTCCTCTCATGAAGAGGTCATCTACGCTTTTAATGTCTTGTCCTAGCATGTCGGATTTTGACTTTGTTGAAATACCAGAATAAGCAACTGTTGAATTTGGTCCCTTGTGAGCTCCACCCGTGAGCTGTATCTTCAATGAACTTCCACCTGAGGTGAAATACTTTTTACTTGCATCTAAAAAACCGTATCTCAACCATCCCATATGATCAGTATTGTAATGATTGTAATAGAGGTATGCCTTCCTACCATCTGGATTGCAAAGTTTTGACTGTGCCTCGCCATTATACACTCCACAGTTTGATCCTTTGTCTGAGTAGTACCAGTCTTCAAACCCTGCTTCCACCTCGCCATTTTGGAAATCAAAAGTCATAAAGTCTTCTGCTGTGCTAACGTATTGGACAGGGGTGTTTTTTGGAGATGAAGGAGTTGTTGGCCCATCCACAATAGCTATTGGCGGCTCCTGACAGGAGAAAAAAGTTAATAAAAAAATGGCTTTTAGTAACTTCATTGGCGTCTTCAATCCTCATTTTATTGGCTTTGGAGATCCTACAACTTAATCATGGAAGAACTAACGGGGAAAATTTGACCAAAACCTAACCGTGTGAGTTTAAGCGTTTATCGGCCTTAGGGAATCTAATTAAACTAATTATATTTTCTTGGGGGGAAGTAAATTATAAAATACTTAAAATCCCTGTGAATACCAAAGCTTAGGTGAGATTTGTTTTTCTTAGTGAATAGAAAAGTGCCAAAGAAATTTTGCGACTAGTGTAGTCTGTTAAATTCTTGGCAGCCTGTCATAAGAGCCCATGCCGTAAATAGATCCCGTCATTTCCATCTCAAGATAGGAGGATATAATTGATCCAATTTTATCTAAAAGAAGCTCTTGGTAATCGCCACAGGTTCCATCTCTAAAGAGATTTGACTCTAAAGTATAAGCTCTCTCTTTCTTCTCAGTCAACTTATCAGCACCTCTTAGGGAGTAGATCATTTCTGCAGTTTCTTTATGAAGCTGGTCGACTCTATCTCCAAGCTTTAGAACATAGTCGGAGCAAGATCTTTTAATATCTCTGTAACTACACTTAAAAAAGCTGTCGCCTTGTTTTCGGACTTTGCTAAACTTTCTAAATCTTGGCGCCTGATGTTCCCTGGTTATGGGGTCCTGTCCGCCGCTAATATTTGCTTTTTCGTAAGTTAGGTCGTCGCTCAGTATAAAATAAGAGTGCATTGGAATTCCTCCAGAGCTGAATTGAACTCCAATCCCTCCTTGTTCTGGAGAAGGCGTTTTTTTACAATATTGCTTTAAGTACTCGCTGAATTCATCTGTGTTTACGTGCATTCTTCGCTTGTTTAGGCCTAAGGTCAGTAGGGTGTTATTGTGGCAATTAGGTCCATTTTGAAGATGCATTTCCCATCTATTGTTTTTGATGGAAGCAGGGATGATATCATCAATGATTATAGGCCTGTTGATATCGTACTTTCCTGAGGCCTTGACTTTACTCAGCTTACCTAGATCGTTGATTACTCGCCGCTTTTTCCTTGCCGGACCTTTAAGGATAAAATGATCATCAACGAGGCTAATCTCTAGTTCAGTTTCAATGTTGATGCCAACCTTGTCTTTAAGCTTTTCCCATATTGAGAGGGGGGCATTAGTTAGTTGAGAATGGGCCAGCGCAGGAATCAATGTTACAGCAAAGAGTAGATTTTTCATGAGCTAATTTTAGCTTTTAATCCCGGTAGAGCGTAGGCTCTATGCAACTCTTACATAGGCGTCAATTCTTTGAACACTACTTAAGTGATTGGAAATATTAAAGAAATAGTTCCTTTAAAAGATTGCTTACATTGGACTGCTTCTCAATGAAATGGTTCGCCTTGGTATTTTCTGGGGTGCCTACCTTAAGTGTGACAGCTTTCCTATCAAGGGCGTCGAACATATCCTCGTCTGTTTTGTCGTCTCCAATTGCGAAGATTTTTTCTCCATCCTGGGCATACCTTGAGATGAACCATTGAGTGAAATAGCCTTTATTGGCCTCAATAGATTTTACTTCAACAACCTTTTTTCCCAAGATCACGCTTACTGGAAAGTGACTTAGTCCAGACTCCAAGTCCACCACCAGTTTTCTGGCCTGGAATTCTCCAAAGTCTTGGGGAGAGTTTCGATAATGCCAAGCAATAGCGTAATTCTTTTTCTCAAAAAAGCTGCCAGGAGTTCTTCTTGTGTATTCTTTTATGATCTGCCCGGCCTGTGGAAACCAATCCTTCTTATTTGATGAGACAAGGTTTCTCCACTTTTTCTTTTTGTAATCGTAAAACTTAGCTCCATGCTCGCAAGCTAAGTAACATTCAACACCGTCAAATTGTTTGCAAATGAAGTTTGAGTCACGGCCTGTGATTATTACCACCTCAGTGTTTTTATCGCTTTGAAGCTTTTTAATTAAAGACTTCATTTTAGGCCTTAAAAGTGCATCTTTTGGATTGTTAACTATTGGTGTGAGAGTTCCATCATAGTCTAGAAGAAGAACTCTCTTTTCATCTTTGAATAAGTCTTTGACCTTATCAAGCTCTTTGGGGTGCTGGATGTCCTTTAAGCGAGAGCCCTTTTGAAGTGTTTTGTTTTCTAGATGATTGATAAACGCCGCAGCCCAGCTAGTGGCCGTGTATTGTTTCAAATAATCATACATGATCCCATGCCGCCTCTGTCTTTCAGCTTGCTTTAGCTCTAAAGAGTCTTTGAGCTTGAGCGATGTATCTTGAATGTTCATAGGGTTTATAAGTGTGGCATGGCTCAGTGTGGAGGCCGCGCCCGCGAACTCAGAAAGCATAACCACGCCAGGAGACTTGGGGGCTTGAGCAGCAATATATTCCAAACAGACAAGGTTCATTCCATCTCTTTTACTTGTAACAAGCAAGATGTCACAGGCCCTATAGAGGGCCATCAAGTCATGAACGGGAACTGAATTAAAAATATATTTTACTGGAATGTAATCAATTTGTGAAAATTCTCCATTAATTTCAGAAACGAGTCTTTCAACATCGTGGCGAAGTTTAATGTATTCAGGCACATCTGTTCTAGAGGGAACAGCTATCTGAATGAGTTGAACCTTGCCGACGTATTTTGGATTGTCCCTTAAGAATTTCTGATATGCCTCCAGTTTGTAAAGGATCCCTTTTGAGTAGTCCAATCGATCCACGCCAAGAATATACTTTCTGTTGCTTTCATTCAGGCCATAGTGTTCGATCGCCTTAAGAGTCTTTTTGCTTGAGGCCTTTTTGATGAAGTCTTGAGTGTCAATAGAGACGGGATATATTCCAAGCTTGGTATTGTTGTAAGGTGACTTGATCTCAAGCAGGGAAGAGTGTATCCCCAGCAGGTTGTAAACAGAGCTCACAAAGTGCCTAAGGTAGGCGAAGTCGTGAAACCCAACCAAATCTGCATGAATAACTGCCTCTAAAATTTCCTCGCGCACTGGCAACTGCTTCCAAATTTCAGAACTAGGGAAGGGAACATGCAGAAAGAACCCAACCTTTAGTTCTGGATTGATCTCTTTTAAGAGTTTGGGAACGAGGAACAGTTGATAGTCATGCAGCCAAATGATGTCGTCTTTTTTTGCAACCTTTGCCACATGTTTGGCAAATATTTGATTTACTTTTTTATAGTCTTCCCATCTGTCTATGGAAAACTTCACACTGTCGCTTTCATAGTGAAGAATAGGCCATAACACGTCATTGCAAAAGCCATTGTAATAGTTGTCATAAAGTTCGTTGTCCAGATCTGGGAAAGAAAACTTAATGTTGTCTTTGTCTCGGTATTGTCTAACCAGTTTTTTGGGAACATTGTTTGGGATGGATCCTATCCATAAAACTTCTTTTTTGGTTTTTATCCCTCTGATGGCCGTGACGAGTCCACCTGAGCTTGTCTTAAGGCCATTGGTGGCCTTGTCGTATGAAAAAGGCAATCTGTTGCTAACTATAATCCATCTACTCATCGAACCTAACCTTTAAAGAGCTTATATTTTCCTGACTAGACAACTCTTACCTTGAAGTTTAGCGGCCAAGGGCCTAACATTCAAACATGTCTAAGAAACATGTATATCCTTTTGGGATCATCGGAAATTGTTCTTATATGAGTTATATCGACGAATCGGCAAATGTCGTTTGGCAATGCTGGCCGTATTTCGATTCTAGCTTCATATTTGGAAAACTTATTAGTGAAAAGAAGGGCGGTCAGTATTCGATCACACCATCCGGTGGCTATTCGTCCAAGCAATATTACTTGTCCAATACCAATATACTTGTAACTGAGTTCGACGCGGATGACGGATCCTTTAGGGTGGTTGATTTCGCTCCTAGATTTGAGCTTTACGACAGATACCATAAACCAATTCAACTATTCAGAAAGATAGAGCTTCTATCCGGAGCTCCTTCCATTAAAGTCGTCTGTCGGCCAATGGGTGAGTATGGTGAAAAGGCGGCAGAGGCCGTAGTGGGAAGCAACTCCATAAACTTTGAAGGTCTTGAAACGAAGGTTAGGCTTACAACTGATATTGCAAAAACACATATTCTTAACGAGCAAGACTTTATATTAACCGAAGATAAACATTTGGTTCTTTCCTGGGGCTCCCCACTTGAAGCGCCTTTAAAAAGAACTTTTGACGAGTTCTTGGACAGAACAAAAGAATATTGGAGAAATTGGATCCGCAGATCTTCAATTCCTGCAATATACCAAAAAGAGGTTATACGAAGCGCTCTTTTATTAAAGCTTCACCAGTATGAAGATACAGGTGCAATAATTGCGTCTGGAACCACAAGTCTTCCTGAGTATCCAAACCATGGAAGGAACTGGGACTACCGCTATTGCTGGATTAGGGACAGCTATTTCACATTGGCGGCCCTAACAGACTTAGGTCACTTTACAGAGGCCGAGAGATACTCTCACTGGATCCAAAATATTGTCCAGAATGAGGAAGGCCACTTCCAACCAGTATATAAAATTGACGGCTCCAAAGATATTGTCGAGAATGAGCTGGATCTTGAGGGCTTTCAAGGCAATCAACCTGTCAGAATTGGCAATGATGCATACACTCAGATTCAGCATGACGTATATGGACAAATGCTTTTGTCACTAGTGCCGCTTTTTACAGATCTAAGAGTTTTTGATCACTCAAATCCACCAAGTCTGGATCTGGTGCACAAATGCTTGGATAAGATCATGGATGTAATGGATTCTCCATGTGCTGGCATATGGGAATTTAGAGGCAAAATGCAACACCACGCAGAGTCCTATCTGTTCCATTGGGCCGGAGCTATGGGTGCTCAAAAAATTGCTAAGAACTATAATGATAAAAAGCTTTTGGAAAAGGCCCAAAAGATTCAAAAAATCGCTTCTGAGAATATAGAGAAGTGCTATGACGAGAAAAATAAGCTTTATGGCCAAAGTCATGAGAATAAAAGCGCCAACGCCTCAGAATTTCTTCTTGTAACTATGAACTACCTTGGACATGGTGACGTTGCTAAAGACCACGTTAAGGGGCTTGAGAAATTCTTAAAAACCGAAGATAACCTAATTTATAGATACAGGGATCTTGATGATTTTGGAGAAACTCATTCCACATTTTTAATTTGCGGCTTTTGGTATGCCGAAGCTCTTGCCAATATTGGCGAAGTGGAGAAGGCCAAAGAAGTTTTCGAGTCTCTACTTAAGCGCTCCAACAAACTTGGCATTTTCTCCGAAGATATCTGCCCACAAGATGGCTCGCAGTGGGGAAATGTTGCCCAGACGTACAGTCATGTTGGACTTATAAATACCGCATTTAAGATAGCCAGCCAGCTTGATAAACCAAACTTTTTCGATAGTTAGCTGGCCAACGCACTCGATCTTAACACACCAAACTGATAGGCCTACAATCTAGAAATTAAAAATTCTTTTTAGGAGCAACTATGAAGTTTTCGATTATTGCCTTATTGCTTTTGGCAGTTTCCTGTTCATCAAGATCATTTAAAAGAGACTACAAAGTAGTGGATGCAAGTCATAAAGAAATTCCAGAATGGATCAATGAGCCTATGGAATTTGCTGAAGACGAAGATGATGATGATTTTGAATCCCATAGATATTATGTTTACTCAACAGAGCCTAAAAACTCAAAGACGATAGCGTGTGAGATAGCCAAGGCCCGCGCAACTAGTGAGATTGCAAGCGAAATTACCCAATTCATCCAGCAAAGTCTTGCTTCCACTATCCAAGGTGATCCAACTGAGATGGATCAAAAGCTGTCAGAATATGTCGAGGATAACCTGGCAAAAGAGACGCAGAGTTTCGTAATTGGGTCTAAAACTTTTAAAAAGTACTGGGAAAAGAGAAGGTTTGAAAAAGACCTGGGTGCCAAGAAAGACTATGATGGCTACGTTTGTTCTGTCTTAGTGAAAATCTCCAAAGAGAATCTTGAGCTCGCTTTTAACCGGGCAAACCAAAAGCTTGTTGAAAAGGCCGATACTACTAAAGCTAAGGCCAAGGTGGCAAAAGTTATTGAAGACGCAAGAGAAGCTTTTAATAATAACTAACTGTAGGCTCACCGTAAGGTGAGCTCTCTTTATTTACAACCGTCTATAAGGGAGAGTTGAATTTCGCCATTTGAAATCTGCTTACCTTGAAAGTAGGGTCCTTCGCTTCCATTCTTGCTCATAGTTCTAATCTCAAATTCATAATTTCCATCTGCGTTCTGGTAAATTACTGCATCTGTTGGGCTTTCTTGCTTGGCATTGAGACATTTTTCTACTTCAGCATTGTCGGCCAAAGCTTTTAAAAAATTGGAAAAAGTGGACTCCTTTGCATATAAGTTGGCTCCTGCTAAAGCTATTGCCAAGAATAGAACAGTCTTCATCGCTTCTCCTTGTTGTTTCTTAGAACTCTTAGGCCTGAGTACCATTTTAAAGATCGAGGACTTATTACTTCTAGGAAACTCTGTAATTATTTCATGAAAAAATAAAACGTATCCAAATGTAAATGAAGGCGAAACTGTTTGAACTTAAATTGCATTCAAGAAAAACTCGGAATCTTTTAGGAGATGAAAATGAAGAAAATTAAAACACTATTTGCTGGAATCTTTATTATTTTTGGACTCGTGGGCAATGTTCATGCAAGAGAAAACGAGTCTGCGATGTCAACAACTCTAATCATTAAGGGAGTAGCCTCCGGCCTTCATATCACAACTATTAATCCTGTGGCAGGCCTAGCAATCATAAGTAGTGTCGCTTATTTCTTTAAGGATGATCTTTTTTACGAGGGGCTTCAGAATGAATCCATTGAGGTGTTGGCCGGACAATACACTTTGGAAGAACAGCCAGCACTTTTAGAGTTCAAAGAAAAACTAGTAAACGAATCAAAGCTTATTGAGGAAGATATTTTTATAAACTCTGGAGAGATCGTAAATATCTCTGAATGGACAGATGAGGATATCTCAAGAGTTGCCCTGGCCTTAAGTATTCAAGAATAGATTAGATTCCTAAATAATTACATAGTCCCTGCTAGAAGGTGGGGACTTCTTCAAAACTTCAACCTAAATGGGGTAGGTGTGATAAGAGCTGCTTGCCACCTATCATTGACTTAAATTTTCGTAAACTTAAAAACCTATCTCAAAAGTGTATTTATTATTCGAAATAGAAAGCTGGCTGCTTATAAGTAATTAGATTTACTTAAAGAGATTGTAAGTTTTTCATTAATATAGTTTCGATCTTGTATGGTATGATGCACTGCGATAAGTTGCGCTCACTTTTGTATTAGGGGGTTCACTCCATTTTAAAAAAGAGAAAGAACATAGAAACACGGTATAAAAATAAATAATCACTATAACGAGTGATTACTCGAGGAGATTAAAATGAAAAAACTATTAATTGGATTAACTTTCTTAACATCAATTTCATCTTTTGCTGAAGTAACACAGATTCTAAATCGAGATTATAATGGACAGAGGGTTTATATAAGTACTGGCGAGGAGGATATATCCTTTAAGGGGTTTGAAGATTACATAGTATTGGGCAATACTGATCAAGTCTCATCAGTTGTTGGCCCCTTTTTTGACTATGTTAAGAGTGTTGCCAGTATCCCGCAAGGCTATAGAGCTGTAGAACTATACTTAACCCTTAAGGATGGAGTCTCTGAGACTATTGTAATTAAAGAAGAGGGGTTATGGGGCCTTATACCAGAACAGTCTTATACTAAACATAAATTAGGAGAATACAAGCGTTCTGTGTACCTTATTAAAGATCATTATAATCTAGACTTATTAGGTAATGATAATTTTGAAATTAGAAGTGTTGAGTTTGATTCAAAGGTAAAAGAAGTTTATTCAGATAGATATGGAAATGTTAAACGGGTCGCAACTATATCCAAACTTGTATTAGTCGATGAGAACAACATTGAGTATGTCATTGAAGAGTAGAAGTAGTCTTATTAAAACACCCTAATTGATTAAAGATCCGTTAGGGTGATGCATATTGAAAGACAAAGAAATGGGTATGGCCTGTAAATAAAGCATTAATTAAACTAGATTTCCAATAAGTCTCTGTTTAGAAAGGCAGAGACTTAAAAAACCATTCCCTGACCTTGCAAGATTATCTTAGGATCAAAAATAGAAGCCCATGAAAGACGAGCTTACAGCCCTTCTCTTTTAGGTTGGCCACATGGACTGAAGTGAACGATTGATTTGAGATTATCTCAAAAATTTTAAGGCCCGAATCCCTGTATGGTTAAAATACCTTTTATATCTTGTTCGCTAAATCCACACCCTGCTTAATGGCCCGCTTGGCATCTATCTCCATGGATTTCTCAGCACCTCCTATGAGGTGTGCTGGTCTATTGTCTAATTCTTTGAACTTGTGAAAAAGCTCATTGTCGCTGTACTGGCCCGCACAGATTACAACGTTATCGACCTCAAGAATCCTGCTCCCTTCTGGAGTGTCAATGTGAAGTCCCTTATCGTCGATTTTTTTATAAGTTACTTCATTGAGCATCTTTACATTGGCGTCTTTTAGGCTCTGTCTATGAATCCAGCCAGTTGTTTTACCTAAAAACTTACCATGCTTTGTGGCCTTCCTTTGAAGAAGGTAGATCTCTCTAAAAGGTGCGGGTTTCTCTTTAGGGGCAACTGCACCTCTGTCTTTGTAGTCTGTATCTATGCCCCAATGTTTAAAGAAGGCCTCTTTGTCCATTGATTCTGAGTTATGCTCTGGATCGTGAATTAAAAATTCAGAGGTATCAAATCCAATACCACCTGCGCCTATGACGGCAACCTTCTTACCAATAGGTTTCTTTTGGTACAGGACTTCTGGATAGGATAGAACCTTCTCATGGCCTATTCCCTCTATCTTAGGAATTCTCGGTCGAACGCCACTTGCAAACACAACCTCGTCAAAGTCTGATGACTTGAGAAGGTCTATAGTTACTTCTTTATTAAGGTGAAGCTCAATGTTTAATACTTCGATCTGTTTTAGAAAGTATCTAATGGTTTCCCTGAACTCTTCTTTGCCCGGAATCTCTTTGGCGATATTAAATTGGCCGCCGATCTCAGATGCCTTCTCAAATATTGTTGGTTTGTGACCTCTTTGAGCTGCCTCAACAGCAAATGAAAGTCCAGCAGGGCCTGAGCCAACAACTGCAATTCGCTTTGCCCTCTGTACTTTTTCTTTTGAATATTCAGTCTCATGACATGCTTTAGGGTTTACTAGGCATGATGAAATTTTATTTTGAAAGATATGATCAAGGCAGGCCTGGTTGCATGCAATGCACGTGTTAATCTCATCTGATTTGTTTGCTTGTGCCTTTAGTAAAAAGTCTGGATCAGCAAGGAAAGGTCTTGCCATGGAAACAAGATCGGCCTTTCCTGATTCTATGATCTCTTCAATCTTTTCAGGTGTGTTAATCCTATTGGTTGCCACGACGGGAAGATCTATTTCTTTTTTAATTCTTTCAGTGATCCAAACGAAGGGTGCTCTTGGAACCATCGTGGCGATTGTTGGCACGCGTGCTTCGTGCCAACCGATTCCTGTGTTAACAATGTTGACTCCGGCCTCTTTGAGTTGTTTAGCAAGTGTGACAACTTCATCCCAGGTTTGTCCGTCTTTAATAAGGTCAATCATTGAGAGGCGGTATATAATTATGAACTTCTTTCCAGTTTTCTTTCTTATTGCTCTGATAACTTCTAAAGCGAATCTTGATCTGTTTTCAAAGCTTCCGCCGTATTCGTCAGTTCGTTTATTTGTTTTTGGAGCGAGGAATTGGTTAATAAGATAGCCTTCGCTACCCATGATTTCCACACCATCATAACCGGCCTTTTGAGCTAGCCTTGCACAGTTGGCATAGTCCCAAATTGTTTTCTTTATGCCCAGTTTACTCATCCCCCTCGCTTTAAAAGGAGAGATAGGAGCTTTAGACGTGGAAGGTGTTGCTCCAAATGGATGATAGGCATATCTTCCAGAATGAAGTATTTGCAAGCATATTTTTGAATCATGCTTATGAACTTCTTTTGTTATAAGCTTATGCTTTTTTACCTGCCATGGATAAGACAGTTGCAAACCAAGGGGGTGAATTCTTCCTTGGAGGTTTGGGGAGATTCCGCCAGTAACAATAAGGCCAACGCCACCCTTTGCTCGCTCACCGTAGAACTTTGCCATTTTATGAAAACCATTTTTAGTCTCTTCAAGGCCAGTGTGCATTGAACCCATGATGACGCGGTTTTTCAATTTGCAAAATCCCAGATCAAGTGGATTAAATAGGGCGCTGTAGTTGCTCATTTGTACTCCCAAAGCTGTCAATTTCATTCCATTATGCTAATATTATCACACTTATGAATATCGATGTTAAATACCAAAATATACTAAATGAAGCTGAGCCATATCTTTTGGGGAATCCAAAAGCTTTTGAGAACTATAACCTGACTATATTTGGCAAAAGCTTTAAAGAAGAAAACCTTAAAAACTGCCTCGAAGTTAAGAATAGCGACTTCTTTGGACTTGTTCATCGTATGGACAGTCTTACATTTGGCCATCAAGGCATGGGAATGGATAAGTGGGTGTTCTTTGACTGTTCAGCAATGCCTGCCGGGATCTTTGGGTTTGGCATTCCGAAAGAAAAGGCTCCAGAGGACTTCCTTCAAATGCTTGCAGTTGAAGAGGAATATGAGGGGCTCATTCCTATATCAATGTATATGGCCATTCCAACTAGCGATAGGGGAAGGTGGTTTGGACACAATCTATCCTCATTAAATAGCTTTCTTGGACAAAAGTACCCGGGACTTGGACTACTAACTAAGGCCTTCGCCTGTAGAGTATTTGGGATTCACATGTGCTATGGAGCTACTCAGTGGGGCTCAAGCGCCCTTGAAATTCACACTCAGCTTGCAAATATGCAGCTCAAGGCAGCACATTTGCCAGCGCATACTCACCCAAATTCCCTGTGCTATTTGTCAGACTATAGCGAAGAGAATATCTTGAACGCTTTAAGCGGTAAGAAGAGAGTTTTGGAAGATCATGACCTCTTGCTTAACTCTAAAGATATTGAGCGTCAGAAGAAACTTCATCAGGATATTGAAAGAGGTCTTAAGGTTGAGATCGGTGGGCGCCCTGTCCATAAAGATCATGAAATCTTCTATCCAATAAATTTTCTAGAGGTCTAGGCCACTTCGTCGTGATTTTTTATTTGGATGACTCTTCTGCATGAAGAGTTTGAGCATAAAACGTATTCTGAGCTTAAAGACTTCGCCATAACGTTCAGCTCCTCACAAAATGGACATTCAAACTCCATAAAAATAAGCATTGGAGCTGACTTGGCCGTCGCTTGCATTCTTTGCTCTAAGGAGCCTAAATCATTTTTATTTTTCTTCGACATTGCGACTGGCCTTGGTTGTTGGGCTTTCATAACTCGGTTGTGTGGCGAAAAAATTAAGGAATATTTACACTTTTGATCAAACTTTCATAAAGGGAAGGCATAAGTGCCTTCCCAGAATTTGTTTATAAAATAAAAGTTAGTGAGAGAGGAAGAGCAAAGAATACTATCCCGATGTAGGCAACACCATGCGCTCTGTTCTTTAAGGTTCTATCAGCAAGCTTCTCGCAAAGCTTAATAGGAACTTCTCTAAGTGTAGGATGAACATACCACAAAAGCATTCCGCTAATATTAAATAGAAAGTGAACCAAAGCTATTCCTAGTCCTGCAACGTTTCCAGTCAATGCCGCCAAAAGCGCGGTGGCCGTTGTTCCAATATTGGCCCCAATCGTTATGGGTAGAATTGTTTTAAGGCCAATAACTCCCGCTCCTGCCATAGGCACAAGAAGGGATGTGGTAATTGAACTAGATTGAACGGCAATGGTAAGCATTGATCCGAAGATAACCGCAAAATATCCGTTTTTAGAAAGAAGGTTGTCAATGATTTCACCCTTGTTGGACTCAACAACCTTTTTCATAATTTTAACTATAAAACTCAAAGCAAATATAATAAGACCTGCCGAAGTTAGCACCATTACTGAACCTGCTAAAACTCCCTCAAATCCTGCGACATCAGTTATTAAGGTCTTTACTCCTTTGGCAACCGGCTTAATTGCGGCCTTAATTGGAGAGCTGTAAGACATTGCGGAACCACTGCCATAAAGAAGTGTGGCCAAAGCTGATGCTGACTTCTCTAAAACTCCCGTCATAAGCTCCAGTGGAAGCATAACTGCGACTGTAAGAATATTGAATAGGTCGTGAACCGTTGCGGCGGCAAAAGCGTTTCGAAAGTGTGCTTGGTTTTTAAGATAGCCTAGAGAGACAAGTGAGTTTGTAACACTGGTGCCAAGGTTTGCGCCCATTACCATGGGAATCGCTCCGCCTAGTGGAAGTGATCCACTCGCCACAAGTCCTACTATTATTGAAGTTGTTACAGAAGAGCTTTGGAAAAGAACTGTCGCAAACATTCCGGAACAAAGTCCAAGAATTGGGTTTGCTGTGACATTTAAAAGACCCTTTGCAAAGCCTCCACCTAAAAGCTTAAAAGATGAACCAAGAGTTTTTACACCCACTAAAAAAATAAAAAGAAGGGCAACCACTGCCAAGGTTCTAAGTATTAAATCGAGGACTTTTGTCTTATCCAGCCCTTGTTGAGTAACGGCCTGCTGTTGTGTGTTCATGGGTTCTCCTTGTTAGACAACCGCAACATACCAGAATCATCAAAGGTTTAGTGTTATGGTTTTGTTAAGAAAAACCCTAAAGAGTCCTTTTTGGCTTAACAAGGATGTTTCCAAAATACGCCCCGGCAACAAGGCCCATGCCTATGCTGGCCGAATTAAATAAGGCATTTATGCCATCTATGGTGTTTTGGCTAAATAAAAAGTTTAGACCTTTGTACCCAATACTTCCTGGAACCAAGAGAATGATGGCCGGAAGAGAAACCACAAGAGACGGTTTTTGCTTTAACCTAGCGAATAGATTTGAGCCAGAACCAATTAAGATGCCACTTGCAAAAGCTCCTGGTATGACTCCAAAATAGAGAGTCCCATACTTGGAAGAGGTAAAGCTGATTACCCCCGCCAGAACGATCCAGAAAGCATCCTTTATATTGGCCTGAAAATTAACAACGAATGTAAGAGGCACAAAAATCAGCACTGGCCAAATCCACAATGGATTAAGGGACGTTCCAATTGCGTTGAATTCAGTTGGAAATAGGCCTTGAGCGACTTCAGCTCCAATATATGAGCCAAAAGAGATTTTTAACATGATAATTATGGCCCCAGTAAGCCTGGCCGTTCCCGAGGTGAGGTTTTGAGAAGAAATTTCATGTATGGCCATTGTGAGGCTCAAACCCGGGATAAAGAAGATTAATGCCGCCAATATCACGATGCTTGGGTTTATGGGAATTCCAAAGTAGGGAAGAGCAAACGCGCCAAATGAAACCGCAAAAGCAATAATCGCCTCGGCTATGGTGTCAATTCTCTCTGTCTTTACCTTTGAAGTGAAAAGTCCAGAGGCGAACCCAAATATTCCAGATGCAAAAGCGTCCTGTAGACTTCCTTTAAGAATTACTGCCACGCCAAAGGCAAGAATAAATAGGCTGATATTCACATGCCAATCTTGAAATCTAGGCCTTCTTTGGAAGATCTCATTCAAGTAGCCGATGCCTTCTCTGATTGTAAGCTTGCCGTCGAGCACATCATCAACTGTTCTATCCGCGTCGCTTAGCTTGTGTAGATTTATCTTTCCAGGCTCGAGTCTCTCCATAGAGGTGAACTCGTCTTGGTCTGGCAGATTGAAGTTTGCTATGATTCCCGTGGGAATTGAGAAAAAGTTCCCATCTATTTTGAGTTTGTCTGCGACAACAAACAATGCCTTTTCTATTCTGTCCGCACTTGCTCCATAATGGTGCAATGCTTTGCCCAGCAGCATTATAAATTCGACTTTTTCTTTACTTGACGCGTTTTGATTCATGTTATGCCTTTAAATACCTGCAAAAATGCGCTTTAAATACAAGGTAATTTACGTACTTATTTTTAACAGCGAATCCAAATAAAAGCCATCGGAAAACCAGTGGAACTTGATTTAACCAAAGTAAAAAACATTGTCTTTCTTACAGGGGCCGGGGTCTCTCAGGAGTCGGGAATCAAGACTTTTCGAGATCAGAATGGATTGTGGGAAAATCACTCCATCGAGGAAGTTGCCACTCCTGAAGCGTATGAGCGCGACCCTGCCTTGGTGCACCGGTTTTACAATCTTAGAAGGGCACAACTTAAAGAGGTGGATCCAAATCCCGCACATAAGGCAATAGGGCATTTGTCCCAGTATGAAAATTTTAATATCTCCGTCATAACTCAAAACGTGGATGACCTGCACGAGAGAGGGGGCGTCACAAAAGTTTTGCACATGCATGGAGAGCTAAGAAAAATTAGGCATAACCACACAGGTGAGATCCGCTATTTTGAAGGTCAAGTGGAAGAGTCCGAATTTAAAATCTGGAGACCTGATATCGTTTGGTTTGGCGAAGCGATAAAATGTTCTGAGCATATACCAGAAGTCATTTCACAGGCCGACCTGTACATTGCCGTTGGAACCTCCAGCCAAGTTTATCCTGCTGCCGGCCTAGTAAGCATGGCCAGCGCTCAAGGCATTCCAACTGTGGAAATTAATCTTGAGCGAACAAACATGAGCTCCAGCTACAACACTACGCTGTTGGGCAAGGCGGGAGAAATTGTTCCTGAATTTATAGAAAAACATCTAAAAGTAAAACTATGAAAGCATTTTCCAAACCTGTGACCGCATCCTCCTACATCAGTGAAGAAGATCTGTTGAAGATCGCGGGCAAGTTTTCAATCGATACATACAAAAGGCCATCCCTTGAAAAGGAAGGGCTGAAAGACATATTTAAGGAAAAGCTTGGCGGTAAGTCCGTCATCTTTGACACTGGTTGCGGCATTGGGGAGAGCTCTTATAAGCTTGCTCAATTGCATCCCGATAAGATGGTGCTGGGGATAGACAAGTCCGTCAGTCGAATAGAGCGCAATAATGCTTTCAAAAAAGGTCTGCCAAGCAACCTTGTTTTAATGCAGGCCGATCTTCAGGACGCCTGGCCGGCCCTGTATGAGTTGCAGACACAAACTGAGTTGAATGTTTGTAAGCAGTACATACTTTATCCCAATCCATGGCCTAAGCTGAAGGGAGTGAAGCGCAGATGGTATGCCAACCCAATGCTATCGTTCATCCTGGGGCTTCGTTGCGAAATTGAAATAAGAAGCAACTGGCAAAAGTATCTTGAAGACTTTTCACTTGTGGCCAAGCATATTGGGACTCGAGAGTGCTCTTTGAGTGAATACGTTCCAGAGGAGTATCTAACTCCTTTTGAAAAAAAGTATCACCTTAGCTCTCAAACTTTACACAAACTTATAATCGATGGTGAAAAATGAATAAAGGCTTTATACTCAATTCTTTCTGGGACGACACCAAGTCCTATCCGCTGGAAATCTATGGCACTTCAAATGAGGGAGCTTTTCTTTTAAGATTCGACAATCAAGAGCCATTGTTTTTTATAGGTGAAAAATCAAGCATTTCTTCGGATGTTGGGCATTCTCGAGTGAAGGATATTTCTCTTAAAACCTTTGACGGAGAGCCAGTAAAGGCCTTGTATTTTGACTCTCTTCAAAAGCTTTACGAAGGAAGAGACAAGCTTTCTCAGAAGGGGATAAGGTCCTATGAGAATGATATCAGACCTGAGTCTCGCTTTTTGATGGAGAGATTTATAAATGGGTCTCTTGCCTTTGCAGGGGATTGTGAAAAACAGGGAAACCTCCGAGTGTTTACAAACCCTCAAGTTAAAGCTGAGTGGTATCGACCAGAGTTCTCGGTGCTTTCATTGGATATTGAAACTGGAATGGATGGAAGTCTCTACTCTGTTGGACTCAGCTACACCAAAGGCGAGCTCGAGCGCGACATCGTTTTCATGAAAGGCGACACTGAGGAACAAATTAGTGAAATCTGTTATTTGAAAAAGACTGAGAAAGAGCTACTTGAGCACACTGTGGAGTTCATTCAAGAAGTGGACCCTGACTACATCGTTGGCTGGCATGTGGTTGGTTTTGATTTTAAGTTTCTAGATAATAAGGCAAGAAAGTATGGGGTGTCCTTAAACTTTGGAAGGGATGGCTCTCAAATCGAGCTTCAGGAAAGAAACAACATGATGTATGGAACCATCAAAGGGAGAGTGATTCTTGATGGACCTCCGCTTCTAAGAAATAATTTCTTTTCCTTTAAAAATATGAAACTTGATACAGTGGCAGGCGAGGTGTTAGGCCTTGGAAAAGACATCTCCGCCACAGGCAAGGAAAAGGTGGAGGAAATTGAGCGAAGGTTTCGTGAAGACAAGGCCTCCCTTGCATTTTATAACATCGAGGATTGCAGGCTCGTTCATCAAATCTACAAAAAGTTGGACATCTATAATTTAATCCACGCCAGAAGCATGTTTAGCGGTCAACAGATTGACAAGGTGGGCATCTCAACCATGGCCTTCGACCACTTTTTTCTGCCTAGGCTTCATAGAAAAGGTTACGTAGCACCAAATGTGTTAGACATGGCCAGAGAGGAGCACTCTGCGGGAGGGATGGTAATTGAACCTAAGGCCGGACTTTACCATGATGTTGCTGTCTTTGATTTTAAAAGTCTATACCCCTCGATCATAAGAACCTTTTCTATTGATCCATACTCCAGACTCAAAAGTGATGTTGATCCAGTAAAGACTCCAAGTGGGATTGCTTTCAGTTCAACTGAAAACATCCTGCCTCCATTTCTGGAAGAGCTTGGAGTTAAAAGAAGCAATGCTAAAGAAAATAACAATCAGGCCTTGTCACAAGCAATCAAAATATTGATGAACTCTTTCTATGGGGTCATGGGCTCTCCAAAGTCTAGATTTTACCATTCAGATCTTCCCACTGCGATTACCACAACAGGGCACTGGATTCTCAATCAATCCATTTCATTTTTTGACAATCTTGGATTGGAAGTTGTCTACGGCGACACCGATTCCCTGTTTGTTAAACTCATGGGGGGAGAGGATGTTGAAAAACTTGCTTCTGATCTTAACTACTACTTGTCTCAAATTATAGCGGACGAGTTTAAATGCAAGTCAAAGCTGGAAGTGGAGTTTGAGAAGAGGTTTGAGCAAATATTCTTCTCAAGTGCCAGAGGCTCCGATCATGGAGCGAAGAAAAGGTATGTAGGTTACAGCAAAGGTCAAATGAGTTTCGTTGGAATGGAATACGTTCGAAGTGATTGGACTGAGCTTGCAAAAGATTTCCAGTTCTCTCTCTTTGAAAGACTTTTTATGGGTGAGCCCTTAGAGCAATTTATAAAATCAGAAATTAAGAAATTAGAAAGCGGGGCCTATGACAGTAAGCTTGTTTATACTAAAAAGTTGTCAAAAAGCTTGGATGAGTACACTAAAAGTGTTCCCCCTCATATTAAGGCCGCAAGACTTTTGCCGCTTGAAAAACAGAAACGCCTTCGTTCAATCAGCTATATAATGAGCAATCAAGGGCCAAGACCTGCCTCGGAAAACAGAGATCAGCCGGACTATCAGCATTATATTGAGAAGCAAATAAGGCCTGTGGCGCAAACTGTTTTACAGGGACAAGGGCTAAACTTTGACGATATACATACAGGGAATCAGCTCTCTATGTTTTAATCTGTCTACCAAAGATCGATAATTTGAACTTGAAGAAGCGAGAAACTTGGCTATGCTCAAGAGTATGAAAAACTTTAATCAACTCCTTGAACATTGTAGAACATACCACGCATTCCAGCGAGACTCTGTAGATAAGAAGGAACTCTTTGAGGCCCTTGAAGCGTCACTAAAAGCTCCAAATCACAAATTCACTTTTCCTTGGAAGTACATTCTCATCTCTGGAGAAACTAAAAAGAAAGTTGCAGAGTTGGCGGTGGAAGTTAAGTCTAAAGGTGAACAACTCCCGCCAGCAAAGATTGAGGCAATCAAAGACAAGTTTTTAAATCCTAAACTTGTTGCATTCTGTCAGGAAAAGAGTGACAGCGAATTTACCAGCAAAGAGGACTACGCCACTCTTAGTTGTTCAGTTCAGTTGTTTGCATTGTCTCTGGCAGAGAAAGGAATTGGATATAAGTGGAGCACTGCAAAAATAACTAGAGATGAAAGGTTCTATGATGTGCTCGATCTTGATCCTAATAAATATGAAGTCATTGGTCTCATCATGGCCGGCCGTCCATGCGCTGTTCCAAAGCCTAGACAACGACCAACACTCGATGAAGTATTGACACTGCGCAATTGAAAAGAAAGAAAAAGTTAAGCTGATTAAATTGCTAAAGTAATTGGTTTCCTATAAAAAGTTCACAGGGAGAACTATGAAATCATTACTAGCTTTTATTATTTTTACATCAATCGCTTATGCCGCTCCAAGAGTCATTTACGGAGATGACAATAGAATTGACGTAGAACATATAATTAATCCCCAAATAAAGCTTCTATCAAACTCCATTGCTGGTAGAGTTTCCAACGCAAATATTTTAATCCACGATGACACTTTTAATTTTGGACATGCTCCAGCGCTTTCTGATCCTTGGACAGAAAATGTGTGCGTTGATGAAAAGTTCGCGACCCAGAAGTCACTGCCTGACTGCACAGGCTTTCTTGTAGGCCCTGACCTTTTAGCGACGGCCGCTCACTGTGTAATGAACACTGATGAGATCATTAAAAATGAAGAGACACGTCTTTGCACCAAGTACGCTTGGGTTTTTGACTATAAGACCAAAGGTGGAAAGGTAAAAACAAGAGGTCTTTCTGTAAACAAGATTTATAAGTGTAAAGAGGTAATTGTCGCTGACTATAGAGGAATGAACGATTACGCATTGGTAAGACTGGATAGAGAAGTGAAAGGAAGACTTCCTTTAAAAATAAGAAGAATAGGGCAAGTCAAAAAGAAGATGGATCTATTTACAATGGGCCACCCATCTGGGCTCCCTTTAAAGTATGCTGACAAAGGTTCCATATTAAGCAATGACGAAAAAGAATACTTCACAGTTGGCCTTGATACTTTCCATGGCAACTCAGGCTCACCGGTATTTAACAGCGAAACCTTAGAAGTTGAAGGCATTCTTGTTAGAGGAAGAACTGATTATGTCGACGGTGAATTTGAAGGAAAATACTGTCAGAGAGTTAATCGTTGTGAACAAGACGGTAAGAACTGTGAAATCGACGACCCGGAGTTTGAAGGACAAGGCGAGCACGTAACCCGAATCACGAGACTTCTAAAATATCTACCATAAAAATTGGCGGTCTAATTGGCCGCCTCTCTTACCGCCATTAAAGCATTCACAACCTTCGAACTTTTTACTTTATCCCTTAGTGACTCCTCAAAGTCACCTTGCTCCATAATTATCTTCTTGATCTCTTGGAAGGAAAGACTTGGGTTCACGCTTTTTATTAACGCTGCGATACCCGCCACCACTGGAGCGGCCATGGATGTGCCTGACATATTGGTATAGCTTTGTTCGGAATCAGAACAAGGGCCGTAGCAATTTGGAAGTCCTAAAGAAAGAAGTCCTCCAAAAAAACTATCGCCTCCTGGGGCCGCAACATGAACAGACTCTGTGCCAAAATTTGAATATGAAGTTATAGAATTGTACCTGTCCACACTTGCCACAGAAAGAATATTGTCCTCATCAAAGCTTGCTGGATAAACTGGAGTTGCGTCATTACAGTCCCCAAGACCATCGGCACCACCGTTTCCAGCTGCGGCAACAAGTAGGATGTTGTTGTCTCTAGCACTTATCACTGAGCCCAATAACGCCTGAATGTCTGCATATGCTTGGCCTGCCTCTGGACCCCCTAGAGAGAGATTAACTATGTCCACCCCCATATCAACTGCATAGAGAATGCCTGCGGCTATAGTTCCTAAATCACCACGTCCATCCGAGTTTAGAACTTTTACAGGAAGAACCTTTGCTTTTGGCGCTATTCCTCCATATGTTCCAGCAGCGAGTCCGGCAACGTGTGTTCCATGTCCATGATCGTCTATGGGAAAGGCATCGCCATTGTAAAAATCCCAGCCCGCATAGTCGTCGGCAAAACCATTTCCATCATTGTCTCGTCCATCTCCATTGTCGCCATGTCGATCGTTTACATTGACTTTGATATTAGGACTGATGTGTGGGTGATTGTAGTAAACCCCCGTGTCCACAATTGCAATGCTTACTCCCTCTCCTTTGGCCGTTAGATCGTGTGCCTTTACTTGTCTTAAATGTGGGAAGTAGCGACTTACATCTCCTTGGCGATACTGTGGCCTGTGTGCCCCGTAGAACTGTTGATTTCTAGTGCTATGTGCTTGGGCAGAGTTGCTCTGAACTAGTTGATACTCATAAACTTTGTTTGATCTTGTCTTAACACTTGGTATGGCCTTTTTAAGCGTTTCCAAATCTGTGTCATAAAACTCAATCAAGTTTCTTTTAGAGTTTATAACCCTGTATCTAGAGCCATTTTTAATGGAGTACTCTTTTGCTTGCTCAACAGTTGCACATGCTGCAATTATTCCCGCCTGATCTTGGGTTCCAGGTGCTGAGTTTACCTCTGTAAGCTCTTTGCCACAGGAAATAAATATCAGTAGGGGGATGAGTGAAGCAATGTGACCGAAATTCCTTTTCATAGTTCCTCCATTCTGAACACTCCTTGTTCAGATGCATGGTTTAAATGCAGAAAACGTACCAAATGAATCGGGAATAATTCCAAGACGTTAGAAGTGGAATACTGTCACCAGTGGCGCTTAGACACCATTGCAAACAGGGCCTAAACGCTCCAGTTTTATGTTATAATTTGAATTCTCAGGAGGTATGACAATGAAGTTGCTATCTATGCTAGTTTTGATATTAACTGTCCTAGGTGCTGGTTGCTCAAGCACTTCCAAACGAGAAAGCACTGGGGAGTACATTGATTCCGCAGCAATCACGGCAAAGGTAAAAAGCGAGCTAATACAAAATAAAAATGTAAGCGCTCTGGATGTAAGTGTCGAGACCTACAAGGGAGTAGTTCTTCTTAGCGGCTTTGTAAAAAGCTCCAAAGAGAAAGAATTGGCCGAAAAACTTGCTCGGAAGGTTGAAGGCGTTAAGAAAGTAAAAAATCAGCTGAATTTAAGATAAAACCAAAAAGGCCTGAGCATTTCTGCCCAGGCCATTTAAGTTATTGAACCGGTTTAAGGTTTAGCCCTGCAGGTTTTCTTGCTGGGTTTGGACCTTTAAGAATTCCACCACCAAAGTAGGTGTAGAACACGTTGTTTGGATTTGTTCTGTCCACTACAACATGTCTGCTGTTTTGCTGAAGAGTTGGACTCATATTCTTCTTCCAAGTGTCGCCACCATCGGTAGAGAAGAACTGACCTCCATTGCCCCAGTTTCCATCAAGTTGATACATCCCTGAAGCGAATACGTGATCAGGGTTGCTAGGATCAAGTGATACGCCCGTTGCGTGCGTCATTTGCACTTTTCTTTCCCAAGTTTGTCCTCCGTCGTCTGATTTCCAAACGCCTGTCATAAGCCAGTTGCGGTTGTTCTCGTAATCAGTTAACCAAAGCGTTCTTCTGTTAGGGTCAGAAAAATCAACAGTGAAAGAAGTCGGGTAGTACCAAAGACCATAGCCTTTAAGGGCGTCTTGAGGGTACTGAACTGTTCCTCTTAATAGTTCCCATCTATTTGATCCATTTTTCACATCAAGAAAGTAAATTCCTGTCTTAGTGTTGTTTGTGAAGTTGGGAGCGTTGCCAGTTAGCAAGGCGTACACATTGCCATTTGATGGATCAACAGTAATCTGAGGGATAATCTTGTCCCCGCTAGGAAGTCCATTGTTGAACCAAGTCCACGCGCCGCCGTCAACAGATCTTCCGATCCCCGCGCCGTGGGAGCCGCCGTAAACAATATTCCTCTGATCGTCGTAACCTACAGAAAGAAACTGTCTATTAAAGCTTCCTGATGGAGTAAGCTGGGTCCATGAGCGACCTTTGTTTGTTGACTTGTAGATACCACCAGCATTAACGATTGCGTTGGCATGCCAACCTAGAGGCCAGTCGTGAGAGTTGCCACTCGCTGCAAAGACAACGTTTTGGTCATTAGAGTCAAAAGCGTAGTCGTAATTTGAGTTGTACTGAGCTTTGCAGATTCTAAATGTTTCCCCGTTGTCTTCACTTACGTATCCACCAACGTCAGCGTTAGCTGCATACATAAGTTTCGGGTTCTTAGGGTGAGTTTTAAGTCTGTAAACACTGATTACATTTACACCCTGTGTGGACCATTTTTTGCCCCAAGTTGGATTGCCGCTGTCTTTGAACTCGGTGAATGGAGCTTGCCAGTATTGGCCCTTGTTTGTTGAGGCGTGAAGAAAGAACCATCCAGAGCCCATAACTTCTGAAGAGTTTAAGTTGTTAATTGTGAAAGACTCATAACCATTGTCCCACCAACCAACATCAACAGCTACTGCAGAATACTCGATCTTGTCCATTGGCCATGGAGAGTAACGATTGTCGTAGTCCATTTGATTAAGAACCAAGTCCCAGTTTGCGCCAGCATTGTGACTAATATGAACTTTTGTTCCGTACTGACGAATCCATGCCTTTGCGCCAGTTGTGTAGATTGTTTGAGAGTCATTGGTTGCCATTTTTAGGTGATCACCAACAGCTTGCTTAGTGTTAACAAAGCTAGAGTTGTTTTTCTTTACCCACACATATCCACAATTGGCGTATGTGTCGTTGATTGAACTTTGTCCCCACTCGGAAAGCCAAGCGTTTGCCCATACACAAGCGCTTGATCCATTGTTGTCGCCATAAGCGAGTGTAAGTCCTTTGGAATCTCTAGCTCCTGTAAACATTCTGATCACGTGGGAAGGATTGTGAACATTGGTAAAGCTTGAGCCCAGGTTTGTCGACTTCATAATTTTATCACCAGTTGCGTGATAAACAGTTGTTGTAGATCCATTCTGATCTATAAAAGTGCCTTTGGCCTCTGCAGCTGGCGCTGCTGTTCTAGACCAAGTTGAGCCTTTGTTTTTTGAAACGAGAAGACCAATGTTTGTGCCCGCAAAAATTATATTTGCGTTCTTGTGATGCTCTTTCCAATAAACCACTCTTTCATTGTTTTTAAGTCCCATGTTCATTTTGGAAAAAGTCTTTCCTCCATCAACACTTCTTGTTGGGTTAATCCCTGCAGAAGCGTGAAAAATTGTTTTTCCATCTGCAGCGAACCCTGGTGAAAGAGCATGCGGAAGGTGAGAGTTAAATACGGCCTCAAAGTGATTAACTGGAACCCAATTTTTTCCTCTATCATCACTTCTAAATAGGGTGCCCATATCGGTGCCCACAAACCATGTGTTGCTGTAAGGACTAATTGCAACACCACTCATGGCGCCGCCGCCACCTACACCTTTTGGAGTGTAAACACTTGTCGTAGGACTAGGATCTGGATCCGGTGTTGGTGTTGGATCTGGATCCGGTGTCGGAGTTGGATCTGGGTCCGGTGTCGGTGTTGGATCTGGATCCGGTGTCGGTGTTGGGTCTGGATCCGGTGTTGGAGTTGGATCTGGATACGGAGTCGGAGTTGGATCTGGATCCGGAGTCGGGGTTGGATCTGGGTCCGGAGTCGGTGTTGGATCTGGGTCCGGAGTCGGTGTTGGATCTGGGTCCGGAGTCGGTGTTGGATCTGGGTCCGGAGTCGGTGTTGGATCTGGGTCCGGTGTTGGAGTTGGATCTGGGTCCGGAGTCGGAGTTGGATCTGGGTCCGGTGTTGGAGTTGGGTCAGGTGTATTGTCGTCACGATTATCTATTGGATCTGTAATTGGTCCAGGTGTTGGAGCCGAGGGGTCTTCACATGCAGTGGCAAGGAAAACCAAAAGTAGGATTGCCGTTAAATTCTTTATAAGCATTTTTACCTCTAGTATTAAAAGTTTTTTAAGCAGGTGCGCGCGCTTCAGGGGATATTACGCTGGACCTTTAGAAAAACTTAAGCGGGCAAAAGCTGCCTCAATCCGCATCTAGTCGGTTGTTTGAAGGGATTTGAATTAAGCGTTTAATTTAGAAAGTGAACATTGTTTAGATTTTTTGAGAGAGAACATTCGTCAAATTCTTTTTACCAAGTTTGTAGGTTATACCCTTTCAAATTGATTTTTAATCAAACTAAATTAGCCATAGGAGTGTTACATGATTTTAGTGTTTAAAAAGATTTTACCCTTAACCTTAATGTTCGCCTTCTCACTGGGCGCTTATTCTCAGGAGAGGCTTTCTCTTGAAGATATGCGCTCGGAGGTTTTAGACAACAACATTGATATTAAGGTTCAGTATGAAAAGTATTATCAGGCCCAAAGAAGTGTTAAAAACAGCTTGGGAGAATTTCTACCAAACCTTACCGCTCAAATGTTTTTTTGGAACACCTCTTACGCCCTTTTATACGCAATCTCACCAAACCCAACAAGTTGGTTTTATTATCAGGCGAGTAAAGAGCTCTCTTTGGCCGAAGGGTACGTGAGCGAATCAATTAAGCTTAACATTTTAAGAGACCTTACTCTCTCATACATCAGCGTTAAGCATCAAGAAGAGCTTTTGGACTCTATGACAGAGGAAGAGGCACTTTTAAAAAGAGCTGTGTCGATGGCCGAAACTAGACTGAAAATGGGATTAGGATCTGAATCTGACGTATTTTTTCACACTAGAAACTTAATGAAGCATCAACAGCAGATGTACATGCTCGAAAGCGCCATGGCGATTCAGAAAGAAGGAATTATGATGGCGCTAAATAGATCTCCTGAGCAAAAGGTGGAACTGGCCGAGCTTTCTGACACAACTTTTGAAATGCCTGAAAGCACTGAGTCTGCAATTGAAATGGGAGTGGAGAGATCGCCCGAACTGGCCGCTCATACGTTTATGACTGAGGGAGCCAGGTTCATGGTTCGTGGAGCCAAGTGGTCATTCCTAAGCTTCACCGGAATCGGTTTTGGTTATCCATCGGCCTTGGCGATCGAAAGGTCTAAAGTCACTGAGATTGAGCTGAAGAAAGGAAAAGTTCAAAACAAGATCGAAAATCAAATAGCTCTGTCATATGAGCAAATGGATTTAATTGAAGAAAGGTTAGAAATTCAAAAAGAGATTGTTCAAACCGCAAAAGAGAATATGGAGCAATCAATTGAGCTTCATCATGCTGGCACAGTTGACTTTTACGAAGTTGTGAGAACGAAGAGGCTTTACTTCGAAGAAAGTAGAAATCTTATTTCACTGAGAATGGAAAAGAGAATGCAACTTGCAAAAACCCAGAGACTCTTAGGTCTGGACTCTTCAGTAAACAAATTTGACGTTACGCCATTTGAGAACGCCGCTTTAATTGTGGACGTTGAGAAACGTTCAAGAAGATCCAAGGTGTCCGTAAATATTGATATCGCTCCAGAATTAAAGGATCAAATCGTTTCGGTTATTTATGGTGGAGATATTTTTGATTACCGAATTCTAAACACAACTGGAAATTTTTATCTTTATACGAAGGTTCGTGGGACGGGCGAAAAAGCTGTGACGGCGTCTCTTCTTCTGAGTTCTGGAGATATTGTGAAACTTGAGACCATTGTGAGTCTGTAAATAGGAGTTCTGTATGAAACTGATAATATCAATAACTCTCTCATTTGCTTTCTCACTACATGCTCTGGCAAGTGATGAGCACCTGAGGGCATTAGACATTTCTAATAGCGTTTTAGAGTCTCGTGATGGCGCAATATCCCTAGAGAAAGTTAAAGAACTTGCCGCTGGGGAGAATGTGGACGCTCGAATCGCATATGAAAGACTTTACCAAGCGCAACAAAAAATTAGTCAGGCGAGATCACAATACTTTCCCTATGGCGTGGGAGAAGTGTTAGTGCTTCAGGCGACTGACTTCTGGAATCCACTAATCCTTGCTGAGCTTGTGACTTCCATCCCAAGCAAGTGGTTTAATGTAAAAAGAACGCACCATCTCAAAAATGCTCAAAGCCACACTTTGGCCGCTCTCAAAGAGAATGTTAAAAATGAAGTCGCGAATCTTTACTACGAAACGCTAAAGGAAGAGGCGATTATCGCTTTGGCCAGTTATGAGCTTGTTATGCTTGAAAAATTGATGCAAGCAATGCGTGTTCAGGTCCAAGCTGGTGTGGCCACTCAGCAACAGCTTGATGAGCTTGAGTATCAATCTCTAAAGAAGAGAGAGGCGTATTTAAAGTTAGAAAGCTATCTTGAGGAGTCTAAAGCTTCATTGAAAATGCTTTTGGGAATGGATTATCATGAGAAGGCCCTTAGCTTTCAACCTGTTAAGAAGTTCTTGTCTGTAGATGAATTTAAAGTGAACCCTGAAGAGCTCGCACTGACGGCCTTAAATCGCTCACATGAAATGAAGGCTTCTCAACAGATGATCTATGCTGCATATAATGCAAAGCGATCCGCTAAATGGTCAATCCTAAGCTTTGCAGGTTTGGGATTTGATTATTTGCAGCGAGTGCATTTGGCCGGCTCTAAAGTTAATCAAGCAATTCACGCAAAAAAGGCATTAGAAGTAAATATCCAAAACGATGTTTATAGCAAAGAGGCCAAACTTATGAACTCTGTCGAAGTTCTAGCTCGTGAAATAAATATTATGGAAAATTCAAAAAGATTTATGCTTGCTCAACTTGAGCTGTTTAAGGCCCAAAGAATTTCCATCGATAAGTTAATTGAGGCAAATCTATATTACATAAAAGATTTCGCCCAAACGGTCGTATTTCATTATGAGGCACTTCAAAAGTTGGATGACTTAGAGCGAATAGCTCTTGGAAACGTGAAGAATTCAGATCTTTCCTCAATGGACATTGAATTTGAGACTTCTGAAAGGGGCGGGGCGGCAACTCTTAGCACCGTTCTTCCGGCTGAGCTTGTTCAAAAGGTCAGCTATGTGACTTACAGTTTTGAATCAAATGGAATTAGCGACATTAAGTCATTTATTCAGCATGACAATTTTCAGGTCACGCTAAATGTTCCCTCTGATCGTCCCCTAAGAGGAGCTGCCCTAATCTTCTTTCAAAACGGGGAAGTGTTAAAAAGAAATATTGAGCTAAGAATATAAACAAAGGAGAATTAAAATGTTTAAAAACCTAAAAATCTTTACTGCCATTGCGCTTATAAGTGCCGTAGGAGCTACTGGTGCAATTGCTAGCAGTCCCACACTAACTATAACTCAAATGTGTGAGGTACCTATCTGCGATGTTCAGGAAACTATTGAGCAAATGAGGACAATGAACCAAAATCAACGATACAACTACGCCAACAATCTTGTTAATGAACATGCAAGAACCAAAGATGTTGCAACACTCCAAAACTTAATTGAGTTTGGAAGAAAGCTCCAAGCAGTGTCACTTGAAATGGGTGACGAAGATTGGGTGGTAAGAGAGGCGGCCACGTTAGCGAACAATGCGATTTTGAACCTTGCAAAATACTCCTCCATGAATGGCAAGGCCATTGGTGAACTTTTTATGCAATTGGACAGCGCTACAAAAAGATATGAGGTAATCCAGTACTGGCATGAACAAGTTTTTGCTATTGAGGATGTAAAAGTCCTAGAGCAAATCATAGCTTTTGGATCAATGGCAAAAGATTACTCTGCAAAGGTGGGAGACGAGCCATGGATCCAAAGAGCTGCTGCAAGTATGATTTCAGACGCTTCAGTTAAACTTGTTGCATTGGAGCCGGTGCATGAAGGTGTATATGAAGTGACGATGGATATAGAGGGTACCAGGGTACTGGGCTTTGATAAAATTGTAGTTCTAGACTCTACTTCTTCAAAAAATCTTACCGTTCATTTTATAAACTCCAAAATTAATAGAACGGCCTTCTCTTTCCATCATGCAACAATTTTAGGAAATAGCATCTCCGGCGCTAGCATTAGCTCAAGCGGGCCTAGCTCTAGTTTTAGCCTTAGCTTTGACAGGGCGACAGGGGCCATAAGCGGAGAGGTTCAAACTACTAGAACCGAATCTATCAGGTTCTCTGGGGAGAGAAAGTTTACTGTTCAAGATTTACTGGCCGGGGAGGCACCACGAGCAATTAGCGAAAGTGATGTTATTGGAACAATGAAAGGCACAATCCTTGGAGTTGAAGGGGAGCTTTCAATTAGAAAGTTTTCTTCAAGCACCTACTCAGCAAGCTTCGTTTCCAGCAATGGAGAGCTTGTAATGGACTTTCAAGGAAAGGTTTTTCCAAAAAGAGGAATTATCTCATTAACTCACAATGACAGAGTTAAGCTTGTGTTGGCCTATAGATCTGCCACCAGTGGAGTTATCTGGAAAGGTGCTTCTTTCTCAACTCTTAATGGGGAAGTAAACCCTGCATACTTTCAAACTTTAAAATAATTGTAACCTCCTCTGGTAGTAACCAGGGGAGGTTTTCTTTAAAGGGATTGCTCTGTGGCAAATTTAAATCCAGAAATTGAAGTGGTTAAGAATCTAGATTTTAAAATTAGAGAGCTTAACGCAAAAAATATACTTATTGTAGCCGATTACCCTAATGAGGGGCACCTTGAAGTGGCCTTTCAAGTTAAGGAACTTTTGGAACGTTACTATAGAAGACACGTGCGGGTGATTGATCTTGCCGTTAATAGAAGAAATTTTAAAGCGAGCGAAATTTCATTATATGTGCACGAAGTGAAAAGAAACCCAACAGCAAATCGACTTTACGAAGGTCAAATTGATGGAGCGATTATAGTTCGTAGTAAACGCTCTCTAGGCCTTAAGAAAAATAGGTACATAAGCGACCTTGTTAAGGATGCAAATCTTCCAATATTGGGACTAATTTTAAACCAGGTGTAGAATGAACAATGATAAAGTAAACGTTAAAGATGTTTTAAGTAAACTCTTTAAGTATAAAATCTCTATAATTTTAATCGTCGGTACTTTTTTAAGCTTTTCGTTAAGTTTGTCCGAGTTTCTACAAAAAAGTTACAAATCCCAATTTGAAGTTAATATTTATTCAAAGTATTTCAAAAATCCACTTATTTCGGAAATCGTGCCCGGTGTCTACAACATTCCTGAGATGCGTTTCACAATAGACTCGATGGTTAAGGAGGCGATCAATGACGACTACCTTGATCAGCTTGCGCATGATTACAAGTTTTACTCTCTCGATCTTCCTGAAGAAAAAGTCGCCAGACAAAGGCAAATGTTAAGAGAGCGCTTTAAATACTACTCAACAGGTGGACAAAGTTATAGGGTTTCATTTGAAGATTCAGATCCATATAGGGCAAAAAAAATTGCTGAAACAACATTGGATAGGGTACGCGGGCATTTCATCAATAACCGCATCGATACGATTGAGGTGGTTAAACAGATAATGCTTCAGAGGCTTCAAGCGCTTAATGCCTCTCAAAAAATTACAACATCCGGCTCAGACAAGGCGCTAGCTTCGAGATCGCCTGAAGTGCTCAGCGCTGAACTTAAAAAAATTAACACCAATATCGCTGCCCTTCAAAAGCAATACAACAAAAGTCATCCAAAGCTTCAAGAGTTATTCCAAAGGAAAGAGACTATTTCCAATTGGCTAGAAGAGTTTAAAAGTCAATTTGACGGCCTGGAGGCACAAGGGGCGGCCGTGGCCATGCCTATGGATAAAGAAGTTAATGGACAATTGACTGGTAAGTTCTTTGCAAAGTTTCATGACTTTAATATGGCGCTGGATATAGAGAAGAAGTCCTTGGCATCTTACATTGGTGTTATTGAAAGACCACAGCTCCCAATAACACCCATTTGGCCAAAAAGAAGGTTGTTTGCTTCACTTGGGTTTTTGTTGGGTGTGAGTTTCGCCTTTATTTATATTGTGTTGAAAGAACTCTATGCGCCTAGCCGCGTTGAGCTTATGAAGAGTGAGGCAAAGAGTTCCAATACAATATTCCTTGGTGCCTTAAAGTGCCCTACAGAAAAATACAAAACAAGTTCGATAGGGCATAGAGCAAGAACTGAGCCTCAGATTTTAAACCACTAGCAATGGGAGAGCTGGAAAAATTTATTCTTGATTCTCATCAAATCTTTTTTGGATTGTTGACCCTTGCTTTTTGTTTTTCGATCATCTTGGACGTTCGAAAACTCAACGCTGGTGTCAGTAGAGAGAGAAGGATTTTTTATACTACTTTCATTGTCATAATAGGTGCCGGGTTGAGTTCAGCCTTTTTAGATGTATGGCAAGGAGCTGGGAGCTGGTTTTCTATACAGTTTGGTCTACTATGCGCAATTAGCCTTGTTTCACCCAAGTACGCTGCTAGTTTCTTTTTATTCTTATTACTGACAAGGCCTTGGGAAACCTATTCAAATGATCTCATGCAGACTATGCCTAAAGATATTTTTTATCTTTGCTGTATCTCCCTTATAGGGCATAAGCTTGCAAAAAAAGAAGTATACTTCCGCTTCAACCTTGGCACTGTTTTACTGATCGGTTTTTCCATATGGGCATTTCTAAGCGGATTTTTAAGCTCCCATTTTGCTGAGGCAATGGTTAAGTATCAGGAAGTGTTTGTAAAAGGAGTAATTCTCTTTTTATTTCTTCAAAATTCATTTGAGTCAAAGGAGGATCTTCTTCCAGCTAAACTCGCGCTGGCGTTGGCCATTTTAGATCTAGGAACGATAAGTTTCTATTCGACCTACTTAGAGCAGTTTCAGACAATTACTTCTGAAGGCTCGCAAAGGCTCAAGACCGTGGGGATCCTCGGCAATTCAAACGATATTGCGGCAATCCTTGTCCTGGCACTTCCATTTTGTTGGTTTTTGTTTGGAAAATTGAAACCAAGAACTATAACATACCTGATTTCCGCATTGATTTGCTCTCCCGTTTTTTGGCTCATATGGAGCACACAATCAAGGGGGGCGCTTTTGGCACTTGCGGCCTGTATTGGGGCCTTCTTATTCACAAAACTAAAAACTAAAAAATCCATGTTTCTTGTAGGTTGTCTTGTTTTAAGTGTCGCAATAGGATCTTTTTCCCTACTAAACCGTGGACAAGCAGATTTAGAAGGATCTTCAAACAACAGGATAATTTATTGGAAAGCAGGGCTTAATATGGCTGTTAGGAATCCGCTCTTTGGTGTTGGCTTTTGGGGCTACAACATCAATCTTCCATCATACGCGGTTGGTGGCAAACTTGGCTCTGAAGGAGGGCATATGACGGCCCACTCCTCGTGGATCCAAGTTCTATCAGAAAATGGATTTATTGGCTTTGCTCTATATTTTGGTCTTTGGGTGTTTGCCTTAAAAAGAAGTTGGCATGACAGAAAGAACTCACCTGAGTACTTCGTTGGACTTGTGGGATACGGAGTGGCGTCCAGCTTTTTATCTCATGCTTATCAATTATACCCTTATATCCTTACAGGAATCTGTATCACGCATTCATATATGGTGCGGGAAAAAACAATAGAAGAAATTGAAGCCAAAACCATTGGAGAGCTTGCATGGAACAAATGAGTATCTTTTTCTTTTTTCTAATAATCTATACTTATTTTGGATATCTTGTACTTGCGCTAGGCCTAGGCGCGCTAAGACGGAAAAGAGTAAATAAGAAAGAAATTCTACCTTCAGTTACACTAATGATCGCAGCTTACAATGAGGAGAGAAACATCGTCGCAAAACTAGACAATTGCATGGAGCTTGACTACCCAGCTGAGAAGCTTCAAATTGCAGTTGTAAGTGACGCTAGTTCGGACCAGACCGACCAATTGGTCCTTGATTACCCATCTGAGAGAGTTAGTCTTATCCGAGTGGGAGGCCGAGTAGGAAAAACAGAAGCAAGGAATGCTGCCATTAAGCAAGTTGACTCCGAAATTGTGGTGTTTTCCGACGCTACTACTGTGTATGACCCAAAAATTATAAAGATGTTTGTGCGAAACTTTGCAGATTCTGAAGTCGGCATGGTTACAGGGCATTTGAAGTATATAGATCCTAAGGGGACACAAGTAGGAGCTGGCCAAAAACTATTTTGGAAATATGAATGTCTTTTAAAGAAGGCGCAAACCTTCTCTGGAACCCTCACAGGCTCCGTGGGTTGCGCCAGCGCATTTAGAACTAAAGACTACACTCCTTTGCCGGCCAATGTTATAGAGGATTTTACCGAGCCATTAATGATGATCAAGAAGGGGAAGAGAGTCGTTTTTGAACCAGAAGCGGTCTGCGAGGAATTAACGACCGAAAAAACCGGTGATGAGTGGGATATGAGAGTACGAGTTGTTAGAGGCGGTCTCACTGGGCTTGCCTATGCAAAAGAGCTGCTTAATCCGTTAAAATACCCATTTGTAAGCTTTCAACTAATAAGTCATAAGCTTCTGAGGTGGTTTGCGCCAGTAATAGCCATCTCTCTATTTATTTCATGCTGGTTGGAAGTAGCCCTCTATAGAGATAGTGCATTCGTATTTTTTATCTTTAGTCTTCAGTTGGTGTTCTATATCACTGCTCTGTGCGCCTCACTTTTTGACTCAAAAAAAGGTAATTCAAAAATTTTCAGCTTCGCTCACTACTTTTTTGTAGTTAACGCAGCTGCCTTGACCGCTGTTTACTATTCCTTTTCTTCGGAACTAAAGCCAACGTGGGAGCCAAAGCGTTAATTTCTTCTTTTGTAGTCCTTTGCAAGAACTATAAAGTATAGCAAAGCGAAGGCCGGAGCGCAGAAGTAAAACCATTGCAAGTTTTCTTTGAAGAATGGTCTTGCCACTTCACATAATATGTACAAAGCGCAGCAGACTGCGGTAATCTTCGTAAGGTTTATCCAGGGAATCATACTTCTTAATCGCCACCCCATGATTTTGGATGAATAAACGAGTCCAGCGAACCTGGATAGAAATTTAAAAATTAAAGAGATCATTAAAACTTGAAGGGCACTTAAATGCAATGCTGCTCCTGTGACCGCAATCACCGATAGAACACCAAAAATTAGTGCTAGGTGAAAAATGAATTTTGTTTTTCCCGTCGCCCTAGGAATTGCATCATAAGGCATCATTAGGAATAGGTAGCTTACAGCAAACACTTTAAGATACTTTGCCGAATCTATGAATTTGTCAGTGTAGAGAAACTCCACTATTTGATCGGAGAAGATCCAAAGACCAAAAAAGGCCGGGATAATTATTATAGAAATATCTGTGATTGCAGATTTGAAATGATTGATTTTTAAATTCTCTTCATTAGGTTTCGTAGATGAAAGTTTTGGAATCAAAACCCGGCTAACGCTCATTTCTATAAGATAGAGAGGAGGCACAATTAAGCAACCCATCGAGTAGAAAGCAAACTCTTCCGTGCCCAGATGCGCCGAAAGTACAAATTGATCAATTTTATCCATTCCAAATGTAACAAGTCCGGATAGACTGATTGGCAAACAGTAAAACCAAATTTCCTTTAGTTTTTTCTTTTGAGGCAAGAATGCAACATGTCCACTTTTAATCTTTAGACCTGTAGAAATAGAAAACTTTACTGTGAATATAGCGCAGAACGCTATAAATATATTTTGAACATCTTTTGTTTGCAGAGCAACTGCAATAAACACCACTACCTTCAAAACCTCAAAGGATGTATCAAATAAAGAACCTTTTATTGTGTGTCCTAAGGCAACTTTAGTTTCTGAATAAAAACTTGATGGCACTGCAACGAACGCTCCAAAAAGAAGGTAGTATATATTGTCTCCGGTAAGGTTTGTGAATATCGCAATTCTTTCTGTGAAAGGCAGGCCCAGCATTAAGATGCCTAAAGACAATGCCAATATTAGGAAGAAACATTGTTGAAGATACTGTGTTCTTTCCTTACTTGATCTGCCAACCCAGTAATAAACTGAATTAAGTGGTCCTCCGGCCAGAAATAAAAATGGGATAGCCCCTAGATATAAGAAAAATATTTTATAGACGCCCATCTGCTCTGGCGACATGGTTCTTGCTAGAAATATAGGCAGATACAAGTTTGCAATTGATGAGAAGCTGCTCAATATAAAAATAGGCCAGGGGCCAGACTTAAGTTTATTTAACATTTTTATCCCATGACCTTCATTTTCATAACTTCTTATAGTGCGCTTTCCACCTTATTTGCATCCTCTTAAGTTTGATAAATGTGACATTTTGAATTCACACTATGGAGTTTCCACATCTCGTGTGCCAAAAATGGCCGAGATTGCTTTGAAGCTTTAAATAAGGGGAAGTTAAATGCGTGCAGCTGTTTTTATACTAATTATTGCTTTATTCAGTTCCTGTGCCAGCAGGGATGAAGTGCTTAATTATGAAACCTATAATGACCAATTTGAAAGCACTCCAGTTGTAAAGCAAAATGGCAGGCTCGTAACTGACTTTAAAGATGTGCCCCAACATAAGGCACGTAAAAACAAAATCGCACCTGGATTTTTATTTTACTTAAATCATCCATCGGATGAAAAACTAAAGGGTAGATTTAGAGTTGATTTTAATGGTCGGCTGCGTCTTCCTTACAACGTTGTGATTAAGGCCGAGGGCCTTACATTTAGGGAAGTAAGAGACGAGGTGTTAAAACGCTATTCAAAATTTTTTCAAAGAGGCGTTGAAAACATGCAGTTTAAACTTCTTAGAAAGGACTATTTAGTTGAAGTTAGGGGCTTTGTAAAAGACTCCGGACGATACTATGTTTCTAGGAAAGAAGGAATTGACAAGCTAATAGACAAGGCGGGTGGACTAAGAGGGGACCTTCAAAAAAAGTTTTATAAGGCCTCTATTAAGCAACAAGGTGTCAACTACTCGGTAAGCCTTAATCAGTATTTCCAAGACAGCAAATATTCAAATGTTTTTACTTGGACAGGTGGAGATAAGGTTTTTATCACTGAACTGGACGAAAGCGAAATGACCAGCACACTGCCTATCGTAACAGTATTGGGGGGAGTCCGCTCACCCGGTAAGACGCTTTATCAAGATCGTGCCCATTTGTTTTACTATTTAGGAAAAAGTGGAGGAGCTATAGACAATTTAGACTACAGTGAATCCTATGTCATAAGGACAACAGAGCAAGGTCTTAAAAAAATAAAGTTTGACCTTAATGAGATGAACGCGATTCCCGCCATAGCACCCAATGATATTATCCTTTTACAGTCGTCTAAGAGAACAACTGCAGATCTTGTTTTTCAAAGATTAGGTCAGATCGCTTCAATCATAACATCTATAGCTCTTTTAATTTTACTTTAAGGAGAGAGAGTGAAAAATCAAGAACAAATTCATTTGGTAAAATCAGTATGGGAAAAAGCTCTTGGGGTGCAAGGGATTCCAGACAACGCAAACTTTTTTACTATTGGTGGCCACTCACTTCTTGGAGTTGATGTTTGCCATGAATTAAAAAGAATAACCGGAGTAAACCTAGGGCTAAAGGATCTCCTTCAGAGGCCTGTATTGCAAGATTTCTCCAAATTGATAAGTATTGATTCCACTCAGAGCTTTAAAGACCACGAACTTCGTAAAAACAATTTAATTGAAAAGAGTGCACTCGGAACTCATCAAAAGCAGGCCTGGTACTTGGAGGAGGTTAACCCAGGGACAAATATGCACAATCTACCTTATGGCATGAGAATAAGAGCTGAAATTGACGCTACAAAGTTGCATGAGGCCTTCATTCAAGTTTTTGAAAACCATCCGGCGTTAAGAATGACTATAGAAAAGGGACCGCTGCAAGTATTGCAAAGCTTAGATGTGGTTCGCAAAAATTTTTATATCCAATATATGGAACCTAAAAGTTTTGAAGCCGCTATGAGAGACATGGAACTTGTGGCAAGGGAGCCATTGGATGTTTCTAAAGCACCCATTGTTTCTGTGAAACTTTATCGTTTAAATGCGAATGACCATATTCTACTGCTTGTTTTTCACCATGCGTTTTTTGATGGCTACAGCTTTGAAGTGTTTGTGGACTCATTAAGTCGCGCTTATGAAGGTAAAGAGTTAACACCTGAGAAATTTAGTTTTGTTGATTTTTGTATTTGGCAAAATGAGTATTTAGGTTCAGAGCAGTTTCAAAAAGATAAAGAGTTTTGGCGAAAGAAACTAGAGGGGGGGCTTCCTGTTTTAGAGGTGCCCACTGACTATCCTAGACCTCCAGCAATCCAATACAACGGAGGAGTGGAGCGACTCGTTGTCGAAAAGGATCTTCTTGAAAAGCTTCGTGGAAAATCAAAACTATGGGGTGTTAGTTTATTTACGTTATTTCTCGGCTCATATAAGAAAATGCTTATGGACTACTCACAACAGGATGAAGTCGTTGTGGGGGTTCCGGTCATGGGAAGGCCAGATAAAGACCTATTTTCAACAATAGGGTGTTTCGCAAACGCCTTGCCGGTGAAGGGCCAAAAGAAAAATTCGGTTAAAGAGTTCTTCGTAGAGCTTCAACGAAACTTCGCCGAAATATTGGACAACCAAGAAATTCCACACTCTGAAATGTTGGGACTGGGTAAGGTTGCAAGAGACTCATCTCGAAGTCCACTTTACCAGACACATTTCTCGTTCCAGGACTTTCAAACGGAGTTTTGCCCATTTGGGGATTCAAATTATGAAATCTTATATGTTGATAGAGGGTCAATCTATACGGACTTTGATTGCTATGTAATTCCTGGCAATGATGGAGTTCAATTCATAATTGAGTATCGAAAGGATCTTTTTGACCCTGAAAGTGCTCGACTAATGGCCGAATACTATCGTGATGTACTAAGTTTTGTTGCTTCAGGCTCGAGTGGGACATGGAGTGACATGCGCTCAATATCCCATGAAAGAGTCCTCTCAAATATAAACAACGAGTATGTCTTGGACACCCCAAGGGAAAGTCTTGTTGATAAATTGGTTCAACGATCGCAGGAATTCCCAGATAAGACGGCAATTTACTTTGATGGGAACTCCATTAGTTACGAGACCCTATTCACAAAGGCCAAAGGCTTTGCCGCCAATTACAGTGAAGCGGGGATACAATCTGGTGATTTTGTTGGGATTTGCATGAAGAGAACTCCTGAAATGGTCGCTGCAATGTTAGGAGCCGCAATGATAGGGATAGCATATGTTCCTTTGGACCCTTACTTTCCGGAAGATCGTTTGAACTACATGGTTTCACAGACAAAATGCCACTCCGTTATCTGTGATACATTCAGTAAAAAAAAGTTATCTGGACTTACTTGTCGTAAAATTAATCTCGAGGATATAGATCTAAATAAAAGTCTCATTAGACCACTAGAGTGTGATTCTGATGATGTGATGTATGTGATCTTCACCTCCGGAAGTACCGGCAGGCCAAAAGGCGTTCAGGCGACATTTAAAAATGTTTTAAACTTCTTAAACTCCATGAAAAAGGCTCCAGGTATTAACGCAGAGTCCACAGTTCTTGCCCACACCACCACATGTTTTGATATTTCAATTTTAGAAATCTTTTTGCCATTGCTTGCAGGAGCTTCAATCGCTCTAGCATCTAAAGAAGATAGCTTGGATGGAAGGTTGCTTAAAAAAATAGTGGAGAAGTTCGAGGTTGATTTTATTCAAGCAACGCCCGCCACCTGGAGACTTTTATTGGAAGCTGGCCTTGAGCCCTCAAAAAAACTGACGGCACTTTGCGGAGCGGAGCCGTTTCCTGTTTCTCTTGCGAAGGTGCTAGTTCCATCGTGTCGATCAGTTTGGAACATGTACGGGCCTACAGAAACCACAGTGTGGTGTTCCGCACACCAAGTTGAATCCCCAAAGGTGCCATTTTACTTGGGACGGCCAATTGAAAACACCACCTTCTATGTTCTTGACGAACATCTAAACCCTGTTCCTATTGGTGCGATAGGTGAGCTTTATATCGGAGGAGTTGGAGTGTCTAAGGGATTTTGCAATAACAAAGAGCTCACTAACAGCTTATTTGTGGATGATCCTTTTGTCGGAGAAGGTAAAATGTATCGTTCTGGTGATCTCGTGCGATTCAACCGCAAGGGGCTCTTGGAGTATATTGGAAGAAAGGATACTCAAGTAAAAATTAGGGGGCATCGAGTGGAGCTGGGGGAAATAGAAGCTGTTCTACAAACGCCAAGCGGTGTTCAACAGGTAGTTGTACTTTTAAGAGAAGATTCTCCTGGAGACCAAAGATTGGTGGCCTACATCAAAGGTTATGATGTTGATGAAAAGAAGCTTAGAGAGCATGCTAAGAAAAAACTTCCAATGTATATGGTGCCTTCACACTTTATAAATCTTGAAGAGTTTCCACTTACTCCCACATTAAAAATTGATAAAAAGAAGCTTCCTGCCCCGAAGAAGAAAAGAACTGTTCCCAAAAATGTCGTTAATAAAATGGTAGCAAACGCAGTAAGTGTTGATGCGCCTGGTATACGTAACATTAGACCCTATGGCGATGGCCGGCCAGTCATTCTTTTTCCTGAGTTTGATGGGGAGTTTCCACACGCTGGACTATCCACGACCCTTCGTGGTCGCCCAGTATATGGCCTACTAGGGCGTTCCATTTCCAAAGCCAGGATTCATTCAATTTCTTCACTTGATATTGCTCTTGGCTATGTTCACAACCTAAAACAGGCAAATATTATGGCTCCTTACACTTTTGCTGGAGCAACTGAGGGGGCCTTATTGGCGTCTAAAGTTGCTGAGATATTGCGTCTATTTGATGAAGAGGTGGAAATTATCACGATTGATGGAAATAGAGAAACACGTAAAGAAAAAGCAAGTTTCAACTTATTGCTTGAGCATAAGTTTTTAGAGGCTCGCTTAGCTCTTCTTAAACGTTTAAATATTAAAGTTGAGGGTGAGGTTGGAAGGAGGTACCTTTCAACCTTAAACCGCTTGGCATTCATACATGAAGCCCAGGGGAGGAGTCATGCACATCAATAGGTAAGATTACCAGAGGTAAGGCCAGGAGACGTCGCATTTTTCAATCCAAATATCTTTGCGGGCGTCCTCCTCGTCATCTTCCTCTGCTGATTTGTACCACTCCCTAAGGCCTTTATATCCATCTATTTTTGGACATAGTTTTTGAGATATATGATCCTCCATGAATTCTGGCCTGTTATGTTTCAAGTAGTAGCTCATAAAGGCAGGAATGTAATCCTTATTCGTAGGATATTCAGGTGAAACAAACTCGACAATTCGAGACATAAGTTGATCATCACCTAGCTTTGCGGCCAGAGAATAAATGTTTACATTTGCTTCTTTGGACTCTACTAATTCTTTCAAGTGAAGGTGAGTCTGATCCGTTTCAAAGTAGCCACTAATAATTGATCTCAAATGGTCGACCTCAAGGTGATTCAAGGGCAGCGCCTTTACAGCGGTGTCCAAGTCGTTGGAATACTTTGAGATGTAGCTATCCCAAAATGGGACTCGGATAAATCGTTTTCCTTCATAGTTCAATTCATACGCTCTATGGAGCTCGTCTGTTTGGGGTTGGGAAAGTTTGCTGAGCTGAAGGTTTTTAGCAATTATCGAATCCGTAATTTCTTGGTCAAGGTTGCCAAACTTTAAAATCGCTGTTTTAGCTTTTAAAAAGTCAAGTGTTAGGTTCTTGAGACTCAGTTTCAATTCATCTAAAGTTTCGACCTTGCCTTTGATGACATGATCAAGGTAGCGATCAAAAGTTTCAAGACTCGAATTACTTAGAATCTCAGGACGAGTTAAAAGAAGCTTATTAAATTCTGAAAACCTTTGAACGTTGGCTGTAATTAAACCTTCAATTATGCTACTGGCCGTTGCAATGTTGAGCTCAATTGAATCATACAGTTGTTTATAGGTGAAAGGTTCATGTTCTCTCTCCAAAGCATCGACAATATAGTGGACCTTGTGTCCATTGTTCAAGACGTCTAGATTTCTTAAAATTCTTTCCGGAGTAGATAGAATAGCTAAGGCCTCAGCTCCTGCATGTTGTTCAAACATGTCGACATTGCGAATCAGCTTTGATTCATATATATCTATAATTGCCCTAGTCACTTCAGAAGCTTTATCATTAGGGGTAAAGAAACTCCATACTGAATCTTCGTTTGGAATGTTAGCAAATCTTTTTGAGGTTGCAGGGTTGTCTTTAAAACGTTCAATGTAAAACAATCTTTGGTCTTCTGAAAGATCTTTCATGGCCATCACGAGATCATATTCTTTTTCCATTAACTCCGCATTCGCTAGGAAGTCAATGTACTGCTGAGAACGAGGACCATGCTTTGAAAAAATTGTATGAAAGAGCTCTATCTTTTCATTTGAGCTTAGAAGAGGGGCAAGGCCTGGGCTATTGAACCAAGAAGAAAGGTCGATAGTATTAATGGTTTTGGCATATTTATAATAATACTCCCAGACGGCCTGGTGGGTGGTCTTTTTGCCGAGAAGAAAAAGCAAAGTTGCTCTAAGTTGTTTCGGATACGAAGCTTGGTGTGAGGAAAAGATTCTTGCATTTTCCATGTTTAAAAGTTCAGGTTTGTATAGGAACATTGTTGTTACAAATTGATTCCACAGTATGTTAACTTCAGAGAGAATAGGATTTCTTTTCACTTGATTGAAAAGATCTATAAGGTCGTAATCCTTCTCAATCAAACTAAAATATGTTGAAGTATCTGATGGTTCCGCATACTTCATAATATTTAAGATTAACCTGCTTTGTAGTGAAATCAATTCTGTTCTAGAGTCTGGATTTTTGAGACCTTCAAGTATTAAAGCAGCACTCAGACCCTTAGGATAATAATCAAGTTCAAACTCTGTGAATGTTTTCGTGTAAGAGCTGTCAAAATTAGTTTTTGCGATGCCAATGAATTCATCTGTATTTATCTTTTCCCACCTTAATAACAACCTTAGGTTTTTAAGTAGAATGTCATTGTCCCCAGCTTTCTTTCCTGACAGCAATAGGTCCAAGTAAGTTTGTTTGAACTCTTGGCTTGAATTTTCTAAACTTACATTGAACAAGTGATCATTGAAGTTTGGGTCTAGTGTCTTTAGAGTTAAAAGATCTTCATGGAATGTTTGTCCGTCCATTAGTTTTAACATATTGCTAAACTTTAGTTCATTTCCTTTGAAAGGAATAATTTTTAAAGCTTCATCGACAATACGACCTGAGTGCCCCTCCAAGTAAGGGGTTAATTCCGATAGGAAAATAGAATAATCTTTAGCACCAAATTCTAGTACGCTATCAAATAGGGGGGCTAACTTTCCTTCTTCAGCCATTTTTTTTGTAATAAGGCTACTGTACTCTGACCCAATGTTTAATATTGAGCTATCTTCAAATATATCTTCATTGAAAACAGAAAACCACTGGGAGTTCTTACTATAATACCAAAGGTCAACTCCGTTTTCATCCATCAAGAGGGACATTATTAGTTTTGCAGGGCATTCATTAAGACTTGTTACTGTCCACAATCTGCTCATCTCTGAATCGTAGATCTTTTTCTTCGTTTTGTCTGTTGTATCATAGACCTTTGCGGTTTGTTTGACTGTTAATAAGATTTGTTCGTTTCCATAATTTGCGGAACTAAAGGGATTTGCAGAGATATAATAACCAGTACCAGCTGCATTTGAGAGTGCGTCATAGTAAGTCATCTGATGCTTAAGGATATCTCTAAATCCGTTTTCCTTGTTTATGCTCGCATCGTGGATTATGGAAAACGTTTTAAGCTTTTTCTTTGTTTGACTCCTGGTATAGTGAAAGTAGTAAGGATCAAAGCCAAGCTCTTCGAGGGATTGAATTTCATCTTGGAAAGCTTGAGAATGCAATTTTTTTCTATTTTCCTCCTTACTGAAAAAACTCTTACAATAATAATTTATGCTGTACCGATGCTTTCCGTCTCTTATGAGGTCAAACAAATTAAGGTCAGCTCTTGCTGAAAAAGCAAAGAGAAGAGTTGCCGCAAAGGCAATTGCATTCGTTTTTGAAATAATTCGTTTCATATAAATTTAGTCCTGACCTTACCCATATTTGAGCAATTCAGGTGCCAAACGGAACCTAATTAAAACAGTGGGTTAGGAGCGTAGCTTTGTAATAAAGTGTGATCAGTGTTCAGTTTTTAGGCAGTGACAATAATAAGTGACAATAATTGGAGATATGCTTAATAAATTTTTAGTTTTAATAATTAGGTCGCCACATTTTTGAGCACATATGCTTGTACATGGTGAAGTGAAAGTTATTCTAATTTAAAATAAAGAACTGCTTCTCTGTGTCCACCCAACGTTTAATTTACGGCCCTGTTCACTATTTTTCTCGTAAGTTAAAACAGTTGCCTATCAAGGAGATTAGGCAATGAAGACTTCAACAATTCAAGGAAACCCAAGTGCGCTTAATATAGAAAGTGATGTCCAGGCGAGGTGGATCGATCCAGGTCTTAAGTGGTACTTTGATGAGTTTTCAGTGGCAGGGGCTGAGCTCAATTTGATAGACCGCCTCTGCGCGGTGATACTTTTAATTGTTTTCTCTCCAGTACTTTTCATTGTGTCATTTGGAATCAAGGCCTTTATGCCTGGACCTTTGTTGTACAAACAAACCAGAGTTGGAAAAAACGGAAAACTGTTTGAAGTTTTAAAATTTAGAACCATGGTGGTGAATGCAGAGGAATCCACAGGCCATACCCTTAGCTGGGAGGGAGATCCAAGAATTACACCTCTTGGAAGGTTGCTCAGAAAGTCTCACCTAGATGAGTTGCCCCAACTTATAAATGTTATGAAAGGGGATATGGTATTTATTGGTCCTAGACCTGAGAGACCTGAATTTACTTTAGTTTTTGAGCAAGAGATTGATAACTATGAAAAAAGACATGAAGTGGAGCCTGGGATTACTGGGCTTGCACAAATTGCTTGCGGGTATGATGCTCCTGCAAAAGAAAAGCTGAAGTATGATTTGATGTATATAAACCACAGACACAGCGTGTTTTTAAACCTGTTGATAGCGTATCACACCGCCAAAAAAATGGTGCTCATGCGATCAACAGCAAACGTTGTTCTCGATGGCTAGAGGTTTTTAGGGATCTTCCCCTTAAAGGCCTCAATAATGTTTGGAGGTAGAGTTAGGACTTTGCCGATTTCTCCTCCAAAGCGTCCACCTAGGCCGCCCCACTGATTTTTCTCCAATAGTCTGGCGTCACTTGGATCTGCACGGTTTTTAAAGTCAACCTGGCCTTCAAACATGACAATTTCCGTTTCTTTTAAGAGCGTGTTTGCCACCAATAGAAAGTCAGTGCCTCTAACTCCCATTACCGCAGATTCGGTGGAAATTGACCTTTTAGACTTCAAGCTTGGTTTGGTGTTGTTGCTTATCCAGCGGGCAAGACCGTCTGTGAGAGTTAACTGGTTATTTTTTTTATTAAGTTTTAACTCTAGCTTTGAATTTGGGCCAAGAACTATGGTTGATGCCATGTGGGGAATGTGAATTTTTGCAAAGGATCCACTTTCAGAGCGAAGAACTCCGGCCTGTTTTATTCGGGCCTTCTCCTTCAATTTGGCGGTGCCTAGAAATACCTGACCTCTTAATTGCTCAATTATTGCAACATTGGCCAAAGAGTTAATGGAAAAAAGCAATAGGGTACTAATTAAAATGGTCTTCATTAGACAACTATAAAAAGTTCTATAGATGAAGTCTAATTAATTCGTTAAGATACTCCCATGGACCATATATCAATTAGAGGCGCAAAGGCCCACAATTTGAAAAACATCGAAGTGGACATTCCTAGGAACACTTTGACAGTTATTACAGGGCCATCAGGCTCTGGTAAGTCTTCTCTTGCTTTTGACACTTTGTATGCAGAGGGTCAAAGGAGATACATAGAATCGCTGAGCTCATACGCTAGGCAATTCTTAGGGCAAATGGAACCACCAGATGTTGAAAGTGTTACAGGATTATCTCCCGCCATAGCCATCGATCAAAAATCCACAGGCAACAATCCTAGATCGACAGTTGGGACAATTACCGAGGTCTATGACTATTTGAGAGTGCTTTTCGCTAGGGCCGGGGATGCCTACTGTCCTGAATCAGGTGAGCTCTTAGAGGCCCAGTCCGCTCAACAGATTGTTGAGAAGTTATTGGAGAAGAAAGCTAAAACTAAACTACAGATTCTTGCTCCTATAGTCTCCAATCAAAAAGGAGAGCACAAAGAGCTTCTTGGCAAATTTATGTCGATGGGCTTTTCGAAAATTAGAGCAAATGGAGAAATTCTGCCACTTGATGAGTCGGTAAAGCTCCATAAGACTAAAAAGAACAACGCAGAAGTTGTCATTGATAGAATTGTCGTAAAAGACGGCATTAAAGGACGTCTATCAGACAGCGTTGAACAAGCTCTCAAAATCGGCGAGGGAAATATTTTTGTGCTCTCGGATGATGAAGAAGAGTTTTACTCAGAACACTTCTACAGTCATAAAAGCAATAAAAGCTACCCCGAGTTGGAGCCAAGGTTATTCTCTTTTAACTCACCGTTGGGAGCTTGCTCGAAATGCAATGGCCTTGGAGAAACAAAGGTCTTTGATAAAAATAAATACATCGCTGATGAGGCGCTTTCATTTAGCGAGGGAGCGATCGCTCCAATGGCAAAGAGAAGCGGATTCTATTATCAAATGGTTAAATGCATTTTAGACGCAGAAGGTGTTAGTGAAGACACTCCTCTTAAAAAATGGCCGAAGAAGGTTAGAAAAACAGTCTTAGAAGGAAGCTCAAAAGAATATACTTACAACTTTGAGTCTGAAAACTCAAAGTACACATTCAAAAAGGCCTTCCCAGGAATTGAGACTTGGCTTGAGAAGAAGTACAACGAGACTGGATCTGAAAAAATAAGAAATGAACTTCAAGAGTATATGAACATTGAGGAGTGTCCAAGCTGTGATGGACAAAGACTCAATGACTATGCAAGAGCAGTAAAAGTCAAAGATCATGGAATAATGGATATTTCCAAAATGCCGATTGATGAGTCTTATCAATTCTTCAAAAAGCTTAAATTTAAAGGCACTAAAGCAATCATCGCCAAAAAGCTTCTTAAAGAAATAAACAACCGCTTAAAGTTTCTAAACGATGTGGGACTTTCTTATTTAACTCTTAATAGGGCCGCCAACACACTCTCTGGTGGCGAGGCGCAAAGAATAAGACTCGCAACCCAAATTGGTTCGGCGCTAAGCGGTGTTTTGTACGTTCTTGATGAACCAAGTATTGGGTTGCATCAAAGAGATAACGACCGGCTTATTGAAACTTTGAAAAGTCTTAGGGATATTGGAAACACCGTGATTGTCGTTGAACATGACGAAGACACTATGCTGGCATCGGATTATCTTATCGACATAGGCCCTGGAGCTGGAGTGCATGGCGGGGAAATTGTTGCTCAGGGCAATCCAAAGCAGTTTTCCAAAAAGAATTCAATAACTGCGCAGTACCTTAGCGGTAAAAAGAAAATTGCAACTCCTAAGCAGAGAAGGAAGCTTGATAAATTTATTGAGCTGAAGGGCGTCACCATCAACAACCTTAAAGGTCTTAATGCCAGGATCCCTTTGGAAGGTTTGGTTGTAGTTAGTGGCGTCAGTGGCTCTGGAAAGTCCACCTTGGTCCACAAGGCCTTGGCGCCTGGAGTGAAGAATTTTTTTGGAAAGCATGTTAGATCAAAAGAATACTTCAAGTCCATTAGTGGAGTTGAAAATGTTGATCAGATATTGGAGATTGATCAATCGCCAATAGGACGAACTCCAAAGTCCAATCCTGCAACCTATACCAAGCTTTTTGATAGTATCAGAAATCTTTTTGCAAACACAAACGAAGCAAAGGTTAGGGGCTATAAAAACGGAAGGTTCAGTTTTAATGTGAAAGGCGGCAGGTGTGAAACCTGTGAAGGGAATGGAGTTATCAAAGTCGAGATGAATTTTCTCCCTGATGTCTACGTTACATGCGCGGAGTGTTCTGGAAAAAGGTACAATCAAGAAACTTTAAATATTGAATATCGTGGAAAGAACATCGCTGATGTTCTCGATATGACTATAGAAGAAGCAAAAGACTTTTTTCACAATCACAAAAAAATTCACAGAGCGCTTAAGGTTTTAGATGAAATCGGACTTGGATATATAAAACTCGGCCAGTCCTCAACAACTCTTTCTGGCGGTGAGGCGCAAAGGATGAAGCTCTCCAGAGAGCTTAGCAAGGCTACTCGTGGAAAGTGTCTTTATATTTTGGATGAACCTACCACAGGGCTTCACTTCCAAGACATTCAAGTACTATTGAATGCTATGAACAAGCTTGTTGATAAAGGCCACAGCGTTGTCGTCATCGAACACAATCTTGACGTTATCAAAAGCGCTGACTATATCCTTGATCTTGGGCCTGAAGGCGGAAAAGGTGGTGGTCAAATTGTTTCTCAGGGCACCCCCGAGGAAGTGGTTAAAAACAAGAAGTCACTTACAGGAAAGTACCTTAAAAAATTGCTATAAAGGATTGATCCATGACACTCATTCAAAATGCGAAGACGTTGGGTAGATATCTAGGCCTTGACAACAAAGACCAATTATATTCGGTAGATTGTCTAATAGAAAAGGGAAGAGTGTCGAAGTTGTCCCAAACTCCAATAGAAGATTTCAAAGGAAACATTATAGACGGGAAAGGAATGTTTCTTTCTCCAGGGCTAGTTGATCCTCAGGTTCATTTTAGGGAACCTGGAATGGAGTATAAGGAAGACATCGAATCGGGTAGTAAGACCGCGGCTCGTGGCGGATTCACAGCAGTTGTGTCGATGCCCAACACTTCTCCGACTGCAGATAATCCAGAAGTCGTTGAAGCAATGTGGAATAAACAAAAAGAAGTTGGGCTTTGCCGTGTGTACCCAACTGGGGCGCTATCATTCAATCTGAAGGGTGAAGAGATCACTGACTTTAAAAAGCTTAAGGATGCAGGCGCAGTTGCCATAACTGACGATGGAAAAGGCGTTCAAAAAGACGAAGTTTTTTTAAAGGCCATGAAGCAAGCAAAAGAGTTTAGCTTGCCGATTCTGGACCATAGCGAGGATGAATCCCTCTCAATGGGCGGCTCTATTCATAAAGGCAAAATAAGTGAGAAGTACGGAATAAAGGGCATTGATTCAAATTCAGAGTCCGAACACGTAAGGCGAGGGTGTGCGTATTCAGAACAAACAGGCGCTCACTACCATGTGCTTCATATTTCCACCAAAAAATCCATAGAACATGTTAGGGAAGCAAAAAGCAAAGGTCTTAACGTGACGGCAGAGGTTTCGCCCCACCACCTTTTACTGTGTGATGAGGATATCCCAGAGAGGGAAGATGGCACCTTGGACGCCAATTGGAAGATGAACCCTCCACTTAGATCAAAAGAAGACAGGCAGGCCTGTGTTGAAGCGCTAATCGATGGCACAATCGACGCTATTGCCACAGACCATGCGCCTCATGCTCCTCATGAGAAAGAAGCACACATAGAAAAAGCGCCATTTGGCATTATTGGACTGGAAACAGCTTTTCCATTAATTTATACAAAGTTTGTAAAAACTGGGAAGATTAGTTTGGGCCGCTGTATTGAGCTCATGAGTCTTAGGGCCGCTGAACTTTTTAACCTGCCCCATGGAAGACTTGAGGAGGGAGAATTGGCGGATTTGGCCCTATTTGATTTGGATCGCGAATACACCGTTGACCCTTCTCAATTTGCCTCCAAGTCCAAAAATTCACCCTTTATTGGCCTAAAACTGTTTGGCCGCGCTAAACTTACCCTATTAGAGGGGAGAGTCGTGCACTCAGACCTATAATATTTATTGGAGAATTAATGAAAGAGCCTATTAGCGATATTGTACAAAAAGCCTTCAAGTTGGCCCAAAAGGCCAGAGAAAACGCCTACGCTGACTACTCCAAGGTCAAAGTTGGTGCTGCGATGAAGGCCAAGGGCTCTGATGAAATTTTTCACGGCTCTAATGTGGAAGTTGTCGTTAATGGCGCCAGTGTTTGCGCAGAAAGAAGTGCTGTTTCCGGGATGGTTACAAAACTTGGTGGCAAACCTGAAATAGAATTTGTTGTGGTGTGCTCCAACACTAGGCCAGCTTTATTGCCATGTGGAGTCTGCCTGCAGGTGATGTCTGAATTCTGTTCTCCAGAGCTCGACATCTATATTGCAAATAAAGATGAAATTCTTAAAAAGGTTAAATTCAAAGACCTTATGCCAAATCAATATAGTGAGTTGCCAAAAGTATTAGATGAGTAGTTACTATCAAGTTGCGGTAAACTTTCCCAAGATTAATAGCGAATTAACCTATAAATCAAGTGAAGAGCTTTTTATTGGCGACCTGGTCAACGTGCCGCTGGGCAAGCGTAAGAGCCAAGGCGTTGTAATGGGTGTCAGCTCTCCCGAACAAATTGACGACGTGGATAATTCAAAGGTCAAAGAGCTCGAGGGGAAAATCGAAGGCTCTTTTTCTCTTGATAAAAACGAGCTTGAAATCTACAAGTGGATGTCAAAGTATTATCACTATTCTTTGGGCAAGCTTATCTTTGACAGCCTTCCTAAAATTTTAAAAAGACCAAAGAAACCAAAGTTTGAAGATGGTGATGGAAAGGATCTGCCTTTCGATTTAAGTCCTGATCAAAAAGAGGTTTACGACGCTATCGAAAGCGGTTTGGACTCCGGTTTTTCTCAACATTATATTCACGGGGTTACAGGTTCTGGAAAATCTTTAGTATATCTTTACCTCATAAAAAAAGTATTGGAGAGTGGAAGATCCGCTCAATTTCTTCTTCCTGAGATTAATCTTACCCCACAGTTTGTAAAAATGTTTCAGGCCTACTTAGGACATAAAGTCTTCTCCTATCACAGTGGTGTTACACCATCTGAAAAATACAATATTTGGAAAGCTTTAAAAGAGTCCAAGGAACCTGTGCTTGTAATGGGTGTTAGAAGCTCAATCTTTCTTCCAATACAAAACCTTGGATTGGTCGTTGTAGATGAGGAGCATGACAACTCCTTTAAACAAAATGACAGATGCCCGTACAACGGCCGAGATGTGGCCATAAAAAAGGCACAGCTATCTAATGCCACAGTTGTGCTGGGAAGTGCCACACCTACAATGGAGAACTATCACCTTTTCTCCAAAGGAGCAGGCGGTCGCCACTACTACACATTAAAAAATAGAGTTGGTGAGGGACATTTTCCGAAACTGCGCCTCCTCGACGCTAAAAACCAGTTTAAAGAAAACGACCCTGCATATCCTCTAATGCCTGAAACCTTAGCGGCCATTCGAAAAAGACTTGAGATGGGGGAGCAGGTTTTGATTTTCATAAACAAGCTTGGATATTCCCATTACGTGCAATGCCGCTCTTGCGGGCACCAGTTTATGAACGAAAAATGTGGGTGTGAAAACAACCTTAGATATTTTAAACGAAGAAATCTTTTAAGTTGTGCTCACTGCGAATACAAGCAGCCCCTTCCGGAGAAATGTCCAGATTGTGGATCGATATCTTTACTCAATAAAGGCTTTGGTACTGAAAAAGTGGAGAGCGTTCTTAAGAAGGAGATGCCTGAATATAAAACGGAGCGTTTTGACAGGGACGAGATTAGCACTTTAAAGGACCTGAACGACAAACTGGATAGGTTTCATAGTAAAGAAATTGATATATTTGTTGGAACCCAGATGCTTGCAAAAGGCCATAATTTCGAGAAAGTGAACTTAGTTGTCATGCTCGGCGTGGACTCGATGCTCAACTTTTCAGATTTTCGCTCTACGGAGAGAATGTATCAACTTGCCAAGCAGGTTGCTGGGAGGGCCGGAAGGTATAATCCAGACAGTGAAGTGCTAGTTCAAACCATGACTCCTGAGCACAATGTATTCCATTTTATTCGGGAAAATTCCTTTGATGGATTCTATAAAGACGAATTGATGCTCAGACAAATTTGCTTTTGCCCACCTTATTCTAAGATGACCATTTTGTATTTTAGTTCTAGATTTAGAGATCGTGTTGTTAAAACGATAGGCGAGGTGGCCAATAATCTTCAAAAGGTTATTGCAACTAATTTTCCCGAGGTGAGGCTTATGGGTCCAAGTCCTCTTACAATTGAGAAGAAGGCAAACCAATTCACATGGGCCATCATGCTTAAGACTGAGAATGTAAACCAGCTTCACAATCTACTTAACACCTTTGAACAAAACTATAAGTCCATATCAAATGTGAGCTATAAAATTGATGTCGACCCTGTTCAGATATTTTAACCTACCAAAGATAAGGCCAACTTACGTCACATTTTTCAATCCAAATGTCTTTTCTAGCAGATCTCTCTTCGTCTTCTTGTGCGGCCTTATACCATTGTCTTAAACCTTTGTATCCGTCGATCTTTTCACATAGGATAGTTTTGATATGCGACTCCATAAACTCAGGCCTGTCATGTTCCAGATAGTAGGCCATAAAGGGCTCGATATGGCCTGTGATCTTAGGATAGTCTTCAGATACATAGGCCATTAATTTTTCGATCAGTTCTTGATCATTTAGTACGAATGGAGCTGAAAGTAAGGAAGCTGCATGACCGTCTTTGTGAAATGATTCATAGGAAAATTTGAAGCTTTTCTCATCCTCATATGAAGGTGTCGCTAGTTCGGGACGAAGTTTAATTACCTCTGCCAAAAAAATAGAATCATTGCCTCTTGGATATCTAGCTTTACTTGTAATTTTATACCACTCTTCCAAGTCGACTCCTACTTCTTGAAGACGTCCCACAAATTGAGGCATCAATGAAGGGTCACCCTCTATGAGATAATTAAAAATTAAATTGTTTTTCTGTGAAGGCAAGAAACTCTCAAATATCCCCTGGTCACTGTTTAAAAACTCTATGATTAACTTGGATTTTAACTCCCTGTTGTAACTAATTGCTTCGTACTCTTTGGATAGTATATCCATAGCTGAGTTTTCTTTTGCCACTTTAATTACGTCTTCATTTTTTATATCTTTCTTGTTGCTAAGTAAAATTAGATTATCTACTAAGGTCTTCTTATTTGTGGGGATTGTGCCTGATAACAATATTTCTAAGTATTGCTCACGAACTTCAGAGTTATCATTATGTTCCAATCCCTCATTTATAAGGACGGAATCGATGTCTTTATAAACGTATCTGATTTTTCCCACCGCTTCCTTATAATCCGAAGGCTGGAATCTCTCTAACATCGCTAAGTAGAGCTTCTCATTTCCTTTTAAATTTACAGAACCTAGGCTTTGCTCAAGTAATTCATCCAGCTCATAACCATTGAAGCCCAAAAGGTGAACATACTTTTGTTTTGTTCCAAACTCCCAAGAGTTGTCAAATAAGGGAGCAATATTTTGTTTTTCTTTCATCTTTCTAAGAATACCAAAGCCCCTACTTGTTCCGGTATTGGTGATTTCAGTGTCTTCAATGATGTCCTCATTAAAAATGACAAACCATTCATCTCCATAAGAGTAGAAAACTAGATCAATACCATTTTCATCCCATATTACCGATTTCTGAAGTCTATAGTTGCAACTTTCAAATCCCTTTCTTTGTCTATTAACTTCGTAAATGGCATTGGGGAGGACCTTCTTACTAGAATAGTTGTACTCATCAAACACTCTTGCCGATTGATCGATTGTGAGCATTATTTGGTTGTTACCGTAGGTTGCAGAGCTAAATGGGTTCGCAGCAACATATAGACCTACCCCGGATACATTATCGAGTGCCCCGAAGTGAGTCATTTGATACTTTAAAATATCCTCAAATCCAGCTATACCTTTTCTTTCGATTAAATTTTTAGGATAGGTGTTGTTGGTGTAGTGGAAATAATATTTGTCAAAGCCAAGTTCTTCTAAGGTGCTGGTGGCTTCTTGAAGAGCTTGATTAACTAAGAGCTTTCTATTGTCTTCGTCTAAAAAGAACTCCCTACACCTGTGGTGAATAAAGTAGTTGTGCTCCCCATCTCGAATGAGATCAAACAGCTTTAAATCTGCATGTGCGCCGAATGAGCTTATTAATAAAAAGAGTGCGACCAGTTTTTTCATAATAAAAATTTACCGTAGTTAATCAATTGCAAATAGTATTCCAAGTAGACGAGTCTACAATTAACTCTAAGAACCCGTTAAATTTAATTAAACGTATGGATTTAAAACGGGTGTCAAAACTTTAAACAGTTTTAACGAATTCTCTTGTGTGGTAGAAAAGGAGAGATGAACAACCTTTTAAGTGGCCAGGCCCATGCCTTTTACTTTCCAAATTTTATTGAACAGGAAGAATCTAGATCCTTGTTGAATAGGCTGGATAAAGAGCTTTTATGGCGTCAGGAAAGTATTAAGATATTTGGAAAGCTTGTACCTCAGCCCAGGCTAATCTCCTGGCAGAGTGATCTGCCCTATAAGTACTCAGGATTAATCTTGAAACCAACTCCTTGGACTAGCACAATATTAGAGCTTAAAGAGAAAGTTGAAGCTGTCTCAGGTGAGTTGTTTAACAGCTGCCTGATTAACAAATACAGAGATGGAAGCGATTACATGGGCTGGCATAGGGACAATGAGAAAGAACTTGGCTCAAACCCTGTGGTTACCTCTCTTAGCTTAGGGGCGGAAAGGGTGTTTAAGTTTCGTAAAAAAGAGGATAAGTCCTCTAAAGTCAGCATCTCTTTGAAAAATGGAAGCCTTCTTGTGATGGGAGGCACTTGTCAGCATGAATGGGAGCACGGAATTTCGAAAACTTCAAGGCCTACAGAACCTAGGATAAACGTTACTTTTAGGCATATTTTAGAAACTTAAGTCAGAGCTAGAAAAATCCGATAAGTTTGGTGTGAAAACACTAGTCTTAACTCTTACATTGGCCTTCTCTATATTTGGAAAAACTTTTAAGTTTGATCAAAACAAAGACGGGCATACAGACTTCCTACTCACTTATGTAGGTGAAGAGATCAGCGTTAGAAAAATTGATTACAATTTGGATGGGAAATTCGACTTCATTCAAGACTTCTCTGTTGAGGGGTATTCATATGTTACGAAGATAGATTCTGACTACGATGGCACGTTTGAAATTGAGAAGAAGGCAAAAGTTGTTGGTGAGAAAATAGTTGTGTGGACCTCCCGTTTGCATGGCGATACTTATAAAATAGAAAGCAAGCAGAGTAGAGATCTTCTTCAGGCCCAAGCTAAAGATTGCGTGCAGGTTCGGGATCAAACAATAAGCTTTTTTGAAAACTTCACAAATAGTTTCACTCAAATTCTAAATCACTCTAGAAATGATTTTACCAATATTGACTACAATCTAAGTATCCATAAGAGTTGTTATAAAAACTTTGACTCAGAAGATTTTAATGAGCATGCCAAAGAAACTGTAAAACGAGGCATGAGGTGTCTTGCCACGCTAGGAAACAAACATAAAAAATCTCCAAAAAGGATAGAGCTTTTTAATCTTTTAGATATGTTTAAGATCCATTATGAAAACGGTGCTGCCAATACCGAGATTGCATGTGGTGAGAAAAGCTTGAAGTGGGAGGGAGTAACAGCAGTTGGCTCAACAGCTCCTTATAAAGGTTATGGAGAGCATCAGTTGAATCACCCCTTTGTAATCTTGAACCCAAATTTTAAGTCTGGCTTTTGGGGGGGCATTAAAAGTGGCAATCACAGTTTTGAAGATGAGGAATTTCAGGGAAGTATTTTTCATGAAATGATTCACAATATGGGCTACTCCCACAATGTTGGACTTGATATGGCCTACACTTGTGAAGGGTGTTGCTTTAGTGGGGGAAAGCTTAGGGAACGTGATATCGTGGATGATGGAAATGTTGCTTGTAGATTGTGCGCAGGAGACTATGAAAGCAATACCGATGAGCGCTATATGGAAGACCTTGCATTGTATGAAGGTAAGAGACAGTCCTATGCTTTTCGTCACTTGGTGCTGAGTAAAAACAAAAAGATTGATTGGAATGACAGACGCTTATCAAGTTTGCTCGAATACTTTTTTGTAAACGAAGGCAGGTTTGGAAAGTCACTTGCGGGTGAGTTGTTACCGTTAATTAAAGACGAATCCCTAAGGAAAAAATGGAAGGTCAAAGCTGGTGAGACATGGGAGGGCAAGACTGGCGAAAAGCTTTTTAATGACTCTTTTGCCAAGTTTTTTAAAACCTTTGTTGTGGATGGAGATGAAAAAAAGGCTTACAACGAACTAGTTAATCTTAAAGTTGGAGAGTTGTTGAGGTCACGTGTTCACAGTTCTATGAGCACATCTGTTCAAAGAGTAGACGAGAGTCTTGTTTTGTTAAAAGGCCTATTAAGGCATGTAGAGGAGAGTGCCGAATATATACCTCTTAAGGCCGAAATCAATGCTTTTTTAAAGAGTGATGTCCTGGATTAACAGGATCGTTTCCGCCAGCGCTAAATGGATGGCATCTTAAAATTCTCCAAATAACTTTAGGTATTGACTTGTATAGAGGCAGCTTCTCAATGGCCTCAATCGCATATGCACTACAACTTGGGTAGAAGCGACAATTGCTTCCTAAGAGCGGGGAGATAGCGTATTGGTACAGTCTGATTGGAAATATTATTATTGTTGAGATTAGCTTTTTCATTTTCCTACTTATCTCTCAAAAGGCATTCAAAGTAAATGAAACCGTGTAAGTCGGCTTTATACATAGGGTTTTGGCGTTTTTGGGTGGTCAATTCGAAACGGGTGGTTTAAAATAAGGGGGAATTTGCCCTATTTGTGGCCTACACTTTGCCTGTATTGTATAAGTATGCTAAAACAGGCGGCTAAATTGGAGAACAAGATTATGATGGATCAGACTTACAGTGAATTTGCCTCACTTAAAAATAAAGTTATAGACGATGTAATGCAGTGCGATCTCAAAGACAAATCAGGTCTTAATGACTTTCAAAAGCTGCCAAGCAACGACAATATTGCTATCCCTCGAGTAGGGATAAATAGATTTCGCCTACCTGTAATTATTAACAATAAATACGGGGAAACTAGATCTCATGATGCTGAAGCAGCTATGTACGTATCTTTGAATGAAAGCAAAAATGGCGTAAGCATGAGCCGCCTTTGTTCGATTCTTCAGGCGGAGTCTTTAGAGTCTCCAATGAATGTGGATACTTTAAAAACCATTATGGCCAGATACAGAGAAGAGCTTAGAGATGAGACGGACAAAGACCTCATTGAAAAAGCATTTTTAAAGCTTAAGTTCAACTACCCGGTTAAGCAAAAGTCTCTAAAAAGTGAAAATTGGGGATGGCAATACTACCCTGTGGAAATCGAAGCTGTTGAAACTGAAGAGCGTGGCTTTGAATACTTTCTAACAATGACGTACGAATACTCTTCAACTTGCCCATGTTCTCTTTCAATGGCCAAGCAATATGAGAAAGAATTTGCTGAAGGCAAAACAACTGAGGGGAGCGGTATTGGAGTACCTCACAGTCAACGAAGCAAGCTTACGGCAAAAGTTAAAATTAACCCTGATGAAGAATTTTATGTTGAGGATCTTGTAAGACTTTTAAAACTTGCTATCCCAACTGAGACTCAATCTCTTGTTAAGAGACTGGATGAACAAGCGTTTGCTATCCTTAATGGAGCACACCCAATGTTTGTTGAGCATGCAACTAAGCGTGTTTACAAGTCCTTCAACGCTAATGAGCATGTGATTCTTGATTGGCTAGTTCAACTAGAGCATATTGAGTCGCTTCACAGCCACAACGCTGCAGCTGTAATCTATAAAGGTGTACAAGGCGGGCTTAGAGCTGATACAATTTTCTAGAACTTTAAGACAAATTTAATCTTAAATAGACTCCCGCCACGAATTCACTTCGTGAGTTCGGGAGTTTTTTTATGGTATTTTTTGGAGCAATATATGATTAAGGGAACCATAAGCAAGCTTGGAACCAAGCATGAAGAAACCGTAAAATACTCTCTAAAACTAGGTGAGGAAGTGGTTGAGTTGAATGAGCTTGTTGGAAAAGAGCTTAAGCTTGAATTCACCCAAAACATCTACTGTATAGATACTGGCAAAAAGATCAAGAAGTCCTATGGACAAGGTTACTCATGGGAGTCGTTTGTAACCCTTCCAGAGTGTGACACATGTATTGTGAAGCCTGAGCTTTGTCATTACTCCAATGGAACATGCAGAGATCCAGAGTGGGGAGAAAAGCATTGTCTTCAGCCGCATATAATTTATTTAGCAAACTCTTCCCAGCTAAAAGTGGGTATTACAAGGAAGGTAAATGTTCCTCATAGATGGATGGATCAGGGGGCAGTTTTCGCTCTTCCTATTTTAGAAGTCAAAGATAGAAGAACTTCAGGGCTTATCGAGATTGAAATCGCCAAAAAGTTTGGAGATAAAACCAATTGGCGAAGGATGCTTAAAAATGACAATGATGAAATTGATTTGGTCGCCGCTAGAGAAACAGTCTTCAAAGAATTTGACGAGCTTATAAATAGACACGGCGCTAAAAAAATTGATGAAGAAGTCTTATCCTTTGAGTATCCGGCCATAAAGTATCCGGAGAAAGTTACTTCTTTAAACCTTCTTAAAAAACCTGTGATAGAATCAACTTTGTTGGGAATTAAAGGTCAGTACCTTATATTTGATTGCGGAGCGTTGAATATGCGAAAGCATCAAGGGTATGAGATCACACTAGATTTTTAAACGAATTCGATCATGGAAAATTTGCTCTTAACTTTGGTAATTGTCTTGTTGCTGGCGCTAATTGGCGTCATCGGACTTCTAGTTTGGACTGGGCATAGATATCTCAAGCTTCAAGAGCAAAAGAACGAACCTAAAAAAGACGCTCAAGAACCCGAAGTCCTGCAGACAAGGCCCAAAGCTCCTTCAGATGTATTAAAGTCAATAAGAACTCAGCTGAAGACAGGCCTTTACTGTGTGGACCATGAAGATCAGGTGGCGACCGGGCACTGCGCAATTTCTGGAGAGGCCTACTGCGAGCACTGTCTAACTAAACAGAAAGATATTAAGGTTGCTAAAAAGTTTCTAGACCTATACTTGGATAGTGAGTGGGTTGAGGTCGCGATGATGGCCAATGCAGAGGTGTCACAAGACGCGGTTGATAGATTGGTTAAAGTTAAGCGTTGTCTCTGGGAAGAGAACTCACTTCCAATGATAGTGCAGGGACACTATAAAATTAATGTTCAAAATGACGAAATAGAAGCGTTCACAGTTATAATAGCCCGCAAGGAAGATTGCGACTATATACAAAAAGAACTTTCATTCATGGCCTAATAAGGAGCGGTTAATGGCGTTATCGGTATACAACACAATGAGTGGCAAGAAAGAAAAGTTTGTTCCCCTTGAAGAGGGAAAAGTTAAGCTTTATCTGTGTGGGCCGACCGTTTACGATTACTTGCATATTGGAAACTTTAGAGGGCCAATCACATTCAATCTAATGCGAAACTGGATGGAGCATATAGGCTACAAAGTTGAGATGGCATACAACTACACCGATGTTGATGACAAGATCCTTAAACGCGCAAATGAGGAGGGAGTTCCTCCAAGTGAGATAAGCGAAAAGTACATTGCCGAATTTGAAAAAGACTTTAAGGCCTTGGGACTAAGAGCTCATGATCACAATCCAAAGGTTACTGATCATATTCCACATATCATTGAAAGCGTTCAAAAGCTTATTGAAAATGGAAAGGCGTATGAGGTGGACGGAGAAGTCTTTTTCTCTGTGAAAAGTTTCGAGAATTATGGGCAGCTTTCCAAAAAGAAACTTGATGAGCTTGATGAAGGCCATAGGGTTGAAGTCGATCAGAGAAAGCGCGACGCTCATGACTTTGTTCTTTGGAAACCGGCCAAAGAAGGTGAAGGACTTTCTTGGGATTCTCCTTGGGGCAAAGGGCGCCCGGGATGGCATATTGAATGTAGTGCCATGATTCAAGCAATCTTTAAGGGTACTATCGATATTCATGGTGGAGGAATTGATTTAATCTTTCCACACCATGAAAACGAGATTGCTCAGGGCGAAGGCTGCACAGGTTGTAAGTACTGTAACTATTGGGTCCATAACAATTTTATCAATATGAATGATGAAAAGATGAGCAAGTCTCTTGGAAATATTATGACGGCCCGCTCATTTATGGAAACTTATGATGCTGAGATTCTTAAATATATGTTTTTATCGGCCCACTACAGAACTGTTTTCTCTGTAAGCGATGATAGGGTGCTTCAGGTAATTGCGGCACTCAATAGAATCTACAATGCGCTTGAGCTCGCTAGTGAAACTGTGAAGATGGTAGATGCTGAGGGACAGCCAGACAATGGTTTTAAAAAGAAGCTTGAAGCCCTTGATTCAAAAATTAAAAAGGCCTTAAACGATGACTTCAACACCGCAGAGTTTATTTCACTTATCTTTGAAGGGGTAAGAACGTTTAACGCTCTTGGGTTTGGCAATAAAAAGAAAAGAAACCCAGTCCATAAAGGCTGCTCTGAAATGTTTATTTCTTGGATGAAAACTTACGGCGACATGAGTGCGCTATTTAATGAAGAGCCTTCGGAAATGATTAACAAGCTGGACGAAGTCTCAATCCGTTTAAAAAATATCGACAAGAATAAAGTTGAAGAGCTTGTGGCCAAAAGAAATAAGGCACGTGAAAACAAGGATTGGGAAGCCGCAGATCAAATCCGCGATGAACTTGCAGGACTTGGAGTTGAGCTCAGTGATGGACAATCTAGAGGGTGGAGAGTCATATTAAATGACTAAGATTCTTTTTGTTTGTCTTGGCAATATTTGTCGCTCACCCGCAGCTGAAGCAGTCTTTTTAAAGCTGGTTGAGGCTAAAGGGCTTTCGGAACACTTCGAGGTTGACTCTGCAGGCACAAGCGCCTTTCACACAGGGGACAATGCTGATCCTAGAATGATCGAGGAGGCGCGACTTAGAGGAATTTCGGTGCCTTCAATATCAAGGCAATTTGTTAAAAAAGACTTTGATATTTTTGATCAGATAGTAGTTATGGATGACTCAAATTTCAAAAATGTGACAAAGCTTGATCCTGACAAAGAACATGCGCATAAAGTCTTCAAACTTACCGACTATAGCTCAAATTCAGAATTAAACTTTGTTCCTGACCCGTACTTTGGGGGACAGGATGGTTTTGGGCTAGTCTTGGATATTTTGGAGGACTGCTGTCAAAATCTCTTAACTCACCTCAATAAAAAGAATTAATCAAGTCCAGGAATATTTTTCTAAGACGCCCCTGAACTCTCAGGTCTGGTTGAGTTTGGTCGAAATGCTCTCCATAAGGAGAGTTTATGAAGAGGTTGTTTGTTCTGGCCATGACGTGGCTTTTGACTTCACCAGCTTTTGCTACCATGCACGATGGGGTTGAGGCCTATTTAGATTTCGATCCAAACTATGTAGTACCTAGAGAAAAGCTTGATGAGAGTTACTTAAGAGTTGTTCCCGAAGAAACACATTACTCTGTGCTTTCCATAGGTCAACAGGCCAAATTTGAGCTTGCAGTATCCCTTTTAGAGGAGACTCTCAATAGCGAAGAATTCAAACATAAAGTTCTTTCTTACAGAAGAAGTGATGGAAAAAGACTTTTCCAAAAAAACTACCTTTGGAACAATAAGGCAGAAAGGCTTTCAAATGAGGACATTTATAATGTTCTAATGAGAGGCGATGAAGCCGCCTTACCCGGCACTTATGGTGAGATGAACATCTACAGCTGGATTAAAAAGTGTTCTTGGTGGGAGAGGGCCGGAATTTGGTGCAGAAAAGTTATAGGCTCAACCAATCCAAGCTCAAGCGAATGGATTAAAATAAACTACAAGTTTTACTCTAAATATTCAGCTCCTCAAATGGTGAACAATTTGGTTCATGAGTGGATTCACCTTCTTGGTTTTCTTCATGGTGAAGAAAACATGAGAGAAGAAGCCCCTTATGTAATTGGGAGAATTGCCCAGGAAGTAAGTGAAAGAATCCTCAAAGAAAGAACGCCTGCCTTGTACTAATAAAGCTGGTCATACTTGTTAAATTGCCAACTATAGTTGCCATTTTTTCCGGTATGATCTCGGCAAAAAACAATAAAATCAACTGGTTATTCGCTGTATTCCTAAACCCTTTAGAAAATCTTCTTCGTTGTTTTAAGCTTAGGTTGGCACAGCAGGGGAGAGGATTATGAAAAGGCTTTTTATTTTTTCTATAGTTTTGTTTTCATCATCGTGTGAAGTGCCAATTGCCTGCGAGGAAGGATATGTCTTGGAAAACAATCTATGCGTTAAAAGCGAACCTGTTGGTAATGGGCCTGAACCTGTGCCTGTAGACGGAACCGTTCACTTTTCTAGCAGCTTTGAGGAAGAAGACTTCTTCGAGCCAAGTCCATCATTTAAGTTTTTAAAGGCCGACAGACCTATGGATAATGGAATGATGTATGGGCCAGAAGATATTTATTATATATCACGGGATAAGGCCTATAGGGGAAACAAGTCTCTTAGATTGAATTTTGGTGGCAGAAATAACTTTTGCAACACTTGTGGAACAAAGACTATAGAGCTCAGCCAGTCTGAAGCGGATTCAGGTTGCGTGGAGTTACCTTCCAATCGAACTTATGACGGGCTAGCCTACAATAAAACAAACGGGTTTTCGACATGGCAAGTGAGGTCTTACGTAAAGAAAACTGGCAAAATATGTTTAGATAAATCAAGACCGCAAAAAAAATCAATATCAGGCGAAGTCGATCGAATCTCGGCAGGAGATAAGATTAGCTTTCCAAAAATGTGTGGGACTGAAGGCGCTGGTATTGGCGGATCTGTAAATAGAAGGTCTGACTGTGACAAATCCATTAACTATTTTAGAAACACTGGCAAAAAGAATGATGTGTTTCCTTACAGAGGAAGACTATCGAGAAGGTTCTATATGTACATTCCATCGGAGACTGAGCTTCCGGCAATTACTTTTAAGTTGACCTACTCACACTTTAGGAAAGGTCCCGACAATAAAAGGTATTCGAATGTACTTACCATTACAGTCCAAAGAAGCGAGAGGATTTATCTTAAAGGACCAGGAGGAGGAGCATTTACAAGCAAATCGGTAGAAAGAGACACCTGGTATTACTTTGAAGAGGTGTTTGAGAGAGAGTCTGTAAAGGGGGCGGCGGATGGCTCTTATAAAATGTATTGGGGCAAAGCTGGCCAGACTGACGGCATACCCGCTGTTGAACAGGATAATATTGAAGTGGGTGAGTTTATCGACCTGTCAATCAACGGGAACTGGCAACACTCCAATGAAGTTTCAGGATACGTCTACTTTGATGATGTTAGGATCACCAACTTCTATCAAGGCGACACGGCCAGATAAAAACAAAAAGGCCTCTTATTAAAAGAGGCCAATTATTTTAAACTCTAGCTGTAAGGTTAACTTGCTGTCCAAGTGACTTGGACCTTCTGCCGTGGAAGCTTTGCAATTCATCTCTCTCAGACTCTTCCTTGCAGCCTATGCACATTGTGCTGGTAGGTCTTGCCATTAGTCTTTGAAAGCTAATTTCAGCTCCACAATCTTCACAAACGCCGTATTCGTCTGTGTCGAAAATTGGAAGTGTTTTTTTAAGCTTCTTTAGGTAAAGCGTCTCGCGAGTTGTGAATCTCAACTCAGCGTGCTTGATAATGTCATCATTTGCGGAATCAACTTCGTCGCGTCCGGAGTTCGCCATTTCCATGTGGGTCTTCTCGGTAGCAAGCTTGTTTTCGATTCTTTCGATCTCAGCCATTACTTTGTCTCTCAAGGTTTCCAACTGACCTTCCGTGAGGTGATCATTAAGTCTACTGCTCATTAAAGCTCTCCTTGTCTAATAAACCTTTACTCTCATGTGTGTGAAAGCATTAAACCAACGGTGGTTTCGTTTGCCAATCGCATGTAAGAAATTATTAGACCTTACAGGCCTAAATTAATGTTTTCTTCATAAAAAGTTATCAATTGTTAACGAAGATACAGAGTGTCACAATAAAATCTGTATGATCTAAATGCCCATTATTGCTGACAAAAGCGTGTTGCGCAGCGGGAAATAAGTTGCTTGACAAAAAGAATTAAGCAAAAAGATTTTGCAAAAAACTTACGGCCTAAAACTGATGTTAGAAATGTGATTTAAGAAAAATGTTTCTTTTGCAAAAATTCCTTTTTTGCAAAAGAAACAGTGTGTGTTTAATCAGAAAAGTGAGTAACTTAAGTTTATTTCATGCTCCTGAAATTAAAAGGAAATTTTTAGGCAAACTTTGAAATAGAAATAATTTCTTGGCCTTAACAGCCTTAAGAGATGAAACCACTCGGATTAAGAGCGTTTGGGATTTTTTGAGTTCTTTTTAACCTGATCGTTGATCAGCTCTAGGTCTTCGATGAGTTTTAATGTTCTTTGAATAATTTCTTTTTTCATAAAATTAATTTTATCAAACTTTGTTTGGGCTTGCAAACACATGTTTGTTGGTGCATACTTTTTTTACACATTCCCATATCGGTAGCAAACGATAGTGTACGTTTTGAAGTTAAAGGCCTGTGCAAGCAGGCCTTTTTCTTTTTGCTCCCTTATTAAGTTTAGCACATATATTTAAAACATTAGCTGGATATAAGAATTTTCAAACCTAGGCCAAGAAGAAGAAGCGATAGTAGAAACTTTTTTAACTGCTCATCAACTCCCTCGTTAAGGCGCACGCCTAGCTTTGAACTTACAAAAGCTCCACCAAAGAGACAAAGAATGAACAAGACATTCACATGTCCAATAAAAGCGTTTTGAGCGAAAGCGCTATTTAAATTAAATTGACCATGCCTAAAAAAGTGAGGAATTATTCCTGTTACAGACGCCGCCACCATAGCAATATTTGAATAAGGAGAGATCTTTTTCATAGGGAGTTTAACAAGACTTATGAAGAAGGGAACAAATATCGCTCCACCGCCAAGGCCAGTGACACTTGAAATAAAACCGCCAAAAAAGCACACGGCCCTTAATAACTTGTCTCTGTTCTCACTTTCATTTGAGGGAGATGGCGTGCCCTTTTTTATGAAGACTTTAACTGCCAAGATTATTAACACTATCGAGAAGAACTTTTTAAGAACTGGAGCGGGGAGTATATAGACAAACTGTGAGCCTATTACTGCCCCAATTGCAGTTGCTGCAAATAGGGAAATGATTTGTTTTTTACCCGGAGTCAGTCCAGCTTTATAAAACCTTGATGTGTTTAAACTTGTGCTTAAAGCTATTGCTCCCAATGATGTTGAAATTACCGCTGCCGGTGGCAAGGATGGAAACAGAATATAGAGGACGGGTATTATGATGGAGCCTCCGCCTATGCCGAAAAAAGAACTTACAAGTCCCACTGCAAGCCCTGTCACAAATAATGCTAATAACTCCATTAATGCCCTTTAAAAGTTCAAGATTAATATTGTCTATTAAATCAATAGTGTTATCATATACTTAGAACTATAACACGTGTATCAGGGAAGATTTCGTGAAAATAATGCCTATGTTCAGCTATGCAAATGTTGCTCAAGCTGTACCAGAACTTTCATTTTCCATTAAAATCAAGTCAGGAATTCGTGATGCAAATAAACAAGGAGTTGTTTAAATGAAAACTAGTAAACTATTTATCGCCCTAATCTGCGCCGTCTTCAGCGTTCAATCTTATGCAGGTTTTTTAATTGAGCCTTATGCTGGGTATGGAACCATTGCTACAACAACAGATGTTCCCTCTGATGACAATGAAACTGAAGCTGGAGCTTTTGTTGGTGGTCGACTTGGGTATAGCTTTCTTTTAGTTTCAGCTGGAATTGACTACAACACTGGGAGTGCTGGCGATTATGATAGAACAAGCACATCAGCTTTCGTAGGAGTGGACCTTCCGATTCTTTTGAGATTTTACGGCAAGTACACATTCTCTTCAGATCTTGAAAACAGCGACAATGATTTTGATTATGACTTTAAAAGCGGTTATGCAGTAGGCGTTGGATTTACAGGTCTTCCTTTCGTAAGTCTGAACCTTGAGGCCGGAGCTGAAAAATACGAAGTTGAAGTTCTTGGACAGGATTATGATGTAGACGCAGCAAATATTCTTGCAACTGTTTCTCTTCCACTGGATTTCTAAGAAAAAGTTAACAAGGATTGTTAATTAAGATTGATAAAAGGATGTATCATGAAAAAGAATTTACTGATCTTGTTGTTTTTTGCAATGATTGCGAACTCTAAAGCAGGCCTGCTTATTGAGCCTTATGCTGGCGCGGCGCTTAGTGGCAGTTGGGAAAATGGAGCGGCAGATGGTGATTATAGCGGAAGCACAATTGGAGCTAGACTTGGGTTTCAACAGTTGGGTCTTTTTGGCGGCCTAGACTTTAGAAAGTCGTCGTTTACCGTTGAAGAGGATGGGCAGTCGGACGAGGATCTTGATGCCACAACTTATGCGGCTGTTTTGGGATACGACTTCCCAATACTTGTTAGAGTTTGGGGAGAATATATTTTCGGTGGAGAAGCAGAACTTGATTCTCTCGATTACAAAGAACCTTCAGGCACTGTTTTAGGTATTGGATATACTGGACTTCCATTTTTGAGTGTTAACTTTGAAATGGTTAGTTGGAAATACGATGAGTATGATGCAGGGGTTATCAGTGGTGATACAGATTTAGAGGGAAATCACTACTTACTGAGCATCTCTTTGCCGTTAAACTTGTAAGAGGAAACTATGTTTAAACTTCTAACTCTTTTCTTTATATCTTTTTCCGCATGGGGCTCAATTCTTTTTGAGCCCTACTTTGGATTGAGTGTATCGGGAGAGTTGGAAGAATCCTCAACCGATGCCCAATTTTATGGCCCTGGATATGGGATTAAATTTGGCGCTCAATACCTAAATCTATTTGGCGGTATTGATTACCGAATTGGAACATTCTCAGTTGATGCAACAGAGGCGGGAACCACTCTTGAAGATGAAACTCTCGACACTGAAACATACTACGCTTTTGTAGGTTATGAATTTCCGGCCTTCTTTAAAGTGTGGGCAGGACTCGGTGTCGGTGGGGATGCCTCCGCGCCTGGACTGGAGTTTTCTGAGGGCTCAGGCTCTGTTCTAGGAGTTGGTTACAAAGGTTTTCCAATTATTTCTTTAAACTTGGAATATATGACTTTCAAGTATGATGAGGTCGAACCAGGAGACGACAGCGATCTGGAAGGGCAAAACCTTTTATTCTCTGTGTCCGTTCCAATTAATTTTTAAAATAAATTTCTCAAGGGAAAAGAAATCATGAAGATTTTATTTACTCTTATTTGTGTGTCTTTGCATGTTAACGCTTCGTTCTTAATTGAGCCTTACGCAGGATTCAATTTCAATGGAGGATGGAGCGAAGACGACACAAGTTCCACTAATCAATTTAGCGGCACAATGTACGGCGGACGTGTTGGAATTCAAAAAATGGGATTGATGCTTGGACTAGATGGCCGAAAAGGTGAGTGGGAAATAGACAACGACACAAGCACAGAGTTCTCTTACAACCATATGGCCGCCTTTGTAGGTTACGATTTTCCTATCCTTTTAAGAGTGTATGCTAGTTATATTATTGGAGGCAACGCAACCGATGATGACGACAATGAATATCTTGAGCCGTCTGGCTACACACTGGGTGTTGGATATAAATTCTTTCCATATCTAAGCGCTAACGCTGAATACGGAACAATCAATTACAAAGAAAGAGAAGATGTAAATGGAGTTAATGCCACGACTGACGAGAGAGGGACTTATCTTTTATTTAGCGTCTCAGCTCCCATTAATTTAGGTCTTTAAAATTCGTAACCAAGTGCTGCCATAAGCGAACTTATATCAAGTTCACCTTCGTAGGAGTTTGCATCCTCAGTATCCAGGACGACCTCGCGATAATGAAACTGAGCCTTCCAGTCTTTGTAGATTCTGAGTTCCAATCCAACTCTGTACCCTAGTCCATTTGAGAGCCTGTACTTGTCAAATCTTCCATGTGAGCGCACGTCCGGCATGGTGGCCTGAACTCCAATAAGAAAAGTTAGTGTGTCATCAACTCTGCTGTGTGCATTAAGATATGTATGAATGAACGATATGTGCTGGAGATCATCTCTTGAGGTAAAGGCCGAAGGGTCCTGGCCTTGATCTAATATTGTTGTATTCTGCTTAATTTTAATGGGGGCCTGATACTCAACACCCGCACCTAAAAAAAACTTTCCATCGTCCATAAAGCGGTACTCAAGTCCAGCTCCAAAATCTCTTTCAAAGTCGTGTTCATATTTAATATCCTGTGCGCCAATTGTGCCAAGTTCTCTGTAGGAGTTTTCCTGTTGAAGTAAAAGATAGGTGAAGTAGGAATTTGCGCGAGCACTAAAGGCGAATATTGAAAGTATTATAAATATTAGTAGGTTTCTCATTAACCTAAATTATCATTGCAAGAAACGGTTTCGCTTTAGGGGGAGTGATACATAGGCCGTATGTAGAAATTAATTTACAAAAAAAAAGCCCCGCTAAAAAGCGAGGCCTTATATTTAATCTTAGTATAAAACTATGATTATCTAACTTTCCAGTAGTATTCAATCACTAGACGTTTTTCGAATGGAAATGGAATGTCTTCTGGAAGTGGCTCAGAAACCATTTTTGCTTTTTCTTTCTCACCGTCTTTTTCAGAAGCAAGGTAAGCAGGAATCGCGCTTAGTCTTGGCTTCGCTTTAGCCTGTAGGTAGTTTCCAGATTTAGCACCTTTGTCAGTGATAGAGATTTCGTCGTTTACGCTGATCTTAGCAGAAGCAACGTCAACTTTCTTACCGTTAACTTTGATGTGACCGTGGCTTACCATTTGTCTTGCAGCTGCAATAGATGGCGCCCAGTTAAGTCTGAATACAACGTTATCAAGTCTTTGCTCAAGGTTTACTACTAGAGTGTCAACCCATGCTCTTGAAGTGTCTTTCTTAGCGTTCTTAACCATCTTAACAAGTTGCTTTTCACGTACACCGTAGTGAAATCTAACTTTTTGTTTTTCCATTAGACGGATGGTGTAGTCAGAAAGCTTCTTTCTTTTCATTCCGTGCATACCAGGACCGTAAGGTCTTCTTTCTAGCGCACCAGCTTTACCAAGACCTGGAAGCTCAGTTCCCAATCTTCTTTGGATTTTAAAGGCAGATTTTTTGCCCATAGTTGTTTTTGACATTGATAGCTCCTTTGCTCTTGTCATTAAGCAAAGAATTCAGGGACATGAATTTTAGGATTTAAAATTCGAGTTCCGTTGAATTCTAAGGACAGGAAACGGTTTTTCATAAGAATCTGCTCTTTCTGCCTGTCTCCAAAAAGAACACCCTGTTTTATACAACTTACGAAGATTTTTCAAGGGAAAAAGGAGACATGTGCCTGAAATATGTTCACGCTTAGGCTTTATGTGTTGCGTTGCGTTATTTTGCGTGGTTTATATTCTACCAATTTAAAGCGTTTAAAAACTGGTTCAAGTTAGTTTTAAGGAGAAACCATGAAAATCAAAATGTCTCTAATCGCAATTTTACTTGCTAGTGGAATGGGGCAAGCCCTAGCACAATCCAATATGAGCAGTACTGATGAAGGGATTATTGCTAATCCAGACGGTTCTTACACCATCGTTGCTCCCCGCATGCTACGTGGACATAAAAGCATGCCTATTTACTATGGAAGCCATGATGCGGCCTGTGTACTTTTTGGTTTTGACGAGCACTTAAGCGGTCCTGTTGATTACTCTGATGAAACTTTTGCCAATATTGTTTCTTTGAGTAGTAGTGGAAACTACTCCTCAACCACTAGCGGTTATATTCTCAATGAGATTACCTGTATTAATAAAGAGGAACATGAAAAAGCGGGAAAAGCCGATGAGATTATCGAAAACCCAGATGGTTCCGTTTCATTTATCAATCCAAAAATTTTACACGGCAATGATGTATACGACATTTATTACAGCGCTCCTGGTGCCTGTTCTCTTTTTGGTTATGAAGAATATTTAAAAGACACTGCAGAGTACGAGAGTTCAAGTGACTACGCTATTAGTCTAAAATCAGATGGAACTTTTTCTAGCACAACTTCAGGCGATAAAATGACTGCAATTAGCTGTTACTCAGGTCAGGTGAGAAATGTGGGAGCCGCAGGCAGCAAAATTTACTACCATAAGGCCAATTCCAGTCTAAGCAGCTTGCACGACAAAGGGATTAGCACTTATCAACTGGACTAAAGCTTAAGATTTAATTTTATAGTGTGCAATAGAAGGCCTTCCGAGCGGAAGGCCTTTTCTTTATTTATAGCTCTTTGATTTTTGCAGCTAAGTTTACCATCTCGATGGTTGCCATGGCCGCTTCCCAGCCTTTGTTGCCGGCTTTTGTACCCGCTCTCTCAACTGCTTGCTCGATAGTGTCAGTTGTAAGCACGCCAAATGCCACTGGTAGGTCGTACTTCATAGAAACAGCCGAAACACCTTTTGCAGCTTCTGAACATACGTAGTCAAAGTGAGGTGTAGCCCCACGGATTACACATCCAAGAGTGATGATTGCGTCAAACTTTTTTGTTTGAGCTAGTTGTTGCGCTGCAAATGGAAGCTCAAATGCTCCAGGGGCCCAAACGATAGTGATATTTTCTTCTTTAAGTCCGTGTCTTTCAAGACAGTCTTTCGCTCCACCAAGAAGCTTTCCTGTGATGAACTCATTAAATCTTGAGACTACGATTGCAATTTTTTGGTCTTTAAGAGTTAGACCTGCCGAGATTGTTTGACTCATTTCAATTCGCCTTTATTGTTGTTGTTGTTTTCTATATTCCACTAGGTTTTCAATGGTTATGATTTTGATTCTGTGCTTATGTGCAAGCTTCATAAGATCATCAAGTCTTGAGCAGCTGCCATCATCGTTTAGGATCTCACAGATCACACCTGAAGGATGAAGTCCTGCAAGTTCAGAAAGATCCACAGCTGCTTCTGTATGGCCCTCTCTTTCCAATACACCACCATCTTTAGCTATGAGAGGGAAGATATGTCCTGGCCTGCAAAGGTCATCAGGAGTGGTTTCTTTTTTTGCTAAAAGCTCTATTGTTTTGGAACGATCACTTGCTGAAATGCCAGTCGTGATTCCGTCCTTAGCGTCAATTGACACGGTAAATGCTGTTTTAAGAGAGTCCTCAGGAGCATCCACCATAAGAGGTAGGTCAAGCTCTTTTGCTCTTTCTTTTGTAATAGGAGTGCAAATTAGGCCTCTGCCATGAACGGCCATAAAGTTTACCGCTTCAGGAGTAATCTTTTCCGCGGCCATAACGAAGTCACCTTCGTTTTCCCGGTTCTCATCATCGATTACGATAACCATTTTTCCGTTTTGTATGTCTTGTAAGGCCTGTTCTATTGAGCTAAGCATCTTTTACCATCTCTTCAAACTTAGATTTTCTCTTATCATGTTGCAAAAAATTCTCCAAGTACTTGGCCATCATATCTACTTCAATGTTGACTGAATCACCAATTTTTTTTGTGTGGAGAATGGTGTATTCATAAGTGTGTGGAATGATGGACACCGTAAATTCTCTTTCGCTTAACCTTGCAACAGTTAGACTGATCCCGTCAACCGCAATTGATCCTTCCTCAATAATATAGCGAAAAAGGTCTTTTGGAGCCTCTATGGATATTTCCCAGTTTTTACCCCTTTGCTTGACGCTTTTAATTGCTCCAACACCATTCACATGGCCTTGAACAAAGTGTCCGCCTAGCCTGTCCATAGGTCTAAGGGCAAGCTCCAAGTTCACCTTATCACCTTGCTTGAGCTTTCCTATGTTTGTCTTTTCTAGAGTTACGTGAACAGCTTGGATCTTAAAGGTTTCACCTTTTATCTCCGTTGCAGTTAAACACACGCCATTAGTCGCGACTGAGTCGTCGATCTGAATGTCTTTGTAAAGGTTTGGAGCTCTGATTATGAACTCTTTGCCTTCGCTGTTGCTTTTGACACTTTCAATTGTGCCTATGTCTTTGATTAGTCCAGTGAACACTTTGAACCTCTGCTTGTTATGTAAATATTGTCACCCAAAAGTTCAACTTTTGGATTTTCAAGGCACAATGCCTCTTTCATTGAGTTAATGCCTATATATCCTAGGGGAGAAGCGCCTTCACCCACAATTTTTGGTGCCATGAAAACACTAACTCTATCGAAAAGCTTTTGCTTTAGAAACTGAGTGAGAATGCCTTGGCCGCCCTCCACGTATATGGAATAGATTTCCTTTTCATAGAGCTTGGCCAATAAGTCGTTCAAATCAACCTTGCCATGTGCTGTTGTTTTACAAAATATAGTCTCAACATCTGAATTGGAAGTCTGCCCTTCAGGGAGAGCTAAAATGCTATCGTCTTTGTAATCGTCGCTGAAAAACTTTAAGTCATGATCAAAGTCATCTTTGCTCGCCACAACTATTCTCTTGATCCTTTTCACGACATTTCCATCCTCTCTTGCAGTTAGTGAAGGGTTGTCTACTCTAAGAGTTGAAGCTCCCACAAGGATGGCGTCATGAGAAATTCTTTCGCGATGAACTAGCGCTCTAGATCTATCGGAAGTAATCCACTTGCTAGTAGAGTCTTTTGCTGCAATCTTGCCATCCAGGGTTTGCGCCCATTTCAGGTGAACAAAAGGGCTTTCTTCTTGAATGTGTTTAAAGAATACTTCGTTAAGGACAAGGCCTTTTTCTTTAAGTATTCCTGTTTCAACTTCAATTCCAGCATCTTTCAATATTTGAACACCTTTGCCTGCAACATGCGGGTTGGGGTCCAGATTGCAAATCACAACTCGTTTAATCCCTTCCTTCACTATTCTTTGAGCACATGGGGGGGTTCGTTTATTCGTGTGGCAGCATGGCTCTAAATTACAATATAGTGTGGAGCCTTTAACACTAACTTTTGCATTGTTTATAGCGTCAAGCTCAGCGTGCGCAAGGCCCGGGCCTCTGTGGTATCCTGAGGAGATAATTTCTCCGTCTTTAACTATGACAGAGCCCACATATGGATTTGGTGAAACATTGCCCCAAGCTCTTTGAGCAAGATCCAGGCACATGTTCATAAAGTTTTTATCACTCAAATCTTTTCCCCAATTTCGCTAAACTCTTTTGCGTGATCTTCCTCTTCAAGATACTGCTTGTAGGCCTTCAAGGAGTAAGCGGGTTGAACGCCCATCCATTCTTTTACCTGCGAATCTGACTCGTTCTTGTTTAGCCACTTTATGATACATGACTGTCGCAAACTTTTTGCAGTAAACGGCATGTCTAACTTTTTTGAAAGCTCTTTAAAAATAACCTCTATGCCTCTTGAGCTAAGACCGCCCTTTAAGATCTTGTAAGGGTTGGCATTAAATAAAAGGTTGTTGAAGTTAATCTTGTCTTTGTCTTTTTGCTCTTCCAACGATTCTTTAAACTCAATATAAAATTGATTAAAGCCTGGTGGCAGAGGAATTGTGTATGGATCTCTTTTAGGGTGCGCCACCATTACTCTTCCTGGGCTTCCAGGAAATATGGAGGACTCAGAAAGAGTCTCAATATCGCTTACTTTGAGGCCTGAACCATAAATTAAATAGAAGATGATTTTGTTTCTCATATGAATAAGCTTCTCTAGGCCTTGAGAGTTTTCTATCAGAGACTCCAAATGATTAAAAAGGGTGAATATATTTTTAAATTCCAATGGTCTTGGTGGATCCACAACTTTAGGTGAAACTAACGCCTTCTTCACTGGGTTTTCTTGGTAGAGCCCTCTCTCGATAAGCCAGTCAAAAAATATTCTAAGGGCCTGAACTCTTCTTCTTATTGAGTTTGGAGAGTTGTATTTTTTTTCCAGATGAGAAGAATACTCTTTAACCTGCTGAAGAGTTAACTCTGTGAGCATCAAAGATCTGCCATTTGCTTCAAGATATTGATTGAAGATATTTAAGTCGGTTCGATAGTTTTTAACTGTGTTAAAGGTCTTGCCTTTTATTTCAAGGCCACGCAAAAACTCGGTCTGAAGTTTTAATAAATCTAAACTGCTCAATACGCTCTCCTGATGGCCCGAAGATACCACGTATATTCCTAGTCTTCAATATTATTCGATAGTTAGGCTCAGTGGGAGAGCATACTGTAAAAAATTCGTTAGAGCATTATTCTTTTGCGCAGAGTTAAGGTTATGGATATACCGACATACCAAAGCTAAAGCACAATTTAGGAGTTTTTATGAAAAAGTTTTTAATGGCAACAATCGCATCTACTTGTCTTTTTTCTAGCGCAGCTAAAGCAAGCAATATGGAAGGCGTCCTTTACGCCTATATTGGTGGATCGGTTACCATAGCTTCCACTGCAGGAGCTGTTGCAGTCGTCTACCCAATTCCAGTTACAGTAACAGGACTTGCGATTGCAGTTACCAAGGTTGTTGATGGAGATATCTTTTTCTATAGAGGTTTAAAGGATCAATCTTTGGAAGTGCTAGCATTTGATACACCAATATCTGAACTTCCTGAGCTTAGTGTTTTTAAAGAAGAGCTCGAAAACAACTCTGAGAAATTTGAAGTAGCTCTTTCAGAGCAAGGATATGATCTGTCTGTAGGGGAGCTTAGCGATAGAAACATTGCCCATTTAGCATATCTCCTACAAGAATAATTCTTATCTAAAACTGATCACATAAAAAGTGCCTCTTGCGAAAGAGGCACCTTCATATTTCAAAACCGCAAAACTTTGTCAAACTTAAAAGAAATACCATCTGCAGTCCTGTTAGAAGGTCTGCAGTATTCCATAACTCCCCAAATGTTGGGGAGCCTCTAACAAAGGTTTTTGTTATGGAAGACATGACAAGGGTCCTGGATTTGATCGTGATAGTCTTGCAATTAGCCGTTGCAATTCTTGACTTGATCAAGTGATGTCAACAGCACCTTCCCACTTGTCATGCATATTTATTCCAGCAAAATCCAAACTCTGTCACAATAGTGTCTCTATTATTCTAACTGGAAAACTGACTACTTGTAAGTATTTAGATTCGTTGAGGGGAAGTGTAAAAAATTCATGAGCATAGTTTCGACCTTGTACATGGTGCTGCACTGCGGTAGTGTTCGTCTACTTTTGAGTTTGGGATGAGAGTTCTTTTTTGAGAAAGGGCATGCCTCTTCTAAAAATAAAGTTAAAGCCAATAAATTATAAACAAGGTTTAAACATAAACCATCAAGGTGGAGAAAAAGGGTTTATTATGAAGAAAACACTATTAGGGTTAACTCTTTTAACTACGATGTCGTCTTTAGCTGGAACTAAAGTCGAGTGTTACGAAGAACATTATCACTCTCTTTTAAAAAAGAGCCTTGATGCTCTAAACATTGCAGAAGAGGCCTATACCGTAGAAGCAAATAATGCGAGTGTGTTTTATGATTTTTGGGATCGAGGTCAAAATGGTCGCTATTATCCAAGTGCTCATAAATTTGATGACCATAGAGCACTTACGAATAGATCTCTGGCAAACCTTAGAGCTGAGATAAGCGAAAAAATATCAGTTCTGGATGAGTGCCTAAACCGAGTTGAATAAATTACGAATTACTGAAAAGGTCTCTGTTTTTAGAAAGGCAGAAACTTAAAACATGTTTTACTTCGATTAAGAATGATCGTTTAACATCATGGGCTGATGAAAGTTTTTTGAAGAAGGAAAAAATGAAGAAAACCATTGATGCAATTGGTATTACCTTACTCTTTTTAATGAGTTCACTTGCGTTTGGGAGTGAATGCAAAGATAAAAACTCGCCTGAATACAAGCTTTTAAGAATTGAGATGCTGTCAATTAAAGCAAAACTGTTTTTGAAAAATGGGCAAAATTTCATTGCGGAAGACCTAATTGAAGATATTTTGAATATGGCATCAGACTACAATATCGAGAACGAAGATAAGGTTAACTTTTGCCGTCATCAAAAATAACTAGATAACTAATAAGTCACACTTTAAATGGTTGAGGCTTAAAGCATATTCCTTTTGATCAATGAAGATCGTTTTTAGTTCATGGTTTGATAAGTATATAGAGATTTTAATAAGACGGTTTGGACTTCCACCATTCCATTAAACATACGGAGAAAATATGAAAAGTCTAATTTTACTGCTAAGTGTTTTAATCGCTTCAGTTCCAGTGTTCGCGCAAGAATTTTCTGAATTTGAACGCGGCTTCAATACTGGGGTTGAATTTTGTGAGGCAACCAAGGCAAATGTTATAAAGTGTGTCGGGAAGGACCCAGCTTACTCTACAATAAATATAGAGGTTTCTGCTGGAGCTGAAGAACTTGCTCGTAACAATTTTGTATTAAAGTGCCGCAGGAATTCATCAGAAAGTGTATGTCAGGATGCCGCGGAATCCGCAACTTGCCTGGAAGTTGAGGCTGAATAAAAGTACCAATTTTTGAATCAGGTACAAATAATAAGTCACCAATAAGTCTCTGTTTAGAAAGGCAGAGACTTAAAACAAAACTCCATTTCGGTCACGAAAGATCGTCTTTAATATCAAGGTTTGATTCACGTTTAAACAATACAGAGAAACAATAAACACGGTTTGGATATAAACCATTAATTTAAAACACAAGGAGAATATACATGAAAAAGTTTTTATTAGGATTTATGGTTTTAGTTTCAA